>Ga0209278_1000027_pt1 | contig 334273 bp, 260 predicted proteins | sample JI81BgreenDNA_FD_187504 | JGI IMG/M metagenome (GOLD analysis project Ga0209278, IMG submission 187504) | Wastewater effluent complex algal communities from Wisconsin, to seasonally profile nutrient transformation and Carbon sequestration -... | ecosystem: Engineered > WWTP > Effluent > Algae... | reverse complement strand
CTGTGCATGGAGCATACCACTCCATATCACCAAGATTACATACAGTAGATACCGTCGAAAGGTCTTCTTCATCATTTCTTTTCGATTTACAAAGTTATTCAAATAGCTACACATATCCTAAGGTAGGCACCAAGTCTTATTCGGATAGACATCGTTCAGGTAGCGCCACGAGTCTAGACCGATTTTGTTTTGGGAGGTGAGCCAGCCATTTAGCTTCGGCATTCTTACCAAATCCTTTTCTAAGGCTGGGAAATACTTAGTGTCTGTCCCTTTTTCGATCATGTCCATTAGGGAGGTCTTTATGGCAGCGGGCATGTCGGTTCGGTACCATGCTACCGACTTTGTTCCTAATTTCTTGAGAAGGATGCTTGTATTTTTGGCTATCACCTTTACCACATCATCCGCCTGCTTTTTGGAGATATTGGCCACTAAATTTGCGATGATGTTTTTCACGGTCGAACTACCGACACTGGCTACCTGTATTCCCGTTTTGATCCCTTTGAGTAAGATGTTTACGGGGATGATAGACATCACCACTATGCCGTGGGCATAACCAGCATCGTAGGTCTCATTATTAAATACAAAATCACTGGCAAATTTGGAGACAGATTCTGCTGCCTTCGTCATGATTGCAGAAGTAATCTTGCTAATACTTTCAAAAAATTCCATCTTACTTTTCTCATCCGTTATGGTTTCATACAATGAAGTAAATGCTGTATATAGACCTAACCAGTTCTCATAGGTTTCGTTTGTCTTTTCAGCTAAAGCCTCATAAAGGTTTCTTTTCGTAATACATTTTAACATTAAGTCTCCCCAGAAGGATAGTGATGCTGGATTGTAACCTGCATTTAATTGGATAGCGCTTTTTGCAAATTCTACAATGATATGCATCATATCCGCAGTTTCGATTATTTCATCTACCATACCAGACATCAATCCAGCAATGTATTCTATACTGCTCATTGCCTTACTCGGCACTCCTAATACATTTTGATTATATTTGCAGAAGGAAATTATATCATCTTTAAAATCTTTTAAGCGCCAATTTATTTTTAAGCTCGGCCCAAAGATGCCAGAATTGTTTTTATAATCTTCTTTTATTTTTTCAAAAGTATAGCTTTGTTCGTCGTAACCTGGTCTAAATTGGTTCGCAATACGAATAAATACTTCATTTTGACTATTTTCTCCAGTATCAGAAAAATGCAGCCAGACAACTCGATAACAACTTGGATTTAGAATTTCTTTTTTGTAAATACTATCAAGTAGATAATCAGAAATATACTTATCTGTAATAATGAGTCTTCGGGGACCATATGTCTCAAGTGTACTAAGAAACCAACTGATACTCTCAAGTTGATTATCTGCGAGCTGTAACTTTAAATCACCTTGTGTATAGTCTGCTATACCACATGTATTTCTATTTGATTCATCCTGGTCCAGTTTTATAGGCCTTCGAATGCCAGAACCATAGTCTAGTTGGAATCCAGGCAATTTATAGTTTTCAAATTCTTTAGATTCAAACCACGCTCTTCTGTCTTTATCGGATACTGTACAATCTTGTTCTAGGATACCCGCAAACTTTTCCATAGAGTCTTTAATCCTACAACCTGCAGCCAATATTCTATCAGAAGGGTTGGCTTTGTTTCTCAGATCTTTATCGATGATATCCAGAATAAATTTTAGCTTTGATTCACAACTGTGTGATAAGTGTCTGGTTTTTAATCTATGGTGTATTTCAGTTTCAAAATGCCCTGTTTCGTCATTAACCTTGACTAAATATACCAGATAGTTATTTGGTCTATTTACTAAGTGATCAATATAAACCTTGACGGCTGCATTTAATCCATCAGTCTTATTCATATATAACCCCAATGGATAAATGAGGGCTACTCCAACTTCTATTTGATCATCTTCGGAGCTTAAGGCATCCTTAATTTTTAAACCTGATTCAATTATGTAATCTTTACAATGAATATCATATCGCATATAATCATCAAAAAAAACTCCAGTATACTCTTGACACATTAATTTTCCCTGCCCCAATAAGCCGAGCATTAATAAAAAGATGGTAAATACTACTCTCATTTTCCTTCTTTATTTGAGATTGACTAATGGAAAAGTTACTGGAGTGGTCATGGAGCCCATACCATGCACTGCAATAATCTGAAAGGATACGGGCGAGCTTTCAGCCGTCATGGTATTCAGGATAGGATTTAATTGTTCACCCTCTGGCAGTGTGGGGAGCATCTGTATGAAACGCTCAATGTCTAGTTCCTCCTTATACCATAGGTAATCTGTAGCACCATTGGCCTGGGCGATGCGTGTGGCATCCTGCGGGGTAATGGTTTTGATTAGGACATATGGAGCTACGGCAAAGTTTGATTGGGTGGCCCCGATCACAGGTGGCTGCGATTTAATATAAATGCGAAACTCTTTTAGCGTATTCATGTGGTCGCTTAGATAGCTCCATGCTATCTTGGCTACTCTTCCATCCGAAATCACTGAAGACTTAACTGTCCCCTGGTGCTGAGCACCGATATTCGTCTGTTCCAGATCTAGTGAGGGCCCAGACCCAGGCCAAGGGGTGTAAGTCATATTTTTAGGTACAATGGTAGCTGTGGCAGGTCTGATCCTACCACTGATAGGCGGTGGCAATGGCTTTACCGATTTCAGATCTGATATAGAATAATTGCCAGAACTATCATAAGCAATAAGACGGTATTGATGTGTGATCACATCAAGGCGAGCTGTATCGATAAAATTGGATGCAACCAGCTCCCCAGTAACCATGGGATACTCATCTGTGCCACGATCTTTGGGTATGGTTTGTATTGTAGACCACTCCGTGGCATCTGATCGTTTTCTTTGTACTAGATGATGAGATAAATCAGTAGTCTTAGAGAGCGTCCACTTGATTCGAATACCCTCCTCCCTAGGTATTGCATGAAAGATTACTGGCTTTCCCGGGGGCACATAGTCAGGAATAATTATTTCGACGGGGTCGCAGGTAAGAGATTCATTCTCATTCATATCAACTGCGGATATCGCAATATAAAGCCTTTTATTCGGATTTGATTTGATATTTGGGTAGAGGTATTCTTGATCTTTTATTGGTGATTTGGTGATTTGGAGGAAGTCACCATCATCCTGGTAGCTATAAAACACTTTATATCCTTTTAGATCTTGCTCTTGATTTTTAGTCCAAGTTAATTTTACCCGTCCATCGGACTGAATCTGATACTGAAGATCTTGGGGTACACTAGGTGCTATAGAGTCCAAGCGAACGAAATGTTCAGGTATCGAGTTATAAAAATATTGATTGTGATCTATGGCTGAAATTATATAGAACCCATTTTGTGGATTTTGGATCGTCAGCGTTGAAACAAAGGGGTCATTAATTGAAAGCAGCTGAGTGTATACACTATCGATATGCGGCGCATAAGTGATGACATAGCCTGAGAGATTTGATCTGTCAAAAGGAAGGGAATCAAGCGTGCTTCTTATATTCCAATTAATTACCAGATCACCCGCTACATCTCTTGCACTAACGCCATCTATGGTGATGAGGAGCGGTGATGGCATAGCTTTTGCTTTTTTTATTTCAGAGGGAGGCGCTTCAAATCCAAAAGGACTCAATCCTACTACATAATAAAAATAGTATTGATTGAGCTCCGCTACGCTATCCACAAACTCTGCATTCTCTTGGCTTTGCTCTGGTCCCATGAATACAAAGGGCGCATCTGTGATTCGCTCAAAATTTAGAGAATCCTCAGATCGGTAGATGTGATAGCCCGTATAAGGAGTTTCGTCATTCATTGACCAGACCAACTTGATAGACTCGATGGCATCCTCAGCAATAAAACCTGATACTGAGTTTAGAGAAAGAGAAGAATTCAACTTTATTGAGACATTCGATTTATCTGCCCATTGACTCTCACCGTACTTGTTGGTAAATATTTCTTTTTCATTTAATTCAATGGAATAAATATAATCATATCCTTCTATTACGGTCGAATCTAGAAAAGCGAATGCATAACCTTTAGCCATTTCAAACGACTGATCAGCCACTAAACTTGCTAACGAAAACTGATTTTCATCTGTTTTGTACCTATTGTAAGCATGGAATAGTTTATTTCCATTTTGATTTTCCAAATTTGCGCCAGATTCATTGAGTAAGGGCAGTGAGTCGGTCAAATACTTTCCAATGCGAGTAATGGATGTATCTGATTTTTCGATAGAAAGTGAGTCCCATTGCTCATTTGAAAAAAGTCGAATGATCCACTCTTTTCGGGCGAGCAAACTGCTATCGATGTCCTCGGGCGCAATATCCGCAGGTAGTGCTATTCTAGAAAGTTTATAGCCATACTTTATACTATGTTTGAATTGCTGATGATTACTAGGTAGCCATCTCAATCTCACATGTTGAGATTGATCAGCTATACCTTTGATCGCAATCGTCCTCTGACTAAAAGCATTACCCGACAGTAAGATCAATCCCAAAACAGTTATTAGAATATTTATATTTTTCATTGGAAGGAGCATTTATTCTAAGTTTATTGATGATGTAGTACCAAGGCCAGGAATGGTATATTCCAAAACAGTTTTTATTATCCCAAAGGGTGATGTTGGAGGAGAGTTGATATAGGTCCAAGAATCAAAATCAATATCGGTTTGCCACCCGATGTTATTAGAACCTTGACATCCAATAAGGGAATATTTCTTGATTTCCCACATTTGATATGTCCTGAGGTAAATCATATTGTTTACCCACAATTGGTTGTTAGAATTTTCTATGTTTACAGCGCTTAAAGTTGATAATATAACATCCAGATTATATTCACTACTTCCACAGTACTCAGGGCAGGAGCAATTATTAATGGTAGACGGATAAAATAACCAGCATTCGAAAACCGGATCTGTTTTCCAATTTCCTAAATTTAATACTTCCCAGTTTATGAATTTATTTATTTCAAATTGTGATAGCTGTGAGTTTGGAATTGAATATCTAAAAACCTTATCGTCAATTATTGCACTTCCAGAATCGACAAATTCTGCAAATGTTTTAAATTGAGAGGTTTTGAATTCAGCGGACCAAAGTATATGTACTTTTTGATTGGTCTGCTTTGATCCACTAGTTAAGTCTGGCTGAGCAAGACTTGGTAAGCTAAGATTTGCTAGTTGATTCTCTAGAGATACACCCCTTCCAGGTATTTCCAAATCACCTGTTTTTTTCATTCTTACCAGCTCGATCGTATAATCAGTATTAGGACTTAACCAACTTGGATCCAAAGGGAAATCTAAGGTAGCATTCATTCCATCGTATGAATTATAGTCAAAATATTTGGCTTCCCCTCCCTTTTTAGTAAGTCTCATATATAATGCTTCATCAGAAGGAATATTATAGAAGATCTCAGGCATCCCTTGCTTTAGTTTGATAAATCCCGTATTCCTGTTGTTTTCGTTAGGGAAAAAACTTTTCATTCCATTTGCGGGGTAAGAAGCCTCTACATTTGCCTCTGGGATGTAGTCCATCCTAGAACCAGTAGTAAAATTGACAAATTTTATCTCTGTGCCAATGATTTGCCCATTTTTTAGGATTTCGACTTCTGCTGCAATTTGTATACTATCATTAGAATTAAACATATTCGGAAGTACTAAATCCATAAAGCTTCCATCTCCCTCTATATTTTCGACGAAATCGTAAGGAATTTGCGTTTTTAAAGAAAACAATCTAATTCTCTTTCTTCTGGCCTCATATTTATCAGGGCCAATTTCAAACTTGGTATTTAATGGTAAATTGAAGCTAATGTTAGGCGTTTCGTTCACTTCTACATCTTCTGCACTTTCACTCGGAGTGATATGTGAAATGACTGCCATCCCCATAGGAGAACCGTCATCCTCACTATTGATTGTACAATTGTTACCAAGTTTGATATTCATATTTTTTTGAACACTTCCGAGAAAGGTTTTTATCCTTACGCCAATGTTGGCTTGGGCAAAGAATGGATTTGGAAGTTGAGCTCTCAAAACAGCCGCAATACCAGCTTTAAAGATCGTAAATCCGACAACTTCAAGTTTTCCTTCGATCATGGCATAGATCTGACCTACCGCATACCATCCATCAATACCTACTTGTTTTCCTGTTTCTACACAAGTCGAGTTTCCAAAATCTCGAACCATAAGATCATAACCAACAACAGCACCAAAACTACCCGAGGCAACCCAAAGATTAATGGATGCTTTTACTTTGAGTTCAGACCCAAAAAGAATACCGCGTCCAGTTTTTAGAAAGCTTGGATTTGGTCTAAGATCCCCCGCTATAGCTAAAATACTTCTTGGTACCTCAGGTAAGGCTGGGATAACTGTACCAACACAAAAATATCCTTTTACTGTAGCTTCCACCGGAACAAAAGGTAAATCTAACTCGATTCCACATGGAGACTGAGGCGTTCCTAAATAGAAATACCATTTGGAGTTGTCAATGTATATTTGTCCATCCACCAATTTCCCATTTGGTCCTGACCCTTTCAGAACTCCTGCATTCAAAAATGCAATTAGTTTACCAGCAAAATAACTTCCAGAAGGTGTATTCCTATGGTAATCAAACCGAATATGTACGGCAATACTAGCATCTATATTTGAAGGTTTTACACTTTCATCACCGACCTCAAAACCGGGAATAGGAATATTAGCCATCATTTGACCAGTGCCATTAAATGCTATGGATGCTACACCTGAGTTTGGTCCATTATTATTATGAAAACTCATTGAATAGAAAGCATTGCCGTTGAATATTTTTTCATTGGCTATGTGTTTTAGGTAGACCCCTGCTTTCAGACTCAAACCAATAGAGGGGTCTGGGGAATAGTTCGTCCCAGAAAATGAAGATCCTATTGGTGGGCGAACTGATTGATTAAAGATCTGATTTGCTCCAATGCCTTCCATTCTCATTTTATATGCCACTCCTCCATTGAAGCCATCTATTTTTAATGGACCGACAGGAATCATTAACCCAGAGGTCGAGACGGATGCATCTATGAAAAAGTAATCTTCTGAATTTACTTTTCCAAACTGAGCGACAGCCTTTAAGCTTCCAATTCCCTGAAAATTCATATCAACTAGACCTTGGAAACCAGAACCATATTTGGGGTTAGACCTGAAAAAGAAAAGTCCACCTTTAACATGTCCTGCTTGAAACGAACAGTCTATGTATAAACCTGATAGACTTGTTCGAGCGTGGTCCCATCTTTGTCTTCCATTCGCATCCACATGTAAAGAACCAAAGATTTCAAATTCACCATATGCTGTAAAACTTAGAGGTAGTTTTACACCAATAAAAAAGGCTAACCCTGCTGAATCAACCGATGATGATACAGGCCGTATGCTATCTAGACTGATTTTAAATCCACCGAGTGATGCATCGAGAGATGAGTCAATCGTCCAGAAACCTGGTGAAAAATATGGAGCTTGATTGGAAACTTGGAAATTCGTAAATTGAATTTTAGGGATGCTAATGTTTGCAATATCAGGATTACCAATTGATGAAATGCTCATCGACCCTGACAAAGTAGCCAAAGCTTCTACTTGGCCATCTAAAATTTTTATTCCCACGGTAGATTCGGGTAGCAAAGAAACTTTAGCTAAAGTCATATTCATATTAAGTGTTTCAGGCATAGATAAAAGGAAAGAAAAATCACCATTCCCCCTTATACTTGCCAAATACTGGATGTTATCAGAAAAGGTAGGTACCCTAATGGCACCTTTAAGCCCGCCACCAAATAAGGAATTTTGAATAATGGTAATATTTATAGAATCTATACCGATTGGCCATCCACCTGCATTTCCATTCTCAATAGAAAGTAGATTTGTAGCAGAGACACTTCCAGTAAATCCAGTGTCATCAAAAATAAGATTATTTAAAGAAATGCTAATTGCCTGGTTGTTTCCATCTTTTAGCCCTTGTGGCAATACACAAGTTAGGTTTTCTAGGAAAAAGCCTCTCCATGCTGGTGTGAATGAACTACCCGTAAAAAAGGGAGATTCGTAACTTGAAAAAACATTTATAGCTTGAGGTGATAGATAGTCGCTCATATCAAGTGATATTCTTGATACGCTCCATTTGAAGTTTTCCATACCTGCAATTGCAAAAAATTTTGGTGCAGATAATTCAAAATAAAAGTCTGACCAATGTCTTAATATGGTTTTAACCTCGAATGAAAACCGGGCAGGTTCTGGCAAGGCTTGAAGATCATTCCCCAAGGGGATTACCATATTTCTGCATAGTTCTACCTCTGCATCTAAGGAAATACTTCGAAATCCATTACAATCCCATGATATATAAGTACCAGGCCCATTGCTATTTTGGGGTTTTAACCTTAGTAAAGCTGCATTAGATAGCTTGATTTCTATTTCAGAACCTAAGCCTAAGGCGGATTCCCCAACAAGCCCATTCGGACCCCAGTCAATATTTAGCCTTTTAAGAATTAGTTTTTTTTCTGTGCTGTTTGGTAATTCCATAATGAAATACGCATCAAGTTTCCCACCTGCTGGTGAAACTGAGATGTTGTCTAAATAGATATTATATATGACACCTGCGCTATCTTTTTTTATCAAAAGGGGAGTCAACACACCCAAATTTTCATCTGATTGAATGACGGCACTACGGTAGGCATCCTCAATAAAATACTCCCTTTCAATACCTAAAATATTTTGCTCCCCCTGCATAAAAAGCCATTCTGCTTCCTTTGTGATATTGAAGGGTGATGAAATTGAGAAATCTTCCAGACTCGCAATGTGGCCAGCAAATGCACTTTGGTTCTTTTGCAAATTTAACTTTTTCTGATTTGCGAAGGCATATTCGTGATAAGAATTATGCTTGCTACTAAATCCATACCCTGCCGATTCTTTATTTCTGTGCAAAAATTCGGTAATTTTTTGAATAATCCAATTGGATAAGTTTGCGGGATTATTTTTAAATGTTTCTAATGTTTGGTGGTCTAAAGCCAATAGTTCAGATTTAAGAAACTGTTGAAATTCTTCCTGCGAAATTCCTCGAATTGATTGAACATGCTCTGCGATTTTCTTTGATAACACATCACACCTGTAGAGTTCACAATGAATTCGCTCCAGAGAAATCACTAATGTATCACGCGATGAATTTAAAAGCATGGGTCTGGGGGCTTCTAAGAAATGAGCTTCAAGGCCTGGATTGAAGTATTCACCGTTAGGGCCTTTAATAAAAACAGGATTATACCCTAATTCATAAATTTTGTCTTGCATAACATTCCTTAATGAATCACAAGAAAAACTATTTAGAGTATCTAGTAATTTAGCATGTAATGAGTCTAGTAGATCGTTATATTTTTCTGGAAAAATTGTCGATATCAAGGAGTCCACACGAGCTATCAATGCCGAATCCCGAACACATGGATTACCGTAGGAATCCAATGAATTCATATCGCAACCAAACTCATCATATTTAGTACCTGTTTCCCTATGTATTCCATTGAAATCATACCCATTCCTATCATACCGGGTACTATCTGGATAAAACAGGCTATCCCTTTTAAAACCACGAGCATTAAGACCTGTAACTCTATTAAAACCATCTTCATCATATTCATCGGACTCTGGTTTATTTATACATATATCACCTCCTATAGACAAGGATGGAGGATTAGGTAAAGTCGAAAGATTGATGGTAGAAGCCACCGATGAAACTTCACCCGCTATCACCTGATAATCTGAATTAATAGAAATTTGATTGAATGTTACAGCTAGCCTAGTTGAAGAAAATGGTACACTCATGACACCTGAGCCGGAAAACACGCCATTTGAACCGGATGCATTTTTTACAATAATAGGAATTCCATGAACGATGAAAAAGTCATTTGGTTTTAGAATGGGTAAAGGAATTTGAGAAGAAAGGCTATCAATAATTCTATTTCCCCCACAGGTTAAGTTTAATTCATTTCCGCATGGGGAAGGTGAAGTAAACGAAAAATTCTGGGTACCACCAAAAGTGGATTTTATTTTTAGATTTTTGGGTTCGCCATCAGCAATTAAGTTAGGCAACTCAACGGTATAAATTCCAATAGTATCTGAATAATGAATAAACAGTGGAGCCCACATTCCTGTTACTGAAATTTCAACCGTCTGATCTAATGGGCAATCGCTAATCATATAAAAGCTTAAAACATATGAGTCATCAACAGGGTTACACCTACTTACCGCAATACTATCTACAGAAAAAACACAATCTTGGTAAGTTATACAATTATTAGGACTCATATAAACTGTGGATAATTGACCGTTTGGACATGACGAACAATCAAGAAGCAATTCATGCTGCAATCCATCAGGATCGATACCCTGTAAATTGAAAGAATAATTATGAATATTACTTTGTAAGACAATGTGCTGATTGGTTAGTGATGGATAATCAGTTATGGTAATTGTTTCTCCAGCATTTACAGTTTCTATATAAATACTACCTTGGACAGAATATGTCGATGAACCACATTGAACTTCATTAATATTAATTGCGCATCCATCTGGGCAAACAACTTCAGGTAGATTTACAGAAACTGGATTCAAACTACAGGTCCCTTGTGGAAATATAAAAACAAGAACATAGTTCCCCAATGTTAATGGCACATTAGTAATTGTTGCAGTACTATATTGTCCATCTTCATAAAAGGAGGTGGCTTGATAAGCTCCAGAAGTACGTAAAAACATGCGTATTGAGTCGCCAAGGGTACCGTTTAAACCATCAACATTTACTTGGATATCGAAGTTTGTTTCATTACAAATAGGAAGGGATGAAACTTCAATATTTAGACCGCAGGACTTAAAAGGGTTTGTCTGAACAAATATAGTTGTATCTGGGAAACAATAGGGCTGTACATTCGTGTTTCCGCGAATATGAATTTGATGTAATTGTCCATCATTGGGAATTGAAATGATTTCGTTTATTCCACACTGATAATTGCAATCAATTGTGGCTAGTGGGATAGTTTGATTTGTATCAAGGAAAAAATTTACGGGTCCTGTGTAGCCGGTCAAACCAAATGAAACTTGGTAACAAGTATTATCTTGAAGTGAACCGCAATTTACTTGCGTCGAGGTAATGGCATTATTGTCTATTTCAGCCATACAAGCGGAAGAGAAATCAATAGAAACCCAGTCACTAAAAAAATATCCATTGGATGAAGATTTACATATTTTTCTAACCTTGAATTTTTCCCAATTAAAATCTCTATAATTTTGATTTGACAAAAATAATTTATTTTGAGAGATGATATCACTTGTTCTTCTGTTTGAATTTTCAGGTCCAGGAAGGTATACTTCATATTCAATATCAGAAAAATCGGTTAGGTGTTCGTCCCAAGATATTTCATGTTGAACACTTCCTATACTAACACGAATATTTTTTGGATCTGAACATCTTGGCCATTCCTCCCTTGATTTAATTTGATGAAATCTAGGATTATCATTTCCATATCCAATATCAGAAATACTTACATACTGAGAGCTCCCCGTATTACTCAGAAGCAAACAAATAATGCATGAAAGAAAAATGTAGTTTTTCATAGATTCAAATTTTAGTTATTTTATGAGAAATTATTTGTCCATTAACATAAACCCTAAGTAGATATGCCCCATTTGGGTATTGAGATAAATCCCACTTAAGTTTGAGTTGATCTTCATTTTTCTGAGCTTGTTGATAGAAACTATTAATTAGTTGACCCGTTGGGCTTAATATTTGGAAAGAAATTGGTCCCTCCAAGATGTTATACAATTCTATATTCAAATTTTCAGTCAATGGATTAGGAAAGACATTGATTTTAGGTGGATTTTTTAAAAGCATACCGCTTTGACATTCGTTTGAAATAGGCGCATTTCCAAAAAAGTGAATCCTAAAACCATTTTCGTGTTGTAGATTGTTAACAAATATTAAAATCTCATCTGATTCCTTGACTTCTATCCATTTCAAATATTTATTTTCGAATACATTACAACCCCACGAACTAATTTCTTCATTGCTAAACATGGATAAGCCAACCTCACCTAAACAGGCTCCTTCTTCAACCTTGGAATTTTTGGAGTTGCCAAAATTTTCGCCAGCTGCATGGCATCTAATAGGATCAATATTCCCCTTTTCATATTCCAAAGCATCGAACACTACGAAATCAATATCTGCATTTTCAGAATTCGGGAAAATCGAAAACCCAAACTGCCCATTCCCAGAAAACCTAACCCTAAACCACATCGAGTTCGTTTCCGAAGCTTCATTTGGAAAGCACATAAAGTCGGATAAATCATCTTTGACTTTCCCATACCCAGATCGATAGTCAAAAGTATATGTTTGGTATCCACAAATTTGATAAGCATCATTGGCGTCGTAATTGACCATTATTTCATTTTGTGCATAACAGCTATGGCTTATCAAAAGGAGGGAAATTACTTGAACTAAATACATCAGCATAACTTTTGTTTTTGTTTTTAATGATTCTGGCAAATTTAGTGCAATTTTTTTTATTAAACCCGCCTATTAAATAGTTTTAAATCATATATTAATTTATATTTTTTTAATAAATTGTTTATCTGTTAATTATAATTACATTTTTTTTGTATTAAAAAAAATTTTTCTAAAATTTATCTTAATTAGGTTAGTGAAATAGAGGCATTGTCTCGGCGTCTTAGTCTTTAGTTGAAAAACTCGCTATGAAATTTGGATAATTGCAAAATCGATTCTATTATTGCATTCAATTTTAGATCCATTCAAATGTAACATCTGTTTAGATCTAAACCCTTGCTGTTTGTAGTCAGACTTGTCTGCAACTTTGAAATTTTTTAACCTCGCCTGTTTCACTGGGCACTAAATGATTTTTGTACATGAGATTTTTTACTTTTCTTCTCTTTTCTTTATCCTGCCAAATTGGATTTGGCCAATACTTTCTTCCACCTGAAGAATTACCAAACTTCCAGCATTCTAAGAGGAATATCCAAGTTTTTGATGCGGACAATGATGGGGATATGGATATACTTAGCTTTTCACGGGCTAATAATCAAACTTTAGGGGTTTACATTAATGATGGTATGGGAAATTTCACAGCCCAACCTTTTGCTGATTTCGGTTTTGATTCTAATATTTTTGGAGCCGTGGGAGATGTAAATGGTGACGGATTTAGCGATATATTTATCGAAGTAAAAAGTCCTAGTTCACCAATATATTACAATCAGTTGTTGTTTAATGATGGTCAAGGCAATTTCATTCCTCAAAATGTTTACGTTGGAGAGTTGCCCGTATTTCATCCGATGATAGAAGACTTGAACAATGATGACTTAGGAGACTTGATTTTCTTTGGTCCTCGTTATGGCGTATTGCTGCAAGACGGTATTGGTACGTTTGCGCCGATAGATGACCATGGCCTTCCGAATATGAATGCTGGCCGTGCTCAAACAGTTGACATTGATCAGGACGGTGATCCTGATTTTTTAATCAGTGGAGAGGAGTATCGATCGGGCGGAGTAGTGATATTTTATACCGATATTTATTTGAATGATGGGAATGCCAAATTTACTAAAATTGACCCTTCCTCAGGATTTGGATCGTTTTTTAGGGGTACGGCTAAATCTCTTGATGTGAATGGCGATGGTTTGATGGATGTTATTGTTTCTGGTTTGCCCACCCTAGAGACCACAGAAACCAGCATTTATGTCAATCAATCCAATGGGGCATTCCAAAAGCAGATAACAAATATTCCTGCTTTTACGTATGGTAATTTTTTCTCCGATGACCTAGACGGCGATGGAGATCAAGATATCATGGTTGTGGGAGGGAGAACTCCAGACAATGTGACCACCGTTATCCGAATCTTCATGAATGAAGGCAATAATATCTATAGTGAATTAATGCATACTCCTTCGTTTGTGAGTGTGCCCCTTATATCCACAAGTTTTTTTGAAGATCTTAACGGCGATGGTTTGAAAGATATCATTTTCGGTCCTAGATCAGGTGGTCCGAGTAATCCACAAATTTACTTTCGGGAGGAGACCAATGCTGTATTCGATGAGAATGCAATTACGGAAATCAGTATTTTCCCAAATCCTGCTTACGAAGAAAGTTTATACATAAAATTTCAATCCAGAAATAATACTTCGCCAGTGACTTTCGAAATTTTTTCTTCATTGGGACAACAGGTCGGACACAAATACTCCCTTCCTCACAACGAACAAGGCGTCTATCAGATACCACTTCAAAATCTACCATCAGGTACTTTTTTCTTGAAAATATCGGATGCAGCACATACTGTTGTAAAGACATTTACCTACGTTAAGTAGTATTTTGTAGGCGAGCAGAATTTGAACGATTCTGCTCGCTTTTATTTCCATCAAATTTTACTTCTAAATTGGTGCCCCGTCATCTTTGTTGGTGCAATTTTATCCCTTTCCGGCCCAAGTTTGATACTTACCCACCAACTGATATTATCCATTCCTTTTATGTCCTAGCTAGCACAATTTCTAAAGAAGTGACGGAGACCAGATAAAATGAAAAACTAACCTTATCCCTATTTCCAGCGCAGCACCACCTTTCCAGTAGATTTTCTAGACTCCACGAAGTCATGCGCTTTGGCTATGTCTCGGGCCTCGAATATCTGACTCACTTCTGGGGTGATGATCTTTTCTTCGGCCATCTTCATCACTTGGGTGAGGCAATGCTGAAATCGGAGTGGCTTGTGGTCCGCTACCCGAAGCATATTGACCGTGATGATGGATTTGGACTGTAGGAGCATACCGATGGGGCTTCTGAATCCGAAGCCCAGTGCCAGACCAATGAGCTTGAGTTTGTTTTTTTCGGATTCGATTTGTTCGGCTGCACCGAAGCACACCATACTTCCCGTTGGACCAAGCAGTTTGTACGCCTTGTTGAAGGCTTTTCCACCCAAGCTATCGAATACTACATCTAATTTTTCTTTGCCGAGGATTTTTTTCAAGGCAGTTTCGAAATCTTCTTTGGTGTAATCGATGGCGTGGTCCACCCCTAAGGAACGTATGTAGTCCTGTTTTCCAGTGGAAGCTGTGCCATATACGATGCAGCCCGCATTTTTTGCCATCTGGACTAAAAATCTGCCCACACCACCTGCCGCTGCCTGTACCAAGACCCGATCTCCCGGATGTAAGGTGATGCGATCCACAGCACAATAGTAGGCCGTGCAGGCCTGTGTGGCGAGTGCGGTTGCTTCTGGAAAGTCAATGCTGTCGGGTATTTTTGAAGTGGCCACCGCCTTGGCTACGGCTTGAGATGCATAGCCACCGAAACGGGTCAAACTCACCACCCGATCACCAATGGCAAAGTTCTTTGCCGCTTGGCTGCCCACCGCAGCGACCGTACCCGATACATCATATCCGAGTACGCAGGGAAGTTTTGGTGCATCGTCATACATGCCCTTTCTGGCTAGGATGTCTGCAAAGTTGATTCCCGAGTAGTGTACGTCGATCAGGATTTCATCTGCTTGTAGGGCGGGTTCCTGAAAACTTTCAATCTTAAAAGCTTTGCTGCTAGGTCCATACTGGACGAGGGTGATTTTTTCTGCCATGATTTGCCTATTGTGCGGTAAAGATACATGTAGAGATTCGATCTGAGGCCTTGCAGAAAAAAAATATACGAGATGGTCGTCCCTGAGGCAATCACATCACGATTACAGTCTCAGATATTTGAGGGCCCTTTCGAACTTGGGCGCAAGTGGCAGTTCGATGTTGATCTCTACTCCAGATATCGGATGCAAGAATTTCAGTGCATCGGCCCAGAGGAAGAGCCCTTTTCCCTTGAAGGCATTCCCCGCGTAGCCATAGGCCTTATCTCCTACGATGGGCGTACCCATTCCTCGGAGGTGGATTCTGAGTTGGTGCCTCCGGCCTGTCTCGGGATAAAGCGCCAAGAGGGTGTAGATTTCGCCATTTTTAGTAAAAGATTCGATCTTTTTGAGCGTGGTTTTAGCATCCTGTCCGTGGATGGCTTCTTCGATGATGGCCTCATTAGTGCTGGCGCCGTGTACCAAGGCGGAGTATCGTTTGCTTATTTTTCTGTCTTGAAAAAGATGGGTGAGGTTTTGTGTCATGGCCGCAGTTTTTGCTACGATGACCAATCCCCCCGTCGGCTGATCGAGTCTGTGTACCGCTCTGGGCAGGTATCCAGTGGTGTGGTCCATCTGAAGATTAAAGGGCAGACAGTGGTTTAGGGTACGTACACCATACCCGGAGGTCAGCAGTCCAAATGGCTTTTGGACGATGGCGAGGTATTCATCTTCATAAAGCACGGGGATTTTGAGCTGGTAGGGAGCGATTTGGGGTTTTGCGTTTGAAATTAACTCAAGATGATCTCCGTCTTTGATCCAAGTGGCTGTGGTGCCTGCCAATCCATTTACCAGGATTAGGCCCTGCTTGATTGCCTTTTTCCAACTGCTTTTGGTCCAATCATCGAGGAAAGCTTCCATGGAATAGTCCTGAAGTCGGACGGGTTCGGGCGTTTCGCTGACCTTGTGAAAGCTGTTTTTGAAATGCGACTGCATGGTCTGAGTTTGGAGAATGATCTTATTGGATTCGAAAACCAAACAGTTTACATCAAAGTAACATCCCGATAGCCAAATTTTTCTGGATAGTCTGTATTGTAATGCAGACCCCTACTTTCTTTGCGCATTTGAGCAGATTTCGTGATCAGGTATCCGATGGTGATCAGATTGCGCAGTTCGCAGAGTTGAGGTGAGATGGTCGTGGTATTATAAAGCTGTTCGGTTTCGGCGTAAAGTAGATACAATCGGTCGAGGGCACGCTTCAGACGCACATCTGTACGAACGATGCCCACATAATTGCTCATGATTTCTTTGAGTTCTTTCAGGCTCTGGGTGAGGAGTACCATCTCGGAAGGATCAGAGGTGCCTTCTGCATCCCACTCTGGAATGTTCGGGTGATTTTGAAATTGGTCGATATGTTTCAATACATCCTCGCTGATGCGCTGGCCGTACACAAGACCTTCTAGCAATGAATTGGACGCAAGTCGATTGGCACCGTGGAGTCCGGAATGGGTGCATTCCCCTGCTGCATACAATCGCTGGATGGAGCTGCGGCCTACCTGATCAATATGAATACCCCCACAGGTATAGTGGCATGCTGGTACCACGGGGATGTAGTCCACCATAGGGTCAATGCCGATGCTTTTGCACTTTTCGTAGATCGTAGGGAAGTGAGCGATGAAGCCCTCTTTATCCAAGTGCGTACAATCGAGTACCATGTAGTCTTCCCCGCGGAGTTTCATTTCATTGTCAATGGCTCTGGCCACGATATCTCTGGGCGCCAGGGAAGCTCTCGGATCGTACTTTTCCATGAATGTCTCCCCATTCCGATTTTTCAGGATAGCGCCATAGCCACGTACGGCTTCTGAAACAAGGAATGCGGGATTTTCGCCCGTAGGATTGTAAAGCGAGGTAGGGTGAAACTGGATGAACTCCATATTGGCGACCCTGCCTTTGGCGCGGTAGAGCATAGCGATGCCGTCACCCGTAGCTATAGTGGGATTGGTGGTACTTTTGTACACTTGACCAGCGCCTCCCGTAGCGAGGACCGTTATTTTGGCATTGAACGTTTCGATCTTGTTAGTTTCCTTATTGAGGGCGTAGGCGCCATAGCATTCATTATCAGGGGTCAGTCGTATGATGTTCCGGCCCGTATGGTGCTGGGTGATCAGATTGATGGCGAAGTAATGTTCCAGGATTTCGATGTTAGAGAATTGTTTTACCTTTTCGGTCAGCGTCCGCTGGATTTCCCAGCCAGTGAGATCTTTATAGTGTAGGATTCTATTTTCGGAGTGGCCACCTTCCTTGCCGAGGTCATAGTTGCCTTGGGTATTTTTATCAAATCTTGCGCCCCAGTCTATGATATCCTGAACCCTTTTTGGACCTTCTTCTACCACAATTCGGACTACGGCCTCATCACAGATCCCATCTCCCGCATCCAAAGTGTCCTCGATGTGTTTTTGGTAGTCATCCACTGCCTGGTCCCACACAGCTGCTACACCGCCTTGTGCATAGCGTGTATTGCTTTCTTGTTTATGGGTTTTGGTCAGTACGGTGATCTTTAGCTTGGGGTTTTTCTCTGCTGTATAAATGGCAAAGGAAAGACCTGCTATACCTCCACCGATGACTAGAATGTCTGTTTTGTTCATATCTTTTTTATTGTACGGGCTGTCTCCTTATTCAATAATAGGTAATCGACGTAAAAGTATAAAATTCCTTAGGATCTTAGTCATCTAGTAATCCAATTGTCAAAATCCAAGCTCGATTTCAGGTACACATTCTTTAGAAACTAATTACCAATCCGATAATGGGTAGTAAAGTTCCACCATCATCCCTGATTTCCTTGGTCAGGTATCGTTGCTCCGCGATGGGATCGGTCGGATTTTGTATGATTCCACCACCTATTGGTCGCCCCGTTTCGTCCAAAGGTCTATCCAGAATAACATTGGTCTGAGGCACGGCTGCTTGTGTGATGTTTTGAATATCCAAGTAGAAATTGATATCCCATTTTTTGAAGAACCACTTTTTGTCGATACGCATGTCCAAAAATCCGAATCCTGGGTTTCGTAGGGTGTTTAGTCTGGTGTAATCTGGCAAAGCCCTATTATTTCGATCCCATTTTTCTACAAGGTTGGCATCGGTTTCGAAGGGTGTCAGTGGTAAGCCGGATTGGTATCGGTATTTGACACCTATTTCCCAGTCTCGGCCAAGTCTTTTTCCTATCGTTAGGTTTGCAATGTGTCTAGCATCCCATGCGCTTGGTACGTACGCACCCGCGATATTTCGGAATTCTGACCTTCCCAGTGTGTAGGATGCAATGCCATAAAACCCTTTGTATAGGCGCTGCTGGTATAAGATTTCTACTCCGTAAGCTCTACCTTCATTGGTGGATACAGCAGGACCATTACCCACCACTCCGAAGTCACCACCCAAATTAGCAAGCGATATTCCTTCAATCAACAAAAAGGGGTAGTTGCTGTAGTCCTTATAATATCCTTCGATGGTGAGTCTGGCACTTGTACTCGTAGACCATGCTATACCAAGTACAGACTGGTTGTTTCGGATGTAGCTTAGGTCTAGGTTGGTAAGTTGGCCATTATCTCGGTACCCCATCGTGGTGTAAGGCGGCAGCTGGTAGAAAATCCCCCAATTGGCATTAATGGACCATTTGGGAGAAAGAAAGTAGCTAAGCGATATCCTTGGAGACCATTGGGTGAGTGGATTAGACATATTGCTGTTGAAGCTATTGCCATCAAATCTAGATCCTATGGTAACCTCAAGTCGTTCGTCGAAATACCTTTTTGAGGCGGTCACGAAGGCACCGTACTTGTGGAAAGCCAGGTCGCTTTCAAAATTGATATCTAGTTTTTGTGTTCCTATAAAAATTCTGTTGAAAGTCCTATTTCTATATTGAGCATACTCATACGTAGTCCCAAAACTAAGGTTCCATGATCCCACTTGTCTGACTTCTTCCCATCGAGCTTTGTTTTCGATCTCTTGAGCCGTGTAATCGAGGATTTTGTTGTCGGGGTTTGATTCATCATTTTTGAAATATTTGATGGCGCTGTTGTCCAGCATATTTCTGCTGATTACGAAGGTTCCGTATCCATTATCACGGTATCTTTTCAGTGATACGCCAAAAGCATAATTCCACTGATTGTTAATGGGGAGGTTTTCTAGGATAAATTGTTTGTTTTCAGTGTCGTCCGCATCTAAATTGAGTTTAAAGCGGTCTATGGCACCAATGCCTAGAATATTGAGCTCCGTTTTTGGATTGATTTTGTACTTGTATTTGATTTGAAAGTCATTGTAAGTTGGCAGGAATGGAAGTCCGATGATATCGAACAGAAACTGAAGATAAGATCTTCTGGCAGATACTAGAAGGGTTCCATTTTTATGAATAGGGCCATCCAAGGTGATACCGACATCATTCGCTCCGAGGGTGAGGGTCGTCCCAATTCGATCATCTCGCCCATCCTTGAATTTGAAATTGAAGACAGAGCTTAGGGCATTGTATCGATTGGCTGGGAAAGCTCCACTAAAGAAATCCACCTCGCGTATAAAATCCACATTGATGATACCAGCAGGTCCACCAGATGCACCTTGGGTCGCGAAGTGATTGATGTTGGGCACTTCGATATCATCGATGAAGAATCTGTTTTCGTTTGGGGCACCACCTCTGATGATGAGATCATTTCGGAATGAAGCCGTAGAGGTCACACCCGGGAGGGATTGGATGACCCGAGAGATGTCCCTGTTGCCACCCGGATTTCTTTTGATCTCAGATACACCAATGGTACGAAGGGAGACTGGACTTTCTGCGCTTCTTTTGAAAGCTTCAGCCTGAACCACGACTTCTGTCAGTGTGGTGAACTCCTCGGTAAGTCGTACATCGAGGAGCGTGGGTTTTGAAGATTGCACTTCGATGTCGAAGAGTTTTTCAGGTTTGTAACCGATGAGTCCATACTCTATGGTGTAAAATCCGGGCTTGATATCTGTAATGGTATAGCTGCCGTCTTCCTCTGTCAGCGTACCTGCATTTAGCTCTATGATGACTACATTTGCGAAAGCGAGCGGTGCATTTGACTTTTGGTCAAAGACTTTTCCACGGATGGTACCAGTCTGCGCTATCAGGGCGGATGATACCAGTAAAGCCAACAAAAACAAGAGTGTGAATTTTTTCATTTTCTTAATTAGATATATGGGTTTGATTTGGTCCATGTCACAGATTCAGGATATCCCGCTTAATAAATCGTTACAATTTGCATTGCACATAAACCAAATAGGTCCCTAAGGGTTCACTGTCAGCCCCTTAATCTTCAAAGAAGTTTGATATGAATAAAAAAAAACAGCCTTATAGCGCTGCTCCTTTAGATTGTTGGTCTAAGTTGTTGAAATAGCGAATGACTGCTCGGATTAAAACAGACTCTTGGTCATCAAGCCCCTTGATGTCAAATGGCTTGATGGTGGAGAAGTGAGGCCACCCGTCCTGATCTCGTCCTACAAAGCTGTAATAGCCATCATCTTCCAGCAAAGTGCAGACAGCTACGTGCATCAGGTCTCGTTTTTCTTCTTTGGTATATTCCTGTTTGTGTAATTGCCCCAACTCTTGTACGCCTATGAGAAACAAAATCGCCTGGAGATCAGGTAACGTAGTCCTACCGAGTGCATCTTTTACCTGATGCCGAACCCTTAACCACTCAAAATCTACTTCCCAACTTTCCATTTTCCCTGTGATGATATATAATAAAGTACTGTAATGACTCTTTTGATGTGTGGTTTTTATCCAAAAAATTAGTTAACATTTTTAACTAACGGATTCGCCTTTAGATTTGTGTGACCACGGTCAAAGGAACACAAAATCCACTTTCCAAAAGTCGTGCAAAACTAAAAAAAAATGTCGATTGCACCTAAAATTTACAACATGTGTACAGAAATGATAATGAAGTCTTTAGAACTGAAGTTGGTTTTATAAATAGCTGTAAAACAAGCCATTGTAAAGATTATAAATTAATTTAATGCTTGAAAATTGTGGAAAAAAAAGCTTCAAAATGTTTTTCAGATGGGCGAAAACTATCTACCTTCGTTGCCTAGTTATTATCCCTCGTCATACTCGTTAGAAGAATATGGAACATAAAATAAGACAAAGCAAAGAACTGTTAAATCTGGTTTCGGCCTTCGAGCATAGCCAAGATTTAGGTGAATTGGCTTACAAAGACGAAAAGACTTTCCTCCAATTGATCGCTTATTACGAGCAGGAAGGCAATATTGAAAAAGCCATAGAAGTCACAGAGCTCGCCATCGACCAATTTATATATAGGTCGGAGTTTTTTCTTGTCAAGGCCAATCTATTGCTAAGTGAAGGTCAGATCCAAGCCTGTGAAGAGGTTCTGGCTCACCTTGAAAAAATTGCTCCTTTCGAGAGAGAACTCACCATTCTGAAAGCAAAAATCGCTGCATATAACAAAAACTTCCCCTATGCCTTCTCCCTCATCGAAGAAGCCCGTGGATGTGCAATGCCAGCAGAAGAAATCGAACTTTATGTGGTGGAGTCTGTCATTTTTGAACAAATGAAGGACTACGAATCTATGTATTTTTCACTTAAAAATGCCTTGGCCCTTGATCCTGCCAATGAACTCATCTTGGAGAGATTTTGGCTTTCAGTAGAGCTGGCACGAAAGTTCAAAGATAGTGTGGCTTTCCATCAAAATCTTATTGACCAGAATCCATACAATCACATTGCATGGTACAATTTAGGCTTGTCTTACTCTTGTAATTGGGAGTACGATCTAGCAATCGAGGCCTTGGAATACGCCTATATCATTGAGCCAAATTTTGAGAAGGCCTACATAGACTGTGCAGAATTGTGCGTACAGCAATGCAAATTTGATAAAGCCCTGAAAATCTATGAAGAAGCGAAGGTTCGCTTCGGATTGGATGGTGATTTGGTCGTAAATATGGGCGTTTGCTGCATCAAAATGGGCAATACCACTAAAGCAAAAAGCCACCTTCTGAAGGGGCTTAAAATGGATCCTTACAATGAAGATATATACTTCCATTTAGGTGAATGTTACAATATCGAAGGTCAATACTACTCGGCTATCAATGCATTTTTAAAGGCTATTGATTTGGATGACCAAAGGGAAGAGTTTTATCTTGGAATTGCCAATGCATATGTAGGTATTGAAGATTATCCAAGAGCCAATATCAACTTTCGTAAAGCTGCAGAAATGGGTGTAGAAGACTCGTTTTATTGGAGAGCACACAGTGTTTTTCTGATCAAATTGGGATTGTACAAAGAAGCTATGAAAGTACTGGATGAGGCAGATGAATTCACTTTTGGTGCGGATCTTTTATACTGCAGGGCAGCTGTCTATTTTTTACAAAAGAAGACAAAAGCTACCCTTAGTACTTTAGAGGAGGCTCTTGAAGAAGATTTTGATCAGAGATCGCTTTTCTTTGAGTTGGTTCCTGAAGCCGAACTACATAAAGATGTGTTGGCACTCATACGGTATGTAGAAAAAGAATACATCTTATAATATTAATCCTGCACCCCCAATTACAAAAAGAGACTCAGTTTAATAATCAAAATAGCCCTTCAATGTGGCCACAAATGAAACCTTTGACAACAATCTTGTCAAAGGTTTTTTGTTATTATCTGGAAGCAGTCCACAAGTTCTGGGTAAAAATCATGCAATTTTTCCTAATTTGATTAGCTCATCAAGGTGGATCATAGGTGATTATTGATAAAAATTAGGGGCATTCCCCCATCAGAAAGCCATGAAAACCCAAAAAATTCATAATTTTTTCAGAAAAGCGTTCTGGAAGACACATTTTTTTGAAAATACAGTGTATTTTTACCACTGTTATTTCGACAAATAAGTATTTAAGTGTAATCAATTAATTAAAATTTTTTGACATTATGAACAAATTTTTTACAAAGTCAAGCTTGCTGACACTCGTTGCTTTCTTAGCATACGGGATTGGTAATGCACAGGTCGTGCTGAACGTTACAGCGCCAGCATCAGCTGCTGGTGTCTATGACCTAAACAGAGCGACATTTGGAGATGTCACCGCCATTGATTTCGAAGGCGAGTTGGCCTTAGGATCTCCAATATTGGCGTGTGAGCCTCTAACCTCAGACCTTACCGGTAAATTCGCATTGGTGGATAGGGGTACTTGTCCATTCGTGGATAAGGTTAAAAATGCAGTAGATGCGGGTGCTATCGCTGTTATCGTTTGTAACAATGTAGCAGGTGCACCACCATCACCAGGAGGAACTGATCCTTTCGGTATCACAGTGCCAGTATTCGGTATGTCACTTGGTGACTGTAACAGAGTAAAGGTTGCTCTAACTGCCGGAGAAACTGTAGTAGGTAGAGTACAAACTAGACCTTGTGTTTCTCAAGTACCAGCTAATACCATCTGGGGTGACGTTTCTGGGCAAGGAGACTTCGCTGGTGGTCTAAATGAGTGGATCACTGACAACGAACTAGGATGGACTTGGGAGCCAGATGCAAGAATCAATAGAGGTGCATTCTCTGGTGGAGTAAACGTAATGTTGTCTCCAACTGGTACTTGCGGTGCTATGGTATTTGACTCAGACTTCAAAGACAACGGTGGTGATCCTGCTAACCAAGGTGGTGGCGTATGTCCTGCTCCTTGTACAGGTAACTTGGTATCACCAAACATCGACCTTTCTGGTCAGCAGATCGAAGGTCTATTCGTACAATTTTACCAAGCGACAAGACAGTTCGGTAGCCAATACAGACTTCATGTGAGTACGGATAATGGAGAGACATATCCATATGTATACAATTTGAACACGGAGCTACCAACTAACAGTAACCACATCGCTGGTAACATTAGAGTTGGTCTTGGTGGTATTCCTTTGGATGAAATCACACAAATCAGATTGAGATTCGAGTATGTGGGTAACTACTACTACTGGGGTATCGATGATGTATTTTTGATCAATGAAGCAGTTGCAGATCCACAAGTCAACAACAACTTCTACGCAGTATCTCCAAACTACTACACACCTGTAACTCAGAGAGATCAGTTCTACTTCCTTTCTGATATCAGAAACAATGGTAACGTACCTGCATTCAATACTGTATTGACTGCTGAAATCCTAGATGAGGCAAATGCAAATGCAGTAATCTTTACCGACAACCTTAATTACGGTGCCGTAGATGGTGGTCAGCAAGTGGAAAACATTCCTTTCGAAAATCCATATACGCATCCTGACAAGGTAGGAAGTTACCTAATCAGATACAGCATCGATGCAGAAGACAACGCAGACAATGCAAATGATGAGCAAATCGCTCGATTCAGAATGACTGACAATGTATTCAGTAAAGTAGCTAATGAGGCAGAAATCGGTAATGCATACCTAAGCAACATCGAAAGCGGATTGAGATGGGATGTGATCGGAGTAGGTAATTACTTCTCAGCGGGCTCTGTATTCAATGTACCTAATGGACAAGGATTCAAAGCAACCAAAGTAAGATTTGGTCTTGGTGCTCCAGCTGGTCAGCAAGCGTTCACTGGTACGGCAACTGTACAGTTGTTCAAATACTTCGGTGATATCAATGAAAACGGAAACATTGATCCGATCGAAAGAGAATTGATCGGTGAGGCTTCTGATATCATCTTCCCAGAGACTGAAAACTTGAGAAATCTTGAGTACGAATTATTCGTAGCTGAAGGTGTTAGTGGTGATGATGTAGCTCTTGAGGATAATACACAGTACCTAGTGACTATCAACTTAGCTCCAAACGTATCAACTGCTCCTGTAGCTGGTCTTCTTTGTGTAAACCCTGATCAGATCAACCAACAGATCAGAAGTTTCTACACACAAGCTACCAACCTAGCTTATTCTGAAAAGGGTATCCAAAGAATCTCAACTGTAATCGGTGGTGGTGCCAATGGTGCTGACCTAGATACAAGAGTGTTCTCTGAGTTCTTGAATAAAGCACTTTACATCGAGCTAGAAATTGATGCGATCAACAGCACTTCTGATGCTAACAACAACATCGCTGTGAGTGTATTCCCGAATCCAACTACAGAAATGCTTTTCGTAGATATGAAGTTGGCTCAAAAATCATCTAATGTTGCACTTGATGTAGTGACTATGGATGGTAAGTTGGTTCAATCTTTCAAGTATTCAGATGTACAAGAGGATGTACTTAAAGTAAATACGAACAACCTACCTACAGGTATGTACTTGCTTAACATCACCACTGATAATGGTGTTACTTCAAAGAAATTTGCAGTAAAGGGTAATTAATCCTAGATTGTCAATAAAGAAAAAGCTGATGGAAACCCCATCAGCTTTTTTTTTGTTGTGTAATCATAGTTTTAGTTGTCAAGCTTTGACCTAGAACCAAAATATACAAAAATGCCATCGATGGATACCATAGATAGAATTCGGAAATCAGAATTGCGTGTCACCCCACAACGTATTCAAGTTTTGGAGGTGTTCGAGCAGTTTGATCATGCAATTTCTTCACAGCTGATAGAAGATACATTAAGTGGTATAGATCGCATTACCCTGTATCGGACCTTAAAAAGTTTTGAAGAAAAGGGTCTTATTCACAAAGTGGTGGATGGTACCGGGATTTCGAAATTTGCGCTCTGCGAAGACGTATGTACCGATCACGGACACCATCATGACCACCATTTGCACTTCCACTGCAAAAGCTGTCAGACCACCACTTGTTTGGATCATGTCACTATGCCCAAAATTGAACTACCAAGAACTTACCAAGTTGAAGATATCAATATCATCATACAAGGTACTTGTCAAAAATGCATTCGTTAGCTACTAGCATAAATAATTGATTCATGACGCTATCTACACCATCCGAAAGTTTGACTGCTCGCATTTATGAAATCTTAGATCAGGTCACGGACCCAGAGATTCCGGTGATCACCATTCGCGAACTTGGAATTCTCCGTGATATTCAGATTGGAGAGGACCAAGTCATCCATGTATATATCACACCCACATACGGGGGCTGTCCAGCTATGGATATGATCACTGTACAGATCAAAGCAGCACTTGAGGATGCGGGTTTTAGGAATACCATTGTCCATTCTATACTTTCGCCAGCTTGGACCACTGATTGGATTGCTGAAGAAGGCATGCGTAAACTCAAAGAGTATGGCATTGCCCCGCCTGTTGAGAAAACTACCGATAAGTCATTTTTAACGGGTCAGCAGAAGGTGGTACCTTGCCCACTTTGCAATTCCGATCATACGGAGCTCGTGTCACTTTTCGGGAGTACAGCTTGCAAATCTTTATATAAGTGTCTGGACTGTCTAGAGCCTTTTGATTACTTCAAATGTCATTAGGATGTCACTTCCACTAAGAATCTAAGCCTTTGATGATTTCTTGCAACTCCTCGGCTTTGATTGCATAGGTATTTGCTTTGGTTACAACAAAAGTTCCAGCTGCATTGGAGTATCTAATAGCTTTCTCTAGGTCGTGATCTTGTATATAGCTGTGTACCAATACGGCTATCGTCGTATCTCCCGCACCAGATACATCATACACTTCTACTTTCTTGGTTGGGAAATGTTTTTGGCCTCTAGCCTGTACCAATGTCATTCCCTTACTACCTCGAGTCCAAAGCAAATTAGGAATGGCCAAATCAGAAAGTATGCGCTTCTGCATTAAATTGTCCATATCCTGTTCGTTGCTGGTACCGAGAAATTCCTCGAGCTCTAAGGTGTTGGGCTTGATGAGGAATGCCCCCTTGTATTTGGACCAATCCCTACCTTTTGGATCTACGAAAACAGGTGTGGTATTGTCCTTGGCTTTTTGCATGAGCAATTGAAGTATCGTCGGGCTGCAGGTACCTTTGGCATAGTCGGATACGATTATGGCGCTAGTACGGTTCCAATCAATTTGGTCGATAAGCTCTTTTTCTAGTGGGGCTTCTAGTGATGCAGTGACTTCAGTATCGATTCGAATCATCTGTTGATTTCGGGCTACTATTCTTGTTTTTGTTGTGGTCTTTTCGATCCAAGCTGGGCAGTGTGGGGTGATGCCAGCCTCTGAAAGCAGCTGTCGAACGGTATCTCCTGATTCATCTGGCCCGATGAGGCCGATCATGGCTACCTTTGCACCGAGTAGAGCTAGATTTTTCGCCACATTGGCAGCTCCTCCTAGGGTTGCATGGGTGCTTTTGACCTGGAGCACGGGTACCGGTGCTTCTGGTGAGATCCGTGTACAATCACCGTGAATGTACCGATCTAACATGATATCCCCAATGACGACGATTTGATCCTTTTTCATATACTATTGATTAGAAATCGATTGGCCTGCTTTGAATATTGAGTCTTAGCCCCAAACCAAAGTAGGTATTGTTGATTTTTTGATTTTGGTCGAGTTGGTTTTCTTGACGCAACAAGCCCTCGGCATGTAGAAAGAGGCCAGGCAACCAACGATATCTTATGGCGAATCGCTGTAGCATGACTCGCTGTCGGTCTCCTTGTCCTATTACATTGTCATATTCTCTCACTCGGTCTGTATTCACGCGGAGGATGTCATTTCCCCAGTTTTCTGTAGGGGTATCTCTTCCTACATGCATTAAAAATCCAGCCCAGTTCAATAACCAATCTTTTCCAATGGGGTAGGTGAGCTCTACAATTTGTTCTCTGAAATTGGCGCCAAGTGGATGACTCAGCGGCATGCTATAGTGGGTATAGCTGCTGATCCCTATCTGTGGGAAATCCGTCATCGGTCTGGATTGGGAGTAGGTGTATGGCCTGACGGTATTTTGTTCGAAGCGGATGCTGAGCCCCTGCACTCCCAAGAGGTCGGTGGCAAGTAATCCGACTTGGTATCCATATTTATTTCCCCACCAATTCTTACTTCCTGGCGGATGAGAGAGCTTGAACTCGTCAAGGATGAACTGTCCGTATAGACTTATTTTTGAAGTAAGCTGATAGCGAAGATTTAGGCCTAGAAGTACATTATCCGGGCTATCTAAAAACTGCTCCACCGTTCGGTAAAATATGAAGGGATTGAGGTATTGGAGCTCGAAGATTTTTTCTCTTGAGAATATCACCGTCTCAAATATGCCGATCTCAAAATTGGAATTGGGACGGAACGAAAGATAATGGGCGGCCATGTATTTCTTTGGAAGCAGTACGTCATTCGGGTTAAGGCCTGCGCTTATGGCGCCTAATTCTGCAAAAATATTCTGGTAGTGAAGTTTCCAGATCTTCGTATCAAGTTTGAGGTAGAAGTAATTGTTCGAAAAATCGGATAGAAGGAGCGACCTATTCCCATGCCCGATAAAATGTCGGCCATGCCCAAGGCTCAATCCGATATGTCTACTGATCGGTACGGTAATGTAGGCTTGGGTATTGAGATAATCCCTACCTGAAAGACCTTGTAAAAACCGACTTTGATAGTTTTTGAAGAATGCTTGTCCAGGAATGGCTCTATTTTGGTCTATGTAATTTTCGATGTGGCTAAGAAATCTCGTCTGGTTTTCAAGGAGTTCGGTGTAAAAAAAGATCTTATTATCAATAAGCCCCTGGATGCGGATACCCCGTGTATTTTGGAAGGGCATCTGATCCTGTGAAGACTGTGTCCCAACGGAGAGGTCCAAAATGGGATTTACCCTAAGAGAAAAATTCGGGACATCTACCGACCAAGCGTGATAGGGAGATGTATACAGACCATACCAACCTGATTGACGCTTGAGAATGTTTTCAAGGTTCTGCTGATCAGAACTTAGCGAATCTGTGGATCTTTCTGTGGAGATTCTTTCTTTTTCAAATGGGATAAAGTCGTATTGATTACGGAAATCTAGCGCCATGGTCTTTTCGTGTGGAGCCATATCATGGAAAATGGGTTGCAGTGCTTCCAATACTTTTTTTGCGTCATATGGACGAGATCCGAGGTGGAAGTCCGCTGCAGGATTTTTGGATTGGATTATTTCTACCAAGTGCTTGTGCATCAGGTTGGTTTCATCCACGTAGTAATGTTGGGCGTGGCTACTCGCTATTCCACCACATGTAAATAAAGCCACTACTAAAATGCATGCTAAGTACCTAGAAGTATGGTTCATTTTTCCGAAAATCGGCATTTGGGGTAATTATTTTGATTGGAAATGGGTTCCCGCCTGCTGCAATTCTTCGTAGAATTCTTCCCCCTTGTATCGGATGATGGCGTCTTTTAGAAAAGCGTACACTGGCACTTTTAGGTCGCTGCCGAGTGTACATGCTGCGGAGCAAATATCCCAAGTCTCGTAATTCCAAACCTCGTAGTCAAGCGTCTCATTTCGGTTTACCCGTAGCGGATATAGATGACAGGATATCGGCTTACGGTAATCGATGAGTCCCATTTCGAAGGTTTTCTCGATTCCGCATTTTGCTATCCCCAGCTCATCGAAGGTCAAAAATACACAAGCACCATCTGAGTGGCATCGGGTACCATAGAGGTCAGGATCGTCAAAAAACTCAAATCCTCCCTCAGCAGCTATGAGTTCCTGCGAGTGTGGAGGCAGCTGTGGCAGGATGGCAGGCAGAAGTTTGTTGATTGTTTCTATTTCTTCATTACCTACAGGTGCACCGTAGTCGCCCTCCCAGCAGCATGCTCCTTTACACTTTGAAAGGTTGCAGACAAATTTTTCTGTAAGTAGGTCTTCGCTGATAAGGATATCTTGGATGACGATCATGGTGTGATGATGGTTTTGAAGTTAGTAGGCTCTTTCATTGTTGTCCTCCATGAAATTGATAAATGATCGGTTGACTACGCGAACGCCACCAGTAGTAGGATAATCGCCTGTGAAATACCAATCTCCGCGGTCATTGGGGCAAGCGATGGCTAGGTCCTCCACCGTCTGGAATACTACTTCCACATCAGGAATGATGTCAGCTGACTTGATGATCCGCGCTACCTCATTGGAGATGTCTTCATCAGAAAATAAGTCGTAAAGGCTTTTGACCTGGTTGGTCATTACTTCTACGGGTTTTGTTTCTTCGAGTTTGCAGGCTTGATATACTTCTTGGAGTTTGTTGGATTGACCGGTTGTTTCCAATAGATTGAGCAGTGCTTTGAAAGCTACGAACTCTTTCATTTTACTCATATCGATCCCATAGCAATCAGGGTATCGGATCTGTGGTGCTGATGAGACGATGATTATCTTTTTAGGCCGTAGTCTGGAAAGGATGGTGATGATACTATCTCTTAGGGTCGTACCTCTGACGATGGAGTCATCGATCAGTACTAGGGTATCTACCTCATTCTGGACGATGCCGTATGTGACGTCATATACGTGTGATACCATTTCCCCTCGTGAGGAGTCATCAGCGATGAAGGTGCGGAGTTTTTCATCCTTCACTGCGATTTTCTCAACACGGATGTGTTGATTCAAGATTTTATGAAGCTGATCTGCATGGATATTTTGGCCAAGTGCGAGTATTTGTTCTTGTTTGATTTTATTGAGTTCTCGCTCGAGCCCTTGAATCATGCCATAGAAGGATACCTCAGCGGTATTGGGTATAAAGCTGAAGATGGTATTGTCGATGTCGTAATTGACTTTTTTGAGGATTTTTGGTGCGAGTAGTTCACCCAGTTTTTTTCGTTCTAGGTAGATGTCCCGATCTGTCCCTCGTGAGAAATAGATGCGTTCGAAGGAGCAAGATTTTCGTTCTTTGGGTGCTTTGACTTCTACTTCAGAGACTTGTCCATTTTTTTTGATAATAAGTGCATGCCCCGGTTTTATTTCTTGGACCTGAAAGTATCGCACATTGAAGCAAGTCTGGATGGCAGGTCTCTCTGATGCGACCACCACGACTTCCTCATCTTGGTAATAGTATGCCGGTCGGATGCCAGAGGGATCTCGCATTACGAATGCATCTCCGTGCCCGATAAGGCCAGCCATCACATAGCCCCCATCAAATTTTCTGGAGGAGCGGGTCAGTATTCGCTCTAGGTTGAGCTGCTCCATGATGTATTTGTTGATTTCTACATTGGAGAGTCCTTCTTGTTTATAGATGTTGAAGATACGCTGTACTTCGTCATCTAGGAAGTGTCCTATTTTTTCCATCACGGTGATGGTATCTGACTTTTCCTTGGGGTATTGACCGAAGGAAAGTAGCTCTTGGAAGAGTTCGTCGACATTGGTCATGTTGAAATTTCCGGCAAGGACTAAATTTCTACTTATCCAATTGTTTTGGCGAATGAATGGATGCACCGTGCTGATGGTATTGGGTCCATGTGTCCCATACCGTAAGTGACCAAGTAGAAGCTCCCCCATATAGGGTTTGTTTTTTTTGAGGTATGCCACGTCTCGGAGTTTTTCGGGGCTGGTATTTTTGAAGTGGCTGTATACGCCATCGAAAAGGTCCTTGAGATATTGCTGGCTATTACTTCGTTTTCGGGATATGTATTTGTGCCCTGGCTCGGTATCAAGTTTGATGGTGACCAGACCGGCTCCGTCCTGTCCCCTGTTGCGTTGTTTTTGGAGGAGCAGTTGCATCTTGTTGAGTCCGTACAGTGGGGTGCCATATTTTTCTACGTAGTAGGAGAGTGGCTTTAGGAGGCGTACGAGTGCCAATCCACACTCATGTTTTATTTGATCGCTCATTGTCTGCGGTAATAATATCAAAACGCAAAAGTAAGCTATTTTTTTGGCAACCTAGATACGAAAATAAGGTCTAGCTGATTATTCAGTCAGAGATATAAATAGGTATTCTGATCTCGTTAGTTTCTAAATCATTGAATCCGGTTCTTCCCTACCCATAAAGGTTTAGAATTGGGATAGATACTATTTTGGGATTTTTATTTCATAGGTTTTTCCCTTATTGGGCAGCGCATCTGAAATGAGCCAAGGATTGTAATACTTCAGCATACGATAAGTGGTGCCATGGTGATGTGCAAAGTCGATGAGACTCTTGATGGTGGTGTCAACTTTGAGTGTGTGTACCCGGTCCAATGGACCATAGAGCTCCTCAGGGTGAACCAAGAATCCATATTCTTCCGGGTAGATCAGGATATCCTTGATTGCTACTATTCGGAAGACGTAACGAAGGGTTTCTTGATTTAGGTGAAGATCATAGTAATTATTGGTTTTTTGTTCATTCATCACCTGCTGTAGTTTGTTGGGTCCTACATTATAAGCGGCTGCGGCAGCGGTCCATGAGCCAAATTTTTGATATAGTTTTTTGATATATCTTGCGGCTGCTCTGGTACTGAGTTCTAGGTGGTTTCTTTCGTCCACATAATCTGAAATCTCAAGACCTTCATCTTGGGAAGTACCTTTCATAAATTGCCAATATCCCTTAGCATTTGAGGAACTAGTGGCATTCATAAGGTTGCTTTCCGCTACTGCTAGATATTTGAAATCGTCTGGGATACCTTCTTCTTGGAGGATTTTCTCGATGACGGGAAAAAATCGGGTCATTTTTTTGATGCCCATGAGGGTGCTAGAGTGATAGTATGCATTGACCATCAGCTCGCGGTCCAATCGTTCTTTAGTATCCTCATTGAGAAGTACAGGCTCACCGGCGAAGCTGAAATCCCGATTGAGTTTCATCGGGCTTATGATCTGTGGTAGGGCAAAGAAATTTGACCGATCATTGTAGCTATTTGTGAATGAAATAAATACTCCTACGGAGATTATCCCCAAGGCAAGACCATACGGGAATTTATTTATTTTTTGAAAGAAGGATGATTTCATGCTTGGTTAACGGCTTTTGGCAGTAGATATTTTCCGAAGACAATTCGATATTTTGAGATGATTATCAATTGATATGCATCTTTCCAGCACGAAATTAGTAGATTTTTTTAAAACCAGCTTGTTTTTTAGGAATTTTAAGAAGTGACACCTGAGCTTCTGTAATCTTTTATTTATCCAAAGTTTCGTGGACAAATTTTTTGATACTGTATCTTTGCCAAGCCTCCATAGCTATCATGATGCCCATACTGAGTAAGAAGCAAGCTAAGACTAATCCATCAAAGGTCTTGAGGTATTGATAGTAGAAGGGCTCTACCACGAAGAGTGCGGCTAGTTTGAAGGATGCTCCACACATTATCATCACTATGGCTGCCGCTTTGAAATGGTCCATATTGGCTTTTAGCTTATTTTTAATGCATTTTTGGAGCAGCGGTTTGGTGAGCTCATGGTTTTTGTCGATTCTTACTAATTGGGTAAGTACGGCTTCTGCTTCACTTTTCTTATTGAGATTAAAGAGGGATGCGCATTTTTTAGCGATAAGGTCTGTGAAGATGTTGCGGCCGTTGAAATCTTCGATGTTCTCCATGATTACAGTCTCAATCAACGCATCTACTTTCTCGAGAAACCTACTGTACCTTCCTATCTCGAATAAGGAAAGTACATAATCCAAATGTATTTCGATCTGTTCCTCAAAGCTTAAGCCCTGAATTTGGTTTCTATTTTTTTCGAAATACTTTACCTTCGCTCGGTAAGATTCTCCTCCCAAGCCAAAGTAGTCGAAATAGATTTTACTTTTGCTGATATTCATGATAAAACCGTTTGATTTCCAACGCCAAAATTATAAAGTTCCTATTTTATGTACGATGCTTTTTGGGCCAAAGTTTTATGCAAAGTCTATTTTTTTTAACATTTTTTTAGCCAAATCTCACTGGGGTCAATGTGACCTGACTTGGGCTAACGTCTAATTGGATTGGCAACACATGGATGCCGATGAAATAGAGGCCATCCGGCAGCTGATCTGGTACGAAGATGAGTTCTGTAATAGTTCGCTCTCTGTCCAAAGTAGCGGGGTAATCCCAAAAGTATTTATGGCTGAGTAGTGCACCACCATCTTCTTCACGATCTACACTCGGCAGGTCTACCAGTAGGTGTTTGATACCTAAATTTCGTATTTTTTGTAATGTATCTGGATGGAAATAGCAGGGATTGGTTCCCGAATAGCTTCGATTCTTTTTCTCAATAGGATTGGGCATCGTACGAATGACGAGGCATTCCACGGATAGATTCAGGTCTAATTGGTCTGGCAGGATGACGAGATCCCCATCAGCCATTTTTGTGGGCCAGATGGTCATCAGTTCAGCAATGCCCTGATAGGAGTCTAACACATCAGGAAGATAGAGGGCTTCCTTAGCGATATGACCTACACACTCGGTATGGGTACCATTGCCATGAGGATTGATACGTACATTGAAAAAATTGACGATTCCTCCTTCAGAGGTAGAGCCAACGAAGTCGCCCATTCTGACCGGTGAGGCCTCAAATAGGGGGGCATAAAAGCAGTTGGGGCCATCCTGACCAGAAATAAGAGGAATACTGAGCGAAATGGACTCTGAAAGGTCCACTTCCGCCCTGCGTCCATGAAGTTCGAATGATAAACGCATATTGGATATTTATTTGAGTTTAGTACGGAATTGGGATTTCTTTTGACTTTTCGATTACGTCTGAGTACAATTTTTCGTAGTGTGGCAATACGAGGTCGATATGGAATTTTTTTGCGTTTTGTAATGCAGCAGTTTTAAAAGTACGGAGTAGGGCTTCATTTCCCAGTAAGTCTATCGTTTTTTGCGCCATATCTTCAATATCACCCACATCACATAAATACCCTGTTTCACCATGTATATTTACTTCGGGTAGCCCTCCCGAATTGGAGGAGATGACCGGGACCTCACAAGCCATAGCTTCGAGTGCAGCCAATCCAAAGCTTTCTGTTGCTGATGGTAGGAGGAAGAGGTCGGCCACGGAAAGTAGTTCCTCCACGGCATCTTGTTTTCCGAGAAATCTGACGTGTTCGCATAGGTGGAGTTGTCTGCACAGTTTTTCGAGATTGATCCTTTCGGGACCATCTCCGATCATGAGCAATTTTGATGGGAGCGCTTCTCTTACTTTTGCAAATACGCGAACGACATCTTCCACTCTTTTGACCTTTCTAAAATTAGAAATGTGGACGATGATTTTTTCATCATCAGGTGCTATGGCTTTTCTAAAATGGCTTTTTTCGACTTTGCGGAACCGATCAAAATCAATAAAATTGTAGATGGTATAGATCTCGTTTGTAATCCTAAATTTTTTGAAAGTCTCTTTTCGAAGATAATCGGATACAGCCGTCACCGCATCAGAATTATTGATGCTAAATTCTACCACAGGAAAAAAGCTGGCGTCGTCCCCAACAAGGGTGATATCCGTGCCATGAAGTGTCGTGACTACTGGTATCTGGATGCCTTGGGAGGCTAGTATTTGTTTGGCCATGAATGCGACTGCGGCATGAGGTATGGCATAGTGAACATGCAATAACTCCAATTTTTCGTATTTGACCACATCCACCAGTTTGCTCGCCAGTGCTGTCTCATAAGGTGCATATTCGAAAAGTGGATACTCCATAGAAGAAACTTCGTGAAAGTATACATTCTCCTGAAATGCACTCAGCCTTGCTGGACGACGGTAGGTAATGAAGTGTACTTCGTGGTTTTTTTTGGCAAGACCAATACCCAGTTCTGTGGCCACCACACCACTTCCACCATATGTGGGATAGCATACAATTCCTATTTTCATCCTATTTTATTTATAATCCAAGCTTATGTTTTGCGATGGGTACTTCCCTTGTTTGGCTCATTAACAGGGTTTTGATTAGAGTCCACGAACAGCCAATTATTCATCTTCGATATTTCTTCATGATGGGTATTGATCTTTTTGTGAAGTCTAATGTACCACATTTCGATGGGCAAAATATGCATTATATAGTTCACCAACAAAATTTTTTCCAGGATGTATTCATTCAAAAATTTTAATCGAAGTGGTTTGACTTATGGCGATGATCCGTATCCAGAATTTTATTTCAGAAATCTTCTCATGAGTACGGGCAATAAAAACAGATCACATATCAGTGCAGCCACTAGGGTGACCGAGATCATGGTCCCTACTGTAAAACTTGCCTGTTGTTTTGAAAACAACATAATCAAGAATCCAAAAAACAAGATCACCGTCGTAAAGATAATCGCCTTTCCAGTCTCTTTGAAAGTAGTGCGAATGGCCTCATCGACCGAATCTCCTTTGACTCTGCAAAGCTTGTATTTGCTTAAAAAGTGAATGGTGTCATCAACTGCAATACCAAAAATTACCGCAAAAATAATACTAACGCCCGCCTCTAAATCTATCCCCAAAAATCCCAAAAGTCCGCCCGCAAAAAGCAATGGTAATAAATTTGGAATTAGCGCTATGAACAGCATGGACCAACTCCGCAGCAGTAATCCCATCAAAATGCTTATAAGAATTAGTGCAATTCCCAAGCCTTCCACCAGTGATTCTGTGACGTATATGCTGTTTTTGTCAATGATGAGACCTGTTCCAGTCCGTCTGATATCCAATAGACTGGTATCAATATTTGCTGCCACCCAAGCGTCTAATTCGATGCCAAGCTGCTTGATGCTATCTGCTCCAATATCCGCTATACGCGAAGAAATTCGTGTTTTGTCATTCGTTTTGTTGACTAGGATATTCGCTTCTGTTAGTTTGAGTCTATCGAGCATTCTTCGAGATGATTCGAACTTTTCTTGCGTATCGGGAAACTGGTAGCCGGACCGCTGGTTACCTCGATTCATTCGCTCAATGCTTTTGTAAAGAGAGGCCTGGGATATGACGGAATTGATTTGAGGAATACTAAGAAGGTGCTCTTCTAGTTTATTGATTTCCTTTACCACTTCATAATCATCGGCTGGCTTGCCATTTTTCACTGTAATGGCGAACTCTAGGGGGCGAAAGCCTGCGAATTTTTCTTCAAAAAACTTGAAGTCTTGGGTCACCTTTGCACCTCGAGGAAGATTAGATTCGATTTTATAATTGGTCGATACTTTCGTGATGCCCCACAAGCATATTCCGAGCGTAATCAAAGAAATGACGTAAATTCTATTTTTTCTTGTCAATATGATTTGGTACAGACTATTCATCCAGCCATTCCATCTTACATCATTTTGGCGTAGGTCAGCGATGTCATTTTTATCAAAAAAGCTAAGTAAGGCTGTCGTTAGAAATACTACCGTCAAAAATGCAATCATCACTCCACCCGCAGCATTGATGCCAAAATCACGGATAGGAGCTAGTCTAGATGTCAATAAGGATGCGAATCCAATGGCTGTGGTGACAGAAGTAAGTAAAGTAGCAAAACCGATTTCTTTGATCGTTGTGTACATGGCCTCTTTCTTATCTTTCCCCTTGCTTAGTTCGTCGATGTATTTGGACATGATATGAATCACATCAGAGGTGCCCACGATCAAAATCAGAACTGGGTAAAGAGCAGCCATGATGGTCAATTCTTCCCCCAATATAGAAAGGGTCCCCATGAAGAGTAGCAGTGAAAGTCCTATCGTTCCCAACGCTATAGCGACCCCTTTCCATCTTCGATAGATGAGAATCATGATGAACATGACCAAAATCACAGATACGATCGAGGATTGTAGGATTTCTATCTTCTGCATTTTGACGATCTCAGACTGAAAATTGGCCCGACCGAGGATATGGCTATCCTGAAAGTCATATTGTGATAACATAGACTGGAGTGCGGCCGTCAGTTTTTCAGACTCCTCTATGTCGATAGCATCTTTTACTTTCATGAATACTACGAGTGCATCCGCATCTTTGTTGATCAGATTATGTAGAAATCTGGGGTCTGAGAGAATGTTTTCTCGATCAGATTCGTAAAAACTTGGGTTATCCCTGTGTATAACCGGAACTGCCGACACGCCAAAAGGTGTCTTGAGAGGATATTGGATTTTAGTCAAACTCTGTACTTCTAAGATGTACGGTAGTTCCCTAGCTTTAATGCAAAAATCATGAAACTTTGCTAGAAAGCTTGAATCAAAGACAGAAGGTTTGTGTTCTACGGCCACCAAAAGGAAATTGTCGTCTGCCTCGAATTCCTTAATAAATTTTTGGAAGAAAATTAAGTCCTCATCTCCCTCGGGAAAAAACTGATTAAAGTCGAAACTAAATTTGATATTAGGCAAGGCTAAAGCGGAAATAATAGATAGAACCACGAAGGCGCCAACCATGGCTTTTCTGCTTCTCCAATATACCTCAAAGATTCGATCGAACATGATCATATGGTTATTTTACGATGTAAATGTTTGTATCTCGTCCGAAAGAAACACTGGTTTTGAAAAAGAGTTAAAACAAACGAGGGATATTATCCTGTAAAGCTGAGAGGAAGTTTTATGTAGGAGCTTTTGGTTCGATTGGCCTAAAGTTTCGATAAAATTAACATTGTATAAATTATTGAAAAACAGTTTAGTAGGTATTAATTTTTGAAGAATATTTAGAATTTAGATGCATCGTGTATCGTCTATGGCAAAAATCCTATAACTTTGAGCCACTCAATTTAATGTAGTCGGATCTCTGCGAGGGGACTGGCTATTGACTAAACTCAACCAAAACTCATGAATGTAAGATTTTTACAGTTGTTATTTATTGCACTTTTTTTGCCCAGCGTTGTGTCCGCCCAGGTACTCGCTTGGGAGTTCAACGGTGCAGCGGGTAATGAAGCATCTTCTAATTCTAACACGACTGATCCAGCTTTGAATCCTGCTGTGCTAACACGTGGAAGTGGATTGAATGTCGCAAGCCTTGGAAACGCTTTTTCATCTACTAATTTTACAGGTACGACGATCGATGCCGCCACAACAGATGGAAAATTTTTATTGGTTAACTTCACAGTTCCTGCTGGCTCCACTGCTTCGCTGTCCCAGCTTTCTGCGAACTTCAGAAGGTCGGGCACTGGTCCAAATACATTTCAATGGCAATATTCTACGGATGGAACAAACTACACCAACGTAGGTAACCAGATCAGCTACACGGGTACTGAGTCAAATGGTGTAGCGATTGCTCCCATCAATTTGGCTCCAGAAGCTCCATTACAGAATATCATGGGCGGCACTACCGTCACGTTTCGTTTGGTCGCTTGGAATGCATCAGCTCCAGGTGGCACCTTTGCATTGGGAAGATTGGCAGGAAATGATTTGGCTTTTGCTGGATCTGCAAGTGCAATGCCTGCTTGTGCTTTGACTGCGTCAGGATTAGGCAATATTAGCTGTGATAATAACGGAACACCATTTGATACATCTGACGATTTTATCACATTTACAGTCGATCCCATAGGTTCAAACATCGGAACTACTTACACAGTCGACGGATTGGGTGGACCCTATGCTGGTACATACGGTAACCCATTGATCATCACTTTACCTTTGGGCTCTGCTTCTTTGGGTGATCAGATGTTCACGATCATAGATGGAAATGACTCCAACTGTACGCTTGGCTTTTCCGTTACCAATCCTGGGACTTGTGGACTTTTATGTGAGATCAATACCGTGACTGTGAGCAATATCACATGTGATAACAATGGAACACCTTTCTCTGGTGCTGATGATTTCATTAGATTTGATCTATTGGTCAATGGAGTAAACATCACCTCAAGCACGTACAATATCTCCGCTTCTTCAGGTGCAATTGCGCCTACTGTGGGCACTTTTGGATCAAATACCTCATTCTCACTTACGCCAGGCACTGCTGGTGGTGGTAATGTGAACCTAGCAGTCTCTGATTCAGCTAATCCTGGATGTAGCTCCACCGCAGTGGTAACGGATCCAGGTAACTGTGTACAGCCATGTATCATCACTCAAATAGGTCTCGCGAATGTACAATGCAACAACAACAATACCCCGCCAAATCCAAATGACGACTTCATCAGTTTTTCCCTCAATCCAGTTTCACCAGTAGGTAGTTCCACATATAGTGTAGCGATACCAGGCTATACAGTTACTCCGTCCGTTGGTACATTCGGCGTAGTGACGAATTTCAATGTTCAAATGGGGTCTGCCGGTGATGGAAATTTGAATTTGACGATTACGGACCTTGGTAATTCAGCTTGCGTAGGTACAGCAATAATTACAGATCCGGGCACTTGCGACAATTCTTGTGCTCAGTTTAGCTATAGCAATGATACCTTCTGCCAATCCCAAGGAATAATTAATGTCACACATACTACGGGGCAGTCCGGCATTTACACTTTTAATGTTATCTCAGGAGGGCCAAATCTCAGTATTAATGCAAACACTGGCCAAATAAATTTAGGTCTGAGTAATCCAGGTGTATACCAAGTAAACAATACCGTGACGAGTTCTGCAGTTGGAGAAGCGCTGACGCTTACAGGCGTGCTAGATGGACCATTGGCTGGAGGAACTCCCAAAGCCATCGAGCTTTATGTATCCCAAGACATTCCATCATTAAGTATATACCGACTTCGCTTGGCTACCAATGGTAGTGCAACGCCAACTGCAAACTTTGTATTGCCAAATGTTCCTGCCACTGCGGGTACTTATATATATGTAGCTACCGAGGTACCAAACTTTACTGCCTATTTTGGTTTTGCTCCGACTTTTACAAATGGTGTAGCCAATTTCAATGGGGATGATGTGGTGCTGCTCGAAAGAGACAACGTTCTGATCGATGTATTTGGCCAGCTCGGAGTAGATGGCACGGGTACAGCATGGGATTACCTTGACGGGTGGGCTTACCGTAGAAACAATACATGTCCTTCTGCCACATTCTCTACCTCAGACTGGATTTTTTCGGGAGTAGATGCTACAGATAATCAAACAACCAATGCAACTGCACCACTCCCATGGCCCTTAGGAACTTATAATCCTGGTACAGCGTGCCAAGCTGCAGGAAACTGTAATGCAGTGTTTTCCGATACCATCACGATTTTGATGACACCTTTAGTAGATGCAGGTCCACCATCTGTGGTATGTGGAGCTACTCAAGCAACGCTTACTGCAACAGGAATGGGAGTTTGGTCAGGTGGGCTCGGCACATTTGGTAACGTAAATCAAGCTTCCACCACATACACCCCAGCAGCTGGAGAAGTGGGGCAATCTGTAAAGCTATTTTATACAAACAATAATCCGATCTGTGGATTGGTCAGAGATAGCGTCATCATTACTGTAATACCTGAGACAGCAGATGCAGAATTTACCTATGGTGGTGATGTTTTCTGCCCAAGACCAGGATTATTGACTGTCACGCACACCACTGGTGTTCCAGGGATTTTTACCGTTACTGAGGGTAATCCTAACAATGTAGCCCTCAATCCAAATACGGGTGCAATAGATATCAATGCCAGTGTAGCGGGCACCTATGAAATCACCAATGGAGTGACAGGCTGCGGAAATATGATCATTTCAGGATTGATAGATGGACCACTAACTGGTGGTCAGCCAAAAGCCATCGAGTTTTTTGTACTGAACGATATTCCAGATTTGAGCTTATATGGATTTGGTACACCAAATAATGGTGGTGGTTCCACAGGAATAGAATTTACCTTCCCAGCCACTTCAGCCACCAGAGGACAGTACATTTGGGTATCAGCAAATAATATTGATTTTCAAAATTATTTTGGATTCGCGCCAGATTATCTAGGAAATCTCGCTACCTCTATCAATGGAGACGATGCAGTAGAACTATACTGTAGAAACCAGATCATTGACGCTTTTGGTCAACCAGTCTATCCAGCCGGTTCTGGACCTACGCTACCATGGAACTATGAAGATGGCTGGGTATATCGCCGAAACGACAGCAGAATTACTGGTAGCCAATTCGAAATTGGGCAATGGATTTTTAGTGGAAGGGATGCATTGGATAATACCACCACCAATGCCACAGCTCCAAACCCGATGCCAGTAAGGACTTTCCAAACAACTTATCAAGGAGCGTGTCCTTCTAATTTTTTCTCAGAGACCATTACCATTGGTGATTCAGAGGCACCAGCACTCATCTGCCCAGGTGATGTGTACGCATACCTTGGAAGTGGTGAATGTGGCGCATTCATTAATTACCTTGTACCAAGTGCATTTGATAATTGCCCAGGACAAATCACCATCACACAATTAGAAGGTCCAGCATCCGGTGGGTATGTTGCCATAGAAGATTCTCCTGTATTGGTGGTATATCAAGCTACTGATGCAAGTGGAAATACCTCCATCTGTAGCTTTAATCTTTTTGTCGTACCGGTACAAAATCCGACTCGTTCTTTGGTTTGTAATGATCGGGTAAACTTATCCTTGGATCAAAACTGCGAAGTGAATCTTAATGCGGATATGATTCTTGAAGGTGGACCTTATGCATGTTTTGATGACTACCAAATCTCTATTTCATTCGTTAGTGGTCAGATCATTACTGCTCCTGGTACATACCAAGTTACCGTGACAGACCCAATAACTAATAATAGGTGTATATCTACAGTAGTGGTGGAAGATAAGACACCTCCAACTATCGATTGTGACTGCCCTGTGGGTGCTCCAAAAACACCAGAATGTACGGTGAAATGTACGGATGAAGATTTATTAGTCGGTGGATTTTTGAATTTGGCCCCACCTACAGCCGCTGATAATTGTGGTAACTTTACAGTCCGATTCACTGATCAAATCATATCCAACGGTCAATGTGCAGACAAGACATTGAGAAGAACGTATGCTGTCATCGATCAAAATGGTCAAGTGGTCTCTCAGTGCCAATCTGACTACTTCATCGAGGTGATTACTATACAAGATATCATTGCTCCAATTTCGGTCGTAGAGCTTCCTTGTGGTGCTGACCTTAGTCCCGCTGCTATCGCTGTATTTTTTGATGATCCAAACACGAGAGATATTCCAAGGACCAATATTTGTAGTATTTCCACTGTTGAAAGAAATGAAGGTATCCCATATGCATATCCACATTACTTGAAATTGGGATGCGACAATACCCTACATCCACAAGCTTTTGAAAGCACGGTATGCAATCTAAGTGTCATTTTTAATGATGTCTTATTACCTGGCTGTGGTCCTGCTTGTCATGGGAATTCTAAAGTAATCAGAACTTGGACCGTACTAGATTGGTGTACCAATTCTATAACAAACTTTGTACAAAGCATCAAGGCTGTAGATCAAGAGGCTCCAACTTTCACTTTAAAAGATACCGTCGTGTCTACCTCTCCATGGGATTGTACAGCAGATTTCTGCTTACCTAAACCTTGGGAACTACACGATAACTGTGATGTAAACGTAACTTATACAGTAAGAGCATTGGGTAACGGTGGTATCATGGTTATGCCAGGTACTGGTAACTGTGACTTCCGTGCAGTAGGTGCACCTAAAGGTGTTCACTTATTCGAGTATACAGCTACTGACTGTTGTGGAAATGCAGCTAGAAGAGTAATCGCAGTATCAGTTTCTGATAGAGTTGCTCCGGTTGCAGTTGCAAATCAGCATATCGTTATGTCACTTACTCCAGATGGAACTGGTCAAGGTAACGGTAAATTGTTTGCAAATAGCGTAAACAACGGATCATGGGATGCTTGTTCTCAGTACAATCTATACTTCGAAATTCGAAGAGTAGACAATGCTCCTGCTTGTGACAACGTTGGTAACAACAACCACAACAACAACAGAACATTCAACAATAGAAACAACAACGCACCTTACAACATCAATGACACTGACTTCGGTCAATTCGTGAAATTCTGTTGTGAAGATATCACTACAGCTGGTACTTATGTTGATCAATTCGGCCAAACACAAACTCTTGCAGTTGGTGAGCACGCTGTGATCATGAGAGTATGGGATGATGGTAACATGGACGGTATCCCTGGAAACATGGGTGACAACTGGAATGAGACATGGGTAGTGGTGAAAGTAGAATCTAAGATTCCACCAGTAATCGTATGTCCACCAGCGGCAGCAGTTACATGTGACTGGCCGATCGAGACATCTACAACATTCCGACCAGTAGCAGGTGTAGACTTCAGCAAGACTGGATTACCATCTGTATTCGGAACATGTGCAAGTGCAAACCTAGAGTTCAGAGATCAGTTTACTGCGATTCCAGCAGGAAACAACTGTGGACTAGGAAGATACACAAGAACGTTCAGAGTAATCGGAACAACAATTACATGTGAGCAAAGAATCGACGTAGGAACAAGTGAAAGCACACAACAGTGGGTAATCACTCCACCACCAGCAGCACCTGTAAAAGGTATGCCATGTACAGGACCTACAGAAGCTCAATTGAGAGCAAACGGACCTACATTCGTAGCAGGACCATGTGATGTAATCGGCGTAAGCACGACACTTGACTCATTCTTATTCGAGGATGGCGTATGTAAGAAGTGGAGAGCGACGTACAACTATATGAACTGGTGTACAAACGAGTCTAGAGGACCATTCTTCAGAGACTTTGTATACGAAGATCTAGTAAGACCAATCATTACAGAGTGTAAAGACACAATGTACAGCGTAGACGGCAACTGTCAGTTAGCAAACTTGACATTGACGAAAACAGCAACAGACGAAGGTGGCTGTACACAAAATGGCTGGTTGAAGTGGCAAGTATTTGTAGACACATGGGCAGATGGAACAATCGACTATGAGTTTACATCATTTGTAGCGCCAAACACAAACAGAATCATCACAGTAAACGGAGTACCTAGAAGACAAATCTATGTAGCACCAACTACCAACGGCGGAACAGTATCAATCACATTACCAGAGGTATTCGAAGGTAAGTACAGCAAGCACAAAGTAGACTGGAAAGTAAGTGATGGATGTCACAATGAGCAAATCTGTAGAGAGGAGTTCACAATCCAAGACAAGAAAGCACCAACACCATACTGTGTAAGTTTAAGCACAGCGTTGATGATGAACGGTCAAGTAGAATTGTGGGCAAGAGACTTCGACAGAGGATCATTTGACAACTGTGCAGAGCAATCAGACCTACTATTCACATTCACAAGTGCGTACCCAGTAGGAGGAAGCAACGTAGCAGGTGTACCAAGCCCAGGCATCGTAACACCAGCACAAGCATTGACAGTAGACCACTACTTTGATGCAGCAACAGGAGCAGCGATTGCAGTATTCCCAGCACCACAGGGATCAACAGTACCAGCAGAATACGCAAGAGGTAAAGCGAACCCAGGTAGAGAAGTACACTTGTGGAGAGCGAGCTTCAAGTCATCAGCGAAAGTATTTGTATGTGATGATTACACAGACAATGTAGGACCTAACGGAATTGCACAAGTACCTGTGAGAATGTATGTACATGACAAAGGCACTGGTCTAGTAGGAGCAGAGAGAAACAATGACTGGTGTGAGGTAACATTGACACTAGTAGACAATACAAACTCATGTGGTGGTAATGCATCACCAAGAGTAGCAGGTATTGTAGCTACAGAGTCAAATGTAACTGTACCAAACGTAACTGTAAACTTGACATCACAGACAGAGACAAGAACGCACGTAACTGATGCAACTGGATCATACCAATTCACAGTACCAGCAGGCTTGAACTATGACTTGTCAGCGAGCAGAGATGACAACCACGGACAAGGAGTAACTACTTTGGACTTGGTATTGATTCAGAGACATATCTTGAACCAATCAAGATTGAGCACACCATACCAGTTGATTGCAGCAGACGTAAACGGAAGCCGCACGATCACAACAGCGGATATGGCAGACATCAGAAAAGTAGTATTGGGCGTATCAGACAGATTTGCAGCGACAACAAGCTGGAACTTTGTAGACAAAGCACAGACATTTGCAGATGCTAACAATCCATGGTTGTACGATTCAAACATCAACTTGGGCGTATTGAACGCATCAAGCTTGGCGAATGACTTCGTAGCAGTGAAGATGGGAGATGTAAACGGAAGTGCAGTAAGCGCAAACAACAATAACGTAGAAGGCAGAAGCGCAAGAAACCTAGTATTGGTAGCAGATGCAGCGACAGTAGCAGCTGGTGAAGTGGTAACACTTGACGTAAGAGCAGAAAACTTTGCAGATGTATACGGATATCAGTTCAGCGCGAACTTGAACGGCTTGAAAGTAATCGGAGTAAGATCAGGAGCGATCAACGTAACTGAGTCAAACTACGGAATGCCAAGAGCAAACGTAATGACGATGAGCTGGAACAACGAAACTGCAGTAACAGTAGGATCTGAGGATGTATTATTCACATTGGTATTGGCAGCTGAGAAATCAGGTAACGTATCAGAGATGATGAACATCGGCAGTACAGTAACAGCAGCAGAGGCATATGTAGGAAGCGAAATGACAGTAAACGGAGTGAGCATGAACTTCAGAAGCAGTGGCGTAGCTACAGCAGCGGAGTATGCATTGGGTCAGAACACACCTAACCCATTCACTACGGAGACAGTTATCAACTACTACGTACCAGCAGCAGCAGCAGTGAAATTCACAATTACAGACGTAACTGGAAAAGTTATCACTGTAAGAAATGAGACAGCAGTAGCAGGAGCAAATCAATTGACTCTAAACAGAGCAGAGATGGGTTCAGCTAGCGGTGTACTATTCTACCAAATGGAGAGTGGTGATTTCACAGCTACTAAAAAGATGATTATCATAGAATAATTTGATTGAGGTTATTCTAGAATTATCATAAAAAATAGCGTCAGGGAAACCTGGCGCTATTTTTTTTTACCCCTAACACAACTGAAATATACCAATAAAAAAGGGGCGTGTGAATGAACACACGCCCCTTTTGTTTTGTGACCCCGAGAGGACTCGAACCTCTAACCCTCAGAGCCGAAATCTGATATTCTATCCATTGAACTACGGAGCCAAAATTTCGACGTGCAAATTTAAACATTTTTTGATTATCTGACCCAATTATCATGTTTTTTATCAATTTTGTGTCATGGATCTTTCAGTATTTAAAGTTTTTAAGCTGTGTTTTTTTTTATTGCTTGGTTCCCTTGGCCATGCTCAGTGTGTGATTCAAATTGACACTTCTAGAAATACGGCTGATCTTGTTTTCTTAGCTTCAGAACTAAATGGGTGGAGTCCTAATGACTCCTCTATGTTATTTCATGATGGTCTTCTAACCATTTTTTCTCCACTGAAATCCCCATTTGAAGGAAAACTTACACTTGGGGCATGGGATAGGGCAGAGGTTGATTCACTTGGTAATTTCCTTCAAAATAGACTTTTTGACTGTTCAAATCAAGATACTATCCGGATTCAACCTGTTTTTGAAAATAGAAGTCGAGAAACTTTGTTGACTTCTATTCCCGGTCTTGTATCAGATAGTATGTTTTTTCCTTTTGACCAAAAGTGCCGTGGTATTAAGTTGATTTCAATTATCAATGATAGTTCATCAAGTTTTTTTAATGTGTTCCTATTTTTTGATGGGCAGAATATTTTTTCCAACAGTTCCAATGCTTTCGGTTCCTGGGCGATTGATCGATGCCTTGTGGATCTTAAGATAGAAGGTAAAAACATATTGATCGTAGGAATTGATCACGCCGGTGACAAAAGGCTTCGGGAATATGCACCGTTTGATCATCCCCCATTGATTTTGAATTCTTATGGACCAAAGTTTGGGGATTACCTCGTAAAGCGAATTCTCCCATGGATCGTAGGTCAAGGTTTCATAATAGATCAACTCTTTGTAGGTGGAAGTAGCCTCGGTGCTTTGATGGCTTGGCATATGGTATCCAGTTATTCTGATTTTTTTGACGGTGCAATCTTGTTTTCTCCAAGTTTTTGGTTGTTCGATGAAAACACTTTTCCCAAGTATTCATCAAAAATTCTTGGTAAAAAGATTATGGTTCTTGCTGGTGGCTTGGAAGGGGCATCAATGAAAGATAATGCGATTAAATTTGTAGAGAGCTTTCCATCTTCCAGTCAAATTTTGTATCGATTTGATGAATCTGGAAAGCACAATGAAGCATTTTGGTCAAAACATATTTGTTCTGCAATCAGTTTTTGTATCAATAATCCTTAAATCTGAATGTATGCTTGTTCTCGATTATAAAAAGTTCCATCCTCAATCTATTCACGTCAGAAAAACGCAAGTCCTAGGATCTTATGCGCTCTCTGAAAAATTGAAGTTAGGGGGAATTGGGATTGGTGGTATGAAGTATTTGATGGGATTAGATCATCTTGCAAGCACAGGCCTTACCGAAGGTATGGTAGGTTCATTTGAGATCTGTCCCAAGGGGATGGCTGTTTATTTGAACTCAGGTGATTCTCGCTTTCTGTTGCTTGCTAACTGGTCAGAATTTTCTGAATTTAAAGTTTATAAAGAACCAGATTTGATCTTTCGAAGAAATAAAGGGCTATTTCACTTTTTCATAAATAAGACTAATTCATATAGGTTTTCGAAAATTTGGCTTATGGAAGAAGAAATTTTGAAGGAAACGAAAATTCTCATCGACCTAGGATTTCAAGATTTAGAAAAACCAATATCTTTTGAGGTGAAATCTTTGAATGTCGACCGTTGGAAAGATTTTGTCCTCAAATGTCCGATTGCCCACAAGATCGATGTAAATTATTTTGAATACACCATTTAGGATCTAGAGACGTTTTCAATTCAATCACACCAGATTATCCAACAATAATTCAGCTGTTTATGTGAGGTTTGTTTGATATTTTGCGTTATCTTTGGCAGTGTATGAAGTTATTGATCGGCTATTATAATGCATTCTTTATGAAACAATTTCTAATATTAGTACTCTGTATATTTTCTTTCGAGCTGATCGGTCAGCGTCTACCAATTTTGGTAAAAAATGATGCCAATCTGTTCTATACGGGTATTTCTAATCTCGTGACCATTAAGCTAAATGGCGCAGATCCAAGCGATGTAAGCATTAAGATTAGTGAAGGGTATCTATCTAAGACTTCCGACACTTCCTATGTTGTTCGCTATGATATGTTATTTGAAGAAGTTAAAGTCAAGCTTTATTTTAAAAAACTTCCAATTGATGTCTGGGTATTAAAGGTTGCTCAATTGCCTAAGCCTACTATTCTGATTGCTGGTGAAAGTGCTAAGATTCCCATGTCCAAAATAGAACATGCTAGTGTCATCTCCTTTGATTTCGGGCCTGCTGTATCACAAGGATTGATCAAAGACTTCTATAATTTTCGGATTCAAGTGTGGGACCCTCAAGGTCAGGTTTTACTAACGCAACAAATTCATCAAGCGAAATTTCCAAATTTTGTATCCGATCGTTTATCAAAGTTATTGCCAGGCTCAAAAATTGTGGTAGACAGTGTCAGTTTTCTATCTTTCCAAAATTCAATTGTCTCTATCCCAAATGATCCGTACGAATTTATCGTAGTTCCATAAAAAAAGCCGTGAATGGTTGACAATCACGGCTTTCATATTTTATGTGAGATTTGATCTTAGAACATCAGTTTGATATCTAGTTCGAATTCGTCGTAGATCGTTTTGTCACCTAAGTTATCGAAAAAGCTGCCAGAACCGTATCTGATATCAAATTCTGATCTGTCAAGTACAAGTTTCGCTTCCGCAGAGTTTTTGCCGATTTTGGCTGGGAATTTAATTTCTTTTGTTTTTCCTTTGATGGTGATATCTCCGGTGATTGTGAAGTCCCCATCAGTTCCTCTAGAAGCTACTTTTTTGATGGTGAATTTTGCATCTGGGAATTTTTCAACACCGAAAAAGTCATCAGACATTAAGTGCCCCTCTAAATTTTTTTTCGCGTCACCTGAAAGATCTGTACAGTTGATCGTCTTCATGTCGATTACAAAAGTACCACCTGTCAACTTATCACCTGTAAAGTCGAGATTTCCAGATTTGATTTTGATGTTTCCATCATGAGCACCTAGTACTTTTTTTCCTTTCCAGAGTACGGTTGATTTTGAAGCATCTACTGGCTTCGGTGCTTGTGGAGCTTTATTCGCTGATACTGAAGCTGCAAATAAAACGCTCATTGCCATAACCATTAATTTTTTCATTTTATTCGAATTTATGTGAAATAATGAGGCAAAGGTACTCAAACATTTGTTGCAACAAATGTTTGAAATTGCCTTTATGATAGAATTAACATTTAGTCATCGCTTTTACGAGTAATTTACCGGTTTACTTTTGTGATGGCCTCATTGGATAATTCCAGTCGATGGATGTTTGTACCTACTTAGTCTATGAAGTTAGGAGAAGGATGGTCGTTTCTTTGAGGTGGATCGTAATTTGGAGGTTACTTTTTATTTTGTTGAATCGTGGATTTATTTCTTGACTCAATTGACACCGGTTGAATGTCTTTTCACTGAAAAGGCCCACTCAGTTTTATGAATGGGCCTTTGGTGTACTTTAAACTAGGTTGTTAGTTTTGTAATACGAAAGGAAGTCTAGCTTGGGGTTTATCCTCTTTTAATATAGAATGATATTGATTGAACAAGCCATAGGTTTCCATAACCTTAGTTGGAAATATTTTTACGGATTCGTCAGCATCATCTTCTGAAGCTGCTCGGATCATATTGACAATTTCTGTAAAAGGATTTTCTTTTACCTCAGGGTAATTTACCACCTTGTAGTTATCTGGTAGTCCTGCTTTTTGTGCTACTGCCTTGATCACATCGTCAAGTGTTCCTATCTCATCCACCAATCCGAGTTTGATGGCTTTTTTACCTGAATACACGCGTCCTTGAGCGATATTTTTTACCGTATCTATTGGTAATTTTCTTCCTGTTGCTACTCGATCCATAAAGGTAGTGTATACATGGTCTGTCATTTCCATCATATATTCATTCTCTTTGGCATTTACATCAAAGAATGGAGATATCCCTACCGCATTGGAATGCGTCTTGATGGTATCGAAACTAATCCCAAGTTTATCGTTGAAAAATTTTCTGGCGTTGGGGAGGATGCTAAATACACCAATGGAGCCCGTCAAAGTATTTTCTTGAGCATAGATTTTGTCACAACCAGCAGCAATATAGTAACCGCCAGAAGCTGCATAAGCGCCGAAAGAAGCATAAACTGGAATGCCTTTTTCTTTAAGTAATTCGATTTCACGCCAAATTATATCTGAAGTCAATGCGTCTCCGCCAGGGCTATTGACTCGGAGCACTACTGCCTTTACTTTATCATCTTCTCTGACTTTTTTGAGAATTTGCAAGTATTTTTTATCACTGATAGTTCCTTTTTTACTTTCGCCATAGCCGATTTCACCTTCGGCAAATACCACGGCCACTCTATCTTGGCCTACCGTAAGTCCTGCTGGATTTCGGAGCGCATATTTTGATAGAGAAATGAGCTTTGCTTCTTTATCGCCTAATGCTTTTTTCCACTTCTTATCGACTTGGTCTTGATAGGTGATTCCGTCGATCAATCCAGACTCCATGGCCAAATCTGCTTTTCTTCCAGCCAGCGTCTCGATGATTTCGTGGACTTTTTCTTTTTTTAGTTTTCTACTAAGAGCGATATCTTCGACTAAGTGTTCTAGGATGTCACTTAGGAATTCTTTGGTTTGTAGTCTGTTTTCTTCACTAATATCGGTCCTACGGAATGGCTCTGTGGCACTTTTGAAATTTCCAGCGTAGAATACATTCATGGTGATACCCATTTTATCCAATAGTCCTTTGTAGAAGGGGATCATTACTCCAAATCCTTTCAAATCAATGGCTCCATTTGGATTAAGGAAGATACTGTCTGCTGCTGTTGCCAAATGGTATCCAGCCTGCGTGTAATAATCGCTGTATGCAAAAATTGGTTTACCAGAGGTTTTGAAATCCAATAGAGCCTCTCGTACAATGCTTAGTGTAGCAGGTGGCAAACTGACGTCAGCACCATAAAGCATTATGCCATGGACGGTTTCGTCTGTTTTTGCATGGTCAATGAGTCTTTGGATGTCTCTAAGTCCTACAGATGGTTCAGATTCCAGATCGAAAGGGGAAATCTCCTCATTGCCTGTAAGTTCTGGAATGCCTTTGTTGATATCGAGCAACAAGACGCCACTGTCAGATTTTGGTTTGTTAGAAACTAGCGTGATGCTTCCGATAATGAGAAACAAGAAAAATATGCCAATAATGGCGAGGAAAAAACCTAAACATGAACTAACTATGCCTTTTAAAATTTCTTTCATGGTACTTAATATATAGGATCTAATTGTCTTCGTAATTGGAGATTTGTACTCAAGAATAAATCAAAGAACCTCGAAACGAGTTTCTAGATTTGTTATGGAGGAGAAATCTCAATAAACTAATTCATCAAACAAAACAAAGATACTTGGGTTTTCAGATTTTCCAAAGTAAAATAGACCAACGCTGGAATCAATTCTATCAAAAGCTTGATTTTTCATAGAAAATCCCACATGGACTTGCGTAATAAGGATTCTTATTAAAAAAATCTTTATAAAAGTTTTCGAAGTTTCTGAATTACCTTATATCTTTGCCCTGGAGAAAAATTCATTGTATAATTTTTTTTGTGGTATAAATGGTTTATTTAGGGATGTCCTTCTTTGGACGTCCCTTTTTTTTACTACATAATCTATCTTTGAATAACGCGATTTGGCTTGGTTTTTTTTACATTTGCTTTCGAATTATTTTTTTCATGGATAATCTGTACCAAGGAGTTCCTCAAAATTTTCCAATAGACGTCATTATTCCTGCGTACAACGAGGCTGCATCGATTGCAAAGGTAGTAGCTGATATTCCAAAATCGTTGGTTCGGCACATCTTAGTCTGTGATAATGGGAGTACCGATCAAACAGCTGTCCATGCGAAGGAAGCTGGTGCTATGGTCTTATCCGCTCCCGTACAGGGTTACGGTAATGCGTGCCTTGCGGGTATCCAATTTTTGAGGAATCTCGAAGATGAGCCTACTGTCGTCGTGTTTTTAGATGGTGACTATAGTGATTATCCGGGCGAGATGAGGCATCTAATTGAGCCCATCATTCAAGCTGATTATGATTTGGTAATTGGCTCTAGGGCACTCGGAAAAAAGGAAGAAGGATCCATGATGCCCCAGCAAATATTTGGGAATTGGCTAGCGACGACTTTGATTAGATGGATTTATGGGTATCAGTTTACCGATTTAGGTCCATTTCGGGCTATTCGCTGGAGTGCTTTGGAGTTGCTTCATATGGAAGATAAAACCTATGGATGGACGGTAGAAATGCAGGTAAAGGCGGCAAAATTGGGGTTAAAATGTAAAGAGGTACCAGTTTCTTATAGAATTCGGATTGGTCAGTCCAAAGTCTCCGGCACAATCAAAGGTACTATTATGGCGGGATATAAAATTCTTTGGACCATTTTCAAATATATGTGGAGATGATACCATTGGATTTCTGGGGATACATCTTCTTAGCTATATATTCAATTTGTCTGCTATTCATCACAGCTTATTGCTTGGGTCAGCTTGCTCTTTATATCGTATACCTGTGGAAACGAAGTATGATTATTCCAAAGGCGAAATTGGAAGAATCTGAATGGCCTCGAGTTGCTGTACAGTTACCTATTTACAATGAAAAATTTGTGGTAAATAGACTTTTGGACGCTATTGCTGCTTTAGATTATCCAAAAGATAAATTGATCATCCAAGTTTTGGACGACTCGACAGATGAAACGACCGATTTGGTTGCAGCGAAGGTACTGACACTGCTCAATGATGGGTTTTCTATTCAACATCTACATAGAAAAGATCGAATCGGATTTAAGGCTGGTGCCCTAAAGGAAGGACTTCGGCAGCTTGAGACAGAGTTTATTGCCATTTTTGACGCTGATTTTGTACCCAAGAAATCCTTCCTCAAGGATACCATGCCGTACTTTTCAAATTCTTCATATGGAGTTATTCAAACTAGATGGGGGCATTTAAATCAAGGTGATGGTTTTCTTACACAACTTCAGGCCATTCAGTTGAATGTCCATTTTACAGTAGAACAGTATGGTCGCTATTTAGGTAGTTGGTTCCTACAGTTTAATGGCACCGCCGGCATTTGGCGTAAGCAAGCCATCGAGGAGGCTGGAGGCTGGGAGGCGGACACGCTGACAGAAGATTTAGACCTTAGCTTTCGAGCACAACTCAAAGGGTGGAAAATCCTTTACTTAGAGCAGGTGGAAGCTCCAGCAGAGCTGCCGACCGATATACTTGGTCTTAAGTCCCAGCAATTTCGTTGGATGAAGGGTGGGGCAGAAACTGCTCGAAAGATTCTAAAAACGTTTTTATCTTCTGACGTAGCTATATCTACTAAGATTGTCGGGGCCTTCCATTTGTTGGCGTCTACTTTATTCGTCACGATTTTATTGCTGGGTATTTCAAGTGTAGGTATGCTTATTTTCTGGGAACAAATTCAGTTTTCACTTCAATATTACAGTTTTTTTCTTATTTCTTTCTTTGCCATTCTTTTGATCTATCTTACTGTCAATGTTTTCATTATAAAAGATTCTGGGCCATGGGCAGTTCGACTTGTTAAATTTCTTTTCTATTTTCCATGGTTTCTAGCAATGAGTATGGGCTTGGCATTCCACAACGCATGGGCTGTCATTGAAGGTTGGTTGGGTATGAAGTCTCCATTTATCCGTACCCCAAAACTGGGCCTTGGTACTGGTAGCCAATTTCATTCTAAACAAACATACACGGCCCAGATTCGGCAAAAATGGCAATTTGGAGTAGAGCTGCTATTAGCATTATTATATCTATGGTCGATTATTTATGCCGTTAAAGAAGAAAACTACGTATTCATTGTATTTCACTTAATGCTGTTCATTGGCTATGGAGCGGTGTTTTGCTTATCTATGCGGAGTCTATGGAAAAAACCCTGAAGACAAGACCAGCTTTGGATTTGGGACCTCCCATGTTGAGTCTTTTGCTGTTGGTAATTGGTTTGCATGGATTTGCCATTTTTGCTTCACAGGCTGACTTTATAAGTATTCTTGGTTTCGGGTTTTTGAGTTTTTTCGCATATGGGAGGATTTTGAGGACCGGTGATATTTTTTCTAAGTCTTTGATATATGGTGTGGTGAGCATTCTAAGTCTGAGCCTTTGCTTTTATGTGCCAAGCTTATCGGATGACTACTTTAGGTTTTTGTGGGATGGGCATGTAAGCAATTTAGGATTATCACCTTATAGTATGACACCGACAGCATTGACTGTGCATTCTTCATACATGACCGAATTGTTCCCAAATTTAAATTCACCGGACTATTTCAGCCCATATCCTCTGATCAATCAAGGTATATTTCAAATAGCTGATGCAATGGGTGAGACAATCTATTTTAAGCTACTATGGATGCGGGTGATCTTTTTGCTTATTCACCTAGCAGGATTGTTCGCAGTCGGTGAAATTTTGGTGGATTGTAAATTGCCCAAATCTCATATGATAATCTACTATCTTAATCCGCTTGTGTTGATAGAAGGTTTGATCAATCTTCATGCGGAGATCCTCGCTGCGAGTTTTTTAGCATGGGCTATCTTGGGATTACTTCGAAGTAAGCTATGGCAGTTGATCCTCTTTTATGGACTATCCACCGCTACGAAGCTCAATCCATTGCTATTGTTTCCATCACTTTTTGTGTCGGTCAGACCACAGAAGCGATCTTGGTTCTTCATATTTTGCGGGATTTGGATTCTGATCTTGCTAGGTCCCATGTTGTGGGAGTTTCAGCAAGTCGGACAAAGTTTGACGCTCTATGTAAAAAAATTTGAATTTAATGCAGGCCCCTATTACTTTATCAGATGGCTTTGGATGGGACTTTCAGGTTATAATCCTATAAATGTCTTGGGCCCATTATTGGCATCTGTTGCAGCAATCCTTATTCTATGGCGTAGTCTAATCAAGGTAAATAGTGGACCGAAAGAAGTTCTCGATGGGATGGGGTGGCTTTTTCTGATTTATTTAGTCGGAAGTACCACCGTACATCCTTGGTATATTATACCTCTCATTTTTTTCTGGGGGTTGACAGGGAGAATTTCTATTGTAGTTTGGTCGTGTTTGATTTTTGTAAGCTATAGTCATTATTGGGGCGAAAGGGCAGGTGAGTCATATGGATTCATTTTTCTTGAGTGGATTGTCTTTGGGGTATTACTCTTGGTAGAAGTTTCGAAAAATAACACTTCAATCGAAAAAAATTTCGGTAAAGTGAACTAATCAATTCGAAAAGCTATCTTTTTTGTTCAAAACTATTTAATTATCTCATTGGTTTACAATAATTAAAGTTGTAACTTCGTTCAATTATTCGATGTGCTTATGAATATTAGACCTACCATAATAGGAATCTTCCTGCTTTTCGTCCTCGCTGTAGAAGCACAGCAGTGGAATCAGGCTTCATTGTCCATTCAAAACAAGTATCGTGATTTTGCGGCTTACGCAGGCCTAGATAGAAAGACAACCATCACAGGTATGTATAGAAGTCAATGGGCAGGCATAGGCCAAAACCCAACTACGCAATACTTCGGCATTCACAGTCCGGTATATGTTTGGAATGGTGCGGTCGGTATGGATCTATCAAATATGAGTGAGGGTGTTCTCCGGATTGCTCAGCTTAGAGCCTCTTACAATTTTGTTTATGCTGGCATGGGCGGACTTTGGTCATTTGGAGGTAGACTGGGAATGCAGAGACTGGGTATTGACGGACAGGCTATCCGCACTCCAGATGGCAGCTATGTGGATGGGATGACCAATCACAATGACCCTCGATTAAGTGCTATCCAAGAAAATGGTATTGGATTACTTTGGGAAGCATCAGCGATTTATTACAAAAAACAGTGGTTAGCGGGGATTAGTGTTCAGCAGTTTCCCGACCATCGATTGGTAATAGGGCCGACAAATTTTCGAAATAATCCAACTGTAAGTGCTTTGTTCGAACATATTCTACCGATCTCAAAGGAGTTGAGTATAAATAGTTATCTTTTGGCAAGGACAAATATGGACTTTGTTCAAACTGAATTGGGGGCAGCTTTAAGTTTGCGTGATCTCACTTTTGGTAGTGCCATTAGGGGATATAGTTCGAACTCGATTGAGAGCATACATCTTTTGTTTGGGTATCAGATAAGTCAGGTTTTTTCATTCTACTACGCATACGATGCAGGACTGAGCGGACTACGGAGGACAACGGAAGGCAGCCACGAGTTAGTCTTAAGGTATACGCTCAACAAGTTGGTAGGGAAGGGACTGAAACCAAAAATTATTTACAATCCTAGATTTTTATGATTTTCAGAATCTTGTATGGATTGGGACGAAATTTTAGTTCAAAAGTCAATTCTAATTTGGCGACATTAAGAAGGCCTTAAAAAATGTTTTGATAAATCATATTAGTCACAAATAGAATATAACAAAAAAAAATGAGATTTTCGGTTTTAAATTTTTGTAAATTGGTGAACAAAACTATCTTTACAACTTCAATGTAAAGGGGCTTAAAATTTTTGTATAATATTATTAGTAGAAAAATGATGAGAATAGGTTATTCTTTATTGAGTTTGGTACTCATTACTCTTCTTTTGTCATCGTGCGGCAAAGAAGAAAGCGGTCAATTGATCGGTGTACAAAACAGACCTACATGGGGGGCAGTGAATCCATTTGGTATGGTTTATGTACAAAGCGGTCAGGTACACATAGGTCAGAGTGACCAGGATGTATTTTCTACTTTCATTCAAAGACCGAAATCGATTTCAATCCAAGGTTTTTTCATGGACGATACCGAGATTACGAACAACGAATACCGTCAGTTTGTATTTTGGGTGAGAGATTCAATTGCGCATACCATTTTGGGTGATTTCTATGAAGACGATTTTGGAAATGAAAGAATCGACTGGGAAGTAGAATTAGATTATGCGGACGAAACTCTGGATGAAATGTATCACCAAGGTGATATGGTGTTCGAAGGAAAAAGAGAAATCGATGTTGCAAAACTTATCTACAAATATCAGTGGGTAGACTGGCAAAAAGCAGCACACAATAAAACAAATGCCTCAAGGGCAGCTCTCATTAAGAAAGACGAGGTCGCAGTATATCCAGATACACTTTGCTGGATCAGAGATTTTGCTTATTCTTACAATGAGCCATATGCGAGAAACTATTTCTGGCATCCAGCTTTTGACGATTATCCAGTGGTGGGTGTAAATTGGCATCAGGCTACTGCATTTGCCCATTGGAGAACCAAACTTTGGAACAGATTCAAAGGTGAAGAAGAGCCAAACACAGAAGAATTTAGATTGCCTTCTGAAGCTGAGTGGGAGTATGCAGCAAGAGGTGGACATGATCTTGCTCCGTACCCATGGGGAGGTTACTACGCTCGAAATGCGAAAGGATGTTTGTTGGGTAACTTCAAGCCTGGAAGAGGAAACTATCCTGAGGATGGAGGTCTATATACCGTTAAAGGTGATGCTTATTTCCCAAATGATTACGGTCTTTACTGTATGGCTGGAAACGTGGCTGAATGGACTAGTTCTGCCTATTATGATAATGCTTACAACATTGAGCACGATCTAAATCCAGATATCAGATATGATGCAACTAAAGACGATCCGGAGGCTTACAAAAGGAAAGTAATAAGAGGCGGTAGCTGGAAAGATATCTCCTACTACCTACAAACAGGTACTAGAGCTTGGGAATTTCAAGATACAAGTAAATCCTACATCGGGTTTAGATGTGTCGTTACTTACCTGGGTAGATCTATCAACGACTTCTAATATAGTGTCGTAAATTATTCAAAAAATTAAGGATAAACAGTTTTGATTGGCGAGACGTGCTAAAATGTCCAGTCTAAACTTGTAGTACAATAATTTATTTAACAATTTTTTAAAATCTAACACAAATGAGTTTCGTTAAATCAAAAGGGTTTAAGTACATCAAAAATTTAGTTATCGGAGTGGGTGCAGCCGTAGTAATGGTAGGTGCTCTAGGTAAAATCAACAGTGAGCCTTGGGGTGGTACAATGATCACAGTGGGTCTTCTTGTAGAGGCGGGTCTTTTCTTGATGCTAGGTCTTTTAGGACCAGAAAAAGACTACTACTGGGAAAAACTATATCCAGGTCTTGATGAGTTTGACTCAAGTATTGCTCCTCTAACAGCAGGTGGCACATCAAAAGCAGCTGCTTCAAGAGCTTTGGATGCAAACGTAGTGGAAGGAAAGCTGAGCGGAATGTTGGATGAACTTCAGACAATGTCAAAAAGCCTTGGATCTCTTAAAGCGCTTCAAGAGGTTGACTTTTCTCAAACTGGCGACCAACTAAAATCAATGCACAACTTCTACAACAAAATGTCTGAGGCTATGAAAAATCTTAGCGAGACAGCAGAAGATACAAAAGTGTACAAAGAGCAAATGGCGTCTTTGAACAAAAACTTGAGCTCACTTAACTCAGTTTACGGTAACGTTCTTAACGCGTTTACAGTAAAATAAGCCATTTAGGGCTTAGACAAGGATTTTTATAAATCCATGTCCATAAAAATGATCTTTGTTAATTTCAAAAATAAGATAAAAAATGTCAATTCCTAAGGAACCCAGGCAGTTGATGATTAACGTAATGTACTTGGTGCTTACAGCGCTGTTGGCACTTAACGTATCAGCAGAAATCTTCAACGCCTTCGATATGGTAGACAAAGGACTTAAGTCTGCCAATAAATCTTTGGACGATTCAAATAGTAAACTTCCACAGCTTATTAAAGATGGTGCAAAGAAAAAAGAGTCACTCCAAACATACGCCGACAGAGTGGATGGCGTTAGATCGACTTCTACAGAAGCCACACAATATATCCAAGGTCTAATCGATGAGCTTATCGATAAGGGTGGAAATAGAAATGGCCAAGTCGATGAGGATGATTATATCACCCTCGTTGGAGGAATCAAAGAAATCAAAGGTAAGCGTAACTACGATCCGACAACCAAGTTAATGGTAGATGCCGGCAAAGGAGAAGAACTAAAAGCAAAAATGCTTGAAGTGAAGTCTAAGTTCTTAAGCTTCGTGGACGAAGGTGATAGAGCTGGTATGGAAAGTGCCCTCTCAATTGCTATCGACGATGAGACTTGGAAATTGTCAGCTAATAAAAAAGCAAGCTGGGCAGACTTTACATTTGGTCATATGCCAATTGGATCTACACTTCCTATCTTTTCAAAGTTCATCAACGATGTTAAAGCATCTGAGGCTGCAGTTTTGAATTACTTAGCGAACAAAGTTGGTACGACTTCAGAGCTTGTCTTCAACAAGTTCAAGGTAGTATCTTCTGCAAAAAAATCATACGTGATCAAAGGTGAGCAATACGAAGCCGATATCTTCTTGAGTGCTGCTGCGGGTGAAGACTCTAAGACTGGGGTAGCTATCTCAGTAAACGGAAGTCCACTAAGAGTAGACAACGAAGGTGTTGCGAAATTTACTTCTGCTGCTAGTGCGGTAGGTGTGAAGAAGTACACTGCAACGATCACACTTACCAACCCAGTTACTGGAGAGAAAGAAACCGTAAAAGGCGATTTCGAATACGAAGTTGGTGAGCGTTCTGTGGCGATCTCTGCAACCAAAATGAACGTTTTCTATATTGGTGTTGATAACCCAATCGAAGTTTCTGCAGCAGGTGTTCCGTCTGGACAAATACAAGTTTCTATGAGTGGCCCTGGTGGTGGTTCTATCACAAAAAATAGTGATGGTACATACAATGTAAAGGTTACCACGCCAACGCCTAAAGGTGAATTCGCAAAAGTGAACGTTACAGCACCAGGTATGAACGCATCTAAGGAATACCGTGTGAAAAGAATTCCGGATCCAATACCGATGTTGGGTCGTGAAAGAGGTGGTTCAATTGGTGATGGTACTTTCAAGGCTATGCCAGGAGTTTTCCCAATTCTAGAGAACTTCGACTTCGATGCAAGATGTGAAATCACTGACTTCTTACTGATTCGTTCTGCAAAAAGATCGGATCCTGAATATTCACCAAACCAAGGTGGTAAGTACAATGATAAGTCTAAATCTTTGGTAAACAAAGCTACGACTGGTGATCAGTACTTATTTAGTGATATCAAGTGTAAATGCCCTGGTGATAATGCATCACGTAACATTGGTGGTATGGTCTTTACCATCAAATAACTTGGTAAAGTTTTCAAGTTTGAAATTTTAAGAGATGATAAAATTAGCTAAAAAATTCTTGTTACTCGGTTTGTTTTTCAGTTCTTTTGGAGTAATTGCTCAGAATAATGCTGAAATGACAGAATCTAGTGCTGTCTCTGAAGATATCTATATTGATGATATCGTCAGTAAGAGATTGATTTCAGAAGGTAGATTACTTCAGTATGCACCAATTCGTGAAGCGGACATCGCATGGCAGAAGAAGATCTGGAGAGTTATCGAGACAAGGGAGAAAATGAATCTCGTTTTCAGGGAGCAGAGTAAACCGTTCTTTAATATTTTGAAGGGTTTTATCGAAAATGGAGATATCACTGTATTTGAAGATGAATTTTTCAAGGAACCCCTGACTTTCGAAGCTGTGGAGAAAAAGCTTTACAGTGTTGATACGACGACCATGTTCGATCCTGAAACATATGAGGAGAAGGTGGTAATTATCAAAAACACCAAAAGCTGGGAAAATGTGTTTAAATATCGGGTTAAAGAGATTTGGTTTTTCGACAAACAGACCTCTATGCTTCGAAATAGAATTTTAGGCATTGCTCCGATTTATACTGAAGACAAACAAGGGGTCATACTTGAGTCTCCGTTGTTTTGGGTATATTATCCAGAGGCTAGAAACATCATGTCTAAGCACCAAGTGTTCAATGAGAATAGCGATGTAGCTCCTATGACGTGGTCTGATCTTTTTGACAACCGTTATTTTACAAGTTACATCATGAAAAAATCCAATGTACTCGATTATCGGGTAATGGATTATTTCAATCCTACATCTGAATACTATGGTATTGACCAATTGTTGGAGTCTGAAAGAATTAAAGCTGAGTTGTTTAATTTCGAACATGATCTTTGGGAGTATTAAAATCTCCTCATTTCATAAAATAAAAAAGGGTTTTCGAGAGAAAGCCCTTTTTATTTTAACTAATTACCAGATTGTCGTATGCTAGCCTTATGTGTGGTGGTAAGGTTGATTCTGTGTACTGATGGAGGCCCATCTCATGGCTGATATGGGTCAAATAACATATTTCTGGTTTGATGATATCTACATATTCCATCGCTTCAGAGAGGCTTAGATGGGCCGGATGGGGTTTGTGCCTAAGTGCATTTAGAATGAGTATCCTTAATCCTTGTAATTGTTTTGTGACTTCTTGATCGATTTTGGAGGCGTCTGTGATGTAACAGCTGTCTCCAAACCGAAATCCTACGATGTCCAGGTTCCCATGGATGATGGGTATGGCTTCAACAGATCTTCCTCCAATTTCAAATTTCTCGCCAAAATCAATAGGGTACAAGCGTAATACCGGTGCTCCAGGATATGGATCTGCACCGAATATGTAGTCAAACCTCTTCTTTAGTTCGCCAATCACCCGGGGCAGAGCAAATATGGGGATCTCATTTTTGTGGATATACGTGAATGGTCTTAGGTCGTCCATGCCTGCTGTGTGATCTGCGTGTTCGTGTGTCAGAAGTATGCAATCTATTTTGGTAATCTTGTTGACCAACATCTGTTGACGGAAGTCTGGACCTACATCGATAAGTACATTGAAATTTGGCTGAAAGTCTTCGATGAAAATAGAGGTCCTAAGACGTGTATCTTTTGGATTGTTGGAAGTACAGACCTCACAGGAGCAGCTAATAATGGGAATGCCTTGCGAAGTACCCGTTCCTAAAAAATTTATTTTCATGGCTTTACATTCATTTGTGAAAATGTCATAATTGTGCATCATTGCTACAAATGTCCCGAAACATCAATTTTGTGCAGCCTTTAGTATTTGATGAATGAATTGTTGTTCTTCTTCTGGTATTGAAGAAATATCAAGATCCAGCTGATTGATTATTTCTGTTAAAATGAGAAATCGGGCGTCCGTTTGAAAAAATTTGTTGAGAATGATCATCCTTTTGTCATTGACGATACAATTTCCTGAGTTAAAATTGCCTTTTTCGTAACGGATTACGTAATTTTGGCTTGTGATAATCTTTTCTAATTTTGCAAGATTGTTTTTCGTTGGTTTGATCATAGCCGACGTTTTGGGTAGATTACCCTCAAAAATATATCTTTTTGCTTAAATTACTTGTTTAAATAGAATAGAATCAAACTTTATCAAATGTTAGTACCACAAACTAGATCTTTAAAGACAGTTTTTTTTCTTGCTTTCCTCTTTTTATCATTCGGGATTATGGCCCAGGGTGGAGGATTCCGTGCAAAAGCCATTTTGGGTGTTAATGCTTCTCAAATCGATGGAGATTTGTTGGTAGGGTTTGATAAGCTTGGTATTTCTGGTGGAGCTGGATTATCCTATACATCCAATTCTGTATTCGATGTAAGTGTAGAGTTTTTATATAGTCGCAGAGGTGCTAGGTCCTCACTCTTCGGTTCTGATTCTGCAACGGTCAATCTTACCCTTAACTACCTTGAATTGCCTGTCATTTTCTCAATCCGAGATTGGTTTATTGAAGATGGAGACTACTATCGTGTAAGATTGGATGGTGGTTTATCTGTTGGCAATCTTTTTAATGCAGATCTTACTGACATCGGTGTTGATGAGGCCCGTCTTCGCAACATAGATTTGAGTTTTTTGATCGGTGCAGGATATCGATTTAATAAGAATGTTGGGATCGGCCTTCGTTACACCAGGGCGCTTCGAAAGGTATTTTTGGATTCGGCCCTACCTGGAGGGGGGTTGAGAAGTTACTTTTGGACCTTCAGAACTGAATTTTTCTTCTGATTACTTCGTCTCCATAGCAATTAGTGAAGCATAAATATTAACTTTGTGGGAACTTGGTGTAGATCCCGGAAATAGGGGTCTATGCGGTAGTTTTAATTGTTTTTCTTTCGGGATTAAGATCCTGATTTTAAATGACTTAAAAACGTTGTCTATGAGCCGGTTTTTTACCATCCTTGCAATATTGACTTTAGCTTTAGCTGCATGTAAAGAAATGGAGAAAAAAGTTGAAGAACCTCAAGGTATATCGCTTCCAACTCTGCCAACTGAGATAAAAATGGAATTACTCAACGCATGTACGGGGGTAGATTACCAATTCGCTTCACTACCTTTTAGTATCAATCAAGATGAGGATGCTGCGGTAAAAGCCAATATTATGTTTATCGGAGATGAAACCCCTGGTCCAATACCGCCAAGCTGTAAACCAATCGGTAGAGAGTTTTTTGTAGTGGGTGGTGATATCAAATATGAGGCAGATATCTATTTTACTCCCGGGTGTATGTATTATCTTTTTATGGATAAGGACAAGTATACGCCAAAGTATGCCAATAAAATTTCCCAGACGGGGATGGCTTTTTATCAAAACCTCATAGATATTGCAAAAAAGCAGCAGCAGCAATAATCGACGTCTGTGAAAAAAAACCGAGCTGCCTCCATTGATTTTGGGTCCAATACCATTCACCTTCTTGTAGTGGAGTATGATCCTACAGACCCTCATCAGTGGAAGGAGATTTATCGTAAACGTTTCATGGTGGGATTGGCCAGTGGTGGATCAGGAGCATTGATTCTTGAAAATCCATACCAAGACTGCATCAAATACACCCAAATATTCAAATCAATCATTGATACATACGAGGTCGAGCATGTCTCCTCAGTCGGAACCGCGATATTCAGGACCGCACGAAATTCAGAAAATCTAGTGAATGACCTGCAGGTTGTTTTGGGTTCTCCCATTCGAGTTATTTCTGGTAATGAGGAAGCTTTTCTAGTAGCAAAAGGAATTACTGCCCAAGGGCATTATCAATCAGGAACTTGGAATGCCATAGACATCGGTGGTGCTAGCACTGAGTTTGTACTAGTTGCGAATGGAGAAATCCATGCTTTAGAAAGCACTTCTTTAGGAATTCACACGTTGTATGCTAAATTTCATAAGCAAGACCCGCTTACCAAGGCTGGGTTGATAAGTTTGGAAGCGTATATCAGAGAAGTCATAAGTGCGTCACCAGTATTAAGATCTTTGCCTATAGGGGTTGGGATGATTGGTGTTTCTGGAAGTTTTGAATTATTGGGCAGGCTTCTCGGAAAATTGGAAATGCATTTTACGGACGTTGAGCTTGACGTAGAGGCTTGTTTGGATGCCATATCAAAGGTGCAGTATCTATCTGAATCTGAGCGAGCAAACCTACCAGGTATACCTTCTGAAAGGGCAAAGCTACTTGTAGTAGGTTTCACGATGGTCAAAGTCTTTTTTGAATTGATGAAACCCACAAGTTTGTGGGTAACTGCTCGTACACTCAAGGAAGGCCTAATTCATGAATATCTTACTGCAAAATATCCAAAGTAAGGCAAAATGATGGGGGAGGCAATCGGATTTTGGGATTATTTGTCACTAGCTTGGGTACAGAGGGCACTCCTTACCGCTGTAATGGTAGGGGTTACATGTGGTATTCTGGGTTGTTTCATCGTATTGAGGAATATGTCTCTGCTAGGTGATGCATTATCTCATGCTATACTCCCTGGTGTATATTTTGCATTTCTATTATTTGGATATAGTACGCTGGGCTTTTTTTGGGGATCCACAATTGCAGGCTTAGTAGCAGCGGTACTCATTACGTGGATTCAGGTAAAAGCGCGTACCAAGTCAGATGCAGTAATTGGTATTGTTTTCACTTCCATGTTTGCCATCGGTGTCATTGGGATATCTTCGCTAAATGAAGAGCAAGGTGTACATTTAGATCTCAAAGATTTCCTTTTCGGTAATATTTTAGGACTAACTACATCCGATCTTTGGATTAGTCTGGGTGTTTTGTGCTGTACGGTATTGAGTGTCGTAAGTTTTTATAGATACTTTTTTATCTCTAGCTTTCAGCCTGTCGTAGCCCAGACTATGGGTATACATACCGCAGCCATTCACTACTATTTGATGCTGTTGCTTTCGATAGCAGTTGTATCCACCATTCGTTCTGTCGGAGTGATCTTAGTGATTTCCCTCTTGATCGCCCCTGCCTCCACAGCATTGTTGTGGAGTGATAAGTTGAAGAAGGTGATCGTAATGTCAGCGATTCTTGGAGTTCTATGCTCCATCATAGGTTTTACCCTTGCTATAGCAAAAGACCTACCGCCAGGCCCATCGATTGTATTAGTGAATACTTTTTTCTTTGGGATATCAATTTTTTTTAACAGAAAATCTGGGTTATTTGTAAAATTCTGGAAGCGAAGGATTTTGGACAAGGAAATCGAAAAGGAAGATATCTTGAAAGCTCTTTTGAAACACGAAAGTGAAAATCCCAGTGCTTCTGAGTTTTTAGAATTGAGTGGTTTCAAAATGTCTCAGCTTCGCCCTTTGATTGGAGATGGCTGCATCGTCCTGCATCCGTCTGAATCGAAGAATGTCAATCATATCCGACTGACTGCTAAGGGGCACCAAATGGCCGAAACACTTACTAGGGCGCATCGATTGTGGGAAACTTACCAGGTACATGAAATGGGATTGTCTGGCTCACAGATTCATGATGAAGCAGATCGGGTAGAGCACCTTCTGAAAGGTGAAATCCTCGATGAACTTGATAAAAATCTTGGATTTCCACAGGCTGACCCTCACGGATCACCAATTCCAGGACGCAGAGCCTCTGTAGCGAATAGTCTGCTTCATGTAAAACCCAAGTCCAATACAAAAATTTCTAACGTACAACCTAATTTGCTCGCGGAGTCCTTCCTTTGGGAGCAAAGCATCATGGGGGGCGATGTTGTAAAAGTGCTAGAAATCGGGAGGGACGAAGTGACGATCTTTCACAAAAAAAGCAAGGTTAAAGTACCTGCAGAGATCGCAGCCCAAATATCTACCAACAAGTAATAAATTAATGGTCTGTCGGATTATTATCTTTTATTCGAGCAAATAACTCATCTATCCTGTACATTTCATCCACCGTATCATCAATGAAGATGTCAATTTCTGGGATTCTTCGGACCTGTTTTTTGATTCGTGCGGCCAGTGATTGTTTCAATCGGAAAAGCTGTTCTCTAATGAGAACCATGACTTCATATTTATCTTCCGTACCATAGATACTCAGGTAAATTTTTGCTAGGGCAAGATCAGGAGACATTTTTACGGTAGTCACAGATACCAATACATCGCCGTAAATCAGCCTGCCCTCGAGTTGCAAAACTATACTAAAGTTCCTCTTGATCAATTCGCCTATCTGAAGCTGTCTCTTTGAATCCATGGTTTCAATAATTTTTTAGTTATTCCTTAATGAAAAAATGGCCTATTTAGTTCAAGATTGCTTATTTTTGTGTAATCGAAATCGCCCATTTATTGGTTTTGTAAATGTAAACCCAATCGACGAATCCCAAAATTCATCGTCTGAAATAATAAAAAATGTCCTTTTTAGATTCTGAGCTTGTTTTTATTAAAGGGGTTGGTACCGTGAAAGCGGATGCCTTGAAGACCGAATTGGGGGTGACCCACGTTCGAGATTTTCTTCAAATCTTTCCTTATCGCTACATCGATAAAACGAAAGTTCAGAAAATTAGTGAAGCAAGGGCTGATGGAGATGTATTGCTTTTTATTGCCAAATTGGTCCATGTTGAAAAAATAACTGGAAAATTCAATAAATCACGCTTGGTTGCTTTGGTCAAGGATGATACCGGGTTCATCGAGCTGGTATGGTTTCAAAAAATCAAATACGTAGAACCCCTCCTTGTGGAAGGACAAGAGTATGTCATTTACGGAAGGGTAAATTTATACGGATCCAAAAAATCTATTCCGCATCCCGAATTCGAGGCTTTGATCGCTGAAGCCAATATCCGCCCTAGTTATGATCCAGTGTACAGCAGTACGGAAAAACTAGATCGCGTTGGACTGGATAGCAAGGTGCGTAGGAAGATTTTACATTTCATCTTTGAACGACTCACACCATCTGATTTTCCCGAAAACCTTCCCACCCATTTGGTACAGAGCCTGAAATTGTGCTCTAGACTAGAAGCTCTTCAGTGGGTTCATTTTCCAGCTTCTGATCAGCAGCGAAATCTTGCCCAAAATCGCATCAAGTTCGAGGAGTTTTTTTGGCTACAAGTCGAATTGTTATTTACCAAACAAGTCAAACGGCAGCAACTCAAAGGCGCAGCTTTCGAGATAATTGGACACTATTTCAAAGAGTTTTATGACCGACACTTGCCTTTTTCTCTCACAAATGCCCAAAAGCGGGTCATTAAAGAGATTAGAGCAGATATGGGTTCGGGTGCCCAGATGAATAGACTTCTCCAAGGTGATGTAGGTAGCGGAAAGACCATCGTAGCTTTATTAAGTATGCTGATGGCTGCGGATAATGGATATCAAGCTTGTCTGATGGCACCTACCGAAATATTGGCATCCCAGCATTTCAAGGCACTGAGCGAACTTTTACTACCCATGGGAATCGAGATAGGTTTTCTGACTGGAAGTGTGAAAGGGAAAAAGCGGGTCGAAGTACTGGAAAAGTTAGAATCGGGAGGTCTACTTTTTTTAGTGGGTACACATGCATTGATCGAAGATCATGTGGTTTTTCAAAATCTGGGACTTGCGATCATCGACGAGCAGCACAAATTTGGGGTAGCCCAACGAAGTAAGCTCTGGCAGAAAAACCGCAAGACACCGCCCCACATTTTGGTCATGACGGCTACTCCCATTCCTCGGACCCTGGCCATGACCCTTTATGGGGATCTGGAAGTATCGGTGATCGATGAATTGCCGCCAGGCCGAAAAGAAATCAAGACCATTCATAAGACGGAAGGCCACCGCCCGGAGATGATCCGATTTCTTAAGGAGCAAATCGCATTGGGGCGTCAGGTGTACATCGTTTACCCGCTCATCGAAGAAAGTGAGCAGCTCGATCTTCAGAATCTGCAAGAAGGATATGAAAGATTACTTCCTCACTTTCCAGCACCAGAATTCCAGATAAGCGTGGTACACGGAAGAATGAAACCCCAGGACAAGGAAAGTGAAATGCAGCGATTCGTAAGGGGAACCACCCAGATCATGGTGGCTACCACAGTTATAGAGGTCGGTGTAAATGTACCAAATGCCTCCGTGATGGTTATCGAAAATTCGGAAAGATTCGGACTTTCGCAACTCCATCAGCTTCGTGGTCGGGTAGGTCGAGGAGCCGAACAATCTTTTTGTATCTTGATGACCGGGTACAAACTATCCCAAGAGGCAAAATTCAAAATGTCTACCATGGTGCGTACCAATAATGGGTTTGAAATCGCAGAAGCAGATCTTCAGCTTCGCGGACCAGGCGAAATAACAGGAACTCGCCAAAGTGGAGTAGTGGATTTCAAACTCCTCAATATCGTCAAGGACCTGAAAATAGTCAATGCTGCTAGATATTATGCAGAAGAAATAATTACAAATGACCCTCTTCTAGAAAAACCTGAAAACTTACCTGTCAGGAATCACTTGTCTAATATCCTCGCAAAAAAGAAGGATTGGGGTAGAATATCTTAAAACTGAACTTCATAACAATCCTTGGCGTGAAGGTTAACGATTCTAATACACAGCTTGTGGGGTTAAAATCCTATCGAAACTAGAGGGCTTTAGACCTAAGTGAAGTGATTTTTGTAGAACCATGTATTGATTTGGAATCTTATGAAGTGATAATGAATAAATTAACCAGAATTCTTGGAAAATTGCGCAGAATTACCTAATTTTGCACACTTATTTAAAAAATAAAACTCAATACATAAATGTCGGATAATCACAGAATTATACCCATCAACATAGAAGACACGATGAAAGCCTCCTACATAGATTATTCTATGTCGGTCATCGTTTCTCGTGCATTGCCTGATGTGCGGGATGGATTGAAGCCTGTCCACAGAAGGGTGCTATATGGTATGACGGAGCTGGGTGTATCTTACAATAAAGCTCACAAAAAGTCAGCTAGGATCGTGGGAGAGGTGCTTGGAAAGTACCACCCACACGGGGATTCTTCAGTTTATGACGCCATGGTCAGGATGGCACAGTGGTGGTCCCTTCGGTACAAGCTTGTAGATGGGCAAGGTAATTTTGGGTCTATGGATGGCGATAGCCCTGCAGCCATGAGGTACACCGAAGCAAGGCTAGAGCGCCTCACCGACGAAATGCTCAATGATCTAGATAAGGAAACGGTAGATTTTACCTTAAATTTTGATGATACCCTCGAAGAGCCATCTGTACTGCCCGCTAAGTTCCCAAACCTTCTTGTCAATGGAGCCTCTGGAATCGCAGTGGGAATGGCCACCAACATGTTGCCACATAATCTTAGTGAAGTCATCGAGGGCACAAAAGCGCTCATCGATAATCCTGAACTGAGTATACCGGAGTTGATGCAATATATCAAAGCACCAGATTTTCCAACTGGAGGTACCATCCTAGGTTATGCAGGCGTAAAAGAAGCCTTCGAAACAGGTCGAGGGAAAATAGTCCTTCGAGGTAAAGCAAAAATCGAAGTAGCTGATGGAGGTAGAGAGACGATCGTAATCTATGAGATCCCTTACCAAGTCAATAAGGCATCCCTTGTGGAAAAAATCGCCGACCTGATTAATGAAGAAAAAATAGATGGGATCAGTGATCTTCGGGACGAATCAGATCGAAATGGTCTTCGGATCGTGGTAGAAATCAAACGCGATGCCATGGCTAGTGTAGTACTATCCACATTGTACAAATACACACCACTTCAAACTTCCTACGGAGTCAATAACATCGCTTTGGTTGGAGGCAGACCCCGACAGTTAAATCTAAAAGACCTGCTTGAAGAATTCATAAAATTCCGATTGGAAGTCATTGTCAGAAGAACCAATTACGAACTTAAAAAAGCACTCGAGCGTGCACATATCCTAGAGGGGCTCCTCATCGCACTTGCGAATATCGAAGAGGTGATCGCCATAATCAGAAATTCAAAAACAGTAGATGATGCCCGAGTGGCATTGGTAGCTACCTTCGTGCTCTCCGAAATTCAAGCAAGGGCTATCCTTGAGATGAGACTATCTCGTCTTGTAAGCCTCGAAGTAGAAAAGCTTCAAGCCGAATACGACGAATTGATGAAGCTGATAGATCACCTTAGATCTATACTAGCGAGCGAGGAGTTGCAACGTGGTATCATCAAGGAAGAACTCGATGTCATCAACCAAAAATTTGGTGATGAAAGAAAGACTGATATCAATTATAGTGATGAAGGTATCAGCATAGAAGACCTGATCGCCGATGACCAAGTAGCCATCACAATCTCGCACCAAGGATACATCAAGCGGACAAAACTTACCGAATATAGGCAGCAAGCCAGAGGCGGCCGCGGTGCGAAAGGAAGTAAAACCAAGGAAGAAGATTTTGTAGAGCACTTGCTGATCGGAACCAACCACAACTATCTACTTCTATTTACGGAGGCTGGAAGGTGTTTTTGGTTGAGAGTATTTGAAATCCCTGAAGCAGCCAAAACTTCACTCGGAAAGGCCATACAAAATCTTGTGCAAATCCCGACGAGCGATAGAGTTCGAGGCTATATCCTGATCGAAAACCTCACAGATCAAGAGTTTATCAACAATCACTCTTTGGTATTTTGTACGAAAAAGGGCGTGATCAAAAAAACCATCGTCGAGGCTTTCTCAAGACCGAGGGCCAATGGCATCAATGCCTTGACAATTCACGAGGGTGACCAACTTTTGGAAGTCAGACTGACCAATGGCAAATCCGATATCGTATTGGCAAATCGAAACGGTAGAGCCATCCGATTTCCAGAAGAAAAAGTAAGGTCTATGGGTCGAAATGCAGCGGGCGTACAAGGTATGAAGCTTGATAAGGACGGATATGACGAAATTATCGGTATGGTGACGGTGGATCCAACAGATGAAAATACCACCATATTCGTACTATCTGAAAAAGGCAATGGTAAGCGGTCCAAACTTGAGGATTATCGTATCACAAACAGAAGTGGAAAGGGTGTGAAAACTATGAAGGTCACAGATAAAACGGGGACTGTCGTAGCCATCAAATCTGTAACGGATGCTGATGACCTCATGATTTCTACGGTATCAGGCATCATGATTCGAATAGCTGTAGCCGCAATCAGACCTTCAGGTAGAGCTACCCAAGGTGTTCGTGTGATGCGATTAGATTCGGATGATCGAATCGCTGATGTAGCGGTCGTGACCACAGACGAAGAAGAAGCGATAACAGATGTGGAGATTATCACATCTGATGATTTAGGCATTGGCGAAGAGGAATAGATATCTGGATGTTCAAACAAAACATTGTGATTTTTTTAACAAGTTTTTGATGTTGAGGATATGTTTTTTTCGTCCTAATGATGTAAATATTTTATTTTTGAGCAAATTTTTTAACAAACAATAATACAAAACAAGCTATGAATAGGTTAGTCATTGCCCTTCTTACAATAACTGTGTTTTCTACTAGCATTTTTGGGCAGGATGCGAAAAAAGCTTTGAAAAATGCAAGCAAGGAAGCCTCCAAATATAGCCAAGATCCCATCGGTAAAAAAGAAAGCCTTCAGATAACTTTGGATGAACTGAAAGTAGCTTTTGCATCCGAAGAAGTATCTGCCAATCCCGATTCATGGATCACAAAAGGCAAAGTCTATAATGAAATTGCCGATGCAGAAATGAAGCAAAAGCTCATTAACCCCGAATATAGCTTTATGCTCCCAAGCGCAGCCTTTGATGCCTTCGAGGCGTTTAAGAAAGCAATGTCTATCGCTACTAAAAAATACCACACCAAAGATGCCCTTGAGGAAATGGTATCTACCGAAAATCACATGAACAATATGGGGATCACCCAGTTTCAGGAGCAAAAATACAAAGAAGCTTTTACCTCTTTTAAGTCAGCACTTGAAGCTAATAAACTCCTGACAGACAATGGATTTAAGACCAGACTTGCGGAGCCAGCTGCTTTCGATGATCAATACTTTTTTACTGCGGTAGCGGGATACTATGGCAAAGTAGGGGCCGATGCACTCCCTTTTTTAATGCACCTTTATGACAAAGGCACGGATAAACCATTGGTTTATGAAGCTCTTTATAGTGTGAAATTCGAAATGGGTGATGAGAATGCCGTGAAGTACCTAGAGGAGGGAAGATCTAAATTTCCAGCTGAGACCAGTCTACTTTTCGCAGAGATCAATCACTACTTAAAGCTAAATAAGCTAGATGCACTGATCGACAAACTTAAACTTGCAGCCCAAGCAGAGCCTGACAATATGTCGATCGTTGTCACGCTTGGTAATGTATATGATCAGCTTACTGCCAAAGAAAGAGAAGCTGGCAATAAAGAAAAAGCACAAGAATACTTCGACGCGGCATATGATGCTTATAGTACTGTGGTGGCAAAAACTCCAGAAGATTTTGATGCAAACTACAGCTTAGGAGCTCTGTACTACAACAAAGCTGCAAGCTATGTTAGCGATTTGAATGCTTTGAGCCAAGATTACAGTCCGGCTGCTACCAAAAGGTACAAAGCTTTGCAAGCGGAAATGATTGGTCAATTCGAAAAGGCCCTTCCCTTTTTCCAAAAGGCAGAATCACTTAATGCTAAGGATATCAATACACTCATCGCATTGAAAGAAATATATGCACGAAAGGGGGACCTTCCGACTTCCAATTCATACAAAGCAAAAATAGAGAGTATCCAAGCGGGTAACTAAAAAAAAAGGACCGATCAGAGATCGGTCCTTTTTTTTTCTTCTACTCGCAAAAAAATATAGAATAAGAAAAATTTCCATCCTTGAAATATCCATATTGGTGGAGTGTTGAGTGTCGTTAATGCTTTAAAAAATACTCTTTCAAATGCAGGGGCAAGTAAGTTAATGAGAGTTCGAAATCCCGTTTTTTCTGTGTGATCTATCAATTTAGTTAGTCTAGTTTCGATGGGTTTTTTGTCCACATATAGTATCGCTAGATTCGAGATGGCGTTTTTCGTTTTTTTGAAGAAGTCTATTTGATCCTCAAGTCCAATATGTATGACTGGATTATCTAAGTGTCTGATCTTAATCCCTTTATTAAAAAGGATCTGGGCCAACATCAAATCTTCGTAGCCGTAGCCTAGGATCTCTTCATCAAAGCTAAGGTCAGAAAACAATGTTTTTGGAATCAAAAAGTTATTACTTTGGAAGGCCATATGTCCCATCAATTGGCGCTTTTCGAGATTAGGAGCCTCTACCTGGTGACCGTATTTCCAGTGAAACTGTTTTTTGGGATCGACGGGAATTTGTGCCTCATAGATTCTACCACCATAAATGACCACATTTGGCAGTGCGGATTGAAGGTATTTGGCCAAAAATCCTTCTGGAGAAATGGCACTATCACAATCTATGAACAATAAATAGGTCCCAAGGGCTTGTTGAGCCAAAAAATTCCGGATCTTTGATCGCCCTAGGTTTTGGTCTAATTCTATGTATTTAACTGAGTGCCGAAGACATACTTCACGGTTAAGATTTCTAAAGGAATGGTGGGAAAAATCGTCCGCACAGATGATTTCTATCTCAGAGGCGAATTGCCTTGCTTCTAAAGCCAAACGCTCGATCAATGTTTCCACGTCAAAATTGAAAATCGGGATAAGGACACTGATGGTTGGCACGTAGGTCGGCATTGATTTATGTTCTAAATTTTGCGATTTTTGCAACAAATACCACAAAAGTAAATCAATTATCCAGTAAATTTGTTATTTAAAGCCAAAGAAGTAAGAGATATGAATGATATTTCGCAATTGATCAAAAATACGAGTTTTAGTCCAGCATTGGTTCGAATCGCAGAGAAGGTAGAGGCAGGTCATCGGATTACGGAAGAAGATGGCCTTCTACTTTTCGAAGAAGCGCCCTTGGGATACTTGGGAACATTGGCAAACTACATACGAGAAAAAAAGCATGGTGACGCTACGTATTTCAATCGAAATTTTCATATGGAGCCTACCAACATATGTCTCTATACCTGCACATTTTGTAGTTATTCCAGATTGATCAAAAAACGCGAGGAAGGCTGGGAGTACTCTATCGAAGATATGATGAAAATAGTCCGCAGTTTTGATGATAAACCTGTCACAGAAGTACACATCGTGGGAGGTGTTCTTCCTCAGTATGATGTGAAGTTTTACGTCGAGTTATTCAAAGCCATCAAAGCGCATCGGCCAGATTTACACGTGAAGGCATTGACGCCAGTAGAGTATCATTACATATTCAAAAAGGACAAAATCAGTTACCTCGAAGGGATGAAGCTGATGAAGGAGGCTGGCTTAGATAGTATGCCTGGAGGGGGAGCAGAAATATTTCATCCAGAAATTCGCGATCAGATAGCGGGTGGAAAGTGTTCAGGGGATCAGTGGCTCGAAATTCATGAGATCTGGCACAATCTAGGTGGACGATCCAATGCCACTATGCTTTATGGTCACATAGAAAATTACAGCCACCGCATCCACCACCTCGAATGCCTAAGAAGCCTGCAGGACCGTACTGGTGGTTTCCAGACGTTTATTCCCCTAAAATTTAGAAATAAAGACAATCAGATGTCCCATATTTCAGAATCAACCGTCATAGAGGACTTGCGAAACTATGCAATCAGCCGTATATATTTAGATAATTTTGATCATATCAAAGCTTATTGGCCGATGATCAGTCGGGAGATTGCACAGCTATCCCTTTCTTATGGTGTAGATGACCTAGACGGTACCATTGATGATACTACTAAAATCTACAGTATGGCGGGAGCCGAAGAGCAGAATCCAGCACTATCGACGGAGGATTTGGTAAAACTTATTCGCACTGTGGGTCGTAGACCTATAGAGCGTGATACCTTATATAATGTCATTCAAGATTATACGGATGTGGTTTTCGAAAGTGACCGTGAGTTCAAAGGATATTTGTCACTTCCAGTTGTATAACTTACTCGAAGAGCTCGGTAGAAAGGTAGCGATCGCCCCTATCGCAAATAATGCAGACGATGATGCCTTGTTCTATTTCCCTAGCTATCTGTAGTGCAGCGAATACTGAACCACCACTACTCATCCCTGAAAATACAGCTTCCTCTAAGGCTAGCCGACGTGCCACATGGCTAGCTTCTTCGGAACTTACTTCAATGATGCGATCTACTTGGGTCGGATTGTAAATTTTGGGAAGGTATTCTTCTGGCCATTTTCGGATACCAGGTATCTTGGAGCCCTCGCTGGGTTGGGCGCCGATGATTTTGATGGTGGGGTCCATCTCATTAAGAAAACGAGATACACCCATAATGGTACCAGTAGTGCCCATGGCTGCCACAAAGTGTGTGACTTGTCCCATCGTATCGCTCCATATTTCTGGGCCTGTCGTCTCGTAGTGAGCCTGCGGATTGTAGGGATTTGAAAATTGGTCTAACATAAATACCCCATTGCTTCTGGACTTTTTTGTGGCATAATCAATAGCTCCTTCCATGCCTAGATCAGCGGGCGTTAGGGTCACGATTGCTCCAAACGCCCTCATTGTTTTGATACGTTCTATGGTAGATCCTTCCGGCATGACGAGTTCGATATTTACACCCAGTATTCGAGCCATCATTGCCAAGGCGATACCCGTATTTCCGCTGGTCGCTTCTATGAGCTGTCCACCAGTAGGTACTTTTCCAGTTTCAAGGGCATTTTTGATCATGAAGTATGCAGCACGATCCTTGACACTGCCTCCAGGATTGTGGCCTTCAAGTTTTCCGAAGATTTTGACCCTTGGGTTGGGATTCATTTTTTTAAATTCTATCAAAGGGGTTCTGCCGATCAGGTCTTGAAGTTGATTCATTTATCTAAGGATTTTTCTTTTTGAGAATTTGGTACGTGATAGATCATAGTGTATTTATCAACAGATTGGGTTATCCATGCATTACCGCCGATGATGCTCCCTTTACCAATGATCGTATCACCTCCTAATATGGTAGCACTTGCATAAATGACCACATGATCTTCTATGGTAGGGTGACGTTTGGTTTCTGCCATTGATTTATCCACGCTGAGTGCCCCGAGGGTTACGCCTTGATAGATTTTAACATGATTTCCGATAACAGAAGTCTCTCCAATGACGATCCCTGTACCATGATCGATGAAGAAACTCTTCCCGATTTGGGCGGCTGGGTGAATATCAATCCCGGTTTTGCTATGCGCTATTTCCGTCATCATACGGGGGATGACAGGCACTTGGAGTTTGTGAAGAGCGTGTGCGAATCGATATACTGCAATGGCATAAAATCCTGGGTACGAAAAATAAACTTCCTCGATGTTTTTGGCAGCTGGGTCACCTTGCTCGATGGCTTTTGCATCCAAATCAAGCCATTCGATGATGTCTGATATTTCTAAAAAGAATTGGTTGCAGATTGCCTTTATATCTTCATGACTACCTGGGCATACCCTCTGAAGTATGTCTAAAAGCATTTGTTGAGTAGCAGAAATTTTTGCGGATAGTGCAGTGGCGGTAGTTATTTTGACATCACAAAAATACGGAATGGCAAGCCCCAATAAATCATCTAAGAATATGCCCACGGTCCTGGGACTTGGGTAATCCAGTTTTTGAAGGTGTCTATCTAGTAATTTTGATACCAGCATGTCATTCATTGATGGTAGGTTTGTAAGACACAATAATGGTTTTGAGCCTTAATTGGTTCAATAGAAATGCCTGCTGACTGATACGCGGGGCTTAAAAAGCCAGAATATTTCTACCCCAAGAAAAAGAAGCACCTATCATGTAATCCTGAAATCTAACGTATCTTTGTGTTTTTTATTCATAAAGCCTTGATTTGCATTTCGAAGGTATTCAAAACGGAAACCCATTATGGAGCATTCAACGAAGAAAAAACGGATTCATTTCATAGCCATCGGAGGTAGTGCCATGCACAATTTGGCTTTGGCCATGCAGAACATCGGATTTGAGGTAACCGGGTCTGACGATGATATTTTCGAGCCGGCCTTTACACGCTTACAAGAGGCAGGTTTATTGCCCACAGAATTTGGGTGGAATGCAGACCGAATCGATGAAAATATCGATGTGGTGATTTTGGGGATGCATGCCAAAAAAGACAATCCAGAATTACTTCGGGCCCAAGCACTCCAATTGAGGGTCGTGTCGTATCCAGAGTTTTTGGCAGAGCAGAGTGCTTCCAAAAAAAGGGTCGTTATTGCTGGAAGTCACGGAAAGACAACTACGACCTCCATCATTCTTCATGTCTTGAAGTATCATGGCGTCGATTTTGATTATTTGGTCGGTGCTCAAATAGAAGGATTCGACCGTATGGTACAGTTGTCCGATGCCCCTCTGATCATCATCGAAGGGGATGAGTATCTCAGTTCCCCAATTGATCTTATACCTAAAATTCATCACTATCGACCGCACATTTCCGTCATTACCGGGATCGCATGGGATCATATCAATGTATTTCCCACTTTTTCGAATTACGTCTCTCAGTTCAGAATATTTCTGGAATTACATGAACCAAACGGCATTTGTTTCTGGAATGCCAAAGATGATGTTCTCCAAGAATTGATAACATCCGTTTCGAGTTTGAAAACCGAGTCATATACCAAACTCGAGATCGACGAGTACAAAAAGATGAGAGTAGAGGAACAGACGTTTTTGTTTCCTCTTATTGGCGAGCACAATCTTCAAAATGCCGAGGCCGCAAGGAAAGTGTGTTTGTCATTAGGGATTTCGGAAATCCAATTTTTTGAAGCCTTCAGTAGTTTTCCAGGTCCGAAAAAGAGACTTCAGCGGATTTGGCAGAAAAATTCCAGCTATTGGTTTTTGGATTTTGCGCATGCGCCATCTAAACTTGTCGCGACAATCCAAGCTGTGAAAGACTGGTTTCCTAATCACAAAGTCATCGGTATCTATGAGTTACATACTTTTTCGAGTTTAGACCCAGACTTTCTACCCAGCTATGCCCACTGTATGGATGCAGCCAATGAAAAAATCATCTTCATTGATCAGCATACCATGGCAAAAAAAGGTCGAGGATTACTTAGTCCAGAAGAAGTAAAAGCTGCTTTTCAAAATGATACACTCGAGGTATGTTACAACACCGCAGACTTGGAAATGACCTTCAAAAATCTTAGCAATACCAGTGACGAAATCGTACTTTGGATGAGTTCTGGCAATTTTGGGGGGTTAAATTTGACTGAATTTTCAAAACAATTTTAATCCAAAGTCATTTCAAATTTGATAGGAGTAAGCAAAAACCACCATGTAGTGGGCGATTAAAGAAAACTTACCTATATTTGCAGGCCAAAAAAGAAAGTAAATAAAATGCCAAGAGAACTTACACTGAGAGATGCGCTCAATGAAGCGATGTCCGAAGAAATGAGACTAGATGACCGAGTCTTCCTCATGGGAGAAGAGGTTGCAGAATATAACGGTGCTTATAAAGTCAGCAAAGGAATGCTTGAAGAGTTCGGTCCTCGAAGGGTGATCGATACACCCATTGCTGAACTTGGATTTGCGGGTATTGGCGTAGGTGCTGCCATGAATGGACTGAAGCCCATCATTGAATTCATGACATGGAATTTTGCAGTACTAGCATTTGACCAGATTGTAAATAACGCCGCCAAAACTTTGACGCAATCAGCTGGTGAATTCAAATGCCCAATTGTTTTTCGTGGACCTTCTGGTGCAGCGGGCCAGCTCGCTCAACAACACTCACAAACCTTTGAATCTTGGATGGCGAATGTGCCAGGACTGAAGGTGATTAGCTGTGTTGATCCCGCTGATGCAAAGGGACTTCTGAAGGCAGCGATTCGGGATGAAGATCCTGTATGTGTAATGGAGTCAGAACTTCTATATGGCCTGAAAGGTATGGTGCCTGATGGAGATTATGTGGTACCGATTGGCAAGGCAGCTATTCGAAAAGAGGGAACAGATGTCACGCTCGTATCATTCAATAAAATGGTGGAAGTGTGCAAACAGGCAGCTGTAGAACTTGAGAAAGAAGGTATTTCTGCAGAAGTCATTGACTTGCGGACAATCCGTCCACTCGATTATCAAACCCTGATTACTTCACTAAAGAAGACAAATCGAATGGTGGTAGTAGATGAGTCATGGCCCTTTGCAGGGGTGAGCTCTGAGATTGCTTACGCTATGCAGAGACATGCATTTGATTATTTAGATGCCCCAGTGCTTCGTGTCAATTCTGCGGATACTTCTCTAGGATATGCTCCTACTTTTGTAGAAGAGTACCTGCCTAATCCTGCCAAAGTGATTAAAGCAGTAAAAGAGGTCATGTACATCAAAAGATAATTCTACGTCAATAGTATATGAAACACCCCAGGATGGCTTATCTTGCACTCCTGGGGTATTTTTTTTTGAATGATAGGCTAACCAAACGAAGCAATAAGAGATTTTTTAAACTAGATTATTAATTTGTGCCAAATGGTAATACCAAAAACTAAAGACGGATTTGAGCATCTACTAAAAACTACCTTGGGATTTGATGGTCTCAATCCCCTTCAGGAGGAAATTCTTGAAATTGTAGCGGGAACGAGCACGGGTATTCGAATTGTTGCACAGACTGGATCTGGTAAAACACTTGGTTTTGCGATGGCGAGCATCAGTAAGACCAGTTTTTCTTCAGGAGTAACAAAACTGTTAGTCATTTGTCCAACCAGAGAATTGGTTATGCAAGTAAGTGATGTTTTTCGGTCACTCAAACTTGGATTGAAATTGGTTTCTATATATGGTGGTCACCCGGTTCGGCTGGAAATCGACCAATTGAAGGTAGCTCCAGACCTTATCATCGCTACGCCCGGTAGACTTTGTGATCACTTAGAGCGAAATACCATCCGATTATCACAACTTGAGTCCCTCGTTATTGACGAATTCGATAAAACACTGGAGTTGGGTTTTTTGGATCAGATAGAGACCGTCTTTCAAAGTTTGACAATAAACCCATTTTTGATTGTCACTTCGGCAACAGACATGATGGATCTTCCCGCATTCCTTCCAAAATATTTGAAAGTAGTAGAAAGTCACTATGATTTCAAGGCGGAAAGAAATTTGGAAATTAATTCCTATCATATCAATTACGATCCCGCAGAAAAAAACCAAACGCTCATTAGATTACTTCAGTCTTTGGAAGGCCAACAGACAATTGTCTTTTGTAACTTTCGTGAAATGGTAGATGAAGTTCTCACTTTACTATTGATTTCTGGAATCGATGCAATAGGTATTCATGGCGGTTTGGATCAGGCAGAGCGATCAGTCAATTTGATCAAATTCAGAAATCATTCCGCCTCCGTTTTAGTAGGAACAGACGTAGTGGGTAGAGGTATAGACATACCTGAGGTGGATAATGTAGTTCATTATAGTCTACCTCAAGAGCGAGCCATGTATCTCCACCGGAATGGCCGAACAGCTAGAGGAAGCAAAGATGGGAGTATTTATTATTTATTCGAAAAAGATAGAGCCCTCCCTACTGATTGGCAATTTGAAACCCAACTATTAGACTTGAATGTTAGTGTAAATCGTTCAACGGGATCTTCTGGCTACAAAACGATCTGGGTCAACAAAGGGAAGAAAGATAAGATCAATAAAGGTGATCTTGTCGGATTTCTAACAAGGGTGATTGCCGCCGACCAAATAGGACAAATTGATAGCTTCGAGACCAAAACTTTTATTGCCGTCAAAAAAGAAGCCGCCCCTATCGTACTAAAGGAGCTGAACGGGGCAAAGTTGAAAAAACAAAAACTTGTAGCACGTATTCAATAAATTTATAATATTTTTGCTTCATCAAGATATTTGTTGAGCAAATGGAGCAGTATTTACTAGAATTTTTAGGTTTTTTGGAGGCAAATAGGAAGTATTCAAAGCATACTATAATCAGCTATCAAAAGGATTTAGATCAAGTAAGAGATTATCTCAAGAGGTCCTATGAAGTACAAGACATTGATGTCATATCACATCAGCACCTAAGATCTTGGTTGGTTCACCTTAGGAAAGAAGGATTTGATGCACGATCAATCAATCGGAAAATATCATCACTTCGATCTTTTTATAAATTTTTGCAGACCCGTGATATCGTTTCGAAAGATCCCACTCAAAAAATTGTTTCCCAAAAACAAAAGAAGCGTCTACCTCATTTTTTTCTTGAGCGGGAAATAACCGAAATGTTGGAGAGAATGGAACGGCAAGTCGACTTCACAAAGGATGAAGCCCTCGGATTTTTGATGGTAAAGTTGTTATACAAAACGGGAATACGTAAGTCTGAACTTATTGGACTGAGGGTAGGAGATATCCATGACGGTACATCTATGATCAAGGTACTAGGAAAAGGAAAAAAGGAACGATTGGTTCCCATTGATCATACATTGCAACAAGAGTTAAAAGATTACCTTCATGCAAAAGAAATAGTACCCAATGCAGAAGATTTTCTGTTTTCCACATCTGAGGGAGCTAGTATAGCTCCAAAAAAAGTTCACACATTGGTAGTCCATATCTTGAATCAATTACAAAGTTCAAAAAAAAGGAGTCCCCATGTATTGCGTCATAGTTTTGCAACACACCTTCTTAATAACGGAGCTAACCTTAGCGCCATCAAAGATCTATTGGGTCACGCCAATCTGGCTGCAACCCAAATATATACTCATAATTCAATAGATAGATTGAAAGAAATTTACAAAAAAAATCATCCCGGTGCAATAAAGTAGAAGAGTCTAGCGTTCCTAGTTCAGATCAATTAGCTACAAAATACTTAAAAATTACTGTGCCTAATGGATTTTTACTACAACCGAATTTACTAATCTTAAAAATAAAATCTATGACAGTAGACATTCGTGCCGTGCATTTCACAGCAGACGGAAAATTGAAAGAATACATCACAGAAAAGCTTGAAAAGTTAGAAAGATTCTATGACCGAATCATAGATATTGAGGTATTCTTAAAGTTAGAGAACTCTGGTCAAATCAAAGACAAAATTGTCGAATTGAAACTCAGAGTTCCTGGAAGTACATTAATTGTGTCTGAAGTAAACAAGACATTCGAGGCATCATTTGATGCAGCAAATGAAAGTCTCAAAAGGTTGCTAAAAAGGAAAAAGGAAAAATCTAGAGAGGTATTATAGACCGCAATCCAGTGTTAAATAACAAGAGGCAAAAGACAAAATACTCAAAATCAGTCTTTTGCCTTTTTTTTTGAGTACATTGCAAGAGGTAGAATGATAACCTGGTAAATGATGACTATACAAGCTTTGCTTTTTTTTTAAAAAAATCTGAAAAAAGTTTTTGATATATCAGAATTAGTCCTACTTTTGCATCGCTTTTCGGTAGAATGCTATCGAGTAGATGTTGAAAAGTATCGCCAGTGTAGCTCAGTTGGCCAGAGCAGCTGATTTGTAATCAGCGGGTCGGGGGTTCGAATCCCTCCACTGGCTCTATTTTAGAGAGGGGGTACGCCGGAGTGGGAGAGCCGGGGCAGACTGTAAATCTGTTGTCTACGACTGAATAGGTTCGAATCCTATTACCCCCACAGGCAGCACATCATTGAAATATGATTTGTTTAAGATATATGCGGGAGTAGCTCAGTTGGTAGAGCATCAGCCTTCCAAGCTGAGGGTCGCGAGTTCGAGTCTCGTCTCCCGCTCATATATTTTCACCCGGAGCTGATAATTACGCCAATGTAGCTCAGGGGTAGAGCACTTCCATGGTAAGGAAGGGGTCGGGGGTTCAATTCCCTTCATTGGCTCATATATTATTCTTTAACTCAATATTAACTTAGGAAAAAGCTTTAAGCAATGGCTAAAGGAACGTTTCAACGCACAAAACCACACGTTAACATCGGTACGATTGGTCACGTAGACCACGGTAAGACAACTCTTACTGCCGCGATTACTTACGTGTTATCAGAAGATGGATTTGCAGAAAAGAAGGATTACGATTCTATCGATGCTGCTCCTGAAGAAAAAGAAAGAGGTATTACCATTAATACCGCTCACGTAGAGTACGAAACTGTAAACAGACACTACGCTCACGTAGACTGTCCAGGTCACGCGGACTACGTAAAAAACATGGTAACGGGTGCCGCTCAGATGGATGGTGCTATTCTAGTAGTAGCTGCAACTGATGGTCCTATGCCACAAACTAGAGAACACATTCTTCTTGCTCGTCAGGTTGGTGTTCCTAAAATTGTTGTTTTCATGAATAAGGTTGACCTTGTTGATGATGCAGAAATGCTTGAGCTTGTTGAGATGGAGGTTAGAGAACTCCTTGATCAATATGGTTTCGGTGGTGATGATGCAGCTATCATTAAGGGTTCTGCTCTTAAGGCACTTGAAGGAGATGCTGGTGGAAAGGCAGCAATCAAAGAATTGATGGCCGCAGTCGATGCCAATATTCCTGAGCCTGTTAGAGATGTAGATAAGCCGTTCCTTATGCCTGTAGAGGATGTATTCTCTATCACTGGTAGAGGTACAGTTGCTACTGGAAGAATCGAAAGAGGAGTTATCAATGTTGGTGATCCTGTTGAGATCGTTGGTATGCAAAAACCTGGCGACAAGCCACTTACTTCTACCGTTACAGGAGTTGAGATGTTTAGAAAGCTTCTTGACAGAGGTGAGGCTGGTGATAATGCTGGTCTACTTCTTAGAGGTATCGACAAGAATGATATTAAAAGAGGTATGGTTATCTGTAAGACTGGTTCAGTTAAACCACACCTTCACTTCAAATGTGAAGTATACGTACTAAGCAAGGACGAAGGTGGACGTCACACACCATTCTTTAATGGTTACCGACCACAGTTCTATTTCAGAACCACTGACGTAACTGGAGACTGTGTTCTTCCAGAAGGTGTTGAGATGGTTATGCCTGGTGACAACGTAACTTTGGAAGTTAAATTGGTTAACCCGATTGCGATGGAAAAAGGTCTTAGATTTGCGATCCGAGAGGGTGGTAGAACAGTTGGAGCTGGTCAGGTTACAGAGATCTTAGCTTAATATTTAAGATAAAATTTTAAAGAAAGCAATCGAGTATTCGATTGCTTTCTTTTTTTTTCAAAAACATTTGTCAGTTGCAAATATAGTCGTATATTTGCCCGACTTTTTAGGGGAGTAGCTCAATTGGTAGAGCAGCGGTCTCCAAAACCGCAGGTCGCAGGTTCGAGCCCTGTCTCCCCTGCATTTATAAATTGATCTCACCATGGACAATATTAAACTTTACATCAAGGAGAGTATTAACGAATTGGTTAATAACGTTACTTGGCCTACGTGGCCAGAGCTTCTGTCTCATACGCGTATTGTTATTATCTCAAGTATCATTTTTGCTTTGGTGACATTGGCATTGGATACGGTTTCAAACTTGATCATATCTGATGGACTCTACAAGCTCTAATTATACGGAAACAGTTTCGCGTTGGTATTGCCTTCGGGTGATTTCAGGAAAAGAGAAGAAGATCAAAGAAAAAATAGATCTTGAAGTATCTAGAAATCAGTGGGCAGATACCGTTTTGAATGTCGTAGTACCAATGGAGCGAGTTTTCAAAATGCGAAATGGTAAAAAACAAACCATCGAAAGAAACATTCTTCCGGGGTACATCCTTATTGAGGCTCTTCCTGAAAAGTTTTCAGGAGAGATGGTACAAGCAATAACAAGCCTTACCAATGTCATCCACTTTTTAGGGAAAAACAATCCAATTCCGATGCAGCAACACGAAGCCAATAGAATGCTTGGTATTGTGGATGACTCACAGCTTGTCGGTGAAGTCATGATGGATCCTTTCCTTGTTGACGAGTCCGTAAAAATTATCGACGGTCCATTTAAGGATTTTGTTGGTGATGTAAAAGAGGTGAACGAAGAGAAGAAAAAACTGAAGGTAATTGTAAAAATCTTTGGTCGAGGCACAGAGGTTGAACTCAATTTCGCTCAAGTCGAAAAACAAAATTGATAATTAGTCACTAGTTTGCTTCCCTAGTGACTCTTATATATTTTTTTAAATTTTTGAATAAAAAAAAATGGCAAAGGAAATAGAAACGTATGTCAAACTCCAAGTAAAAAGCGGCCAAGCTAACCCAGCGCCTCCAGTAGGTCCTGCGCTTGGTTCGAAAGGGGTAAACATCATGGAGTTTTGTAAGCGCTTTAATGCTGCAACTCAAGATAATCCTGGAAAGCTTGTTCCTGTATTGATTACAGTATACAAGGATAAGTCTTTCGATTTCGTTGTAAAAACTGCGCCTGCTCCGAATCAATTATTGGAAGCAGCAAAACTTAAATCAGGTTCAGCTCAACCTAACCGAAATAAGGTAGGTTCAGTGACTTGGGATCAAGTAAGAGCGATCGCAGAAGATAAAATGGCAGACCTTAATGCTTTCACTCTCGAAAGTGCGATGAGTATGGTAGCAGGTACTGCTCGTTCAATGGGAATTACGGTTTCTGGAGAGAAACCATTTTAATTATAATAACCGGTAGGGAGCGACTGTGTCGCGCTATTACCTAAAATTTTTTGTATGTCTAAATTAACAAAAAAGAGAAAAGCGGTTGAAGGTAAGGTAGATCCTAAGAAGGCTTATGCACTTGCAGAGGCTATGTCACTCGTAAAAGAAGTAAACTTAACTAAGTTTGATAGTTCAGTAGACCTTCACGTACGTTTGGGTGTAGATCCTCGTAAAGCGGACCAAGCCATAAGAGGTACTGTTACCCTCCCGCATGGAACTGGTAAAACTAAAAAAGTACTTGTTCTTTGTAATCCTGACAAACAAGCTGAGGCGAAAGAGGCGGGAGCCGACTTCGTAGGTTTGGATGAGTACATTGCCCAAATCAAAGGGGGATGGACAGATGTAGATGTAATCATTGCTACACCTGATGTCATGGCAAAAATTGGTCAGATCGGTAGAATCCTCGGACCAAGAAATTTGATGCCAAATCCTAAGACTGGTACAGTTACTACAGATGTTGCATCTGCAGTACAAGATGTAAAGAAAGGTAAAATTTCTTTCCGAGTAGATAAGTACGGAATTATTCACACTACCGTTGGACGAGTATCATTCGGTCCTCAGCAGTTGGCTGAAAATGCAAAAGAGTTGATTTCAACTTTAGAGCGTATGAAACCTTCAACTGCAAAAGGAACATATATGAAGTCTATCAGTGTGGCTAGTACGATGAGTCCAGGTATAAAAGTTGATCCTAGAACAGTTTAATCCCTAACTACTAAATCAGAAAGAAATGAGAAAAGAACTTAAATCAGTAGTGATTAGTGAATTGACGGAAAAAATTGGACAATCTAGTTTCTTCTACCTTGCAGATTCATCTTCACTTCCGGTATCGAAAATAAACAAGCTTCGAAGAATTTGTTTCGAAAAAGGAATCGATATGCAAGTGGTTAAAAATACACTTGTTAGAAAAGCAATGGAGGCTCAGGAAAACCCTGATCAGTACAAACCTTTGTTCGAAAGCCTTCATGGCCCAACTACCATTCTTTTTACAGATGTCGCAAAATTACCAGCAAATGTAATTAAAGACTTCAGAGGAAAGGATGAAAGACCAATTCTAAAAGCTGCTTACATTGATGCGGGTATTTATATTGGCGATGATCAATTGGATGTCCTAGCAAACCTTAAATCTAAGGAAGAGCTATTGGGTGAAATCATCGGATTGTTGCAATCACCTGCTAAAAATGTTATTAGCGGACTTAAATCTGGCGGTTCAAAAATCGCTGGTATTCTTAAAACGCTCGAAGAACGAGCAAACTAATTTTGGCTTCCAAGTTAACGCCATATATTATTAAAAATTTAGAAACTTAAAACAAAAATCAAAATGGCAGATTTAAAATCTTTCGCAGAACAATTAGTTAATCTTACAGTAAAAGAGGTTAACGAATTAGCTCAAATTCTTAAGGATGAGTATGGTATCGAGCCGGCAGCAGCAGCAGTAGCAGTTGCGGCAGGTCCTGCAGCAGCAGCGGCTGAAGCTCCAGCAGAAAAAACTGAATTCGATGTAGTTCTTACTTCAGCTGGTGCAAACAAACTTGCTGTAGTTAAGGAAGTAAAAACATTACTAGGTCTAGGCTTGAAAGAAGCTAAAGATATGGTAGATGGCGCTCCTTCTACATTGAAGGCTGGTGCTCCTAAAGCAGAAGCAGACAACTTAAAGTCTGTTCTAGAAGGAGTTGGAGCTTCTGTAGAATTGAAATAATTCGTATGATTAGCTCTGGGCTTAAAGTACATTTAAGTCTTTAGATATCGACAAATCGGCTTAACCAATTTTTAGGATTGGTTAAGCCTATTGTCGTTTAAGTACGAAATTAGTTAAACTTTTTAGATAGGAATTCATTCTTATCTTCAATTGATCAATAAAAATCCGAGGATGGTATCAAATACAACTGCTCAAACGCCTGCGAATGCAAGGATCAACTTTGGCAAAATCAAATTGCCCTCTTATTATCCCGATTTGTTGGAAATCCAATTAAAGTCATTTCAAGAGTTTTTCCAATTGGAAACTACTCCTGAAAATCGTATGAACGAAGGTCTTTACCGGGTTTTCCAAGAAAATTTCCCGATCACCGATGCTAGAAATATTTTTGTTCTTGAGTTTCTTGATTATTTCGTAGATCCACCTAGATACTCTATTGAAGAGTGTGTCCAACGTGGTCTTACTTACAGCGTCCCCCTAAAAGCTAAACTTAAACTCTCTTGTAACGATGAGGAACACGTCGATTTCCAAACCATTGTACAAGACGTGTTCTTGGGAAACATTCCCTACATGACACCCAAAGGTACCTTTCTTATTAATGGTGCAGAACGGGTGATTGTCACACAGCTTCACAGATCACCAGGTGTATTCTTTAGCCAAACTTTCCACCCAAATGGTACAGCGATTTATTCTGCTCGTGTCATTCCATTTAAAGGTGCTTGGATAGAGTTTGCAACGGATATCAATTCTGTCATGTATGCGTACATCGATCGAAAGAAGAAATTTCCTGTAACGACGCTGCTTAGAGCTATCGGATACGATTCGGATAAGGATATCTTAAATATCTTTGACTTAGCTGAAGAAATCCAAGTAACTCCCGAATCTCTTAAAAATTCTGTAGGCAGAAAATTGGCAGCACGGGTTTTAAGAAAATGGATCGAAGACTTCGTGGATGAAGATACAGGTGAAGTTGTAACTATCGAAAGAAATGAAATTATTCTAGAGCGTGATGTCGTTCTGGATGAAGATAATATAATGAGCATCTTAGATGCCAACGCGGATATCGTAATTCTTCAAAAAGAGGATCTGGATGTAGATTATGGAATTATCTACAACACACTCCAAAAAGATCCTTCAAGCTCTGAGGTGGAAGCGGTAACACAAATCTATAGACAATTAAGAGGTACAGATCCACCCGATGAGGAGACCGCGAGAGGAATCATCGAAAAATTGTTTTTCTCTGATAAAAGATATAACCTTGGTGAGGTAGGTAGATATAAGATCAACAGAAAGCTTGATCTCAATACCGATATGGAGACTTTGGTGCTCACGAAAGAGGATATCATTGAAATCGTCAAATATTTGGTGGCACTTACCAATCAAAAGGCTGAGCTTGATGATATAGATCACCTTTCAAATAGAAGGGTTCGTAATGTTGGAGAACAGCTTTACGCTCAGTTTGGTGTAGGTCTGGCAAGAATGGCAAGAACTATTCGTGAGCGAATGAATGTTCGTGACAACGAAGTATTTACTCCGATTGACTTGATCAACGCGAGAACACTTTCTTCGGTAATTAATTCATTCTTCGGCACAAGCCAGTTATCACAGTTTTTGGATCAAACCAATCCACTTTCTGAGATCACTCACAAACGTCGTATTTCAGCCTTAGGACCAGGTGGTCTCTCAAGAGAGCGTGCAGGTTTCGAGGTTAGGGACGTTCACTATTCTCACTATGGTCGACTTTGTACCATCGAGACACCAGAAGGACCTAACATCGGTCTGATATCTACCTTATGCGTTCATGCGAAGGTCAATAAAATGGGTTTCTTGGAGACTCCATATAGAAAAGTAAAGGCGGGTGTGGTTGATTTGGAAAATGATGGTGTTTACCTTTCAGCAGAAGGGGAAGATTACCTGAAAATTGCCCAGGCCAATGCACCAGTTACAGAATCAGGAGCATTTGTCAACGATCGTGTAAAAGCGAGAGAGCATGGTGAATTTCCCGTATTGGAGCCTCTTGAGGTAGAATACATGGATATAGCACCAAACCAGATTGTTGGTGTTTCTGCTTCCTTGATTCCTTTCTTAGAAAATGATGATGCAAACAGAGCCCTGATGGGTTCTAACATGCAACGACAAGCGGTTCCACTCGTGAAGCCAAGATCACCAATTGTTGGTACCGGTATCGAGAAAAAAGTTGCAGAGGATTCTCGAATGCTAATTAATGCAGAGGGCGATGGTATTGTCGAATACGTTGATTCTACGAAAATAATCATCAAATACGATAGAACTCCTGAAGAGCAATTGGTGTCTTTTGATGATGATTTCAAGACATACAACCTTACTAAATTTGCTCGAACAAACCAAGCTACTTGTATCAACCTTAAACCAATCGTAAGAAAGGGAGATAGGGTGACCAAAGGCAGTTTGCTTTGTGATGGATATGCGACCGAAAAAGGAGAATTGGCCTTAGGTCAAAACCTAATGGTGGCATTCATGCCTTGGAAAGGATACAACTTTGAGGATGCGATCGTGCTATCAGAAAGAGTTGTGAAAGAAGATATTTTCACGTCTATCCACATTGAAAGTTTTGAATTGGACATTCGTGATACAAAATTAGGCGAAGAAGAGTTGACGGCGGATATTCCAAACGTAAGTGAAGAAGCGACCAAAGATCTCGATGAAAACGGTATCATCCGCACCGGAGCATGGGTAAATGAAGGTGATATTTTGATCGGAAAAATTACTCCAAAAGGAGAATCTGATCCAACACCTGAAGAAAAACTTCTTCGTGCCATCTTTGGTGACAAAGCGGGTGATGTGAAGGACGCATCCCTTAAGGCGCCACCATCTATTCAAGGTGTAGTGATTGATAAGCAGCTATTCGCTCGTGCCAAAAAGGATAAATTCCAAAAGGTACAAGAGAAAGAGTTGTTGACAAGGCTAGACGACGAACACGCCATAGCAGTTAATGAGTTGAAAACCATTCTTGTAGATAAGTTAATGATCTTGCTCGAAGGAAAAATCTCAGAGGGCGTCATGTCTATCTACAAAGAAGAATTGTTGCCGAAAGGTACCAAGTTTTCAAGCAAAGTCCTCAAGGATTTGGATTACTCGTCTATCGACTATTCAAACTGGACAAAAGACGCTGCTACCAATGAAAACGTAGCGAAATTACTCCATAACTTCACGATCAAAATGAACGAGGAGTTGGGACGTTACAAGCGTGAAAAATACAACATCAGCATCGGTGATGAGTTACCAGCAGGTGTATTGAAATTGGCTAAAGTATATCTAGCCAAAAAGCGGAAGTTGAAAGTGGGTGATAAACTCGCTGGAAGACACGGTAATAAAGGAATCGTTTCTAGAATTGTTAGAGAGGAGGATATGCCATTCTTGGAAGATGGAACGCCGGTGGATATCGTATTGAATCCGCTAGGAGTACCTTCTAGGATGAACTTGGGTCAGATTTTCGAAACAGTTCTTGGTTGGGCTGGATTGAAGTTGGGTGTGAAGTTTGCAACACCAATCTTTGATGGAGCGAGCAAAGACGAAATCGAAGAGTATATCCAAAAGGCAAGTCTACCATCACTTGGTCAGACCTATCTCTACGACGGAGAGACTGGTGACAGATTCCATCAGCAGGCGACTGTAGGGGTTATCTATATGCTTAAATTGGCCCACATGATTGATGATAAGATGCACGCCAGATCCATCGGACCATACTCCCTAATCACGCAGCAACCATTGGGCGGAAAGGCCCAGTTTGGAGGTCAGAGATTCGGAGAGATGGAGGTATGGGCACTCGAGGCTTATGGTGCATCAAACATCCTTCGAGAGTTGCTTACCATCAAATCGGATGACATCATTGGTAGAGCCAAAGCATATGAGGCGATCGTCAAAGGTGAGACATTGCCAGAACCGAATATTCCAGAGTCATTCAATGTACTAGTGCACGAATTACGTGGATTGGCATTGGATGTAAAATTTGAATAACTTTCGATCAACATAGAATAAAAAAATATGGCATTTAAAAATAAAGTAGCCAAAGTTGGAAAAGCATTCGATTCTATTTCGATTAGCTTGTGTTCTCCGGATGATATCCTAGAGCGATCATTTGGGGAAGTACTAAAGCCCGAAACGATCAATTATCGGTCTTATAAGCCTGAGCGAGATGGATTGTTTTGTGAAAGGATTTTTGGTCCTGTTAAAGACTACGAATGTTATTGCGGTAAGTATAAAAGAATCCGCTATAAAGGGATAGTCTGTGACCGCTGTGGAGTAGAAGTCACAGAGAAAAAGGTACGTAGAGAAAGAATGGGACACATCAAATTGGTGGTTCCAGTCGTACATATTTGGTTTTTCAAGTCGCTGCCAAATAAAATTGGATATTTACTTGGGCTATCTTCTAAAAACCTAGAATCCATTGTGTATTACGAGCGATATGTCGTAATCAATCCAGGGGTAAAGGAAGGTGAGGTTAGCAAATTTTCATTATTGAGCGAGGAGGAATACTTTGCCATAATTGATACGCTACCCAAAGACAATGCAAGTTTGGATCCTACAGATCCCAACAAATTCATTGCAAAGATGGGTGCAGAGGCGATTTTCGACCTTTTGGCTTCGCTTAATTTAGACTCGCTTTCAAATGAGCTAAGACATCAGGCTTCCGTAGAATCATCTCAACAGAGAAAGAGTGAAGCCTTGAAAAGACTTCGAGTCGTGGAAGCTTTCAGAGAAGGGGTACAAAAATCAAATAACAGACCTGAGTACTCGATTATTCAATACCTACCTGTTATTCCACCAGAACTAAGACCTTTGGTACCACTCGATGGTGGAAGGTTTGCGAGTTCTGATTTGAATGATTTGTACAGAAGGGTTATTATCAGAAATAACCGTCTGAAAAGATTGTTAGAAATCAAAGCTCCTGAAGTGATTCTTCGAAATGAGAAGAGAATGCTTCAAGAAGCAGTTGATTCTCTTTTTGACAATTCTAGAAAGTCAAATGCAGTAAAAGCTGAAGGTGGTAGAGCCCTTAAGTCTCTATCAGATATCCTAAAGGGTAAGCAAGGTCGATTTAGACAAAACCTACTCGGTAAGCGGGTAGATTATTCTGGTCGTTCGGTAATTGTAGTAGGACCTACGCTCAAGCTTCATGAATGTGGTATTCCAAAAGGAATGGCTGCTGAGTTATTCAAGCCATTTATCATTAGAAAGTTGATTGAGCGGGGTATCGTGAAAACCGTAAAATCAGCGAAAAAACTAGTTGATAGAAAGGATCCCGTAATTTGGGAAATTCTTGAAAATATTCTAAAAGGGCACCCTGTTTTATTGAATAGAGCTCCGACGCTTCACCGACTGTCTATCCAGGCATTTCAGCCAAGATTGGTGGAAGGTAAGGCAATACAGCTCCACCCATTGGTGTGTGGTGCATTCAACGCGGATTTTGATGGTGACCAGATGGCTGTTCACGTCCCACTTAGTCAAGCAGCAATTTTGGAGGCGCAGGTACTGATGCTTTCCGCTCACAATATGCTCAACCCTCAAGATGGATCGCCAGTAACCCTGCCATCCCAGGATATGGTTCTTGGTCTTTATTACCTAACCAAGGCAAAAAAGATCGATAAAAATGCTAGGGTTATCACATTTTACTCTCCTGAAGAGGTGATTATAGCCTTTAGCGAAGGAAAAGTAGAGCTACATACACCTATTAAGGTAAGGGGGCGTGTAGAAATTGGTGATGGCAAAATGAAGTCAGAACTGCTCGAAACTACTGTGGGTAGAGTGTTATTTAACGAAGCAGTTCCAAAGGAAATGCCGTTTGTTAATAACCTCATGACCAAGAAGAACCTCAAAAAGGTTATTAGTGATACGATCACAAAGACCAACTTCAATGTAACAGCAAAATTTTTGGATGATATCAAGGAGCTAGGTTTCTATTGGTCATTCAAAGGAGGGCTTTCGTTCAATTTGGGAGATTTGATCACTCCTTCCATCAAAGAGCAGATGCTTCTTGAAGCGCAGGCTGAGGTTGATGAAGTTTGGGATAATTATAACATGGGACTGATTACGCCTAATGAGCGTTATAATCAGGTGATCGATAAGTGGACTTTCGCTGATAATATGATCACGGAGACTCTGATGAGGGAATTGGCTCAGCATAAAGGTGGATTCAATTCAGTGTTCATGATGCTTGACTCTGGAGCCCGGGGATCAAAGCAACAGATCAAACAGCTAGCTGGATTGAGAGGACTGATGGCTAAGCCACGAAAATCTGGAGATACAGGAGGAGCGATTATTGAAAATCCAATCCTTGCAAATTTCTTGGATGGTCTTTCCGTATTGGAGTATTTCATCTCCACCCACGGTGCTCGAAAAGGTCTCGCAGATACGGCATTGAAAACAGCAGATGCGGGGTACCTTACCAGAAGGTTAGTAGACGTGGCACAAGATGTAATCATAACAGAGGTGGACTGTGATACTCTGAGAGGGATCGAAACCAGTGCGCTAAAGGATAATGAAAATGTCATCGAGACGCTCAGCAATAGGATTCAAGGAAGGTTCACGCTTTATAACGTGGTACATCCTGTTACTGATGAAGTGATTCTGGAGGCAGGTGAATACATCAGTGATCACATCTCAAAATACATTGAGGAAGTAGGTATCGAATCTGTGACGATTCGTTCCGTTCTTACCTGTGAGTCTAAAGTAGGGGTTTGTGCTAAGTGTTACGGAAAAAATCTAGCTTCTGGTCGTATCGCGGAGAAAGGTGATGCAGTAGGTATCATCGCCGCCCAAAGTATCGGTGAACCAGGTACCCAGCTTACCTTAAGGACTTTCCACGTGGGAGGTATCGCGGCCGTGACCAAAACAGAATCTGAAATCGTGTCAAAATTCGAAGGAAAAATCGAATTCGATAATATCAAGGTAACGGATACTGACAACGAGCAAATCGTACTGTCAAGATCTGGTGAGATTAGAATTGCAGATGTAGATTCTGGTAAAGTATTCGTAACGAATTATATCCCATATGGTGCTACGCTTAAAGTACGTGAAAACCAAATCGTGAAAAAAGGTGATGTGATATGTGAATGGGATCCATTCAACAATGTCATTATCTCTGAGTATCCAGGTATCGTTCAGTTTGAGGCGATCGAAGAAGGTGTAACTTACCGGGTGGAGCGGGATGACCAAACAGGTTATGCAGATAAGGTGATCATCGAATCGAAAAACAAGAAGAAAATTCCTGTGATTAGAATCGTGTCCCCATCTGGTGAAGAGCAAAAATCATACACACTTCCAGTAGGATCCTATATCTCTATCGAAGATAAAGTAGAAGTGAAAGCTGGACAGAAAATCGCTAAAATACCAAGGAACTTGGGTAAAATCCAAGATATTACGGGGGGTCTTCCAAGGGTGACGGAACTTTTCGAAGCAAGAAATCCTTCGAATCCAGCTACCGTAGCTGAGATTGATGGTATCGTGAGCTTCGGAAAAATCAAAAGAGGTAACCGCGAAATTTTCATCGATGATGAGAAAACCGGTCAGAGAAGAAAATACCTCGTGGGACTATCTAAGCACGTACTCGTTCAGGAAGGTGACTTCGTGAGAGCGGGCATGCAGTTGTCTGATGGTGCAGTTTCTCCACTTGACATTCTTAATATCAAAGGACCATTTGCGGTTCAGTACTATTTGGTGAATGGGGTTCAGGAAGTTTACCGATCTCAAGGTATCAACATTAATGATAAGCACATCGAAGTAATCGTCAGACAGATGATGAGATCCGTGCAGATCGTTGATCCAGGTGATACATCATTCCTAGAGGGTGAAGCTGTTAGTAAAATGGAGTTTATGGAGCAGAATGACTATATCTTTGATAAAAAGGTCATTACTGAACCGGGAGACTCTACGACGCTGCAGCCTGGTATGATCGTTTCTATCCGACAGTTGAGAGAAGAAAACTCTAACTTGAAGAGAAACGATAAGAGATTGGTCGAAGCTAGGGATGCAGTAGCTGCTACATCGACGACACTCCTTCAAGGAATTACCAGAGCTTCGTTATCCACATTCAGTTGGATATCCGCGGCTTCCTTCCAAGAGACTACCAAAGTATTGAGTACAGCTGCCATGAGTGCAAAGACAGATTATTTATCAGGCCTTAAGGAGAACGTGATCGTAGGTAAGAAAATCCCTGCGGGAACTGGTCTTAAGGATTACAACAATATTCAGGTTAAAAATACAAAGTTGCCTGATGGAAAATATGTTTATGATCCTGTCGTAACGAAATAAGGGTAAAGACCATACAAAAAGGGGTATCTTTAGCAATAAGGGTACCCCTTTTTATTTTATTGAATTTTGAAATATTCTCCCATACCATTTTTCAATGACTATACCCTGCAAAGATTCATTTGTTGCAATTCTTCAAGGAATCGAAAGGGAGTAAAGTAAATCGTCAAATCAGCTTCTTACATGCTTCCGAAAGTCGCGAGAAATTTACCTACAAAAAATTTGGTATATCCATAAAAAGATTTACTTTTGCACCCTGTGAGGGCTAGACGGCCAGCTCCTTCTGAACTCCCCCAGGGTAGAAATGCAGCAAGGGTAGGAGGTTGAGCGGTTAGGTTTAGTTCCTCACTTTTTTATTCTATTTTTAGGGGACCTCCCGCACTACTTTTAAATCCTTTCTTATGTTGTTTTTTATCGATACTGCGAATTTGGATCAAATCAAAGAAGCAAAAGATCTCGGTGTTTTGGATGGTGTAACTACAAATCCATCATTGATGGCGAAGGAAGGAATAACCGGAAAGGACAATATACTACGTCACTATCAAGAAATCTGTAAGATCGTTGATGGACCAGTTAGTGCTGAAGTCATTAGTAAAGACTATAAGAATATGGTCGAAGAAGGTACGATGTTGGCAGAGCTTCACGAGAATATAGTCGTGAAAGTCCCAATGATCAAAGATGGTATAAAAGCGATAAGCTACTTTGCCGAACATGATATTTCGACAAACTGTACCCTTGTTTTTTCCGCAGGTCAAGCTATTTTAGCGGCCAAAGCTGGAGCAACGTTCCTTTCTCCATTTGTGGGTAGGGTAGATGACATAAGCTGGGATGGGATCGGGCTGATCAAAGAAATAGCTGAGATCTATGCTGTCCAAGGCTATGATACAGCGATATTGGCTGCCTCTATTCGAAATGCAAAACACATCGTAGATGCTGCTAAAGCAGGAGCGGATATTGTCACTTGTCCTCTTAATGCAATTCTCGGCCTATTAAACCATCCTCTGACGGATATTGGTCTGGCTACTTTTTTAGCTGATCACGCTAAAGCTGCCAAGTAAGCGGCTATAGCTGCATCCATCTTATTACTTCGAGGCTTTGATCCACCATATTTTCTACGACTTCTGCTGGACTGGAGGCAAAGGTCTGCAGTTTTCTGTTGGCTAGTATTCCGTTGACGGATAACGCTTCATGTCCCAATCGCTCAGCCATTGTATAGATTCCGGCTGTCTCCATCTCTAGATTGGTTGTTTTTACTCCATGGAAAGAAAATCCTGCAAGTTTGTCCAATAGGTCAGGGTATCTGTTGGGGATACGAAGCTGTCTGCCTTGTGGGCCGTAAAATCCCGGTGCAGTGATGGTGATACCTCTTTTCCATTCAGCTGGAAAAACCGCTTCCAGTTTTTGACCACTGCTGCATCCGTATGGGGAAGTATGCAGGCCATTGGTAGCCGAAAATTCAAGGATTTTTTGGTTTAATTCAAGTGTTTGGGGGCTAAGCTCTCCGCCATAAAAATGCCCTAAATTGTCCAGACCAATTGCATATTTAGAAACTACAATACTGCCTAAGTCTATGCTGTCATCTAGGGTTCCAGAAGTACCAAGTCGAATGATGAAGAGCTTCGTCTTCGTCGTTTTCTCTTCCCTTGTGGCAAAATCAATATTTACCAACGCGTCAAGCTCATTCAAGACGATGTCGATATTATCTGTACCAATTCCTGTGCTTAGGATCAAAACATCCTTATCCCCAAGTCTACCTAAGAGTGCGGAGAATTCCCTATTCTTTACAGTTTTATAGATGGCATCGATTTTTTGACCGATTAAATCCACACGATTTGGGTCTCCTACCGTGATGACAAATGGAGGGACGTCACCCGGTAGTAAATTAAGATGGTATATGCTTTTATCGGGATTGATGATTAATTCTGACTTAGGAAATTGCATGATGATAATTTGTTATATATAGTTGAGAAATCTGTTTCCTGCTAGAAACCAAATTTTTTTTTAGAATTTTGATCTAATTATTACGGATCAAAGCTATTACAATTATATTATTTTTTTAATATTTTGCCTTAAAATTCATTTCTTTTTTGCTTGAGTGGCTTTTGGATTAAAAAAATTAGTATTTTTGCAAAATTGTGTGGTCTTTCAAAATTTATTGACATGAGCATTTTTTCTAGGGTACAGGACAGTCAGCGATTCATTACAGTATTGCTTCTTCTTGTTTTTGGGTGTTTTTTTAGCTTTAGCTTGATAGGTCAGCACGAAGTTAGATTTGGAATACGACAATCAAACCAAGCTAATCCAAGGGAAATTACAGCAGTCGCATATACCAATTATACGTCCAATAATGTTACGATTTCTACCGCATTGTATACATTGCTCCTGCCAGCTGGGACCGCTACCATTCCAAGTATTCCTCCAGCTCCTGGGGCTGCCCCGTTTGTAAGCATCACTGGAAGCTGGACTGCCCAATTGATCAATGCAACGAACTATAGCTCTGTGGGTTTTGACCCTGCTGACCTGGAGGGATATGATGTATACCAGGTGGTACTTCAAAATTCACCTTCACCCAACGTGATAGCAGGTGTCCCTTTAAATTTATTCAGATTGACACTACCCAATGATTGTGCGGCGGGTGATGTAAAGGTTCTCGTCAATGACAGTCCAATACAACAAAGGATTTTTGCCACACTAGGTGCAAATTTCAATAACCAAATGTCCATGAGTGTCAATGATGCGCCTTCAATAGATATCTATGCTGGAAATAATCCTTTACATGCAAGTATCAATTGTATGCTTGATGATGCGCCAATAGCGAATGATGATGTCAGTGATCAACTACCCAATACGACTCAGGAGATTTTTATTCTAGAGAATGATATATTCAGAAACAACGGGTTTCGTGATAATTCTTTACAAGTGGTAGAAGGACCTGAAAATGGAGTAGTCGTAAGGAAAAACAACAATACGCCTCTTGATCCTTTTGATGATTATTTTGAATATACACCAGAGACAGACTTCATAGGTAACGATGAGTTTAGCTATCAGATTTGTGATTTTGATGACGATTGCGATATAGCAGTCGTCCGCTTAGCAGTCAGGATACCTCCAACCATCAATAATACGCCAACCATCGATCAGGCTAATTTGAGTACCTTTAAGGAAGTACAAATTGATTTCTGTCCAGTAATTTCTGATATAGACTCATTTGATTTATTGACAATTTCTGTCTGTGGTGGGCCAGAACATGGTACATTAACTCAAACTGGAAATTGTTTTTCGTATTTGCCAGAGAAGGGTTTCATAGGTGAAGACGTCTTTTGCCTTAGGGTTTGTGATTTGTTTGGTGCTTGCTCGCAGAAGGATGTCAGCGTGAACGTCCTCGAACCTCCTGGTTGTGAGTTAGTTTTTTCAGAAGGACCATTTGTCGAGTGTGTGACCAATAGTACTTTTCGTTTGTATGGAAAACTGGCGGGCTCCGTACTTCCTCAGACAGGTAAGCTTACCCTTTCGGAATCAGGTGGTAATGAGTTGGAGTTAACTCCTCCATTTCCTAGTACAATTGAGTTTGAATTTTCTGGGCTTATTTCTGATGGTACCACACGAACATTTCGGGCTGAGTTTACAGATGAAGATTCCTGCTTTGTTGAGACCACTTTTCAGGCTCTAAGCCCTGGCCCTTGTAATGGTATAGTTACTGGAGTGGTTTTTGAGGATTTCAATGGCAATGGTCTCAGAGATGTGGAAGATATAGGCCTGGACGGCATCGAAGTAGAAATTTACAGAGAAAATGGTGTTCTTCTGACATCGGTCAATACGACATCAGGTGGCAGTTTTACTCTATTTGCTGTACCAGCAGGAAATTATTTCCTCAAATACAAACCTAGCAATGTATACGAATTTGTAGAAGCAAATTTCAGCTCCATTGAACTAGGATCCAAGGTCACAAATCAAAATGGGATAGGTACGACTGATATTTTTTTTGTAACCAATGGAGGTCTCATAGAGTATCAAAATGCTGGTCTTTATCGTTGTGCGACCATTGGCCAAAAAATCTGGCAGGACCTAAACAATAATGATATTTTGGATGGTCCAGATGTGGGAGTAACAGATGCAAGGGTATACCTATGGAAAGTACAAAGTAATGATTCCGCTGAATTGATAGATTCTACCTTGTCTGTCATTGAGCAAGGCGATAATTTTGGTAGCTTTGAATTTTGTGTAGCTCCAGGACGCTATTTCTTAAGTGTAAATGAACCGGTAGCGAATTTGGTGGCAGTCCTTCCATTTTCTGGAAATGATATTTTAGTAGATTCCGATATTTCTGATGATTTTGGCTTAGGTACCACTCAGGAGTTTTTGCTTAGATCAGGCGATGTTAGATTGGATTTCGGGATCGGATTGGCAGAGAAAGCAAGCCTTGGATCTTTGATTTGGGAGGATACCAATGGTAATGGTGTAAAAAATGATGGGGAGCCCGGCATAGAGGGTGTCCTTGTCGAATTGTTTTCGCTGTCGGGAGAGAAAATATTCTCAACCATTTCTGATGAAAAAGGCTTGTACAGTTTTCCTGCCGTAAGGAAGGGAAGCTACTATTTAGCATTTAATGTACCGCCAGGCTACATTGCCACGCAGCCCTTTGCAGGGTCTGACCCTAATTTGGATAGTGATGTTGATGGGTCCTTCGGTCTAAATACCACCAAAGTGATCGAGCTAATGCCTGGAATAAACGCTATCAATATAAATGGAGGCTTTACTTTTGGAGTTTTGCCAGTAACTTGGGGAAAAATTTCTGCTAAGTTTGATCCTATTCGTAAAGGAAATCTAGTGGAATGGCAAACTTTTTCTGAGATTCAGAATGCAGGGTTTAAGGTGTTGCGAAAGGCTCCAGGAGACTCGAATTTTCAAGTAATTGGTGATGTCCCAAGCATTTCTGATGGGCAAGGTGTAAGAGAGTATGCTTTTTTGGATCAAAAAGTTGATAAAGACGGTATCTATTTCTATCAGATTTTGCAACAAGATTTGGATGGGACCGAGTCTCTCAGTCCGGTTGTTTCTGCACGCGTCCTTGGTGAAAACGATCAAAAAATTACCCTCTCACCCAACCCTGCAGTGATTGCGGCATATGTAAACATGAATTATTCACCCACGGAGGGAAGTGTCCAAGCAGAAATTTTCGATCTTCAAGGTAGAAAAGTCTGGAGTAAAGTAATGACTCCAACTGATTTTGAGCAGGGACTTGGATTTAGAATTCCCGTTCAGGGTATGGCTCCACAAGTTTATAGTTTGAGGGTGCAGGGTTCTTTTGGATCAAAGTCTTTTAAGCTGGTAGTGGTAGAGTAGGACTTAATTATAGCTGTAGAAAGAATCAACCAAGCTATTCTATTGATATAGGTCGCAGATATCCTCGATCGGAATTCAATCAAAATCAATAAGGATATTGATCAATATCACTTGGAAAATATCTTAGGATGATTATTTTTGTGAACAATTGACCACCGCATATTGCGTGGCATGACCTTAAAAATCAGAATCCATGAAAATATTATGCCCTACTGACTTTTCGAAATATTCTTCTCATGCCGCAAAGATGGCTATATCTCTCGCCGAAAAATTAGGAGGAGAGCTCACGGTTCTTAGTGTTTTCAAGTCTGTAAGAGCAACTGGTAGTTTCGGCTCCATCACTGAAATCATGCGTAAAGATGCAGAGGCAGAAATGGATAATTTCACCCAAGTGATTAGTGCTGATACGGATGTCACAATACACAAAGTAGTGGTAGAAGGCCATGTGGGTGATATTATCTCAAGTTATGCGGATAAGCATAAGTTTGATGTGATTTTTATTGGCACACAAGGACAAAGCGATTTGGAAAACATGATCCTCGGAAGTACGACGCAGTATGTCCTCAATCATAGTAAGACACCGGTTTTCGCTATTCCATATAGCAAGAGTGATGCACTAAAATTGGACCATGTCCTACTTTCTCTGGATGCCAAAGCCTATAACAATCCACAAACTTTTGCACTGTTAAATAATTTGAAGTTCCATTACAATTTCAAATTGGAGTTATTCCATCTTACCAAAGATAGAGCAGACGAACTAATTGACCACAGCGCTTTTGATTTCATTTCAGGCGGAGTTCATAATGTTGTTGTCAAGAAAGGTAATGATCCAGTGGAAGAAATAAAGGAATTTACAAAGCATAATCCCACGGATGCTGTCGTCATGATCAGAAGAGAGCATACATGGTGGGAAAGAATTTTTATGAACAGCCATACCGAACAGGGAGTTCTGACCTTCTCAATGCCAGTTTTGGTATTGCCACATGTAAAATAAATAAACTGTGGAAGGTGAGCGGATATATGAAAGTCCGCTCATCATTCCATTATTGATTACTGGGGCATATTTTTTAATTTTTTTAGATCTTTGATGACGATCCCATTATCCACAATATCGATAATCCCCTCGTCCTTAAAATCTGTCAACGTCCGAATGGTGGTCTCCTTTGCTACACCCGCAATACTCGCTAGGTCTTCACGAAGGATCACGATGGGTTTCGAATTATCTTCATGAATGGCTAGGGCACATAATGCGTTTGCGACTTTCTTACGCACTGAAGAGTAGGCCATTTCCACTAAATTCTGGTTGGAATCGACAAGTTCGTTTGCTTGAATTTTAAGGAATAAAGCTGGAAGGTTTTTGTTTTCGAGCAGCGCATTTTGAAATTCTTTGACTGGAATCAATCTAAGGGTACAGGGTTCTAAGGCCGCAGTACTCTCGTGGTAGGATTCATTGTGTAGGATGGCACCGTAACCGAAAAAATCCCCGGTTTGGTATACCTTTGTGGTAAGTTCCTTCCCAAGGCTATTGGTTTGAAAAGACTTCGCAGTACCTGATTCTATAAAAAAGAGGTAACGTGGTGTTTGACCAGCGCTGTAGATGATGTCCTTCTTTTTGAATAATCGACTTTCCTTATTTTCTGCTAAGGATTTAAGAAACACGTAAGCTGCTTTTTCGTCGATCAGTTTGCTTGATTGCTCATGTTCATTCGCTTGAATAGATTGTATTGCATTTTTATTTTTTTTTAATCGCACCTCTATAGCCTCCAAAAGATCTAAGTCATCAAAGGGTTTGGTGATATAGTCATCAGCACCAAGACTCATCCCTTTCCTAAAATCAAATTTGTCTGCCTTTGCCGTTAAAAAGATAAATGGGATTTGAGCAGTTTTTGGGTTACTGGATAAGATTTTTAGTACGCCATATCCATCCATCTCAGGCATCATGACATCGCAGATAATAAGGTCAGGAAGCACCTCCATTACTAGATTTGCTCCATGTCTGCCATGTTCAGCTTGGTGTACTTCATAGCCGGAAAGCTCTAGGATTTCAGCCAGATTTTCTCTGACGTTTTCGTTGTCTTCTATAATACAAATTTTGGTAGGCATGATTTTAGTTTTTAAGAGTTATGGTGAAAATGGATCCCTGATGCTCCTTACTGGTATATTGAATTTCTCCATCAAGCATATCAATGTATTTTTTGACAATGGTAAGACCTAGGCCAGTTCCTTGAATATTGATCACATTGGATGCTCTAAAAAATCGGTCGAATAAGTATTTTTGCTCGGATTCTGGAATACCGATCCCCTGGTCAATGACTCGAAGGAGTACTTTGTCTTCATGATATTCTATTTGGATCCTCACTTCTTTTCCTTCGGTACTATATTTTGAAGCATTGGAGACTAGGTTGAAAAGAGTATTTTTCAATATTTTTGGATCAGTATAGACCAAATTAGCCGTCCCAATAATATTCGTGGAGATAAATTGCCCTTGCTTTAATACGCCCTCTAATTCTTCTATGATTTCATTGCAGATAGATAAGACATCCACATTTTGGAAGTGTGCACTGACAGCACCTTCTTCCAACTTGCTTAGAGATAAGAAATCATTAAGAATGCCGGTCAGATTCGTCACAGCGGATTTTATTTTATTGATGTGCTTTAATCTAATTACTTGTTGATCTGTGAGTTCGTAGCGTGAGAGCAATGCTGAAGAGGACAAAATAGTGGTAAGTGGTGTTCGAAATTCATGGGATGCAATGGAGATGAACCTTGATTTGAGATCACTTAGTTCGCGTTCGGCTTCTAGGAGTTTCTTGAGCTCCTCCTCTTGATTTCGGAGCTTGTTTTCGATTGATTTGCGTTCCTCGATTTCTTCTGCCAATTGTGTATTGGTATCAAGGAGCCTATTAACGATGTTCTCAATTTGTTGGGTTCTTTCCATGACCCGGTCCTCAAGTTGTTCATTGAGCTTTGTCAGCTTCTCTTGAGATTGTTTGATATCTGTAAGATCGTGGATGATTCCTGCAAAAATTATTCGATTATTAAGGATAACTTGGCTCACACCTAGTTTGAATGGAAAAACTTCGCCTGATTTCTTTAGCCCCTCGACCTCTCTACCTATGCCAATGATTTTTGGTCTCTGAGTTTTTAGGTAATTATCGATGTAGGAATCATGGTGTCTAGCATGGTAATTGGGCATCAAACAACTAATGTTTTTTCCCAATAATTCTTGTGCATCGTACTCAAAAAGTTTTGCGGCAGATTTATTGATTGTCTCAATAATTCCTGATTGGGAAATTGTGATGATGCCATCAACGGCTGTATCCAAGACGGCCTTTAGGACCGCGGTAATATCATTTTCAGTAGTCAAAACTTATTTGATTTATGAAGGGTAAACGATTTTTCTTTTATAGCAAAATGAGCATACTGCCAGCCATGAGGATCATTAGGCCATCTTCAATAATGGTGACTGTACTCATTGGAAGGTTGAAGACTGTACCCAAACAGGCACATTGTATTCTTTTTTTGTTCAGGACAGCTTGTAAGACTCCAATGATACTGATGCTCATCACTGCAAAAGTAATCAGATTGGTCAAAAAAGGCTGAAAATCTAGTAAGTAGCTAAATCCCAATCCCAATTCAATAAATGCATACACCTTTCCCCAGATTGGGAATTTCTTTGCGATCACATCATACATTTGGTAGCTATCTGCGAATGAAGAGAGATTCAAAAACTTGAAAAACGAAAAAACCAAAAAGAATCCAGCCATAAAATGCCCCATCCAAACCATCCCATCGAAGTTTCCGTCAACCAATTGGACCGATAGGGTAATCGCTAATAGGTAAAAAAAGATGAGCAATATCGGTTTGTAGGTTTCTATCCAAGTTGGCGATATCTGAGTGACATTCGATCCTAAGAGTTGGTACTTACCATTGTACTGTATGAGAAGTTGCTCTATTTCAGCTGGCTCTATTTTCCGATCACTTGTTATTGAAGCTTTGTTGTTTTCTTTTGAGACGTGGACTTCTTCTATTCCTTTTAGCTGTGAGAAGACTGATTTGATCTTAGATTCACAACTGCCGCAGGTCATGCCTACAATATCAAAATCTTGGCGATACATCTTTTTTTTTCACAAATATCAAAAATCTCACTAAGAAAGAAGTTAATTTTCAGAGAAATGTATCAATGGTATGTAAAAAACGTGATTTGATCAAAATCACCCTTCCTTATGATGCGCATCAATGCGATACTTCAGATCAAATGGCATCTTTGCATAAACTTTTGTAAAGATGAAATTTGATAGGCCATTAGACGAATATATAGAGACTAGGCCATCGTGTATCCTAGCAAAAGCAAATTTGAAGGAAGTAGACAAGATTTTCGAAGAAACGGAGGTGGACTACCTATTAGTAGGAGATGAAGAACACCTCGAGGGGATCATTACTAGGGCGGATTTTCGTTTTTTCAAGCGAGGTTTTACTGGTAGTGATACCAATAGGCAATTGGTAAACCTCAAGCTCATGGAATACAAAGCGGAAGATATCATGATTCGGACATTTCGAAAATTGAACGCTCACGAATTGGTATCACGAGCCATCAAAATTTTGAGTGAAGGGGAGCTTCCTGTAATTCCCGTCTTTAAAGACGATAAAGTCATGGGCGCAGTCTCGTCAATGGATATTATTCGAAAACTCATTCAAACCTAAGGTAGTGATACATGAGAGAAGGTGTGATAACAGTATACGGGGTCGATTCACCAAAGATGCAGGTATTGAAGCAGGTTTTGGGAGATTGTCTGAAGAGGGCGCAGTTAGAGATTTTGATCACAGAGGTGACTGAGGTTGAAGAGCTCATAAGAAGAAGAATTCATAAAGTTCCTTCTTTTCAATGGAATGACGAACCAGTACAGGAGATGGGAGTAGAAAAATTCTCTGTAGCGATTAGAAAAGTAGTACAAACCATTTTAAAAAAAAATAATTACGGACATATGAAAAAAATTTTGGTGCCTTATGATTTTTCCGCTGCTGCTTCAAATGCATTTAGTTATGCTCAAAATTTGGCTGACAGTCTTCAAGCCATGATTTATGTAGTTCATGTGTTTACTCCGAGTTTTACAGAGATAGATGGTGCTGTGATTGAAGACGAAGCTGCCCTTGAAGTGAAGAAAAAGGCGCTCAAAGAATTTGTGGATGCTGCTAATCAGGATTGGATCGGAGAGATCGTCTCTGCCCCACTAGTGGAGGGTGAGGTCATCGAAGGATTTCCTGCTGAGAAGATTATAGAGTTAGGTCGCGAATATGATATGATCCTCCTAGGAGCCCAAGGTGAAAATCAATTATTGAAAAATATTTTCGGATCCGTTGCTACGGAAGTTGCAAAAAATGCCTCGGTTCCAGTGATGATCATTCCTTCCGGTTCTCAATATAGAAAAATACAAAGAGTAGTGTATGCTGCCGCGGATCACGAGATTGATGAAGTGTCTATGCCGAAAGCAATGGATCTCTCGAAGCAACTTCATGCTGCTATGTCCGTGGTACACATCGCCCCTCCCACGGCTGACATGAATCTCAAGTTGAACCTCCCATCAAGCATAGCTGATTCGGCAGATATTGCTGTAGAGATCATACACGCCGGAGATACAGCCGCCGCTCTCACTGAGTATGCGAAGACTACGAGAGGAGATCTACTAGTCTTGGCTACTAAAGAAAGGAGTTTTTGGTCCAGTCTTTTTCATACCAGTATGACCAAAAAGTTGGTTCAAGAGAGTGATACACCCGTATTAATTTACCACTTATAAAAATACAGATTTTGTTTCGATTTTAGTTTTTATTAGATGTAGGTGCTGAGTTGCTTAACTCGGCACCTTTTTTATCCCTACAGTATATTTTTGTAGTGTTCGATGTGGCGAAGGATGTACTTACCCAATATATCGAATTCTATATTGACTTGGTCTCCGGCTTTTAGATTTTTAAAATTGGTATGCTCGAAGGTATATGGGATAATGGCTACTGAGAACTGATCCGACTTTGGATCATCTAATATTACTGTTAGACTCGTCCCATTGATGGCAATACTGCCTTTTGGTACGATGAGCTGCTTGCCTCCTTCCGGAATTTTGAAGATGAAATACCAACTTCCATCTGATTCTTTCACTTCATGGCAGGTGGTGACAGTATCTACATGTCCTTGAACGAAGTGACCGTCTAGGCGCATTTGGGCCTGCATAGCTCTTTCGATGTTGACAAGATTTCCTACTTTCCAGCTGGCGAGATTAGTTTTTTCTAGGGTTTCCTGAATGGCTGTCACCCAATATCCGTCTGTATCTATTTTTGTGATCGTAAGACAGACTCCATCGTGAGCTATGCTTTGGTCTACATAAGCTTCTGATAGTATAGGAGCCTTAACTTTAAAATGTATGTTATTTTTTTCGGTCTCGATGGCTAGGATCGTTCCCAAAGTTTCGATGATTCCTGTAAACATGATGGTTTTTCTGGTCCGTTATCTAAATACCTGAATGAAACCTCGAAGCAGCGGTTTTTGTTCGACCACTCCTTCTAGCTTGTTTTGGAATACTTTGCAGACATAATAATAGGTTCCGTCAGATACGGAACTACCATTAGTAGCGATTCCGTCCCAATTTAGTTCGGGATTTGTGGTTTCGAAAACTAAATTGCCCCATTCATTATACACCTTGAAATCGACCCTCGCAATAAAGAAGTTTTTTATAGGTTTGAATATGTCATTGGCCCCATCACCATTCGGGGTGAAGGTATTAGGGAGGATATAGAGTGGACAGTTATCAGCGCAGATAATATTGCTTGGAGGGCTTTCATTACCATTCGGATCTGAAGCAGTTACGTAGTAACAACCGGATAATCCATCCTCGGTCGCAAAATGACGATATTCGAATGCTTGGTTAGGCCCTTGGGTCTGGATTACCGAATAGGGACCGCTTTCGTTTTCAGCAAAGTACACTTTGTATTCAGCGACGGTTTCGAAAATGGGGCAGTTGTTGGTGTTTGGGTCCGTCCATTGTATCAAGTTGAAAAGATCACGTCCGTCGATATTGTTTAGGTTTTCACAAATATTGCTTAGGGTGATGGCGGGTGCACAGGGTGGAATGTTATCATTCGGGATCCCACAGGACTCTTGACTGTCATTGAAGATCGGGTCTTCTACATCGGATAAAGAATAGGTACCTGTACTCCGTACATAGTAACAATAGGATTTACCATTTTCTACGGTGAGATCTCTGTAGGTATTAGCATTATCAGTTATGGTGGTTAGCAATGTGAAATCTAATTCATTTTCTGCTTTCCGGAATATCTCGTATCTGTAATTTCCCCAAGGAGTGACAGCAGACCATTCGAGAAAGATGTTTCGGTCCGATGGTAAGAGGTTCAAAAAAATGCTTTGGGCCGTCGAGCTTTGACCATATAGAATCTGATCTGTACCGGTTCGTAGTGCTACACGATAAGTATATTGCTGAGCTCCGGTATTGATGTTTGTATCGAAAAAATCTTCATTGATGGGGTCAAGCAAGGATGTGATGCTCTGCTCACTTGTTGGAATTGGTGTAAAATTTTGAGCATCTGTACTTCTTTCTAGACTAAAACCATATGGTCCAGGATTGGCTAAGGTATCAAAATCAGAAAGTAGAGGTTTAATGTAACGGACATGAATTTCACCATCCGTTGCACTTGTGATTGTCACAGAGGCTTTTGTTAGAAGCGGAAGATCTCTGAGTAATTGTACGCATGATTCCTCCGAGGGCATACTCTCCACACGATTGAATGGATTTCCACTGGTGGTGAGTCTGGCGAATTCTGCCTGTACCCGATAGCAGTAGGTGATACCATTTTCTACATTTTCGTCGAATGCAAAATAGCCCAGCTGGTCACTTTCTGTGGTTTGGAAGATGATTCTTTGATAAGGGCTTCCGCTAAGTCCTGGATTGCAAGTATCAGGAGGAAGGGTGGTACTCGTGATCTTTCGCCAAACACTAAATCCCCTGAAGTAATTGGATTCTGTTACTTCGCAGTCATATGGTTTTTCCCAGGTCAATATGATTTTTGTTTTATCGCTGGTGGCTTCGAGTTCGCGGGGTGGCGGGCCTACTACTTTGATTCTGATGGTCCGAAGTGTAGCGAGTCCACTTCCATCAATGAAGCTATCATCTATGGCTCGGATTACGACCTGATAGTATTGTGCTGAGATGTGATCACACGTCGTCTGCCATTGAAATCTTACATTGTATGGGCCCACGGTGGGTCCTGCGGGTGCAATGAACTGAGCTGGACTTCTAGAAAGTAGAAATGGACCTCCTAGTGCGGTCGTAGTAATTCGCTGACCTACATCAGGGTCAGATATTGGTATGTTCAGGTCTATCCATTCACCTGCAATCACACAAATTTCCGTCGGCGCATCCACGATCGGGGGCACACTGGCACAGTTTCGAACCAAGATCTGCATATCCCGTACAATAGTGTTGATCAGTCTGCCTCGTCGGTATTCTTTGACTAGGATGGCAATGTTAAATTCTCCTTGTACTTGGGGACTATCCCAAATGAGGTCTCCTGTTATTGGATTAAGCGTCAACCTATTGTTCAGTCCTGGTAGTATTCGATCAGGCAGTACGTAGCCAGGCACGGGCGAATCTGGACCTTCTAGCGGGGTAATGAGTTCATAGGCAAGGCTGTCACCATCTGGATCGTAGGCATTCGGATTGTGGGTGAAGATGCGGCCTACACAAGCGATATCCAAGGGTGGCTGCAGCAGTACTGCTGAATTGTTGTTTCCCTGAAACTGTGGATCTAAAAAAGTAAAGGTCATGGACAATGAAAACTGGACATCTACAGAATTCGGAAAATTGACATTCAAAATATTGGCTACACGGTTGGGGTCTTGAAAGTAGACGGTGTATGTGTCCCTTCCCGGATATGTGTGATCTGCTATGTATTTGTTGACTTTTACATCATTCGGTAGAGGTGATCCTGTACCATTGCTACGGCGCACCCACTCTCTCGAGCCATCTCCCCAAAATACTTCTAAGCTATCTCGGTCTGCCGCGCTACTACTGGTCTTGGTATAGGTAGTGATGGTGATACGGATGGTAAGTGGACCGATCTGCTCATATGTTATCTCACCAGCACGATTATGTGTAGCCCACAATTGGGTCGTCGTGATGAGTAGGATAATGATGAGGCCAGCTATTTTTCGAAAATCCATAGTACCATGATTAAAACCACGCAATGAAGATACGAAGAATAACGGAATTTCGACTAATTATGTTGAAATTTTCTTCAAACATTGGCGTAAGCCGACAGTCCAATGTGGAATTTGAATGCCAAAGGTCTTTTTTATTTTGTTTTTAGACAGTACGCTCCAGGCTGGTCTCTTTGCTTTGGCTCCAAATTCTTCCGATGTGATGGGACTTACTTCTATGTCAATATGAGACATTTTGAAGATCGTCCGTGCGAAGTCATTCCAGCTGATACATCCTTCGTCGCTATAGTGATAGATACCGTATTTTGGATTCTCTGAATGCTCACACCAATGCTGAATTAATTGCATCGTAGTTCTAGCGAGGTAGGGAGCATAGGTGGGTGATCCGAATTGGTCGGCTACCACTGATAGACTTCTTCGATTCGTGGCCAACCGAAGCATGGTCCGGACGAAATTTGGTTCGTAATCAGAATAGAGCCAGGAGGTACGTAATATGTAGTAAGCATTGCAATTCTCTTCGATTGCTACTTCACCGTCAAGCTTGGAACGGCCATATGCTCCGAGTGGATGACAATCCTGATCCTCTGATATGGGAAAGGCTGAGCTTCCATTATAGACATAGTCGGTAGAAAAATGAATCAGCACTGCACCATGTTTTTGGGCAGACTTCGCGAGTACTTTAGGCCCATGGGTATTGACTAATTGGGCAAGGTCAGTCTTGGTCTCGGCATCATCTACCGCAGTAAAGGCCGCACAGTTGATCCAAATTTCAGGAATACGATCTAACGACTCAAGATACGACTCCATGAAAGTTTCACCGTGCGAAATCTCCAGTTCTGATCTTGAAGCAAAAATCCATTGGTATTCAGTATATTGTTCAGCCAATGCAGAAAATGTCTTTCCGAGCTGGCCCGTACTACCGATGACCAGGATTTGTTTGGAGTTTGGGATTTGGATCATAAGTTCAATTGGGATAAGAAGGGTAAGGTTTCATCTTTTGGTGACATGATCCAAGTTTCGGTGGGTAGTATCCAATCAATACCTAAACTAGGGTCAGCACAATGAAGTCCCCCTTCAGAGTTTTTATCATAAAATGCATCACATTTATAGGAAAAAATGGCTGTCTCGCTAAGTGTGATATACCCATGTGCAAAGCCTTTGGGGACAAAGAACTGCTTTTTGGTCATGTCATTGAGCAAAATACTCATGTGCTGACCAAAAGTCGGAGATTCCAGTCGTAGATCCACTATTACATCTAATACTTCACCTTGGACCACCCGAACCAGTTTACTTTGTGCATGCGGTCCTTGCTGAAAGTGTAATCCTCGGATGACACCTCGCAAGGAAAACGCTTCATTTTCTTGTACGAAAGTGATGTACTGAAGCTCATCTGGCAGATTCCTTTTTGAGTAGGTTTCAAAGAAATAACCTCGATCATCTTTCCAAATGGTGGGCTCAAAAACCCAAACTCCCTGAAAATTCGTACTACTCCAAGCCATGCTGTTTCCTCTATTTATCCTTGAATACGATACTAATAGGAACGCCTGAGAAATTGAAATTTTTTCTCAACTGGTTCTCGATGAAGTTTTTGTACGATGGCTTGACGTGTTTCGGGTGGTTGCAGAAAAACGCAAAGGCCGGATATGACAAAGGTAATTGGGTAATATATTTGATTTTGATATCCTTGCCTCGGTGGGATGGTGGTGGAACTTTTTCGATGGCTTCAAGCATGATATCGTTGAGCTTCGAGGTAGTTATTTTGGTAGACCTGTTTTTGTATACCTCCATGATGGTCTCTACAGCCTTGAAGATTCGCTGTTTTTCTAGTACTGAAGTAAATAAGATCGGAATATCATTGAATGGCGCCAACTTACGTTTTAATTCTGCCTCATATTCCTTGGCGGTATTGGTATCTTTTTCTACTAAGTCCCACTTATTGACAAGGAGCACCACGCCCTTTTTCTTGCGAAGGATCATGCTAAAAATGGTCATATCTTGGGCTTCGATGCCGGTGACTGCATCAATCATCAAGACGCAGACATCCGCTTCTTCTAGTGCCTTTACCGCACGAATTACGGAGTAAAACTCCAGGTCCTCGTGTACTTTTGCCTTCTTTCGGATTCCAGCAGTGTCTATCAGGTGGAACTCATGTCCAAATTTGTTGTAGTGCGTGTAGATGGCATCCCTTGTAGTCCCGGGTATATCCGTCACGATATTTCGATCTTCACCAAGCAGTGCATTTGTTAGGGATGATTTTCCTACATTTGGTTGCCCTACGATGGCTATTCGTGGAAGTCTTGGTTCGTCGTCTTCGGTTTCTTTGGCATCTTCTGGCAGGAAGTCAGCGATCATATCTAAGAGTTCGCCCGTACCCGATCCAGCGATGGAACTGATAAAGAGGGTATTTTCAAAACCGAGCGACCAAAATTCATTGGCCATGATATTTCTTTGAGAATTGTCCACCTTATTGACGGCACAGATGACTGGTTTTTTGGATTTACGGAGTAGCCGAGTGACCTCCTCATCCAGATCTGTGATTCCAGTAGTGACATCCACCACGAATAGAATCACAGTGGCTTCGTCCAATGCGATTTGTACCTGATCCCGTATGGCTGCTTCGAAGATATCGTCGGAATTTTTTACGAATCCTCCCGTATCTACCACGGTAAATCCTTTGCCATTCCAGTCGCTATATCCGTATATGCGATCTCTGGTTACACCGCTGATATCATCGATGATTGCTTTCCGCTCCCCGATGAGGCGATTGAAAAGGGTGGATTTTCCTACATTTGGCCTACCTACGATGGCTATTATATTTGACATGTGTCCTTATTTGATTGATATTAATTAAGATGGATTAGGCTTCGTAGCCAAAATGTTTAAGCGTCTTCTCGGAGTCACGCCAGTTTTCCTTGACTTTCACGAACAAATCTAAAAAAACCTTGTGGTCTAGCCATGCTTCGATATCCTTACGGGCTGCAGTGCCGAGTTTTTTGATGGCTTCCCCATTTTTCCCAATGATGATGGATTTTTGGGTATTCCGTTCCGTATAGATCTCGGCCCGAATTCGGATCATGGGTCCAGATTTTGTATCTTCCTCCTTGAAGTAAGTGACCATCACTTCGCAGGAATACGGAATCTCTTGTTTGTAAAGGAGCAATAACTTTTCTCGAATGATTTCCGATACGAAAAATCGCTCTGGTTTATCTGAGATTTGATCTTTGGGATAGTAAGCAGGACCTTCTGGTAAAGCAATGATAATCTCATCATAGAGTGCCTGAATTCCTCTTTTTTCTAACGCGGAGATTTCGAAAATTTTGGTCCATTCTACGAGATCTGTCCATTTGGTGCGGAGTTCGTTCAGCTTTTCTTCATCGATAAGATCTATTTTATTTATGATCAAAAATTTTGGAACTGTTGCTTTTTTGAGAGATTTGATCACGGCTTCTTCGCCTTGGTACTCTTCAAATGGATCGATGACAAAAAGAAAAATATCCGCATCTTCAAAGCTTGTGTATGCAAATTTATTCATGACATTTTGCAATCCGTACCTTGGGGTATCTATGATGCCTGGACTATCACTAAATATAATTTGATAGTTGTCATCTGATGCAATGCCAAATATGCGGTGCCTTGTGGTCTGAGGTTTACTGGTGATGATGGAGAGCTTGTCCTTCATGAGTGCATTCATGAGGGTAGATTTGCCCACGTTTGGCTGACCTACGATATTGACAAACCCCGATTGATGTTTTGTATTCATTAAAATTTCTTAGTAAAATCGGCACAAAGATAGCGAAAATATCGGAAATATTTTTTCGTCATCCACCCACCGTATCAATGGCATGAGCATAAGAGCTTATTTTCACTGTAATGAATCTTATTGACTGTGCTTTACCCACCCTTGAGTGGTCGAGGTGGAGTTTAATTAGACATTTTTAAACCAAATCTCAGTAGCTCCATCTTGGTTTGATGGTACAGAGAAACCAATGCGCTGATCGGATCTGATCATTGTTCGGACGGCTTCGCGAAGGACTCCCTCACCTTTCCCGTGGATGATCGTCACGATATTCAGCTTTGCGGCATGGGCACGGTCTATATAAGATTGGCATTGCTCGATCTGGTAGGTGATGATTCTACTTGGGTGCTCATTTTGGAGGTGAGGTGCTAGCTTGTCTATATGCAAGTCGATGGATTTTGGTACTTTGAATTTTTGAGTCCAAGTCGTTTTGGCTGGAAGGTTCTTTTTAGGTGATATAAGGTGGTCGATGTCAGAATAATCCTTATTTGGGATGTGAAGGGACAAATTTTCAAGTGTTGTTTTGACGATTTTGTCGTTGATTCTTACCAAGGCCTTCTTTGCTGGATCAAATCCTTCGAATCTTCCTATACGATTGCTTTTGATGAGGATCACTGTATCACCAATCCACAAGTCTTTTGATGTAATCTTGGCCATGGTCATTTAAAATCTCATTCGGATTTGGGTCTTCAATTCCGAACGGGATGGACCAGCTATTTGTTCATTTCCACTTCCAAAAACATCTTGGTTGGACAAAAACGTGGTCGAAAATCTGGATTCCCATGTTATGGTTCTGCTGAGCCTTTTTCTGAAATTGACATAAAATCTTGAACCGCGATGTTGAAAAAATGGAATAGCGAATTCATACAATAGGTCGCTTTCAAATGTATAAATCCTATTTTCAAAACGATCCACATCAAATATTGCATAGCGGGCATTCATTGAGTAAGACTTTCCCTCGGGTTTGTAGAAAAGGTCTTGTGCTAGGATGGTGCCATAGCTGCGAGCACCTTCTTTGATGAAAAGGCTTCCTTCGATCCTGCTTCGCCATTCGAACTCCTTGTTGATCTTAAAATTAGCTTGAAATCGAAGCCGATGTAAGGTAATGTCTTCTACTGCATCAATTCTCCGGTCTGGATCGGAAGTATTTTGGCTTTTTTGTTCGAACCGGTATTGCATATACACATTTAGCTTTCTTCTCTCTGTGTAATCTACCCTAAGGAGCGCTTCTCTACCACCCCCTGGGGCATCTACTCGGAAGCGGAGCCAAGGATTTTTCCAGAAGTCTACGTAGGAGGCGATTTTCCATCGGTTATTTGGGCGTACTTCTAGTCCCAAGTACATCCCTTCTTCATTGGCAGGTAGGGTAGATTCTGCAAATGCATTGGCCTCTAGGACGTGATAATCCACATCAAATTTTCGGTAGTTGATCGCGAGGTCCATTTTTTTGTCGAGGCCGATCAAGAGACCGTGTGTTTGTGCCATGCCCCCATTGTCACTGCGGGCGATCTCACCAAAAAAGTTCATGTTTTGGTACCGATAGTTGTAATCCACGGAGAGATTGGTAAGTCGCTGCCCAGAAAATTGGAATAGTCGGTATCCTTCTGCAGATCGGACGAGTGGAATTGAAAAGTCATAGTGTAATGCATTGAATCCCAGCCTCAATCGCTCTTGGTTCCAGATGACCTTTGCACCAATGTTTCGCTGTGTCACACTGTTTTTTCGAGCTATTTCGCTTTGTGTACGATGGAAACCAGAAAGATTGAGTGATGAAAAAAACTCAAAATTGTCATCTTCGAGGGTATCAGACTGAATAGTGCCCGCTATTCCCTTAGAGGAGTAGAAAACCGTTGCTTCTAGGTTGTCCTTCAATTCGAATGTGGCACCTACCCCTCGAAAAAAACTTGTTTCGTTGACAGAGGAATAGGGTCTAAGGGCTCTTCCACCGCGTTTGATGTTCATGACAAATGCGGATTTTCCAGGTGCAAAGTCATTGAAAAGTATAAGTCCTTGACCCATACTGGTCGTAAAGTCACCTATGCTTAGGGCTTTGATAAATTTGATGGGACGCTGTACATAGAGGAAGGCAGAGTAGAAATCAAAACCTCTCGGGTTATTCCCAGAAAAGAATCCCTCACCTGGATCTTTTTCCATAGTGAATCCTGCCTTCAGGTCGTTTCCTGCATCCATACGGTATCGGATATAGTAGTGATCCTGATTTCCTTCATAGGGTATTTCGCCATTGGCATTAGGGAGGTATCCCCGCCTTGTTTGCAGTACCCGTTTGTACTTCAAAAATAATTGGTGCTGAGCATTTTCGATCAGATATTTATAATCCGTTCTGATTGTAGTCGCATCAGATACAGTTACAAATGGTACGAGCATCTTGATGGTGGCTACATCTAGGGAAGGGATAACTTGAAGTTCGTATAGTTCGATAAATTTGCCGTGAGCAATCCGGTAATTTAAGATGTCATTAATTTGGATAGGACTCAGAAAAAAGAACTGCTTAAGATCATTTTCTGTAGCTTTATTTATATTTAGCTTGCTGACGGTTAGGATACTTAGATTCTCGAATGCTGTATTAAAATCGAAATCCTCCGTTTCAGTTGTTTCGATGAAAGCCTCAATGACCTTTTCCATAATGATATCTAGGGAGTCCGTCTGAGCAAACAGCGGCTGATAAGCAAAGATTAGACCCCAAACCAATATCCAATGTCTCATACGCTTTCGGCTCCTTTGGCTTTCTTCTCAATAAATTGTAAGATTTGACTTGCCAATGGGTAAAAGTACATATTCTTGCTAAAATGTTTGATCGGTATTCCGCAAAATGATAATTTTTTCAAAATTAATCGGTTTTTATGGTTTGTTCTAGCATGGTATGTCTTCTACATTGGCAAAGACAAATGCAGTAATCTGGCATAAAAAGCCTCCAAATGGTTTCATTTTTATAATGCTAATGGCAAAAACCCTAATTTCGCACATTATTATAAGCATAACTAGGTATGAATTTGAAAATATTCGGAAAATCCATTGATCCAGACCGTTTTGTACATCTCCAAATTGGGCTTGTCCTGGCTATCTTTTTGGTAGCTGCTTTTTTATTGGATGGTACGGGGGATGATGGGGATAGTGTCAATCATTATTTGTTTTCAAACACAGCATGGGATCATCCAAAGCACTTTTTTGACCATTGGGCGAAGCCATTATTTGTATTACTTAGTGCTCCTTTTGCTGCATTTGGGTTTGTAGGGATGAAACTTTTCAATGTCCTGACACTTGGGGTTAGTATGTACTACGGCTACCGGATTGCAGATCGGCTTTCGATTCCATACAGTTATCTGGTGCCTTTGGTGATGGTAAGTTTTCCAGGATATATGGCTCACATTCTTTCTGGGCTGACTGAGCCGCTTTTTGCTGCATGGATGGCTTACGGCGTATATAGATTGATAGATAAAGAGGATATATGGTCCGTTATTCAGCTATCATTTCTGCCTTTTGTTCGCTCAGAAGGACTGATTGTATTGTGTATCGTCGGTATATACCTAGGTTTAGTAAAGCGGTGGTCATGGATTCCATTATTGATGGTAGGTCACGTGTTTTATGGATTTGCTGGGCTACCTTTTTATGGTACGCCTCTGTGGGTATTTCAGCAGATGCCCTACGCACACCTTAGCACACCTTATGGAAAAGGGGAGTGGCTACATTTTGTTAAGTATTTTTATATGATTTCAGGTCGGATCATGCAGTTTGGTGTCTTGGGGGGTATACTCATAGCTGGTATCAAATATCTGGGTTTTTTAAAATCCCCCCGTCAGAATCCTTTTGATCGTCGATTGCTCTGGTTGGTATTTGGAGTTTTTTCCGCAGTTTTTGTTGGGCATACGATTTTTTGGGCTACTGGTATTTTTTGGTCCTTTGGCCTACTTCGGGTCCTCAATGGAGTGGCACCCATGATGGGGATCATCATTGTGTGGGCAATTGGTATGATGGTTGGTTGGATTCCTGATATTCAGAAAAGGATTCGTAGTGGGTTCATCATACTGCTGGTAGTGTTACTTTCAGCGCTCAACTTTTTGTGGTCTTTCTCTCCCCACGAATATGGACTGACGGCCAATCAAAGGCTCATCGATCAGATCGTTGCAAAATATGGAGATCAGTGGGACTCAGAAGAGCCAAAACCGATCTTATATTACAATGTGCCATACATGGGAATGCTACTATCGGAGCGGTTTGATCATTTTGACAAAGCGGATCACCGAAATGCAATGGATCTAAATAGTGGCAAGCCGCTACCAGATCATATGTATTACTTATGGGACGAAAATTTCGCTCGCTACGAGTTTGGGGGAACATCGGAAGAGGTTCTAGCGGATGAGCGATTAGAACTGATCGAAACCTTTACGGGCTTCGACGCCTACTACGGGAAATCCATTTATATGCATCTTTTTAAAAAGCGGCAGCCGAAATACAAAGGAGAAGGATTTCTATTCACCTTTGAAGGAAAGCTAGTGGCAGACACCATCGATGGGCTTGCGCATTACACGACCACGCTTACAAGGGAGAAACCCTATTCACCAGGATTTAGCAGCAGGATTGCAGATTTGCCATGGAAGGGAGGTAGCCTAAGCCTGATGGCAGAATTTGAAGCAAACTCAGCGACACTCCCAGATCCGGACTGGGAGAATGCAAAATTTGTAGTAGTCACCAAGAGGGGAGATGAGGTTCTCGATTGGAAAGGATTTCCAGTCCAAAAGCGTATGACTGAGGTCAATACTTGGTCAAAAGTAACTTTTGAAGTACCAGTACCCAATAATCTTCTGCCTGACGACTATTTGGAGCTATTGATATGGAATGAAACGGACCATCCCATCCAAATTAGAGATTTGAGGATCAGTGCATTGCATAGCAAGTCTTGATGATTACCTAGTTTATAATGACTAGATTTGGATTTTTTTCCATCTACCTTTTTTGAAAATTTGCCAGGCGACGATTGCAATGAGGGTCTCTGCCAACGGTACTGCCCAAAATACAGCCGTGTATCCAGGCTCAAAGTAGTTTGCTCCTGTGTATGCCACTGGTATTTGGATTAGCCAGAAGCAGATGAAATTAATCCAAGTTGGAGTCTGCGTATCTCCAGCGCCATTTAGTGCTTGCATCATCACCATGCCAATACCATAGAAGATAAAGCCAGAGCCCATGATTCGGAGAGCCTGAACACCAATGTCCGCTACCGTAGTTTCTTTTGTAAAGATTCCGACGATTGGTTCTGGAAAAAATACGAATAGTGTCATGACGAATGCCATAAAGATGACATTGAATTTCGTAGTAAGGTATACACTCTCGGCAGCTCTATCAGGCATCTTTGCACCTAAATGCTGCCCAACCAAAGTAGCCGCGGCATTGCTAAATCCCCATGCAGGCAGAATGAAAAATACCATATTCCTTATAGCAATTTGGTATCCAGCGGAGGCTTCCGGACCACCCGTTTCTGCTACCAGTTTAGTCATAAAGATCCAACTTCCAGAAGCTATCAAAAACTGTATCGTGGCTGGATAAGCAAGGCTTATTGTAGATCTGATGATATCCCATGCCGGTTTGAAAAATGAGAAATGCAATTTGAGTAGTCCTCTTCCAAAAAACAAATGGTAACATTGGAATGCGATACCGACCGAGCGTCCGATCACGGTAGCTATCGCAGCTCCCTCTAATCCGAATCCCTGCCAATCGCCAATTCCATAAATAAAGATTGGGTCCAAAATAATGTTGAGTATACTTGCAATCCAAAGGCTATGCATTGCCAATGCAGCATTGCCTGCTCCTCTAAATAATCCATTTATCAAAAAGATAAATACGATGGATCCAGTCCCAAGAAACATGAATTTAGTAAAGGATTGTCCTTCCTTCACTACTTCATCAGTTGCGCCCATCAGTACTAAGACTTCGTCTGAAAATATATAGCCAATGGTACTTAGAAAGATCGTCACTGCCATACCGATGATCAGTACATTCGCTGCTGTACGGGATGCTTCTTCGACTCTTTTTTCTCCAATCCGCCTCGCGATGAGGGCAGTTGCAGCCGCACTAAGCCCGATAGCCATACTATATACAAGTGACATGACACTTTCTGTATAGCCTACCACAGCGATGGCGTTTGCTCCAAGTTTGCCTACAAAATACATATCCACGATGGCAAAAACGCTCTCCATGCTGAGCTCCAGAATCATGGGGATAGACAGTAAAATTACGGCAGATCGAAGGCTGCCTTGGGTGAAGTCGTGCTCTTTTCCCTTTAATGCGTCAAGGATGAGTTGAAAATATTGTTTTATCTTTGTCATACGCTGGTTTTGATAAAAAAAGGATTCATCTGGCATGGCCAAATATTGAAGTGGGACTATTGAAGATTTGAGCGTGTGACTACTTCATGATGACTAAAGTCTATTTTTTAAATTGCGAGGCAAAGCTAAGCAAAATAAATCATATAAGAAAAATACCATTTTCATAAATCAAGGTACCGTCAGCAAATATTTGGCCGCTGTCCTTCATGTTGGCGATCATATCCCAATGGATGGAGGATTCATTTTTTCCACCTGCTTGGTAGTAGGTCTGACCAATAGCCATATGGATGCTTCCACCGATCTTTTCGTCGAAGAGGATGTTTTTGGTAGCCTGCTGGATTTGGTAATTGGTCCCGATTGCCACCTCACCAAAATATCTAGCACCTGGAATCTCAATGATCTGATCAAGAATTTCCTGGCCCTGCTCAGCATGCCATTTGACGATTTCTCCTTGGCTTACCTCCAAGGAAATACCCCGAACCTCCTGACCCCAAAAAATGGAGGGATAGTCAAAGTATACAAAACCATTCACGCTATCCTCCTCCGGTGCAGAAAATACTTCCCCCGATGGCATATTACTCTTCCCATCAGAATTGATCCATGTCCGGCCTTTGACTGAAAATTGGATATCGGATCTTTGGTTTTTGTATTGGATCAGGTCTGATTTGTTGAGGTAATCCACGATTCGCTGTTGGTCCTTACCGAGTTCTGACCAAGCGGTGCTGGGGTCGTCCTCAAACAGCTTGCAGGCATTGTACACAAAATGTTCGTATTCCGAAAGGCTCATTCCCGCTTCTTGGGCACTGGCTGGAGTAGGGTACTGGCACAGGCAGCGTCTCATGGATTTTGACCCCGTACGATCGAAGTAGATTTGGTTGAGTTCGCGAAGGGCTTCGGATCTTCTGGCATTTTTGGCCTTTGGATTGTTCTGATCCTCCTTGAGATTATACGGTGCTCGAATGACAAGGTAAGCATCGAAAGTTTTCATCACCTCCATGCTGAGCGGACTGACGAAGTCTAACTGCTCCTCTGAGGCTGTCTCAAGAAAAATTTTATTGGATTCAGAAAACTGGAGGTGGTACTCTACATGTGCTCCCATGGCCAGTGCTGTCTTGTAAAAAGCCTTTACCAAAGGTTCTGCTAGGATGGTACTGGTCACATATACTTTGTCTCCGGGTTTCAGATTCAGGCAGTATGTGGCTAGAAGATGTGCATATCTTTCATTGATCGTCTGGTGCATGTCTACCAAGTTTTGGTTTGATAGGGGTATCTGATTTCGTATTGTGTGGTGATCATTTCGGTCATTTTTTCGCGGAGCTGATCGATGTTCTCCCTTTGGGCTGCGGAGATGAAGATATTGTCATGGTGAAAATTATTCTTCAGATTTGACTTCAGATCTTCAAGTATCTCTTCTTTTACCTCCTCGGGCAGCAACTCATCGAAGTACCGTTCTCTATACAAATCGATCTTGTTGAAAATCAATAAAGTGGGTTTTTCTTGGGCCCCTAAGTCTAAGAGGGTTTGCGTGACCGTGCGGATATGATCTTCAAAATTTGGATGGGCGATGTCCACTACATGTAGGAGAATATCACTTTCTTTGACTTCATCGAGGGTGGATTTAAAACTTTCGATCAGGTGATGGGGGAGTTTTCTGATGAAACCGACTGTATCCGATAGCAGAAAGGGCATGGTCCCAAACACGACCTTTCGGACCGTAGTATCTAAGGTGGCAAAGAGCTTATCTTCGGCAAATACATCTGACTTGCTAAGTAAGTTCATCAATGTGGATTTTCCTACATTGGTATATCCTACTAAGGCTACACGAATAAGTTCACCCCTTGTTTTTCGCTGGGTTTGGGACTGTTGGTCTATTTTGGCGAGTTTCTGTTTGAGGAGGCTGATCTTATCCCGAACGATCCGTCGGTCGGTCTCGATCTCTTGCTCACCAGGTCCCCTCATACCGATACCTCCACGCTGTCGCTCCAAGTGGGTCCATAGACCTCGAAGCCTTGGTAGGAGATATTGCATTTGGGCCAGTTCTACTTGCGTTTTTGCTTGAGCAGTTTGTGCTCGCTCAGCGAAAATATCCAAGATGAGTGTACTTCGGTCTACGATCTTTACCTTCAGGGTAGATTCGAGGATGTTGGTTTGTTTTCCGGTGAGGTCATCATCAAAGATCACGAGGGATATTGTCTCATCTGCCTCGACAAATTGTCTAATTTCTTCCAATTTACCAGTACCAATAAAGGTCTTTGGGTCTGGTTTCTGAAGCCTTTGGACAAATCTTTTTTTAGTTTTGGCCCCAGCTGTGAGTGCAAGAAACTCGAGTTCATCTAGATAGTCTCTAATGAGATCGTCTGATTGATCCTTACCGATGACACCTACGAGGATACAGAATTCCTCATCCCGTTTGAAACCCTTTGGTTTTTCTTTACCTATTTTCCAGTTTTCGCTCATATATATTTGTACATGAAAGATGAAAGACGATTTTTTTGGCGCATTTGTTACTTTCTTCGGAGCCAAAGTTCTGGGTTGAGCTTCGTCTTATCGTGCCAGAGCTCGAAGTGTAGGTCTGCATTTCCGTTTTCATCTCGGATTATTTTTCCTATTTTTTGGTTTATACTTACTTTTTCGTCTTTTTTGATGGAGACTTCCTCGAGATTTGAGTAAACGCTGTGGTAATTTCCGTGGCGGATGATGACCATGTTTTTATATCCTGGAATGGTCGTAACCCCGACCACGACTCCATCAAAAATGGCTGACACCATTTGGTCTGAGGTACTGCTGATATCGATACCATTGTTCGAAATCGTGAGGGATTTGATGGTGGGGTGGGGTTGGTCCCCAAATTTTGACGTGACTCTACCGGCACCTATGGGCCAGGGGAGTTTAGATTTGTTGTTAGAGAAGTCCTTAGCTAGTCTGATATCTGCTTCGGGAAGTTTGGCGTCGGTTTTGTCTTTTTCCTTCTTTTTGGCGAGGGCGTCGAGGATGATTTTTTCGATGGCAGCATTGAGGCGCTCTCGCTCCCTTTGTTTTTTGGAGAGTTCGGTTTGAAGATTTTTTTCTTCTTTTCCTAATTTTTTAAGGAGTTCATCTTTACGTTTTTGGTCTACTTCGAGTTTTGAGATATTTTTTTGCTCGCTATCTAGAAGTTCTTTCCTTTTTTGAAGGGCCTCCTCAATCATAGCAGAAGAAGACTTCAGCCCTAGATCTAGATCTTTGATTTCTTGCTCTTTCTGTTTGGTGAATGCATCGAACTGATTGAGATAGCGCCATCGAAGCAGGAAGCTATTTAGATTTTCAGAGGATAGGAGGAAGGTGAATTTGTTATTGGATAACTGCTGCAGATAACTGAGACGTAGCATCTTGCCATATTGGGCATAGAGTATAGAAGACACTTTTTTTAGGGAATCTTGTTTCTGGTTATTGATTTTCAAGTCGTTATTTGCCTGTGTGATTTGGGATTGGATATTAGAGATCAGCTTTTTCCTATTGGAGATCTGTGATTCCAATGCTTTTAATTCGTTAAGAGCAGAATTTTTTGATTTCTGGGTATTCTGCAAGAATTTAGAAGTTTGCTCTATTTCTTTGATGAGTTTGAGGCGCTGCTTTTCTAGCTGTTCTTTAGTTTGTGCATGGGCGGGAATAGCAATTAAAAAAGCCAAGATCCAAAAGAGCAATAAGGTCAACCAACTGCCGCTGAGCTTTTTATCTTCGATACATTTCGTATCTTCTTGGGATTTGAAAAACTGGGTTAATAAGTTCATTGATCTTAAGGTCTGACAATTTTAACGCTAAAGTAACGCTATTTGCTTCAAGTCCGTCAATTATGTATTTTCTTTTGTAAGAATATTTCTTTCCACCTTTGGTTTTTCGGTAGTCTTCGAAGAGAATACTCAGTTTGATGTTTTTTCGTGGCAGGAAGATTTCTGTTCGATCTACCTCAAGGGTGTGGGCACTTACTACATAGCTTACATGGAAAGGGCTGATCTTCGTATTGACAAGGTACACCGCTGAGTCTTTTTTGATTTCAGGGCTTTGATTGCTTGGTGGGAGAATAATGTTACCCGCCAAAAGCTGCTGTATGTCAATTAATTCAAAATCAAACTCATCAAAGTTAGGTAAGTTTTTGACCTTCCCGAGTTCCACTATTTTATTGATCCGATCGATGATGAAAAACGAGTCTTGGGTGATAAGTGCCCTAGCTCCTTCGATGCTGAGTTTTTTGACGGCGACCCACACAAGGCTATCGTAGTTCATCTGCCACTGAGCACTGGCACTACCGGATTGTCTCTCTGACTCAAAGTCTAGTCCTGATTTGAACGCCATGGTTTGGAAATCAATATTGTGATCCTGCAGTGCTTGGAGTATCTCTTGGTTTGTCCGTGTTGGCGCTGGACCTTTCCGTAAATTTTTACCCGTGCCGCATCCAGCTAGGAGTAATGCAGAACAAAGGATATAAAGGAGTTTTCGTTTTGATGCTGGCATACTGGGTTATTGGGCTAATTTTAACTGTAAGTCTGGGTTGTTGGGATTTAGAGAGAGAGATTTGGACCAGTTTTTTTGAGCCTCATTTTTATTGGCTTTTTTCGCGTAGTAATCCCCTAAAGCTTCGAAAGCCATTGGATTTTTTCCTTGGCTAAGGTTGTTCGCGGTGGTGGCTGCTTGAAGAGCTTCTTCTAGCTTACCCATTCCGAGAAACAACATGGCTTGGTCTGCAAAAAGAAGTGATTTGTATTCATCTGATCCTGTTGCGAATAGGAGTCCATCCTCCACGATATTGATGCCCTTGGCATATTCTTTAGACTGGATTTTAGCAATTGCAGCAAAATGATATATGATGATTTGATTTGGGAATCTCATCAAGGCTTTTTCGGCGGTGAGATTTAGTTTGTCAAACTGTCTGGAGTGGTAATAAGCATACAGCAATTGCTCCCACACGAGGTAGACTTTGGGATCCAATTTAATGGTTGTCTCGTATTGTTCAATGGCCTTTTGTAGATTGCCCATTTGCATGAGCACATCGCCGTGCAGGGCGTGTGCCTTAGCATCCTCGGGATGTGTGAGGCAGAGTAGATCTACCAATTGTAGCAATGGGCCATAGGAATTTTGGTCAGTTGTATTGCTTAGATCCTTCAAGTAGGGAATCAATTCTTTTACTTTTGCATCAATAGGGATATTGGTATTCTTGATTAGTGGCTGGAGAGACTTGAGATAAGCAGTCTCGTCCTTTCCATTTGATGTGACTACCTGAAATAAATTGGCATCTGTATCATTTGGGTCGAGGGCCAATACTTCTTGGTACTTTTGGCTGGCGGCTTCTGTATTATTTTGTTTGAGGTAGATTTCGGCCTCTATCTTGAGTAAAAATATATTTTGAGGAGAGCGTTGTTGCATGGCCTTCAGGGTGCTTAGTGCTTGGTCGAGGGTCCCGGATTCGAGCTCGAGTTCGAATTTGTTCTTGAGGTTGTCATAGGAAGGTCCAAACTTAGTAAGTATTTGATCTGCTATCAAGATCGCATCACGGTTTCGTCCCATATCTATGAGGATGGACTGCTGATCTAGGTAGTATTTCTTCTCTTCAGGAAACTTGGTCACTGCTCGTATAGCGAGTGCCAGTGCATCTTCGTGCTGACTATTACGCTTGAAGTAGGCAATTAGATAATTGATCTTGATGGGATCTGAGTCTTCAGTCCGCAGAAGTACATTGGCCAGCTTATCGAACTGATCTCTATTTTTTAAGGCGTCATAGGTCTTTAGTAAGGAGAAAATGACAGCAGTCTGTGTTCTTTCTTGACGGTGTAGATCTTCCAAGATTACCAGGGCTTTATCATGTCGACCGATGAGGGATTCTTTTTGGGCCTCTAAATACTTGAGTTCGAAATCCATTTCGGCTTTGGTCCGGTCCACATTGGGAAGCGTCTGTGCCATCATACTACTTGGTACCAGAAAGGAAACCATGCCAAAGATAAGGGCTATTAACAAAATACGATCTATTCGCATGAAGTACGAGATTGTTCTATGGTAACTATTATACTTGGATCATCGATGTGTCCAGTCGGCGAAAAGCCGAATTGACCTTATTTTTGATCATAAGTAATAGACGCAAAAATACCTATAATGTTGCTAGCTTAGGCAGAATATTGATTAAAATGCTGAGATGTTTGGTCAAAAAGATCTTAACCAGCACCAAATTTGAAAGTTGTACGCTTTTATCGACGGTGCAAGTAGTCAAGAATCATAATGCCGCGGGATTTTTTATTCCACTACGGTTATTTTGACCATGTTGGTTTTGAATCTTTTATGTAGGGGCATACTTCCCGTATTGACCACGACGTCACCAACTTTGAGCAGTTTGTGCTCCTTGAGGATACCGCAAAGGTCCTCGATGGTCTCGTCCGTAGAGGTAAATTTGCCATAATGAAAGCACCGGACACCCCACACGAGATTCAATGTATTGAGCATGAACATACGATCTGCAAAAATATAGATGTAACATTTAGGTCGGTACGAACTCATTTTGAAGGCAGTAAATCCAGTTACGGTAAGCCCAATTATAGCTTTTGCGTTGATTTCTTCAGCGAGTTTGGAGGCATTTATACACATTACATCGGAGAGAAAGGACTCAGACTTTTGATCTGGTTTTGGTCTTTTATTGACCATTTCGTAGTGTTTTTCTGCCTGAATTAGGATTTTGACCATGGATTCTACGACGAGCGCTGGGTGAGCACCTACGGAGGTTTCTCCGCTAAGCATTACGGCATCTGTACCATCAAGCACGGCATTGGCCACATCTGTCACCTCCGCTCGAGAGGGCGATGGATTGGTGATCATGCTTTCCATCATTTGGGTAGCCACGATGACAGGCTTCGCTTTTTGGATACATTTTTTAATGATATGCTTTTGGAGAGCAGGAAGCTTTTCTATTGGGAATTCCACGCCTAAGTCACCCCGAGCAATCATGATGGCATCCGTAGCGTCAATAATTTCTTTTATATTGAGTATGGCCTCTGGTTTTTCTACTTTGGCGATGACCTTTGCAGGGTGATTTTTCGCCTCGATTCTCTGCTTTAGATCGATCATGTCACTACCTTTTCTGACAAAAGAAAGCGCCACCCAGTTCACCGGTTGGGTAAGTATAAAATCCAGGTCTGCTAGGTCTTTTTCAGTCAAGCATGGAAGAGAAACTTGTGTGTCTGGTAGATTTACACCTTTATTGGACGATAGTCTGGTACCATAGAGTACTTGGAGTTTGACGATACTTTCGCCATCTGAAGATAGTACTTTGAGTACGACCTTGCCGTCATCTACGAGGATTTTTTCGCCGGGTTTTACATCCTTGGCAAATTGGTCATAACTCATGTAGATTTTCTCCTTGGTTCCGATACATTTTTCGTTTGTGAAAGTAAGGATATCACCTTCAGAAATATCGATTCCATCATTTTCCATCTTGCCGACACGCAATTTTGGTCCTTGTAAGTCAGCGAGGATACCGATGGGTCGGTTATGCTCTTGTATGATTTTGACGATATGATTGATGGTGGCTAGGTGATCTTCATGGCTACCGTGAGAAAAGTTGAGCCGAAATACATCGACTCCAGCTTTTGCCAACGAAAGAAGACCTTCATAACTATTGCATGCTGGACCGACGGTCGCTACGATTTTCGTCTTCTGGGTCATTGCCATGCTCATTTTGCCATTTGCCATATTTCTATACTTGTATGTAAGTTAGTGTATAAGTTACAATAATTAAAGTTGCAAAGTTAAGTTATAAAATTCATCTACCCAAGATTCATTTTGAGTTAATTTCATTTTCTATCTAAATGTTTGTGTATCAGGTGTAAGAAATATTAAAGTATTTTATAAAGCTTACATTTTCGATATTTTTTCTCTAAAATTGTTTGAAATTTCCCATTCTAATAATTTACTTTGCATCCTTATTTGGGAACTAAACTTGCTCATTTCGTTGTTTTTTAACGTTTTAGCACGATATGTGTTCACAAAGTTTAATTAACGTAGAAAAAAGTAAACAAGATGTCTGAAATTGCAGAAAAGGTAAAAAAGATTATCGTTGACAAATTAGGTGTAGACGAGTCTGAGGTTACGAATGAGGCGAGCTTCACCAATGATCTAGGTGCTGACTCACTTGACACCGTGGAGTTGATCATGGAGTTTGAAAAAGCATTTGATACTTCAATTCCTGATGAAGAGGCGGAGAAAATTCAAACCGTAGGAGATGCAATCTCTTACATCGAAGCTCAAAAAGCATAATTTATTTAAGGGGTTAAACAAGTTTTAAAGGGGGAGGCTGTGGTCACCCCCTTTCTTATTTGTAGAAATCGGGAATCAATCAAGTTTTCCTGGATCTTGATTGAAAGTTTCCTCTGGACTCCTCGGCCTTACCTTTGTATTTGATTAAGGTATGCTATGTCGGTATCCTTTATGTGGTATCTTTAGTATAGAAAACCCTATTTTAGACTTGTTTGTGATCCTGATCCTATTGAAGATACTCCTTTACTTTCGTCATTTAGTTCTAATGGATTGCTTGATGGGGATTTTGTTTTTCCATTTAAGATCTGAAATAATAAAATAGAAACGAACATAAAATAGTAATAAGTAAAAAAACGCCAAACGGAGGTAGAGATCGGGATGATTTTCGCATCGATACTGTCCTCAAACATTAGAAAAAAAGCAGCCTCGGCACCCCCTGTGGCACCTGGGGTTGGAATGAATAACATCGATATCCAAATCAACCATTGTTTTATGATGACATCTACATAAGGTACATTGACCTGCAAAGCAATTAGAATGAGCGCTAATATACTGAATTTCGAGATCCACTGTAAGAATAGCAGCGTCAGACTGATTAGAAATCGGAATTTTCCTTCACGCCATACTCTTTGGTATGTTTGGCCTATTTCTTTCAGAGAGGATTTGAATTTTGCTCTCCACATATTTATCCGTTCTTTCCAGATTTCCGAAATGAGGTCGGGTAGCATTTTTTTTGACTTCGGAGCCAGTTTCCGTATCATAAAGAAGAGTATAATCACCACCAAAATGCCACCAAAGATGGACCAATTCTCTAAAAATGCATGCACTATCCCAATTATATGAGACTGTAAGTAATAACTAGCTAGTAAAAATCCCATCCCGTAAAATACAAGATCTTCGGTAGCGGAGAGCAGTACTAAAAATGTAGCCTGAACCGACGGTAGTCCTTTTTGGATTAACATAGCTAGTTTGATAGGCCCACCCCCAACCACAGTCGGTGTGAGTGCTGATCCTAGATCATTCCCAATGATGACAGTGAGGGCATCTCGAAAGCTGAGTCGCTGACCCAAAAATTGGCTCCAAATAATAAGTCTAATGGCATGAAGGGTCCATGGCATCAGGGCCAGTACGCAAATGGCAACAAGGTAGCCTCCATGTATTTTAGATAATTGGCTCAATGCTGCTCTATCACTTGAATATAAAATGTAGGCTAAATGAAAGAGTATTCCCACACCAATCAATAAGATGAGCCTTTTGATGATTTTTTGGAATGAAATGGGTTTCGGTGTTTCCAATTGGTTGGATTTTTAATTTAGCGATGCAAAACTAAGTCGAGCTTTGATGCATAAGTGTGGTGCTATGTTAATTTTGGATCAATTTTTTTAGATTTGAGGTGGTTCTTTTGATTTTGAATTATTTTTTATTTGGTATTTGGTCAGCCAGATGCCGATGCTGATGGAAAGCACACAATAAAGTGTAAAAAACACAGCACCTGGACATAGTTTTGAATAATTGAGCGTCTCCACAGCAAATCCTCCTTGGTTGCGTTCTAGTTGGCTCAGCTGCCCGACTACGAGACCATAGAGTCCAATATATGCCATGAATAAAGCTACTACAAATACATCTGCCATACTCCATTTTCCGAGATAAAAAATAAAACCTCGGGCTATCTGACTTGATTTGATCCGTTCAGAAAATAGATAGCCAACGGATAGCAACAATTTCAAAAATGGAAACACCACGCTAAAGCACAAGATGAGGACACCTACTAGTTTTAGATCCCATCCTTTTCCCTCGAGGAGTGTCTCCGTCACTTCGAGTATGGATTTGCTTTGATAGAAGAGTGTCTGCTGACCAAATTCGAGATCTTGATTCAAAATGCTAATCACGAATGAATTAAGTCGGGCATCGATTTCCATCATAGGAAGCTTAATCCCTAAGATTAACAACCCGATGGAGGCCATAGTCAACAAACTTAATCCTATTCGAAATGGAAGCCAAGCTCCATATAAGGACGTCAGAACGGTGATGATCCAGATTATACAAGCCCATATGATTTTTTGGAGTGATTGATCCAATGTTGTTTCTTGATCAGTAATGGCTCCTTTCAGAAGGGCATTACAAGATTCCCAATTGTCTGTTTTGTATTTTTCAAAAATAGGGATTCTGGGGTCGGATTGGGGATATGGGTCGGTGCTGGCTAGCAATTTTTGAAGTTCTGAAGCTAGAATCTCTCTGATTCGGGGTTCATTTTTTTTCAATTCCTTGGCCAGTTGTGTCGCCATGGAGGGAATATGCTGGGGTAGATTCAGATTCGTGATCTGGTCTGGAAGTTGCTCTTTAAGAATTTTCAAAAGAAGCTTGTTGACTTTTCCCTCTTTTTCTGCATCTGCAAAGAGTTGATCAAAGAGTTTTCCTGATATCAAATAATCGCGATGAACCCCACGAAGATATTTCTGGAGTTCTTTTTCTACTTCTTTGTAAGCAGAGGGATCTATTTGGAATTGATCGATCTGCTTCGAAAAAAGATCCAGCGCCTTCGAACGCCAAGCCGTGATATCGAATATGCCGTAATTTAGTTTGTTGATTTCTGCATAGTCCACTTTTTGTTGTTGGAGCGATTTATATTGCTGGTAGAATCGGATGGAGTCCATTGCTATCCACACTAGACTGGTACCCAATGCAAGCAATAGCAAATAAGTCCGAATATTTGAAGCCATCAACATAGGCAATACGATTTTTGAAAACGAAGATACAGAATATTTTTACTTTCCAAGGTGAAGCGTATTCTGATTTTTGAAGTTCCACTTTTCTGATACAAAGTTTTTGAAATTTTAAAAAATTCAGGGAAAATCCTAATTGCATTTTCAAATTCTAGCCTTACCTTTGCAATGCAAGAATGATTTTTGGATGTCATACAGCTTTATATTAGCTTTAGTTGTCAATTCTATGATTATGGGGAATATTTTTACTAGTTTTTTTAAAAATTCTTGGATAGGTACCTTGGCCTTTTTTGGGGCGGTACTGATGGGTGATGAAGTTCTGGGGCAGGCATTCCCTGATCGTCACTCTACATCGAAGCAAGATGCTTGGATTTCTTGCTCGACCAGCCCATCACCGAATGAAGTGCGTGGAGAAGGACATTGGATTTTATACGATTTTGGTGAAACCTATGCCCTTCAGCAGTCGGTTTTTTGGAATTTATCAAATCCTGAGTACCTCTCTGCTGCGGCCCGCGATATGGTGATTGACTATTCCATTGACGGGGTTACTTGGGTCGAATTTGGAAGGTTTAGCGTAGATGACCCCAGTTCCTCTGCATTTTACCAAGGACATGAAGGCCCTGATTTTGGTGGATTGATAACTCGATTTGTATTAATTTCGATCGTATCAAATCACGGTGGAGATTGTAGCGGTTTTTCAGAGCTAAAAATAGAGGCAGCTCCTGCGGTCATTTCTAGTACCAATGACTTAGATGATTTATCGATTCAGGTTTTTCCTAATCCCTTTGTAAATGAGGTATGGATGAAATGGAACCAATTGGACAGGCAGACGCTTCATTACCGACTGACGGATATTCTTGGTCGCACGATTCGACAAGGGCAAGCCACCGAGTCACCACTACGTATTTCGAATTTGGACATTGCTCCAGGGGTATATTTGTTGACACTCATTCACCCGAGTGGAGTAAAAAGTTTTGCAATAGAAAAATTGAATTGATCCGCTATGGTAAATCATATTGTTACAAAAATAAATTCGGATTTTTCCCGCAAGCTTAGCATTTTTTGTTTAGTGTTTTCTGCTTTTATAGTCAAGGGTGTGGCTCAGCCTTATCAGGACTATATAGGGGCAGGTCATCACCAAGGAATTACGGTTCGAGCCAGCAGCGCGATCAATGGTTCTATCCCAGAAAATACGCTCAATGGCAGTGGTCTAGATAGTCGTATCATGGAGGCTTCACGTTTTTTATTTCAGGCAGGGTATGGAGGAAACTTATCAGAAATAAGAGCGGTATCTGATATGGGTTTTGAAGCTTGGATCGAAGATCAGTTCACCAAGACATCTTTGCCTATGACGGAGCGGCTGCCACAGATTATGAATCAAATATATGCAGCTAGATTGGCGGCGGGATTGAGTAATGAAGACTACTATGGGCCATGGGCGGTGCACTTCCACTACGCATACTGGACCACCATCATGACAGAAGAAGATGTACTTCGACACAAAATAGCTCAAGCCCTGAGTGAATTGCTAGTGGTTTCTATCAATTCGGATATTCGGGATTGGGGGCCGGGCCTAAGCTCGTATTATGATATGTTGGGTACCCATGCTTTTGGCAACTATCGGGATTTATTGTTGGATGTGGTGTATCACCCGATTATGGCATACTACCTTACCCATTATAATAATCCCCGCAGCGATGAATCGGCGAATGTTCGTCCCGATGAGAATTTTGCTAGGGAAATCATGCAGCTATTTACGATAGGTCTTTACGAACTTAACCAAGATGGGTCCCAAAAATTGGATGCAAATGGGAACCCCATACCTACTTACGACAACCTTGATATCAAAGAATTTGCAAAAGTCTTTACAGGCTTAAGTGCTGCTAGAATCGAGCCTTGGGCGGAGGAATACTTTCCCAATGGCCCTTATTTTGGCACTGGAATCTGGGCCGCCGATAAGACCGCACCCCTTGCTATGTATGATGACTTCCACGAACCAGGTGAAAAATACCTTCTCAATGGATTCGTCATTCCGTCGGGTCAAAGTGGTGAGCAAGATATAGCCATGGCCGTGGATCATTTATTCCGACATCCTAATGTAGGCCCATTTTTGGCGAAGCGACTTATTCAGCGTTTGATAAAATCCAATCCATCTCCAGATTATATATCCAGAGTCGCAGCAGCTTTTTCGGATAATGGTTCAGGTGTCAGGGGTGATCTCAAGGCCATGATCAAAGCGATACTCCTAGATCCTGAAGCGAGGGCAGGCGAAGCAATGCTAGCGGCGGATCAGGGTATGCTCAGACCTCCTATGAATAGGGTTATCCAATTGGTCAAATCCCTTCCCTTGGAGAATAACAGAAATCGATTCTGGAATAATGGCTTTACTGTACTTAATAGTACGGGACACCACATCTTCGGAGCTCCATCTGTTTTCAACTTTTATTTACCAGATCATCAGCCTGTTGGCCCTCTAAGCCAAGTCGGTTTAGCTTCCCCTGAGATGAAAATCCACAATACTTCGACTGGGCCCCAATATTTCAACCTGATGCATGATATGATTTTCTGGAATTTCGCATGGTACAGCTGGGAAGGTGAGGAGGTCGATGAGTCAGTTAGGTTTGATTTGACTGAGCTCGAAGCAATAGCTCATGATTCGGAGCTACTTATCAATACGCTAGATAAAATATTGACACACGGTATGCTTACAGATGATACCCGTAGCAGTATTCGTACTGCAATAGAAAAATTGAATTGGCCTTGGAATGAGGATTGGCGGGACGACCGTGTCCGTATGGCACTGCACCTCATTATGATTTCACCAGATTACGTGATCCAAAAGTAAAAAAAACATGAGTAAACATCATATTAGCAGACGAAAATTTTTGGGCCAAGCTAGTTGTGCAGCCTTAGGAACCACCACCTTTCTTTCTACACTGCTCAATCTCAAAACCATGAGCGCTGCGGCGGGATTCAATACTTCTGGATACACCACCCGCAACGATTATCGAGCATTGGTATGTCTATCTTTTTCTGGTGGCAATGATGCATTCAATATGCTTATTCCTACTGATCAAAGTGAATATCAAAACTATGCAAATACCCGATCTAATCTAGCCCTACCGCTTTCAGGCCCGGGAGCTATTCTACCTATACAAGTACAGAACACGCCAGGAAGGACTTTCGGATTGCATCCAAGTCTTACGAAAACAAGTCAGCTTTTTGATCAAGGACATATATCTTTCGTATCAAATGTAGGGACGCTCATCCAGCCAGTCACCAAGCAGCAAGTGTATAACGGGATGGCCGATCTTCCGCTCGGGCTTTACTCTCACTCTGATCAGCAAATGCATTGGCATACAGGTGTCCCTTCTCAGCGAGCTGCCGTAGGGTGGGGTGGAAAGATCGCTGACCTACTCCAGGCCGCTAATGGAAATTCGAACATTTCCTTGAATCTTTCACTTTCTGGTTCAAATTTATTCCAAACTGGTAATGAAACTGTCGAATATACCTTAGACCCAACAGAAGGAAGTAGGGGAATCAAAAATACGGACGAATGGTACGATTGGTGGAATCCAAGTCTACATTCTATCGCCATCAATAGTCAATTGGATCAAACATATGCAGATCCATTCAAGCAATCCTACAAAGAAGTCGTAAGGATTTCCAGGGACGGTCATCAGCTCATCGTATCTGCACTTGAAGGTGTTTCAAGATTTACGATACCCTTTGAAGAGACATACTTGTCACAAAGTTTTCATATGGTGGCAAAAATGATTGCAGCGAGAGAGGCATTGGGGCTCCAAAAACAAATTTTCTTCATCGATTATGGTGGATGGGATCACCACGACGAATTGCTCGGAAATCAAGCAGCTATGCTAGCTGAGGTTGATGATGCTTTGTATTCGTTTTCAGCTGCAATCGAGGAATTAGGGCTTTCAGAACAAGTGACGACTTTTTCACTTTCTGAATTTTCACGTACACTTACTTCCAATGGAAATGGGACAGATCATGCTTGGGGCTCGAATGCCTTTATGATGGGCGGTGCTGTCAGAGGTAGTAGGATTTTTGGCGACTATCCCGATTTGACACTCAATAACCCATTGGATCTTTACGGAGGGGTTCTCATTCCGACCATGTCGACAGATGTTTATTTTGCTGAGTTGGCCCTTTGGTTTGGGGTTCCAGCCAGTGAATTACCCTTGCTTTTTCCCAATATCGGAACGTTTTTCAATATACAAAGTGGTACTATGCCCATCGGAATACTTGGTTGATAGTAAAAATGACAATTAAAGTTATTTATAAATTATACTCCATTTACATATTTTTTTTGTTTGGATGATGTATGTTTTTGAGGGTACATTACTTGTAGGAGTAAAATAAGTTGAAAAATAATTTCGAATAATTTGTGTATTGCTGTGTACTTTGTACGTCCTTACATTGATATCGAACTTTGCATCACAAAAAAGTTTGACGTTTTTGAAACTTATTTGATTCAAAATGCATATATATAATTGTATACATTTAAAATTGTTATCCATGTTTATGCACAAGATCTTTACCCCCATCTTGATCTTGAGCTTGTCAGCCGGTTTTTCATTTGGACAGGTAGCCCCCAACTACTTCCAGAATCTAAATCCAACGGTCTTAGCTCAGATCAATCGCACGCCTACCATGATCGAGCATTTCGAAGTGAAATGCGACGAAAACAATCGACTATCAGCAAGTTGGCGTATCAAAAATTCAGAAGCGAAACCTCGTTTTGTGATCGAAGTGAGCTCGGACGGTGTAATATGGGAGGACCTAATATGTGTCTCCCATGATCTACTTCCAGAAGCTGCAAAAATTTTTAGTATCACAAATCTAAAAAAGAAGAAAGAGCACGCTTATTTCAGGCTGAAAGCCATGAATGGACTTGAGGTGATCGATTATTCGCTTCCTGCTTCAGCTCTATAAGTGAAGTTAATTCAGATATTTTGCTAAGGCAGAAAATTCATTTTTTGATCAAGAAAAAAATCAATGACCCTAGGGTAGTAGTAATGCTCTAGGGTCAATACTTTATTAGCTATTTCTTCTGCTGTATTGCATTGATTTATCTGAGTGGCAATTTGAAAAAGATGCTGTCCTTCGTCATATTTGGCATTGACCAAGTGGATGGTTATTCCCGAATACTTTTCTTTGTTTTCGAACACCTGCTTGTGAATGTGGGAACCGTACATGCCTTTGCCCCCATAGTGGGGTAGTAAGGCGGGGTGAATATTTAGGATCCTATCAGGATAGGCTTCGATCCACGATTGTGGGATCATCTTTAGGTACCCTGCTAAAATGATGACTTCAATATTTTTCGACTGAAGGAGCTCCAGCATTTCTAATTCTTCCCGCCTAGGATCGAATATGTGGACTTCGTGCCCTAAGTTTTTCGCACGGGGGATTATACCAGCTTGGGGGTTGTTTGTAGCTACTAATTCTACTGAAATCCGAGTGTGAGACTCGAAGTATTGGATGATTTTTTCCGCATTACTTCCTGATCCAGATGCTAAAATGGCCAAGCTAATCTTATCGACGAAGGTCATCGTATCGATTTTGGTTCGGTGCATCTAGTTTAGCCATAATACTTAGTACCTTGTTTTTCTGACCTTTATCAGCTACTTTGAATACCTCTACAATTTCGAGTCTTTTTGTTTCAGCAAAAACTTGGAGAATGGCTGCGTTTTGGTAAGCGATAAATGAATCTTCAATCATAGATAGATTGCCCAGCATTACAGCACGCTGCCTATCAGCATCTTGTAGCATACGATCCAAGCCCATCATGTGGTACTCATATATAGCTTGGCGATAAGGTCTCACTTTAGGGTTTAGCAGACTTTCTACAATCCAATATTTATTTGGAGTCGGAATTCCAGTGTTTTGCCATCCTGGGTCATTAGACTGAAGCGACGCTGGAAGAGAGAGAAATACATCCCGAGCTATGTTAAAAAACCTATCGCCACCAAATGGAGAAAAGGTGTCATAATCCAAGCCTAACAAGAGGTATGCAAAATAGGTTAATGTGCTGCTTAGGTTGTCGTAGAATACATTCTCACTTCTGAGGATCGGTTGACCTTCATTGAAGCTGAAGATAAGTCCTTTGTCCACATAGTTCAAGACGGGGGTTTCGTAATTGGTATTGAATACGGGCCTTGAGGCTTGAACGATCAGATCACAAGAAAATGATGTTGCAGAGAGTTCTTCCTTAATTAGAATCTGCATGGTTGTATTGATGCGTTCTTCTTTCGAAAATACATCCGTGGACCATTGGGTAGAATTCATAAATTCGGAGGCAGTTCGCTCAATGGCTTTAAAGATTGCAGGATCTGCCTTAAGATTATTGGGTACCACTACTTTCAGATCTACAGAAAGCTCTTGGCATTTCGCAGGGTTGACAGAAGTGAATAGGATAAAAAAACCCAAGGAAAAGAAATTACTGATAAAAACTCGATGGATCGCGTTCATAAATATCATTGGTATATGAATCTTATTGATGCAAATGTAACGTAAAATCGGAATAAAAATTCTGCCTAAATTCAAAAATTCCCTTCCTCCCTATGACTATTTCAAAAAGAGGTCTGGATGAAGTGATGTTAAAAATGGAGTGCATGTGCGATAATGATCTTGCTGATTTCTGTTTTTGTGAGAATATCAGTCTGAATCATATTTCCTTTTTTGTCAATGATGCTGACTTTATTGGTATCTAGTTGAAATCCTGCACCTTCGTCGGCAAGCGAATTAGCCACCAAAATGTCAAAGTTTTTTGAATCCAATTTATTCTTTGCATCACCTAGGCCTGGTTCCGTTCCAAGAGCAAAGCCAATGTGAAGTTGGCTAGTGGTCTTCATTTTTCCAAGCTCTTTCGCGATATCTACGTTTGGGATCAAGTCCAAATGTAAGGATGCATCGGATTTTTTAATTTTTGATAGGCTTGGAGTTTTGATGCGGTAGTCAGCTACAGCGGCGGTGAATATGCACCAATCAGACAATGCGTGCTTTTGGGATGCTGCCTCATACATTTGTTGAGCAGATTTTACATGGATGACGTTGATGTCGTATCGCTCATGAGTTGGGATATGTGATGGTCCTAGAATGAGATGCACCTCTGCCCCAAAGTCAGCCACCACTTTTGCTAGCTCCCATCCCATTTTACCCGAGGAATAGTTACCAATAAACCTTACAGGGTCTATTTCTTCGTATGTAGGTCCCGCGGTGATAAGCACTGTTTTTCCCAACAATACTTTTGACTTTCCAAAAAATGTTTGGAGATGCTCTAAGATGGTTTCAGGTTCTGCCATTCGTCCATCTCCATACAAACCACTCGCTAAAAAACCAGTCCCTACAGGAATGATTTCATTACCAAAGTTTACGAGTTTTGAAATATTTTCTCTGACGGAAGGGTGCTGCCACATATCGAGGTCCATAGCGGGTGCTATCATCACTGGGCACTTAGCAGAAAGATAGGTTGCTACCAGCATATTATCTGACTGCCCATTTGCTAATTTTGATAAGGTACTGGCTGTCGCTGGCGCAATGATGAAAATATCTGCCCACAGACCTAATTTCACGTGGTCGTTCCAAGTATTCCCTTCGAAAAGGTCCGTGTACACTTGATTTTGGGAAAGTGTAGAGAAACTGAGGCCAGAAACAAACTCTGTTGCTGCATGTGTCATTATGACTTTGACTTCCGCCTCAGCTTTGATTAGGAGTCGGACGAGCAAAAGGGACTTATAAGCCGCAATGCTTCCTGTGACACCAAGTAGAACCTTTTTTCCCTTTAATTCGGACACCTATATAGGTTGGTTATTCCTCGATTTCTTGAGGAAGTTCACGGTAACTATGTTCGATTTCACCTTTACGGAATTCCTCCATTGCGATGATGACCGGATTTGGAAGCCTTTCGTAAAATTTTGAGATTTCTATTTGCTCTTTGTTTTCTTGTACTTCTTCGATGGTATCAGATACAACTGCAAATTCTTCTAACTTACCTTGCAATTCCTGTTTGATATCCAAAGAAATCTGGTTGGCCCTTTTGGATACGATCACTAGTGTTTCGTATATATTGCCTGTATTTTTGATGATCTCGTGGATGTCACGGGCTTTTACGTTCGGGTCTAGATTTTGTACTTTAGATTTAATATCGTTCATATTACACTTTATTATTCTTTAATTCTTGGGTAGCAGAGTTGAGGATGTCTTTAACCTCTTTTTTGAAGTTTTTGTTGGAAATTTTGTCCATATATTTTCTGCATAGTACGATGGTTTCCTCAAATCGTTCTGCTTTTTTGTCGTAGATGGAGTTTTCTGCGAGGACAAAACTAGCCTTGATCATCAGAAACTTCGCTTCTTCTTCGGATTTACTACCTGGAAAATCTTTCAGGAGATTTTCAAATGACCTGACTGCTGCCTGGTATTGTCCTATATTATAGTATAAGAGTCCTTGTTCGAATGACTTTGTCTCTAGTTTCAGTCTCATTTTATCAATAAGTTCATTACAAGATTTTACCCTTGGGCTATTTGGATACTTGTTGATAAATTCTTGGAATGCCTCTATAGCCTTGACACTGTAGCTTTGGTCCAATCTATAATTTGGCGAAAGATTGTAATGAGAGTAAGCTGCCATGTACTCTGCCTCTTCCTTTTTGTCGCTGTTGTAATAGGTGCTAGCGAAATTTTTAAAGTAGTGTGAGGCAGTGATGTACTCACCAAGATGGTAGTAGGTGTAGGCGTAGTTAAAAAATATCTCTTCTGCCTCAATTTTTCCGCGGTAGAATTGGATGGATAGTTCGTACAATGCCTGTGCAGCGGGATAATCCTTTTCTTTATAAAATTCATGAGCTTTTGCAAGGATGAGCTTTTGATCATTGCTACTTCGAATTCGCTCGAATTCTGTGGCACAAGAGCTTAGGATGAAGGTCACTCCCAAGAGCAGGAAAATATGTCTAATAAAACGTAATGGCTGATAATGACCCACGTGCAAATTTTTTTAAAGTGCAAAAGTACAACATTTTTACAAACGTTGGAAATGATTTTTTGTATACTTCTGTAGCAGTATTTCAGTAATTTTAGATAATTTCGGCACTTTTGGATTTAGATAATTTGGTTCTAAGAGCTTGACATTGGATGGAATTAGTCTCGGCCTGACTTCTAAGCAAACAAAAAGGGCTAACCAATGGCCAGCCCTTTTATTAAAAGTTTTGAAGGTCTTACTTATTTGGTAGCACCTTTTTTAGAAGCACAGCAAGCTTTTTTGTCCGCAGACTTTGAGCAAGATGCACCTTCTTTAGCACCGCTGCATGCTTTTGTTTTAGTACCGTCAGCATTTTTCTCCATGCTTACAGAACCAACTTTCGTAAATTTCTGAGTTGTAGCATCATACTGAACTGGCTCCCAAGATACAGAACCTGATTTCTCACAAACCGTCTTCTGAGTCCAAGATACAGAACCAGACTTCTCGCACACGTTTTTCTTGATGCTGGCATCTACAGATGCTGCGAGCTCTGCAGCAGCTAAAGTTTCTGCATCCGTCATAGACAAACTAGCTGATTTTTTAGAAGCGCAGCACGCTTTTCCTTCAGCAGCTTTAGAACATGCTTGAGCATTGGCAGAAAAAGCACCAACCATCAAGAACGAAAAAATTAATACTAAATGTTTCATTTTCGAAAATTAAAATCAATAAATCCCTTTCGGGTGTTAACACTGCAAAAATACACAACTTTGGAATTTGCTGCATGGTTTTAGGTCTTTTTTAACTTAATTTTGTTTTGAGATTCTTGGTCCGATCGAATTCCTTTTGAACAAGCCAATATTTTTCGTCTAGAAATAGATTTTTTCGAATTTATCCAAATTTTATTTTAAATTATTGTCTGAATTTGATAATAATTTTGTTTCAATTTGTACTAGGTCAGTAGCTTGGCATGGCTTATATTTGTGCGTAAATAAAAAACTAAGCGCAACATGTCAGGAATACTTTCTCAGCTGGAACCTCTAGCGGTTTGGAATCACTTCGAGCAAATCAATGCCATCCCTCGAGCTTCAAAAAAGGAGGAGCGCATCATCGAATATATGATGAAGTTTGGTCAAAATTTAGGATTAGAGACCTTCCAAGATAAGGTAGGGAATGTCATCATCAGGAAACCCGCCACGCCTGGTATGGAAGATCGCAAGACGGTAACCTTACAAGCACACTTGGATATGGTTCACCAAAAAAACGGAGACGTGGAGTTTGACTTTGATACACAAGGTATCGATATGTACGTGGATGGTGACTGGGTAAAGGCAAAAGGTACTACACTGGGTGCGGATAATGGGCTGGGTGTGTCATTCATCATGGCTATCCTATCTTCAACGGATATAGTGCATCCTTCAGTGGAAGCTCTTTTTACCATAGACGAAGAGACTGGGATGACTGGGGCACTAGGACTAGAAGGAGGTATTCTGCAAGGTGATATCCTTATCAATATTGATACAGAAGAGGACGACGAGTTGGACATTGGATGTGCTGGTGGGGTAGATGTCACTGCTACGCGATACTACCATGAGCAAAAGATTCCTGTAGGTAGCTATGATGGTATTCGGATCAAAATAACAGGATTGAGAGGCGGTCATTCTGGAATGGATATTCACAAGGGGTATGGCAATGCCAATAAGTTGATGGCCCGACTTCTTCTAGATAAATACCAAAAGTTCGATTTCCTTCTTCATGAGTTTGATGGAGGAGGACTTCGAAATGCCATTCCTCGAGAGGCGACAGTGGTAGGTGCTGTTCCCAAGCTTAACAAGCAAGCACTGCTGCAAGCACTCCATCATATCAGCAGTGAGATCAAAATGGAGTATGCCAGTACAGAGCCGCAACTTCAAATATCCATAACAGAAGAGGTACCTGCTAGCCTATTTATGGTTGGAAGTCTTCAGGATACCCTGATTCGATGTCTTCATACTGCTCACAATGGTGTATATCGAATGAGTGCAGATATCGAAGGCCTTGTCGAAACGTCTAATAATGTGGCTAGAGTGCTCATCAAAAATGAAGAGGCAAAAATCCTTTGTTTGACGCGTTCTTCCGTAGATACTGCAAAAATGAATTGTGCATCGACACTTAGAGCAGCTTTCGAATTGGGTGGATGCAAAGTTGATTTTTCTGGAAGTTACCCCGGATGGACACCTCGAATGGATGCCGAAATCCTTCAAATCATGAAGTCCACATATGTGGAACTTTTTGGGTCAGAACCAAGAGTGGTTGCTTGCCATGCAGGTCTGGAGTGTGGTATCCTTGGTACGCATTACCCACATATGGAGATGATTTCATTTGGTCCGAACATCAGAGGAGCGCATGCTCCAGACGAGCGAGCATCTATTAGTTCTACGCAAAAATCATGGAAATTATTTTTAGAAGTTCTGAAACGTATTCCAAGAAAGTAGATTGGCGAATACATCGAAAGAAAATAGTTAGATCTTGAAAGTGCTGCGAAGCCAATTAAGCATGGTGATCAAGCATCTGAATAGCTTAACCTGCCATCTAGATCGAAAGATTTGATGGATTCTTTTTGCCATGTCTGGGGAGGAATCTTTAGTAGGCACAGATGCACCCCAATACCCAAATTTTCTAACTTTGGAGCTCATATTTCGCAAAGGTGAGGAGGGAATCTGAATAAATAATGAAGTTTAACCAAGCCTTCGTCTGACTACGAGTTCGTGCACCGCATTTTTGTGGTGGTAGTCTACGGATAAGCCTGAAAATTCACAGATGGTTTTGACAATGGAAAGTCCAAGACCTAAGCTGTCCGACTGATTTGAGGCCTTCGAAAATCGTTGAAATAGGGTAGTGGGATCTTGGTCCATGTACTTTCCCGTATTTTTGATGCGAAGGGCTGATTCGGTGATTGTCACGGTAATAATTCCATGCTTGATATTGTGTTTGATAGCATTTTGGAGTAGGTTAGTGATGAGGATTTCAGCCAGATTTTCATTCATTTCGAAATATAGATCGGTATCTACCTGATACTGCACCACGATCTCTCTGGGTTCGAGTGCTTCTTTGTGATCTTGAAAAAATTTTCGAACCAATTCATTGACATGCACCTTGGCTACATTCTCATTGTAGTAAGAGCGTATTCTGGAAAGAAGGACGAGTGCATTATTGATTCTTGATAACTTGTTGGTATTTTTTAGAATGATCTCCAAATGTTGATAATCTACTTCTTGAAGATTTGGTGACTGTAAGATAGCGTCAACGGCAGATTTGATGACTGTGATGGGCGTCTGGAGTTCGTGTGAAGCATTTTGAGTAAATTGTTTTTCTTCTTGGAAGGTGTTTTTGATTTGTGAACCGACTGCTTTATAGAAATCTGCAATTTCTCGTTCGATGGGTGAAGCTTCCGAGCTTAGTTTTGGGTCCTGATAGGTATTGATATTGCGCAGAAGCTGGAATACTTTTCGCTTGTAGGTTTTGAGGTGCCAGCGCATGGATCTGCTCTCGAGCCAAAGTGCAAAGAGGAATAAAAGGTACCAGACCAAGGCCAAAATCAATAATTGTGGGCTTTGGTGCTTGGTGATCAAAGATACAAGCCCTACAAAGCTGATGATCATGACTAAAATGGCTACTTTTATCCGCGACGACATTAGCTTGGGATTGAAAATTTGTAGCCTACACCGTATATGGTAGTCAGGTAGTTGTCCACATTTACCTTGGCTAGTTTTTTTCTGAGATTTTTGAGATGCGCATACAGAAAATCGAAAGAGTCATTATCATCCATATAGTCTCCCCAAAGGTACTCGGCCAGACTGTCCTTAGTGACGACTCTATTTTTGTTTCGGACCATGTATATTAGGATGTCGTATTCTTTTTTTGTAAGATCCAAGTCCACGCCATGCACACTGATTCTGCGCTCTGAAATATGAAAAAAGAAGTCACCAAAGACTAAAATTTCATCTACGATGTTCTGCTTTCGTCGGATCACTGCATTGATTCGAGCATTGAGCTCCGAGACATTGAATGGCTTTATAAGGTAGTCGTCTGCACCCTTATCTAACCCTAGGATGCGATCTTCGATGCTATCCCTAGCAGAGACAATGATGAGCCCGGTCTGAGGATGATCTTCTTTAATATAGGATATGAGATTAAGTCCATTACCATCTGGGAGATTTAGGTCCAAAATGATGCAGTCATATTCAAAATTTCCCACTTTTTGCTTCGCTTCTGCCATGGTCATAGCTTCCTCCACCACGTGCTCTTCTTTGCGGAGGAAGTATCCGATAAGCTTTTGGAGATTCGGTTCGTCTTCAATGACCAAAAATTTCATGAGTCGATTTTTTAAGTTTGTTGCCCAAAAGTATTCTTTTTTTGATGATTTGGTGTCTGTTTTTCAGAATCCAATTACAATTTTTAAGAAAGTGGAGCAGATATTTGCAAAAAAATTCAAACCTCAATGAAATAAACATAGTCGGTAAACGAAAGGAGATTCGAAGTTGGCATTTGTTCGTTGCTTCCTTCCTTAGCTGTATGAAAAAAAAATCGCCAAGAAGATCGAGTATAGAAGCGGACTAGGTGGCTAGGTGTTTAGGTGTAAAATTTTTTTTACTGAAATATATGGTTGATAATTAAGGACTAATGTGTTGAGGCAAAAAAAAAGTGTAAAAAAAAGTAAAAAAAGTTTGGCGAATTGAAATTTGCTGTGCTATCTTTGCATCGCAATTGAAAGAAGGCCCGTTCGTCTAGCGGTTAGGACGCCAGGTTTTCATCCTGGTAGCAGGGGTTCGATTCCCCTACGGGCTACAAAAAAACCCTTACAGAGTCATCTGTGAGGGTTTTTTAGTTTACTGAATTACTAAGTTCGATTGTATTGATTGTTGTTAGTTTATTCCCAAAGTCACCTAAGTCAATTCTTCGTCGATCCCCTTTTCAATTAAGTCTTAGCAAATTTCGAGGAGAAAAGCCAAACTGAGTTATCTGTTTAGTACCTTTGGGGTCAATTTTTAATTTGAAAAACCGTATAGTAATGTCGAAAGTAAATAAATGGTCGGAGATAAACATCAAAGTCGGGTTGAGCGGAACCAATGTACCTGAGGAAATTATTTGGGATGCCACCGACGCCCAAGGACAGAATGCTCAACCGTGCAAGGCAATGTTATTATCTCTTTTTGATAAAGATCACCTTGACACCATCAAATTGGATTTATGGACGACAGAGATGCAGGTCATAGAAATGGATCGCTTTATGTATCAAACACTAAAAGCACTCTCTGATACGTACTATAAAGCGACCAATAATTCAGAATTAGCAGGAGCTATGCAGCAGTTTGCCCAATACTTTGGAGAAAAGACGGAAATACTCATACCTCCTTCAGAATCCTAATCTTAAATTCGGGTTACCATATAGATCATTTTCTTTCTTAGGGAGAAATTTGCTTCCTTGTATTAAAAAAAATTATATACATTTGCACATGTATTTTGCACATTTTGCAAAATTCCGGATAAGTTACTTAATGTAGGATATCGCAAAAGGTCTGAAATACGATATCCGTCTGAGTCATTGATTTTTAGGGTATTGCTTGAAAAATGATAAAAAATTAGCCAAATGAAAGGTGCGGTGACCAAAAGATTCATTCAGTGCATCGAGTATCTAAAAGAGACTGGTGGTGTCAAATCTTACAGTAGCCTCGCCGAAGCCATGGGCGTACACAGGCAAATCATACATGATATCATCAAGCAAAAAAGGGATGTCACCATCGATATGTTGGTCAGTTTATCCGAACAGTTTCGAGCCAACCCGCATTTTTTGCTTTTGGGTGAGGGGCCCTCATTTTTGCCACAGTACGAGGCAGAAGGTGCTGAGCCCAACATCGTGTACGTACCAATAGCGGCACAAGCTGGATATGCAGATCAAGACCATGGTACAATGGTGTCCTCACAGTTGACAAAATTTTCATTTCCAGACCCAAGATTTTTGTCAGGCGAATTCAGGTGTTTCGACATAGATGGAGACAGTATGGAGCCTAGTTTTTCTGCCACGGATAAGGTTATTTGTAGTCCTATGGAGGCACGATACTGGCAGTCAGCCATCAAGGATAATTTTGTTTATGTGGTAGTCACTCAGACAGATCTTTTGCTAAAAAGACTAACCAACCGAATCGAGGATGAGGGATGTTTGATTCTGAATTCTGATAATGAGTTCTACCCCCTGATAAAACTACCAATAGACCAAGTCAAGGAAATATGGAGGGTAGAACGAAAGATTACCCGTGCCAATACAGGTCCATATCATTCTGCCAAGGATATCAAGTCAGAAATCATCAAAGTATCTTCTAGCATTGAGGATTTGGAGGGGACCCTAACCAAGATCAATAAATCGATGGAACTACTCATTAAGTCCAATAGGATAGGGTAATGGACATCTTTATTTGGGCTTCTTCATTTTGATTACACCCTACCATGCGATCAGAAGAAAATGCTTTCGGGATCAAATTTTTCTGTAATTTTGCTAGTTATTAAGAAATGATAGGAATGGGTCGCCATCTGGTGATTGGGGCTACTGTTCATAAATGTTTGTAAATGAAGAAAAGAGATCTAAAATCGCTCCAGGATGCGGTCAATAAAGCTCCTAACAACATTGCCCTACGGATGATGTTGGCTGTGAAGCAATATAAAAACGGAGATTTTGACGAAAGCGAAAAAAACTACCAACTGATCTTAAAGCAAGATGCCAATAATGTCAAAGCCAAACAAGGATTGGTTGAGCTATTTTTCGCAAAAGAAAATTTTTCGGCCGTGATAGTTATTGCAGAAGAGCTCATCCAGAAAAATGTAGCAAATGAAAAGATCTTGGAATTACTATCCAAATCGCTACTCCGCCAAGACAATATCAAGGAGGCACAGGAAATATACGAAAGGATCTTGGATCAAAATCCCTTCTACTTTGATGACGAATTGGAAGCCGTGCTCGAAGATAAATCTTACTACAAAGAGTCTGACGGCGAAGATGCGGACTTTGATGAAGAGGATGAGGATGAAGACTTTGACTTCGAAGGAATGGAGCGGATGTTTCAGCCATTCTCGGATGATCACCTTTTTGTCATTGAGACGGGTGTATCTCTTGACGATGTCATCGGTCTCGACGATTTGATCAAAATCGTGCAGGTAAAAATGCGCCCATTCGAGATTAAGGACGATCCTATTTACAGTATAGGGTTTCAGACTGGTGCAAAAATACTTTTGTATGGTCCTCCTGGTTGTGGCAAGACCCACTTCGCCAAGGCTCTGCCTGCAGATTTGGAATGTCCACTTTTGCCCGTTGGTCTGGATAAAAGTGCGGAGATCATGAAAGTCACGCATAATTCTTACATCCACCACATCTTCGACATTGCCCGGCGGAAACAGCGGAGCATCCTGTTTATGGATGATGTAGAATATTACGCCATGGAGCGAATGATGCCTGGACAAAATCCCACCTGGCGGACTACGAGCCTTCTAATTGCAGAGCTGGATAATCTACATGGATCCAATGAGGACGTACTATTCCTTGCAGCTACGAGCAATCCATGGATGCTAGATACACATATCCTGCGAGCGGGTAGAATGGATTATATCTACTTCGTGCCGCCGCCCAATCATGCGGATCGAATACAGTTTTTGCAGCGATTTTTGAATCTAAAAACAGGCAAAACCAAAGTGATCAATATCCTAGCTGAAATGACAAAAGGCTACAGCTACGCTGACCTACAGTATATTCTGGATAGAGCCATCGATCGAGTGGTGATGAGAGAGATCGGGAAGGCTAACCCCCACTACAAATTTATCACACAAGATTTCATTGATCAGATAGAATCACATTCAGGAATGGTCGAACCATGGTTCGAGCAGTTTTTTGAATCCATGCCGAAAGAATGGCACAAGCACCAAATCTATCTCCAAGTCCAAGAGTTTTATAAAAATTATAAATAAAAATAGATGCAAATATCACACATCATTAATTATAAGTCCCTCGTACGATCCATTATCATCATCCAATCTTTCATTTTTGGGCCAGCGTGTATAGCGCAGTGGGTTTTTGTGCAGCGTCTTGATTTTGCAGAAAAAGCCTTAATGGGGAAGACGCCACTAGAGTTATCAATATCACTGCCCAATAGCAATCTTAGTCAAATAGCTATCGACAGCAGTAAATCTAGCCTAGCCTCAAATTTCTCGGATACAAAGTTCGGAAAGAATAGTCTCTACTGGGAAAATATCAAGGCTGATCTAGGCGATAACAAAAAATACGTGGAGGTCAAGTCCTACTTAAATATTAGAAATACCAATGTAATCAACTCTGCCGAAAAGAATAGAAAACAGTATCTCGACATTGAGCCTTCAAAATTCGATCGAAGCAAGGGTCTAATTAAGTTTCTTGAAGAAAACAAAAAGGTGAAGGACGAAGAGGCAATAGCGCTGGCCTATGATAAAGCTGTAAGTCACCTGCCAAAACAAGGGAATGCTGTATGGGCTACCTCATGGTCAGGGCAAACGGAAGAAACGAATGCAGAAGCACTTGCAGACCTCTTGGTTTGGTTATCCAGATCCATGAAAGTACCCGCTAGAAAAATTCAAGGTGTAGTCCTGAATTCGCAGAAAGAATACATTCACCATGTTTGGGTAGAAGTTGTAGATGCTGACAAAAACTGGATGGTGCTTGATCCCTTTCTGGGCGGTGCTTCATTTGAGAAAATGGATTTGTCAAATTACATTTATCTTGGTTTGTCTGATGGTGACCAAAAAGTCATCGACTTATTCGAGACCAAAAATTATAAGACCAAGCTTAGCTATAGTACGAAACTTGAGGCAATGTAGGGGTTTCTGAGGAGATTGATTGACATATCTCAGCAAGGTATCGGATGGGGGAGCTTAGCATTTGATAGATAAGGAAATTGATTTTTGTTTGGTTGTAAAAATAAAATTTTTTGCTAAATCTTTTGTGATTATAGCTTAATTTGTATTTTTGTCCTAAACTAAACAATTCTACCATGACAGGTTTAAATTACTACTATTTATTGGTTTCGGCTCTTATTCCACTTTTTGTCGGTGGACTATGGTACAGTCCAAAATTGTTTGCCAATGTATGGATGCGGGAAAACAATCTCACTGAAAAGGATCTTCAGGGCGCCAATATGATCAAGATTTTCGGCTTGACGTATGTATTCAGTCTTTTTATATCCTTGACTATCATGATGACCGTGATTCATCAGTGGGGTGTATATTCATCTGTGGATGGTGATACATCTCCAGAGACGGTGGCGATGCTGGAGCAATTCATGGCGAAGTATGGAAATAATTTCCGTTCCTTCAAACACGGAATGCTTCACGGTGGAATGATGGGCCTTTTTGTCTACCTTCCGGTAATTGGGATAATCGGATTGTTTGAAAGAAAATCTTGGACTTACATTTTTATCCACGTAGGTTTCTGGACGGTTTCATCGATTCTGATGGGTGGTTTTCTTTGTGCCATGCTTTAACTGAAATTTAGTCAAGTCTCACATTTTGACTAAAAAAAGAAAAATTGACCAATAGAAGAGGAGGTTTGATGCTATGCAGCAAGCCTCCTTTTTTGGATTTAGAATTCGAAATTGATCACCAAGTTGTAATTCGTCATTTCTACGCGATTGATGGTACTCCTGAGCGAAATTTCCTCTTCGTTTTGATTGATTTTATGGACGACCAATCCGTACAATTCGATACCATCCCAAAATCCCTTTGGACGCCACTTAAGACCTAAATTTACTTGTGTGTAGTCGGGCATTGAATATTTGTTGAGTTTAGAATCCTTGATTGCGGGCATTTCTACGCGAGAAACCCCGGACTCCAAATGTAGATTTTTTCGAAGACTAAGGTCGTACTTCAGTGTCCATGCCCGGGTTCCACCAGAACCTTCAATTCGCTCTCTTCGTAAAAAGGTGAAATACGGATCCACGCCCCACTCTCTAGGGAATAAGAACCTTCCAAGGTTCGAGATTCGAGTATGGTTGATGCTTAGAAATGACCGACTGTTTTTATATCCAATTTGTCCGCTAATCACGCTGGATTTATGATCAGGTGTGGCGTAGTATTCGTAAATATTTTTGTTTGGATCCGCTTTTTGCAGGCTTTGCTGGTAGCCGTATTGAAGACCAAAGACCATGTTTTTTTGATTTGCGAATGGAAGTCGGTATATCATCTGACCAAACTGAAGGGCCAGCAGTCTATCAGCATAGTAACTCCATAGCTCTGTGGTCCAGTTTTTCATTGGCTTAAGCTCTACATGAAATATACCCAGACCTTGGCCCGTAAGCTTATCTCGATAGTCAGCTTTGGTTCCGTCAATTCCAGTGCCCATGGGTTGCACACCAACTGACCGGTGACCCCCAAACCAATCGAAGGTAGATCTTGGCGACATGGACCATAGCCAGCCGGCTTTTATTTGGGCCCATTCTGTAGCTTTGGTTTCTATCCATAGTCCTTCTACCAAGCTAGGGCTCATGCGTCCATCCTGCGAATTGAGAAATGGCGTCTTGATTTCTTGCCTGCCGATAACGATGCGGGTTTGTCCCGATTTAAATTTTACAAATAGATGCTCAAGTCGATCAAAGTCAGACCTTTTATTGGGATTGGAGAGGTCGAAATTCCCCAATTCGTATCTACTGATGGAGCCAGTGAGTGGGTCTGGAGTACTGAGATCTGAGGATGCTAGGTTGAATATGAAGAATCCTCTGAATCCGATTGAAAATCCATGGACAGGTCTGCTCTCATAGGAAAGTCCAGCCCCAGACGCCAAGGAGTAATAATCCGTAAGGCCTTCTTGATTGTCCGTAGCCATAAAAAAAGTTCTAGAGTGGCCGCGTACTTTTCCTTCTTGAAAAAAACTGAGGAGATTCATTTTTTTTCCATCCGGTATGCTATCCTGTCCAAAGATTGGCTGCCTAAGGCAAAGCATGGCAAGGATAGATACGGTCCATAATTTAATCATGATTTCGATCTTTTTCAACTCCTAAAAACCGGCTTTGATGTAAGACCAACCTTGTTCTTGTTTGGTCACGATTTCTAGAATTCCACCTTCTACGATGTTTACATTGGGGAGCAGTCGATCCTTGGAGATACTTTTTTGAGTCATGGTATTTTCACAAGCTAGGAATACCACACCTTGCTTTGCATATTTTTGGATACCATTAGCCACAGTGCTTTGGTCCAGTAGAATCTCTAACCCTGGTCCATGGCAAACGATTTCAATTTTCGAATCTGGACTGAGTCTCGTGAGATTACTTAGTTGATTCATGAGTGACTTATGGACCAAGGTGTCTGAGGAGGTTAGCTGTATTACGATTTGGTGAGCCTTCTTCTGATAGGGTATATAATTTTGACTAATTCCCATATGCGAAAGGAAGCAAAAAGCCATTGTAATTAGTATGCTTGGTAAAAATTGATTATTTGATTTCATTTCTTTTCTATTTTATTGGGTTGTATCAATTATCGAAACTCATAGGGTACGCCTGATACCTGAGAAAGTAGAGTCGGAGGTGCATCGAGTACGATGGCATTTTGGGGTTCTGTAGGGGTCACGGGCGAATTTACAGCTAGGTAATCGATGATGACGTCATGTAGAGAGAATTCAAGAGTTTTGGAGTTTTGCACCTTTGGAATCCGGCAAAGTACGTCTTCTGGATCGCCATCCCTTTCGCAAGCAGAAATCTTGTAAGTTCTTTCCAATTCTAGTGCTCTGCCCCCGATTTCTACTGTTTGGACTCGTTGACCATTTTCTTTGAAGGCGTAGAAATGTACCTTCATCCCATGAAACTTAATTACCCAACCACCAAATCTCTCGGCGGCCTCTTTAGCGAAGACGTTGTTCAGTTCTTTTTCAAGCCATTTTTTTATTTGGGCTCCAGTCACTTCTGCGGTACGCACGGGGCTATCCACAGGTAGCATATCATATAGGTATGCCTTTGTGATGGGAATATTGCCTGTGTGATCTGGAGTGGCATTTGGTGGACAGAATCGGAAGCCATTTGAGAGGATCACATCTACATCCTTGAGTTTCCAGGCTAGGGCTTGGACGATCATGGTATCGATTGTGTTTTCCACTACAAAATAGCGGTATAGTGGGATCGTACTGTAACCGATGACCTGGTTGATTTCAGATTTAAATGGTTTTTCCAGTTGGTCGAGGAGTCGTTGTGTCTTCTTATCGGCGGGATATTTTTTGGGATTGATCTCTACAAGATCATAAGATTCTGAGACGATTTTTCCGTTTTCCACTTCCAAATCCAATCTACCTACGAAGGATCCAAAAGCACCTGGTTCTACGACTTTGGCATATTTACCTTGTATAGGTGTCCGTACCCGCTCATGCGTATCTGCCCCAAAGATATAGTCTACACCTTTTGCTTGTGGAAGATTGGATAAGTAGATCTCTTGCGAAAGCCCAATATGAGAAAGGATGATCACCATCGTACACTGCTCTTGATTTCGGAGCACATCGACATAGTATGCTAGATTTTCTTCTGGAGGAGTAAAGATGATCCCCTTGCTGTAATTGGGGCTTTGTCTTTTTGGGACCAAATGGTCATTGTAGCCGATGAATCCTATCTTGATCCCGCCCACTTTATAGACGTAGTATGGAGGAAAAATCAATTCCCCTCTTTTGCCGTCGCCGAGGTCGTGGTACATATTTGCACATACTTTGGGACCAAGGAGGCCGCCCATTAGTTTTTGCATATTCTTTTTGTAGTATACGACTTCCCAATTACCAGGGATATATAGGTCGTAATCCATCTGATTCAGGATCGGTACATACGCAGAGCCTTCTGTCAGTACCGAAATGGCACTACCTTGGAACATATCGCCGGTATCGATGGTGAAGGTATTGGGATTTTCCTTTCTGACTCGGTCAAAGTATGTTTTGATATGAGCATACCCACCAGTCTTTCTGAAAGTCATTTTTCCATTTTCCCAAAAAAGCTCATCGTGCGGATGTATTTGACAGTGGATGTCGGTAGTTTGAAGGAGGGTAATTTTGGTTTTCTTTGGTTTTTCCTGGTTGGCGTCCAGATCTACTGGGTTTTCCTGGAGGTTTTTGATGGTTTCTGCCGTTGCGGGCAGGGAGATAGAACTACCCATACCTATAAGGCCCAATGTTTTGAGAAAATTTCTTCTTTTTTGATGTTTCATGCGCTATTTTTTTGGACAAAATCTTTTTGTTATCGATCCAATGATATGGAAAAAGATCTGAATTATGATTCTTTTTTCTGTTTTTCCTTCAGTTTTTTGATTTCCTTTTGGATGGGGTCGAAAGGGCCCAGTTTATGTTGTTTTTCGGAGAAGCCATCTGCAAATGGTCCAAAAGGATGATCCACGGGTTTCTCAATAATCTTTGGCCAATCCTTCGATATATCGATGGATGGTCGTTTTTGACTGTTTACATACGCTGCTACATCCCAAGCTTCCTCATCTGTGAGCACTGGATTGGTATAGCTCACCCCGAAAGGCATGTTGTACTTGACATAGCTGGCAAATCTGCTCAGTCTATATAAACCAGCACCGGAATTATAGGCATTTGGCCCCCAGAGTGCAGGGTACACGAAAGCAGTTTTTTCTTCATTCCAGACACCTTCCCCATTGGCTTGATGACAGGATACACAGTGTGTTTTGTACACCTGAGCTCCTTTTTCGGCATCCGCAGGTCTGGACAAAAATGCAAGTTCGGCAAGTCCGACGCCATTGGGCTTCGTACCTTTCGGTACATCCTTGCCCAGCCATTCGATATATGACTTGATGGCCTGCATCTCTCTACTGCTTGTATCTAGGGCAGTACCATTAAGACTTCGTTCGAAACAATCATTGACACGTTTGTATAGGTCCTCTACCGTACCGCTTCGGGCTCTGTATTTTGGGTAGGAGCTTGCCACGCCACTATAATTATTGCCAAAGGGTTTGGTTCCTGCTTCAAGGTGGCAATTCTGGCAGTTGAGTCCATTCGAGATTTTTGCGACTTTACCTTTTGGACCAAGGTATGCTGCCGTATTGGCGATGAGCTCTTTTCCGTAAAGGATCAGGTCCTTATTTGGATCTTTCTCCAAAGTGCTGATGGCCGGTGCCTTCCAAAAGGCGTAGGGATCCGATTTGATATCATCATTCGATGTAGAAGCTGTGCTTGAAGGAGTGGGTTTGTCCTCAAACCATTTCTCAAGATTGATTTTCGGAATGCCATATGCTAGAAAAAGGATTAAGACTAAATTGAATACGAATAGAACGACGATAACTCTGATCAACTGTTGTACCAATTTGAAGAGTTGCTGGTTAATTTCTTGTTGGTCGGGAAGTTTCATTGTGCGTGGCTGTTTGGTATTTGTTACAAATTTATTTCGTTCATTTGGCAAAGATAACTGAGTGCGGTTTTGTGTTTCGCTACTTATGTCACATTTATAATTTTTCCCAGTTACCTGGTAGATTCTCCAATTTAGGCTTTATGATTTGTCTAGTCTAATTACCCAATGTGTCTTATGCCAGTCTCCCAATTGCTCGTAAGTATTTGATTGATTTTTCTCTGGATGTTTTACCTTTTTATTGTTTTCTTGGTATATCGCAAAGGCGGTGAATACCATCTGCTCTTTTGTTTCGGGAAGTATATGACCATTTGAATTCACGGATTTCCCTTGATGGGTGGGGAAATACAAGATCTCATGAACCTTTATGGTCATATGATATTTTTAGGTAGTGGATTTTTCGAAAGAGCCGGTATTTGTTTCATGGGTTCGGAAGTTATGCTCCACCGATGAGACTTTTTTAGAAACCACTTCGATCGAATGAGTAAGTTGCCAAAAGAGAATAAGTTTGTAGATCTTTCAGACTATGGGAGAGCCCCAGCGGTCTATATTGCGAATACACTGAAGTACACGTCTGTTACATCCATTCATGTGACCATTGGATTTATCATTTCTGGTTTGCTAGCTGTATATTGTATTTTGGTTGATTTATTCGCATGGGCTGCATTTTTTTTGATTTTAAAATCAATTTTAGACGCAGCAGATGGTGAGTTATCTCGAGTGAAAAAACAACCTTCCTATGTGGGTCGGTATCTGGATTCAGTAGCGGACGTAATCATAAATATTCTGATATTTGTAGCGATATGGTCTGTCACAGAAAGCAATTTTTTGCTGGCATTTTTTGCATTTGTAGGCGTTCAGTTGCAGGGAACTTTGTACAACTATTATTACGTCATATTACGAAATCGATTTGATGGAGATACCACTAGTAGGGTTTTAGAAGATGTGGTTCCGAAAGCTATGCCTGGAGAATCCCAAAAGCATGTAAATATCTTGTTTTTTCTGTATCGATTTTTTTATGCTGGATTTGATAAGGTGATTTTCGAGTTAGATCCTCGTGCAGACCAGGGTCAAATCTTTCCGAATTGGTTGATGACCTTGGTATCTACTTTTGGATTGGGATTTCAATTGCTAATGATTGCCATATTTCTGATTTTTGGATTCAAGGAATACATCATTCCATTCTTTTTCGCATATTCCTTTTTTATTCTTATCGTCATCGGAATTCGCAGGTTATTTTTTCACCATGCGAGAGGGCTTCGATAGGTTCTCCTCAAAAGTGTTTTTTTAAAATTAGAATGACTTATGAGGCCCAGATGCGTACCCGCTCATTGCCTAGGTTCGGGTATGCCGCCGGCTATGCGGAGGCGTCCAGCGCTGTGGTATATGCTGAGGGTGTCACTGCTATCGAAGACGGCGGGACCGAGATAGGTGGTGCTGTGTATGAGGGTCTCCCCCGCATACACCTCACGTCTCCATTTTCTACCAGTAGCATCATAGAAGTACATCATCCTATTCCCGTCTGCGCTGTCATCACCGATGATGACATTAAAAGGCAAATTTAAGAAATTATGTTGGATGGTGGCTTGTTTACTACTGGATTATCCCTTTAGAACTTCTTCTTAATAGAAAAAAGGCGCTGAATTTCTGTATGTCTTGTTTTAAATATCTTGATTATCCTTACCCTGTTATTTTTTCGAGTGCTCTTTTAAAACCGTAGAAGAAAGTCCCTAATACTATTGTACCAATCAATATCATTAACCAACAGTAAGGTAAGACCCAAAAAATGTAATATTTTGTTGAATTTACAATATCTTTATACCATACTCCTTGATAATATTTGTTTATATAGACATCATCACCCAAAGCCATCGAAAAGGTAAAAGCAATCATTACCAATAAACCAAATAAAAGACAAATTAAATATATTTTCATTTTTTAGCATTTTTATGTGGGTCAGCTTGCTCAAAACGTTTATTCCAATCAGATAAGGAATAAGTAGTATTTCCTTGTTTCACACCTATGAAATTACCATCTTTATCGATTGTTATTGAAAAATTAAAATTTGTAATAGGGTTATCCTTATCCTTTCCAAAAAGGTTTGCAGGAGAACCCTCGTAAAAACCAATTCCGATAAACACACTATTTCCAGATGGGTCAGTAATAAATGCTTCCGTACTTGGAAAATTATCGCCTGTCAAATTTCCGATAATATCTAATGTACCAGCTTTTTTGTTTTCGGAAATAGAAAAATCTGAAAACACATCAATGTTTGGAGCTCCAGGGGTTAGAGGATTTGAGCCAGAAACGTGAGTTCCAAAATCAAATGTTTTGACATCCCCATTCTTCTTAATTGTAAAATCACCCTCAAAATTGACCAAAGGGGTTGATGTTCTTTTAAAACTCGGATTCCATTTATGCCAACTTGGAGAACTCCAAGCTTTAGTAGTTATTTTGGTTTTATCCGTATCAAAGTTGATTTTTTGATGCACTCTTGCAGAAACATTATCAGTAGAATACCCTCTATTATCTCCGTGAAATCCGCCTCCAAAAGTTTTAAAAGGAGCAAATGCTCTAATTGTTATTGGGTAAGGTATTCTTCCATCTGGGTCTATGAAATTTATCGGATTATTAAATGTATAAGTATAAGGTGACCACGGTGACATATCACTCGCCAGCGGATCCACCCCCGTGAAGCGGCATATCGTCGGGTCGTACCAGCGGAGTTGTAGCGAGGACGCTACAACCAGCAGAGTTTCATTTCTCTTTCTCACTTAATACTATAAGCTCATTTACTCTATTTACCTTGAAAGTAGCATTCTTCGTAGTGTACTTTTTGGAATTTTTATCTATATCAAAAGCAACTCCTGTTGGAGGACTACTCGGATTGTTAAACCATTCCTTATGATAAACTACCTCCTTGCCTGATATAAACACAATCCTGTCGGCTACATCACTATATGACGACAATCTCATTCCTAATATTTGTTCAATTTCTTCCAAAGAAACAGCACTTGAAAAAACATACATCGCTTCCCAATCAAAACCAGTAATATTAGATATGCTTACAACGCATTCTGAATTTGGTGAACAATTTTTATCAACGAATGATGATAGTAATTCATCAAAATCTTGCCCTTTTTGATTACAAGACGACAATACGAACAGTATACAACTTAGTTTTAGATAATACGCCATGTTTATAATTTTGAACCTAACGGTATTTTAGTTGCCTCATTAAGTCTTCTTTGAGCATCATCGACAGCCTTCTGCTCTCCTGCTGTTCTTCCATTGGCATTTAGCCCACCAAATATTTGCTGTAATTGGTTATACTGACTACTGGAAATGGTTGTCTTTGATATTGTATAATTGCCATTCTTATCTTTGGAAGCTGTATAAAGACCGTTATTAGCGAACTCATCTAAGATCAATCCTGCCAATTGTAGCATATCTGCGTTTGGATTCGCACTTCCTATAGACTGACCTATTTGATTGTTTAATAAATCAACCGTCTGATCCGCTTGATCTAAGTCACTAAACGTCCGTACTGATAAATCTGCAAAAGCATCAACTTCGTGAGCATTTCCAGCTTGTGCAGCGACACTTTGATCAAACTCCGAAGTAATAGAAGCTTGCCATAATGCGTGTCTAAAAGCGCCATTTTGAGAGCCTCTATCATCATGGATTCTTTTAGAACCATGTAACACTTCTCCTCTTGTCGCAAATCGAGTAGCATTAGTTGATATATTCGATGCTCCAGGAGTGACACCAAAACCAATTCTCAAAGCTGCTACTGGATGTCTTACTCCAAACCCTACATATCTTGAATTAACATTTGCTCTATAATATCCAGGTCCTTTTGGAGGATCTCCAGGTCCCATTGGAGCTCGTCCGTCAGGATCAATTAAATTAATCGGGTTGTTTAAAGTATAAACATATGGAGAGTAGGAAGCAAATTCATCTGCTAATGGATCCACCCCTGTAAATCTCCCCAATGCGGGATCATACCACCTGGCGGCATTGTCATAGAGCTGGTACTGGTAGGCGGTCTCTAGCTCCTTGCCATTGTATAGGTGCCTATTGGTGCGGGTGGGCTGCTGTGCATAGTCCGCATGTGGCAGCCCGAAGGGGTAGTAGTCCGTGGTGGAGATGATCTCGTGGATCTGCGGATCGGTGCTGAGCTGTAGCTGCGCATCATGGTTTCGGTCCCAGATGCGTACCCGCTCATTGCCGAGGTGGTCGCGTAGGCTGTACTCGTGGCCTTCGGGTATGCCGCCAGCTATCCGGAGGCGGCCAGCGCTGTGGTATATGCTGAGGGTGTCACTGCTATCGAAGACGGCAGGACCTAGATAGGTGGTGCTGTGTAGGAGGGTCTCCCCTGCATACACCTCACGTCTCCATTTTCTACCGGTAGCATCATAGAAGTACATCATCCTATTCCCATCTGCGCTGTCATCCCCGATGATGACATTGAAAGGCAAATTTAAGAAATTATGCTGAATGGTGGCTTGGCGCATGGGGTCGTAGCTGAGGGTGCCACCAGGACCATAGCTATATGGTGCACCATTGGCATTGGGTGAGGGAGTTTGGAGCATGTTTATCCCCGGCAAACAACCTTATTCATCGAAATTTTCCCAAAGCATAAGCGTACTAAAAATATTCTAGCCTTAGCGAGATACACACTGGAAAACATATGAAAAAAAATTGTGGTACAATCTTTGCCTTACTTAGGATACGTATTAAATAAATCGTAGATCTATGGATTTTATACTCCATAAAATGTTGTTAATCAATTTTATAGATCTTCGAAGTGCTTAATGCAAAAATCCAAAAATCAAAAACAATGAGTAACATTGGTTCTAATTTTCGCACAAAACTTAATCTAATGGAAAAAAAGTTTACATTTTTTTCAATCTTTGGCGTATTGATCTTCATGGTGCAGTCTCTTTCGATGACAGCGCAGTGTACCAATCCGACATTCAATAACTGTACAAACCGAAATATCGTATTGGATCCGGGCGAATGTACCACTGGTTTGGTGCCACCATTGACAGCGGTGAATAACTGTAATGTGGATCGCAATCTGGTAGTAACTCAAAACATCAGTTTAGCATCTATCCCGGCCGGCTATGGTTGTTTTCTTGGTAATACCCACTTTTATCAGGTATTTCCAGCAGGGACACATGGTATTACCACTAGCCTGAATATCTCGAGTGTAAGTCTTGGGGTATTTCAGGCGTTCAACAATCCAATTGTACAAGTCAGAATCTATTTGACCAATGATAGTCCGAACCCCAATTTGTGGACACCAGTAGGGCAGGGCACAGCTATGCTGCCCGTATTGACCAATACGGTCACCAACATCCCTGTGATCTCAGCTCCCATTGATGGTCTTTCAAGCTTTGCCGTAGAGGTGATCATACCTACATCAGCGGTTTTTGGACAGATCGCTGGTCTGAATTCGAATGGTAGTGGTACTACTTTTGTTAGAGCCTTTGGGTGTGATCTTCCTGGTATGACAGATTTGTCTACCGTTGTGCCAGCTCCAAACAATGATCTTGCGCTGGCAGTCAATGGTACTTTAGATGAGATCGTCTTGAGACCAAATAGCCCCAGCACGCCAGAAGCAGATAGTGATTTTGCAATAGGTACGTATGCATTGAGCTATATTGCTACGGATGCAGCTGGAAATACTTCTACCTGTAGTTTCTCATTGACCGTATCCAATTTCGGTAGCCCGGTAGGAAGTATGGCATGTAATGATTTGGTGCAAATCTCATTGGATGATGACTGTGTGGCGACGGTTACACCAGATCAGCTGTTGGAGGGCGGTCCTTACTCATGTTTGGAGGGATACACCGTGACTATTTTCAATCAGTTCAATCAGCCCATTGGAAATGTTCTCACCAAGGCCCATGTAGGTCAAACCTTGAATTATGAAGTAGTCGGACCAAATACAAACAAGTGCTGGGGAAAAATTCTGGTTGAAGATAAATTGCCTGTGACATTGGAGTGCGAACCAATATACACCACTTGTTCAGGAAGCCTTACCCCAGGAAGTCCGCTTCCGAATAGAATCACATTTTCTGCTCCAGTGGCAGCAAATGAAGCGATTTCGTCTGGTTTATACAGTAAGGCATTCAATATAGATGTTTTCGGTATTGAGGGTGCAAGTATCCAAGATATTGATGTCGTGATTGATATCGAGCATGGATTGGTATCTGATCTTACCGCAGTACTCGTAGCTCCCAATGGTGCGACATCTAATCTTTTTGTTTCACCAGGTGCAGACTGTACCAGACCGAATATGTTTGTAACCTTGGATGATGAAGCCATGCTTAGTAATCAAGATCTCGTAGAAGCATGCGAAGAAACGGGAAATGGTATTTTTGGAACCTATCAACCCATTACACCACTTACAGTTTTTGATGGTCAGGATCCAGAAGGAACTTGGCAGATCATCATTTCCGATGTAAAGCCCGGAGATATCGGCAGAATCAGGGGACTCTCTATCGTCATTTCTCAAAGTGGCGCCACCATGAGATTTCCTACCAGCAGAAATATCACCTTCACGCAGACAGGTGAAAGCGTATTCGTAGTCAATGGCATTGACCTTTGCGGTCCAGCGACACTTTCATATCTAGATCGAACCCTTGAGGAGTCTTGCAGCAGCATCTATTCGAGAGTGATCGAGCGGACATGGAATGCTGTAGATGCTTATGGCAACACCAGTGAGCCATGTCAGCAATTGATTTACGTGTATAGAAATAGCTTGACATCTATTGTATTTCCACCAAACTTCGATGATATTCAGGAGCCAGCGCTTTCTTGTAAGGATTTCGGAACGACCGTACCTCCTACGTCGGTGACAGGTGTACCAGGTGGGGATATTTGTAGCAATGTTCAAGTTTTTGCTCATGAAGATGTGAGGTTTGATATTTGCCAAAATTCTTACAAAATTCTTAGAAAATTTAGAATTCTCGAATGGTGTACCAATCAGGTAATTGAGCACTTCCAAGTGATCAAAGTAGCCGATAAAGAAGGGCCAGTGGTACAGCCCATACAGCCGATTATTCTGAGTGCCAAAGCTGATGAATGTAATGCTGATGTGTTACTCCCAGCGCCTGTAGTGACTTTTGACTGTACCACGACCCGTTACGAAGTTAGTTACACCTTAGATTCTATCAGTCTGATCGAGCCGCCTTCTGCAGATTTCTTCATCAAGGATGGGGTAGAGTCTGCTCCAGGAGGATTATTTGTGATACGAAATCTACCTGTAGGTGTGACCACTGTACGATATGAGATCTTTGATGATTGTGGAAACTCTACCGTAGTATTTACGACGGTGACCATCACGGATAATGTGCCGCCAATCCCAGTTTGCATCGAGTTTACAAAGGTATCGATCGGTGCGAATGGCCTCGCGGATGTGCATGCTTCTTCATTTGACAATGGTAGCTGGGATAACTGTGGTCCTGTGACTTTCAGAGCAAGAAAAATGACCAACCAATGTGAAGAAGGCACGACGGTACATTTTAGAGATAGAGTGGTATTTTGCTGCGAAGAGGTAGGTACGACCATCATGGTAGAACTTGAGATCACCGACCTATCCAACAATAGAAATTTCTGTATGGTAGAGATCAAGGTAGAAGACAAGCTACCTCCATTTATTACCAAGTGTCCTTCGGATATCACCTTGGATTGTCATGCAGACTTCAAAGATCTAGGCGTGACTGGTGAACCAGAATTCGTAGACAACTGTGCAGTGGTCGATGTTAGATTTACAGATACTGGTGCGGCTGATCAGTGCGGAGAAGGCGTTATTACACGAACTTGGACGGTAGAAGATGCACAGGGATTCACCAACACATGTTTGCAGCGCATTACCTTAAGGGATGCATCACCGTTTGGTCCAGATAATATTATTTGGCCTGCTGATTACGAGGGAAATGTATGCTTCAGTAGCTTGGACCCAAGCGAACTACCTGCTGGATTCAACTTCCCAGTCATTTCTGACGAGGCTTGTAGTCTGACATCAGCGAGCTACAGAGATCAGGTATTTTCTTTTGTAGACGGATCTTGTGTAAAAATACTTCGTACTTGGACCGTCATCGATTGGTGTACCTACCAGGAGAACACAAGTCAAGGCGTATTCACCAAACTACAAATTGTCAAGCTTAGCAATAATGTAAAACCAGTGTTTACAGACTGTTTTGATAAAACTGTATTTAGTTTCGGAAATTGCGAAGGCCAAATAGAATTCACCATCAATGCGACGGACGACTGTACACCAGCATCTCAGTTGAAGTACCGCTATACGGTCGATCTATTCGATGACGGCACTATTCAGACAAATCTTGGTGGTACAGGCAATACTGTAAGAGGCTTGTATCCTAATGGCGTACACCGAATCAACTGGATTGTAGAGGATGCGTGTGGCAATGTGACGCATTGTACCCATCTATTGATTGTAGATGATGGCAAAAAACCAACTCCATATTGCCACGCAACCATCACCACAGTGGTCATGCCTTCATCAGGTATGATCAGTATCTGGGCATCTGATTTTGATTTTGGAAGTTTTGACAATTGTACACCACAGGATCAATTGATCTTTTCATTCTCTCCAAATGTGCTAGATACACAAAGAGTGATCACCTGTGCAGATATCCCTGATGGGGTAGAAGGATACATACCAGTGGAGATGTGGGTGACAGATGCAGCAGGAAATCAAGAGTTTTGTTCGGTGGGGCTCATCGTACAAGATAATACAGGCAATGTCTGCGATGACCAAACTGGCAATTTTGGCTTTATTGGAGGGCGTGTTATGACAGCCGCAAACACAGCCGTCAGGAATTCATCCATCGAGCTTTACAGAGCGGATAATATGATAAAAAATATGATGACACCACAATCTGGAAATTACAATTTCAATGGGGTGCCACTTCATCAGAATTACAGACTCAAGGGTAGAAAAACCAATGACGTCACGAACGGACTGACCACTTTGGACTTGGTTCTTATCCAGAGACATATCCTAGCATCTGAAAGATTGAATTCGCCATTCAAAATTATCGCTGCGGATTTCAACAATGATGAAAGAATCACAACTGCTGACTTGGTTGCTCTACGAAAAGTCATTCTAGGAGTAGACACCAAACTTCCGAACAACCGAGATCCATGGTTATTCCTCGATAGTAAATTTACTTTCGCAGATCCCAATAGACCTTGGCCATACAAAGAAGGTATTGACATCTCTAACTTCTCAGGCAATATGCTGAACCAAAACCTTACTGCTGTAAAAATTGGTGATGTCAACTATTCCGCCACGGTCAATGTAGCTGGAGATGGAGTATTGGAAACGAGAAGCAATGAGCAGATGGAGTGGGTACTTGGCAATCCAGAGGCCAAGGCTGGTGAAAGTTTCGAAATACCAGTGACTGCAGGTCAAGCAGCAATGATGGCTGGAACCCAGCTAGCGATTCAATTCCCGAATCAGAAAATGGTATTCTCTAATGCCATTGCTGGTGCAATGGATATCACCCTAGATAACTTTGGATTCGGTAATCTTGAGTACGGCTTGATCAATTTTAGCTGGAATAAGGACGAGGCAATTCGGATCGACAAAGACCAAGTTCTGTTTACTTTGGTTTTTGAAGCACTAGAAGGTGGTACATTGGCAGATCAAATCCGTGTGAATAACGAAATACTTGCAGCGGAGGCATATGATGCCGATCTAAATGTAATGCCAGTAGTTCTTCGCGTAGCAAACGAAGGATCCGCAGCTTCATCTCTGGTACTATACCAAAACGTGCCGAACCCTTTCATGGATGAAACACGAATTGAGTTTTACACCGAAGTGGAGGCTGTAGCGACGATCCAAATCTTCGACGTAACGGGAAAAAGGGTATTGACCCAAGAAGTAGAGACCAAAAAAGGAACCAATCAGGTGAAAATTCACAAATCCAGATTGGGTCAAGGAGGTATGTACTTCTACGAACTTAATCATGAAGGCAAAAAACTGGTCAATAAAATGATCATGATTGACTAGAAATACAGCTATCCAATGACAAAACCACGCTCAAACAGGGTGTCATCATTGGAACTGAAAATAAAAAAAAGCGAAGGCGGCCAAGTGTCGTCTTCGCTTTTTTCGTTGAAAAAACCTACATTTTTCCGACTTCCAGCCATGGATAGTTATGATTTTTTTGGATCAAGAGAAGGCCTTGTTGATTGAATTCTGTAGAAAAATCAAATTCAAATTAACACATACTTTAATATATCAAACTATTAATATATTTTTGCCTCGGCGAAGTAATATTAGGCTTCACCCTTACGTTCACGAATTGTTAATTGCTAAAAAATTATTTGGAAATGTTGAAGTTAGGAATGTTTTTATTTCAAAATGCAGAAGAAGTAGAGGAGACAGTAGAAAACAGCCAAAATCTTATCGACCTGATAGCATCGGGTGGTCCAATGGGTATTGCCATTGTTACCATATTGCTGATGTTATCCATTGCAGCGGTCTACATCTTTATTGAGCGGTGGCTTACGATCTCTCAGGCATCAAAGATTGATGATAATTTCATTAATAATATCCGAGCTTCTGTGGCTTCTGGAAATATCGAAGGGGCAAAAGCGCTATGTAGAAATACGGATACACCCGTGGCTCGTATGATCGAAAAAGGTCTATCAAGAATAGGCAAGCCACTAAAAGATATTGATGCAGCTGTAGAGAATGTAGGAAACTTAGAGGTATTCAAATTAGAGAAAAACCTTTCATCTCTTGCCAGTATTTCTGGAGCGGCTCCTATGATCGGATTCTTAGGTACCGTGACGGGGATGATCTTGGCCTTCTACAAAATGGCTTCTGAGCAAAATGTTACGCCTGATGTACTTGCAGGTGGTATCTATCAAGCATTGATTACAACGGCTTTTGGTCTTCTAATCGGTATTTTTAGTTTCGTGGGATACAACCTTTTGGTGGCTAGGGTAGAGCAAGTAATATTCCAGATGGAGCGATCCACGATGGAGTTCATGGACTTACTTCAAGAGCCGTCTCACTAATTTTTTCTTTCTCTCATCACCTAAAAGCATTTTATCATGGGTGTAAAATCTAGAAGTAAGGTCACAGCGGAGTTCAATATGTCCTCGCTGACTGATATCATTTTTCTCTTGTTGATATTTTTCATGCTGACCTCTTCTATGGTACAGATCAATATGCCATTGCCGAAGTCCGATAGTAAAACTATTGCACCTTCGGACCTTTCCGTGATGATCAAACTCGATGAATCTGTATCGGTAAATGGTAAACCAGTGGCCTGGGAGGATCTCGAAAAAGTAGTAGCAACAGAAATTCGGTATGCGGATAATAAAAAGAATGCTACCATCTCGATCATTACCGAATCAGGTGTAACTTATGATAAAATCCATAGAATCATGAAAATCGCGAGTGGATTGGAAGTAAGAGCAATTTTAGCAACCGAAGCAAGAAAACAATAGTCATGGGTATCAAAAAAAAGAATAGAGTTTCGCCTGACTTCAACATGTCATCACTCACAGATATCATCTTTTTACTTCTGATATTTTTCATGCTGACGTCGTCTATGGTTATCCCGAATGCACTGAATCTTCAGTTGCCAGGCAAAAAGCAGCGTTCTACTCCAAGTTCAAATGATACACCTACTACCGTAGATATCAGACCAGATGGGGTGCTCTTTTTCAATAACCAAAGAATGAGCTTAGAATCCATTGAGAAAAAACTCGCTCAGCTCAAACGCAGTAGAGGAGAAGACGCCGTCATAACCATCAGTGCTTCCGCCAAAGCTAGTAATGTGGACCTCGTCGGTGTGATGGACATTGCATATAGATATGAGATAAAATCGGTGCTTTTGGATCCTCAGTGATCTGAAATACCTTACGTTACATAGTATCCAAAACTCAGGTAAGAAAGAGTCCTTTTTAAGGACTTAAGTGTTTTTTGCACCCATCGGTGGTATTCATCTTCAGGATGTAGAAAATAGGATAAATAATGTGGCTTTGAAAATTTTATGCAAAACAATGATGCATGCAGAAGGATTTCTATTTTTTCGGTAAGGACAAGGATTTGAAGGCATCGGTAACTACCACAGTCGTCCATATTCTTCTTCTTTTACTTTGTCTTTATCCTTTTCTAAAATATCAAGATCCGCCACCTCCTCAACCAGGTGGCATCTACATCGCTTTTGGTACCGATGAGGAAGGGGCAAGTGACGAATCACAGGGCGACCCAGAGGCAGCAGAGGAACCTACACCAGAAGAACCTATTTCAGCTAAACCAGTTGAAGTCAAACCTACCACCACCACAACCACAACAAATGCTGAAAGTCCAGTCAAAACTACCGTAAAACCTTCGCCCAAACCGACCACGCCCACCACTACTTCAAAGGATGTCCAAACCGAAAATCAAAAGGAGGCCGACATCAACAAGCAAAAAAGTCAATACGGAACCTTATTCGGTAAAGGTACCGGAGGCACCACTGGTTCGGGAAATGCTGGTGATCCCAAAGGTGATCCCAATAGCAAAGCCCTTGAAAATGTAGCCAAGGGAAGTGGCCGAATCGGAGGAGGACTAGCCAGTAGAGGCGTGGTATTCGAGCCCGAAATCAAAGACAATACGCAAAAAGTAGGCAGGATCGTAGTGACGGTCTGTGTGGACGCCAGCGGCAAGGTGATTAGTGCCAAATTTACCCAGCGTGGCTCCACTTCATTGGATGCACACCTGATTAAAGTAGCCGAAAATGCGGCCGCAAAATACAAGTTTTCTCCTGGTGAGATCGAAGAACAATGCGGTACCATCACCATGGATTTCAAAGTAGAGTAGCTCTATTTCATCCATTTATAATCTAAAATCCGCTCTGATTCCCAAATTTCTCGGTGCTTCTAGTAATCCTGGTCGTACAGTGTAAACACTATTCAGCACATTGTTTGCCAGAATACTTACAGATACAAACGAGGTAACTTGTACTTTTAGTCGGAGGTCAAGAAGTGTGAATCCTGAATTGTTTTGATTTCGGAATTGCTGCAATTGGAAGAGATCGATGCCCGGAAGTGGGTTCTCCAGCCTTTGGTCTATATTGATCATGTGACTCTGCTTTTGGATAGAAAGTCCAAGAGAAAAACTTTTGTAGCTCGCTTCTAAATCTGCTTTAGCACTGTGTCTGGTTCTATATTTGAGTACATTTTGATCTGTACTGAGGTTGTTGATCACATCGGGGTTGGTACCGAAGTTTCGATACGTGGGGTCGATGTAGGTGTATCCTGCTAATGTTTGGACTTTTACTTTTCCCAGTTTGATTTGGCCTATAATGGAGATTTCTCCCCCATTGATCTGTGTATCTCCGACATTGATGGGCATGAAACCAATGAGACCTGACGAAGCAAACTCGATCATATCCGTATAAACCGAGGTAAATCCTGCAATATCCACAAATCCTTCAAACAAGCCTACCTTAAATCCTTGCTTCAGTGCTAATTCCGCCGTCCATCCGAACTCAGGTTTGAGCAGCGGATTAGGATTGATCGGGATTCCTCCGAAGTTGGTGGTAATAAATCGCTCGGTAATGGTCGGATATCGGTAGCCCTGTCCCCAAGAGGCCCTAATCGAGGTATATTCTGCTAATGAATAGTTAAAGCCCAATCTAGAAATGATTTGATCATCTGTAATCTCGCCGCCTGGTATTTCGATGCCTTGGAAATTTGCGGGACTGCTTTGTTGGTTGTATTCGTAGCGAACACCAGCTGTCCAAGTCCATTTTTTGTACGTCTTTTCTAATTGTAGAAAGGCGGCATGATTTTGAAAATTGAAGGTGGTATCTCCGAAAAGTTCTGCGTCAGAACTGGTCCAACTTCCCATCAGTCCGGAAGTGAGTACGAGGCCGATTCGATCAAAGTTTTTTTGGTATTGATACTCTGCATACTTTGTAAGTGAGGAATTTGACTGATTGTTGTTGTTATCATTATTGATACCATACAGCCTCATCTGCAATTTGTGTTGATTACCTCGGTCATCCTGATACTGTAGGAAAGGGTCTATCATATACCGACGTCTTTTCCCTTCGGAGACGGTGCCAGGATAGGGCTGTAGGATGCCTCGAAGGGCATTAGACCAAACGAAAAAATCCGAACTATGATTGATATTAAGTAAGGAATTGAGCCCGAAAGTCCACTGATCAGAGAGGTGATATTTCAAGGTGAGACCAGCTCTACCTCGGTTTTCATAGGTTTCTGCGGCATAACTTTTCAATTTGTTATAAAACCCATGGGCCGTTAAGTCTAGTTTTCCGATTTTGCGACGATGTGTCAAGGATGTATTGACTCGATATGGCTGAAAATCATACCAAGTCATCCGCGGGTCAGGAAATTTGTCAAACAACGTATATCCAATCGAAGCTTCTGTCTCTGGCGTGATTCTGGGGCTTGCACGTCTGATATTGACGATACCATTTAGGGCTGCCGAACCGTATAGAGCGCTACCAGCGCCTTTCAGCACTTCGATCTGACCAATATTTTCGATAGGAATATCCGACCAGTTAGTGAATCCGGCGTCAGCTTGTAGGGCGGGCATATCATCGATCAGCAGCATGACTCTGCTTCCTGCACCATAGGAAAAACCTGAGCCCCCACGGATGTTGGCCTGACCACCTACCACCTGAACACCAGGCAGTTTATTCAATACCGCATCACCACTGTTGGAATTGATAGCATTGATGAGGGCAGGTTTGATCACATCCACTGAGATGGTATTTTGAGTGAGACTTCGTTCGTACCGCGAACTGGTCACGGTCACAATATCAAGCTGATTTGGGAGGGCATTGAGGTAGATAACACTTGCTGAGTTAGCATCTGCACCTAACCTCGTAGAAAGGACTGAGATAGGCTCATAACCAAGGTAGGTGATATTGATCTCGGAACAATCCGAATCCGATATAAAAAAATTTCCAAAGGCATCCGAAGTGGCTTGGACATTTGACTTACAACTAATCAATGCACCATTGAGAGGTTCGCCAGTGGTGCCATCTCGAAGGCTTCCATATTTTTTTGATTGGCCAAATATAGCAGTAGAAACTACCAAAAGTATTAAAAAGCTCAGATGTCTCATGATGACCCATATTTGGTGGCTAAAGTAGGTATTTGTAATCAAAAGAGATGGTTTTTTGCGATATTTTTTAGATTTGATTTTTGACATAGAAGCCAAGTATGTTTTTGACTCCGAAATAGGGGGAATTGGGCATCGGTGTGCAAACAATCTAACAATAGCCAATATATTAAATTGAGTGATTAAGCTAACTGATGATGGATAATGGTCAATTTTTTTTAGCCTATCCTTTTGCGCGACGGCACAAACTAAAATGTTTATGGGCGCTCGAATTATGGAGCGAACATTCGCCACTGACCCATGTATTCAAGTAGGATAGGAACTTTTATTGAAAATGGCGGCTTCATCCTAACATTGGGATACCAAGGCGAGTTTTTATTCCTCTTGGATACTAATCAAGCAGCGCAGTGTTCTGGTGGTCAGGCGCTTTTGCCGAAATCGCAAAAATGGTGACAAAAGCTAGTAGACGACCAAATATGGATTAAACGCAAAGACCGCAATGATTTTTCGCAAAGACCGCAGAACCAAATAGCAATGCCAAATACAGTTATCGCAAGTTTGTAACTTGTGCTTTAATAGGACTTCCCTTCCAAAATTTCCCAAACTCCATCGGTTTGGTGAAGGCACCAACCTCAGAGAGGTTGTATGTTTGTAGAAATGCAAATGAGGGATACATCTTTTGGCGACATTTTTGCCGAAATCGCAAAAATGGTGACAAAAGCTAGTAGACGACCAAACATGGATTAAACGCAAAGACCGCAATGATTTTTCGCAAAGACCGCAGAGCCAAATAGCAATGCCAAATACAGTTATCGCAAGTTTGTAACTTGTGCTTTAATAGGACTTCCCTTCCAAAATTTCCCAAACTCCATCGATTTGGTGAAGGCACCAACCTCAGAGAGGTTGTATGTTTGTAGAAATGCAAATGAGGGATACATCTTTTGGCGACATTTTTGCCGAGATCGCAAAAATGATGACAAAAGCTAGAGACGACCAAACCCAAAATTTACCGCAAAGAAGCAATGCCTGCAACAAGCTCCAGCGGAGCGAAATCCTAATTGCCTTTGGCGTTAGCCCGCGGATACGCGTACAAAGGACTTCCCTTTTTGGCGACATTTTTGGCGAAACTGCAAAAATGATGACAAAAGCGCTCTAACAAAAAAGCCCCTCCAAATCTGGAGAGGCTTTTTTTGATTTATTCGTTTGGCACCATCTTGAATTCCACTCGCCTATTGAGGGATCTTCCGTTGAGGGTGTTGTTATCTGCGATGGGGCGGCTATCTCCGTAGCCTGCGTAGGTGAGCCTTCCCGCCGGAATACCTAATTGGATCAGGTAATCGTAACACGCTTTTGCTCTTCGCTCGGAGAGGGCCTGATTGGCCGAACTGCTGCCGGTGTTATCAGTGTGTCCACCGATGACTACACTGAAGTCCGGGTATCGATCGATGATATTGGCGATCTGGCGTAGGATGGCATATGATTCTTGCTTGAAGGTAGCCTTGCCCGTTTCGAATTGGACAGAGCGCATCGCTACATCAAGGGTCTTTTTATCCTCTTTTGCGATTTCTGGACAACCTTTATTGCTCACTGGTCCAGGGGTGTTGGGGCATTTATCCTCATTGTCTGGGATACCGTCACCATCTGTATCAGGGCATCCGCCATACACACGTGGACCAGGTTTCTTAGGACAGAGATCATCCTTGTCTGGGATGCCGTCGCCATCTGTATCAGGACATCCGCCAAATTGGGCGATGCCTTTCTCATTTGGACACTTATCTTGTGCATTGGGTACGCCGTCACCATCATCATCTGGGTCTGTTGGTGCTGGAGCTGGAGTTTGATCTTTCTTTTCTTCTGGACAGCCTTTGTTGGTGGCCGTACCTGCTACATTCGGGCATTCGTCGTGAATATCTGCTACGCCGTCGCCGTCTGTGTCCGGACATCCTTTGAGGAGTCTTGGACCCGCTACGTTGGGACATTCGTCTTGATAATCTGGCACACCGTCGCCATCGGTATCTGGACAACCATTGAAGATTTTTGGTCCGAATTGATCAGGGCAGAGGTCTAGGTTATTCGGGATGCCATCACCGTCATTATCCATGAGTTCGTCATCCTTCTTGTCCTCTTTAGGCGTATCCTCTTTGTCTTTCTGGCCATATCTGTATACAAATCCGATTCCGTACTGGAAGTTGGATCTATTTTCTTTGAGGGCGTGTCTGTATTCTGCTTGAATATTGATGTCGAGATTGTTTGCTGCTCGGAAGTTGACCCCAAGACCAAGCGGAAACTGGGCATTGAAGTCTCCCTCAAATTCCATTACCCCACCGGCTCCCGCCATGACATAAGGCTTGATTTGCGCATCGGGCTTCGATAGTGCATATTGGAGTTGGGCATCGATGCTGCCTACTACTTTATTGATACTTCGTATCGAATCTACGTGTGATCGTACAGATCCAAGTTTGATGGGGATAACTAATTGGAGCTTAGGCTGAAGTTGTTTGTGGTATCCTACTTCAAAACCGTAGTTGAGATTTTTGAATGCGGAGAAACTGCCACCATTTAGGGATTGGTAATCCATAAACAGGGTCTTAAAAGACAATCCCCGATCAAATGTAGTAGGAGGGATAGAGTCTTGGGCAGACATTTCCAAAAATAGAATCCCAAAGGCTATAATGGTCCAAAATTTTCTCATTTCGAAGGGTTTGAACTAATCGAATTTGTTTATTTTCTATTGTTTACATAGTGAATCCTTCCACCATATAAAGTGCAAAAATAACAATTATCCGCAATGCTGTATCCTTTTTAAGGAAAATATAATGAAAAAACATAATATATAGCGTTTTCACGGTGTGGTATAAGGGTTTCTCCTAGGTATGAAAGGTCATTTTGAGTTTGCTATGGTAAAGCCTCGAAGTACCCTGTCAGCTTGTTTTTTCGCACTTTATCCCAATGAAAGTATTTGCCGTTCATGACGACGTAGACGCCGGGTGGGAGGATTTGGACAAAGGCCAAGGCGCTTCCAAGGTTGAAAAAACCATCTGAGGAAGTGCCGAATGCATAGGGGACCATGGCACCGGTGAGGACAATGGTCTTTTGGTTTATTTGCTCCGCGGCCAGAGCTTTTGCGGTATCTACGACTCGGTCCGTACCGTGCGTGATGATAATTTTATCGGATTTTGCACTTTTGCAGTTGTGGATGATGATCTGCTGGTCGGCTTCGGTCATCTCGAGGCTATCCACCATCATGAGCGTTTTGACATCGATCGCCAGGGTACATCGACCTCGGTCAAACATCTGGGGGAGGTGTGTATCCTTGAAATACAGTTCTCCGGTGATAAAATTATACTCCTTATCGAAGGTACCGCCTGTGACGAATACTTGTATTTGTGATTCCATGACTTGATCTGGGTTTTAGAGTGGGATGTTCCCGTGTTTGCGTTTTGGGGTATCTACTTTTTTCGTCTCGAGCAATTGGAAGGCGTTGATCAGCTTTTTTCTGGTATCTCTCGGCAGGATGACTTCATCCACAAATCCACGAGCGGCTGCTTTGTAGGGATTCGCAAATTTGGCCTGATACTCTAGTTCTTTTTCCAAAAGCTTTTGGGCTTTGTCCTCGGCCATGCTGATCTCCTTTTTGAAGATGATTTCAGAAGCACCTTTCGCCCCCATCACAGCGATTTCTGCCGTCGGCCAAGCGAAATTGAAGTCGGCACCGATGTGCTTGGAGTTCATCACATCATAGGCACCACCATAGGCTTTTCGGGTAATGACGGTGATGCGTGGTACAGTCGCCTCGCTGAAAGCGTAGAGGAGTTTTGCTCCATTGGAGATGATGCCATTCCACTCTTGGTCGGTACCTGGGAGAAATCCGGGTACATCTACCAGCACGAGCATCGGGATATTGAAGGCATCACAAAACCGTACAAATCTGCCTGCTTTTTTTGAGCTCTCCACATCCAATACGCCCGCGAGTGACATCGGCTGATTGGCGATGATCCCGATGGACTGTCCTGCTAAACGACCGAATCCCACCACGATGTTGTCCGCATAGTGTTCGTGGATTTCGTAGAAAGTATCGGCATCTACCAGTTCTCCGATCACTTCCTTCATGTCATAAGGTGTGGAGGAGGCACTCGGGATGATGTCGTCCAGGGTCGGTCTGGACTCGTCTTTTGCGGTGTAGGGTAGGGCAGGCGCCTTTTGTTGATTATTTTGTGGTAGGTAGGAGAGTAGCTTTTTGATCTGTTTGATACAGTCCAAGTCGTTTGCTGCCACGAGGTGGGTCACGCCTGATTTGCTGGCGTGGGTCATGGCACCACCAAGCTCTTCGCTGGTGACTTCTTCATTGGTGACGGTCTTGACCACGTTTGGTCCGGTGACGAACATGTAGCTCGTCTGATCCGTCATGATGACAAAGTCTGTGATGGCTGGCGAATACACCGCTCCACCAGCACAGGGTCCCATGATGGCGGATATCTGTGGGATGACACCTGAGGATTTGGTATTTCTGTAGAAGATATCGGCATAGCCACCTAGGGAGCTCACACCCTCTTGTATCCTTGCACCACCGGAGTCATTGAGCCCGATCATGGGTAGGCCATTGTCCAGGGCGAGATCCATGATTTTACAGATTTTTTCTGCGTGGGTCTCAGAGAGCGATCCACCAAAAACGGTGAAATCCTGGGCAAATACGCACACCAATCGACCACCGATCTTCCCGAAACCAGTCACGACTCCATCTCCGAGAAACTGCTGATTTTCCATATCGAAATCCGTGCAGCGGTGCTCTTTTAGCTGGTCTATTTCCTGAAAACTGCCTTCGTCCAAGAGCAGCATGATGCGTTCTCGGGCAGTCAGTTTTCCTTTCTGGTGTTCTTTTTCGATGCGGTCAATGCCTCCACCGAGTTTGGCTTGGGCTATTTTATCTTGCAGAATGCCTATTTTTTCATTCATCTTTTGGTCAGGTTTTATGGTTTGGAGCTAGGTGACCAACTCCTAAATTAGCTGCAATAATACGATGATTTTTGGAATTTTCGGTAGGGGGTATTTTCCATAAAGAACGATGGTAGACAGCATTCAGGAAATCATGAACAAATGAAAATCCATCTGTCATTTTGGGTTTCTGTACAACGACTTGGTCCATTCGATAAAAATGATGATAAAAGTCAGAACTCATGATCTTCGAATTCAAAATATCTGTTACATTTGTCGAAGGTTTTGACAAGGAAATGGTCTGGAGGATGGTCAATTATTCGACAGTTTCTTGTAAAATCAGTGTTAAATAATAAAATATATTGCAATGGCTTTTGACCTTACAAATATGCTTTCGGAAAATGTCCAAAATATGACGGAATCAGCTACCCTTAGAATGGCCCAAAAAGCACGTGACCTTGCAGCTTCTGGTGTAAAGGTGATCTCGCTCAGCATAGGTGAACCTGATTTTGATACGCCTGACCACATCAAAGCAGCAGCCAAAGAGGGTTTGGATAAGGGCTTCACCAAGTACACACCCGTGTCTGGACTCATCGAATACAAAAAAGCCATCGTTCACAAGCTCAAAGAAGAAAATGGTCTAAGCTACGATGTAAGTCAAATCATGGTCTCCAATGGGGCCAAACAAACCATCGCCAATATCTGCATGGCCCTTCTAAATCCAGGTGATGAGGTCATCATCCTAGCTCCATATTGGGTTTCATACATCGATATCGTAAAATTTTGCAAAGGAGAGCCGGTGGAAGTGTATGCAGGAATCGAGCAAGATTATAAAGTAAAGCCAGAGCAGCTCGCTTCAGCAATTACTGATAAAACAAAATTGGTCATTTTCTCCTCTCCGTGTAATCCCACGGGATCTGTTTATACCAAGTCGGAACTCGAAGGTCTAGCGGAGGTCCTAAAAAAGCATGACAACCTGATCGTACTTTCGGATGAAATCTATGAGTACATCAATTTTGACGGCGTACATGCGAGCATTGCGCAGGTAGAGGGTATGTACGAGCGTACAGCTGTGGTCAACGGCATGTCTAAGGGATTCTCCATGACGGGATGGCGCCTTGGCTACATGGCTGGACCAAAATGGCTCGCGGAGGCGTGCAACAAAATACAAGGGCAGATCACATCAGGCGCCACCAGCTTCGGGCAGTATGCAGCTGCCGTAGCCCTCACTGCAGATAAAACAGCCACCCAAGAGATGACCGCAGCCTTCCACAAAAGAAGGGACCTCGTGATCGAGCTGCTTTCTGAGATACCAGGCATGAAGACCAACAGACCAGCAGGCGCATTCTACATTTTCCCAGATATTAGCTACTATTTTGGTAAGTCTGATGGCAACTTCACCATTCAGAATGCGGAGGACTTCGAGTCCTACATGCTCACAGAGGCACACGTGGCGGTCGTAGGCGGGGGCTCTTTCGGTGCTCCGAATTGCTTCCGGATTTCTTATGCAGCCTCTGAGGAGGATCTTCGGACCGCCATCGCGAGTATGAAACGGGTATTGGAGAAGTTCGCATAAGGCCGCATAATGGAGCTGCTTCTGAGCATATTATGGTTGGAAGTAAGTGAAACTTGGTGACCTTACTACATAGGCTTTTATTTGTCAAAGTAAGGCATATGACCCGGTATTATCTGTTTTGAAAAATCAATTTTCAGCTAATATCTGGCAGGTCGCTTGCCTCAATTCCTTGTTGATTGATGGCAGTGCCATTTTAATTATTAAGTAAATGGTGAAAAAATGAAATTTTATGTTTTTGATTTTGATGTAAATAAAAAGAAATATTTTTGGACTTCTCTTCAGAACACCGAAGAAATTAGAGGTAAAAATAATTTGCATTTAATTACCAGGGGTGTTGTAAATCTTAATTCACCAATAAATCTAAAAATTCCTTTTGGTAAAGAATTTGATCCTATTTTAACCAATTTTTACATGCCTACAATTCATAAGTCGGTAGTGGAATTATTTGAAAAATTTGGCCTAACAGGATGGAAGGTTTCACCAGCTATTTTGCATTTATCAAAGAAGTTAATAAATGAATATTATTTTGCAATGAGTATTACAGGAGAAGTGGGACCCATCCAATGGGAGAAATCACAATTGTTAAAGCGAGAGACACAACCAGGAATGTTTTGGCCATATAGATTAGGATTGTTCTTTGATGAAAGTACTTGGGATGGTTCAGATTTTTTTATGTCAACGGATACTACTGGTCTTATTATTATTACTGAAAAAGCAAAAGATGTAATTTTAAAATCGGGCACAAAAAATGCAAGAATTACGCCAATTGCGGAAGTAGAGCTTGGAGGTGGACCTATCAAATAATCTTTCTATTTTTCTACTTAAGAGTCATTACGAACCAACTTTTTGATCAAACTGATTTGGCCGAGGTGGTAGTATCCATGCTCGAGCATGGCCTCGATGTTGCGCTCATAGCTGCCGTATTTGGGATCTACGAAATCCCCTTCGAGGGCATCATCCTCCATATGTGACACATGCTGGATGAAGACCTCCGCATCCGAAATTAGTTTGCGGACGAGGGCTTGCCACTCCTCCTCAGTCCGAATGGGTGGTCGATCAAAACTGTACTGATCCCGAATCGTAAGCGGTCTGCCCTCGAAAACCTCCAAAATACCTGCCAGATAGTAATCCATGTGAAAAACCAAATCTGCTATAGAGTTGTGCTTCCCAATGGTTTTGACGGCATCTGCGGCCGTCACGTCTTGGGTGATGGCTCGGAAATTGGTATTCGCTATCCAAGTACCATCGATGAAAAGCTCTCTTAAGCGAGCTGCGAGTTGGGATGATTTTTTCATAGTTGCTCCATTTTCTATTCTAAAAAGCTGATGATATCTTCCTTGTCTTTCCGTTGGATATTGGGTACGAGGCAGTCTTCTGCGGGATAGCCTACGGGCAGCAGTAAATATGCTTTCTCGTTTTTGGGCCGATCTAGAAGTCGCTCCAAAAAATTCATCGGGCTCGGCGTATGGGTCAGGGTGACGAGGCCTACCTGATGAATAGCCGAAATGAGAAAACCAGAAGCGATGCCCACAGATTCACTCACGTAATAATTTTTTACCTGCTGATCCCCATCGAGATCATATGGTTTTTTGAAGACGATGATGAGCCAGGGTGCAGTCTCTAGGAAGGGTTTATGCCAGTCAGTCCCGAAGGCTTTGAGGTCATCGAGCCATTCATCGCTCATCCTGCCGTGGTAGTTGAGGTATTCTTCCTTTTCTGCGGCTTCTCGGATTTGTTTTTTGAGCGTAGGATTGCTTACCGCTACGAAGTGCCAGGGCTGCTTATTGGCTCCGCTTGGTGCGGAGCCTGCGATCTGAAGTAGCTGAAGGATGAGCTCTTTAGGGACAGCCTCATCGGAAAAATATCGTACTGACCTTCTCAATTTCATGCACGTCAGGAGGGCTTCGCTACGCTGTAGGATTTCTGCTTCGCTTGGCTTATGGTAGAGCAGTGGGATATGATCTTTGGCTTCCATCAGAGGTCACCGAGTTGAGGTCTGAGGATGATTTCTTCCATCACGGCGGCATCACTGAGGTCGAGTGCTGCCCCGACCATGGTGGCGATGTCGCTGGCTTCCATCAGTCTTTCGTGGGGCAGGTCTACGCCCTTCCAACTATCAGACCAAGTGGCACCTGGCATTACGGCGATAACTTTGATGCCTTCTGCTTTGAGTTCGGCACGGAGTACCTTGGTGTAGCCCAGCAGAGCGAATTTGGAGATGCTGTAAGATCCACCATTCGGGTAGGCCATGAAGCTGGCGATGGAACACATATTGAAGATATAGCCCTTGCGCTGTGGGGTCATTAGTGGGAGGATGCCACGTGTAAGGTAGTAGGCACTGTAGAGATTGGTCTCGATCATGAGCGGCAGATTCTCTTCGGACTCTTCGGTGGTATTGCCAGGATAAAAGATGCCCGCATTATTGACCAAGATATCCACACCATCCCAGGTGTGCTGGACGAAGTCGATCAGTCGCTGAATATCTGATTTTTGACGAACGTCGATGTCGACCCCATGTGCTTCGATGCCGAATTTTTGGCTTAGCTCTTGGGCGAGTTGGGTTATTTCACTTAGATTTCGACTACACAGGATCATGGAGATCCCTCTCTGAGCGAATTCCTGGGCGATGGCTAGGCCTATTCCTTTGCTTGCTCCGGTGATAATGGCTTTCATGGGCGGTTTTTGTTCTTTATCATTTGATTTCACAATGGGCTATCTCCTAAGCGAATTTTCCCCAAGAAGTAGCATCCAACAAAGGTAATGATTTTCGAATGATCTATTTATATATTTTGAAATACCTCTCCCGATCTCCGAATATAGCTCGATCACCGTTAGCTCAAGTTTGTTACTTGTGCTTTCCAAACCAAGCCTTCATTTTCACGCAAAGTCTGCAAAGATTTTTAGTAACGATTACTGTTAGCGCAAGTTTTTAACTTGTGCTTTACCGACTAAGCCTTCATTTTCACGCAAAGTCCGTAAAGATTTTTCGGAAAGACTACTGTTAGCGCAAGTTTGCAACTTGTGCTTTACCGCCTAGGCCTTCATTTTCACGCAAAGTCCGCAAAGATTTTTCGCAAAGACCACAGAGCCAAAAAGCAATAAATGAAACCAGCTCCAGCGGAGCGACATATAAGTAGCTGTGGGCTTTAGCCCGCGGATACGAAAATCAAAGGGATCTCCTTTTGGCGACATTTTTGCCAAATCGCAAAAATGATGACAAAAGCTAGAGACGACCAAACCCCAAATCTACCAAACGCACATTTCTACCTTTCAAAATCGTCAATCATGCCTACAAATGACTAGGCAATAATCAAGCCCATCAACTCCACTTTTCACCAAAATTTGGGTCTTCTTACAGGGCTTTCTGTGGGATTACTTTGACATTTGATCTAAATTTAAAACCTTAGACCACTAAAAATTGTATTTTTGCAGGATACTTAAAATTGACACATGGTCAAGAACTTACTATTTCACTTCGGGTCCTTCGTAGAATGGCAGCCCCAGATCTACAAAAAGCCCGAAAACTGGCGGATGTACTACCAAGAGACCATCCGGCAGATGTACGATATCGGGATCGGCTCACTACCGATTGTCATTCTCATTAGCCTCTTCATCGGGGCGGTGACTGCTGTACAGTTTTACTACCAGATGTCGGGCACCTTGATTCCTCCATTTTACATCGGCTATATCGTACGGGATATGACCATCATCGAGCTGGCGCCGACCATCACGTGTCTGGTATTGGCTGGTAAGGTCGGATCGAATATGGCTGCCGAATTGGGAGGAATGCGACAAAAGGAACACATCGATGCCATGGAGATCATGGGAGTCAATACCTCAGCATACTTGGTCATGCCCAAGGTCGTTGCGGCCATATTGGTCATTCCGATCCTGGTCTGTGTAGCGGCCCTGGTGAGTATCCTAGGAGCATACATTGCAGCGGTACCGACTGGTTTATTTACAGGAGCTGATTATATCAAGGGCATACGTTCGTTTTTTGTTCCTTACAATGTATTTATGATGTTTGTGAAGTCAGTGGTCTTTGCTTATATCCTGACTTCGGTCAGCTGCTATCAGGGATATTTTGTCAAAGGTGGTAGCATCGAATTGGGAGAAGCGAGTACGCGAGCAGTGGTGTACAGTGACATTTTGATCCTACTTGCTGACTACGTTATTGCCATCATTTTGACTGCTTAAAAGAAAAAAAGACGATGATTCAAGCTGTAAATATCAAGAAGCAATTTGGCGAGCAGGAGGTCCTGAAAGGGATCGATTTTACCTTCGAGCAAGGGAAGACCAATTTGGTGATAGGCAAAAGTGGTTCTGGAAAGACGGTATTGCTCAAAATTTTGGTCGGATTATTCAAACCTACTTCCGGGCAGGTGCTTTACAATGGGGTGGATCTTTTTTCGCTGGATAAAATGGCACTCAGAGCCCTCAGGATGCAAGTCGGGATGCTCTTTCAGGGGAATGCACTCTTTGACTCCATGAATATTGAGCAAAATATCCGTTTCCCCCTCGATATGTTTACTACGATGACGGCTGCCGAAAAATCCAAGAGGGTAGACTACTGCCTTGAGCGGGTCAGTCTTTCTGGCAATAATCATAAATACCCCTCAGAAATTAGTGGTGGTATGCAAAAACGGGTCGGTATCGCCCGGGCCATTGTACTTCAGCCTAAATACCTTTTCTGTGATGAACCAAACTCTGGTCTCGACCCAAAAACTTCCATCACGATCGATGAGCTGATTCATTCCATCACAAGGGATAATCAAATCACCACCATCATCAATACCCACGATATGAACTCGGTGATGGAGATCGGCGAAAATATCTGTCTCCTGGATCAGGGGTACCTCGCTTGGAATGGCTCCAAAGAGCAGGTACTTCTGGATAGCAATGAGACGCTCAATAGCTTCATCTTTGCTTCTCCTTTCCTACAAAAATTGGTGGATCAGATCAAGGCAAAACCATACTAAGTTCTAGGCTTGTTTTTGATTTCTACCTAGGATTCCTTTCTGGGGTATTTCAGAAAGGTTTAGAAACATTAGTGCATCGATGGCGTCCTGAAAGAGTGGATCCCTATTAAATCCAACGAATTTTGCATTTTGGGCTAGGTATTTTTTGATGAGCACGGGAATCCGGTGCTGCCCTCGCTCGATGTCGGCGATGATTTGATCCAAGACCTTGACATCTTGAGCACCAGATGTGAGCAGATTTTCGCATTCTTTGGGAAGGTCTATTTTAAATTTTTTCCGAGGTCTTATCCATTGAGCGATCTCAGGCTGGCAAAAGTATTGGTGAAGATACCGAAGTATGATACATTTGGAGAGATGTCTGTAATCATTGCTGATGGATACTGGTCCGAAGAGATGGCTTGCCTTTATTTCATCTTGTGCATATTGGATGATGGATTTCCACAACAAAAGCAGTGGTAGTGCTTTCTTCTGGTAGGCTTCTACTACAAAAGAACGTCCCAACTCTACCGAATTTTCCAATAGGGCTGTGATCTTTGGATCGTACTTGAACAACGAGGCGGTATAAAAACCGAGAAGGCCCATATTGGGTACGATGTCTTTGCCGATACCCATACGATAACCACCTACGAGGGTTTTCGCTTCGTGATCCCAAAGGATGAGTTGCTGATAGTATTGATCATAAGCATCGATATCTAGCATGTGCCCAGTTCCTTCACCGACCGCTCGAAAGTTTCGTTCGCGTTCTATCCCAATGGCACGCATCAGATGAGGATAGGACCGGCCTTCGAATACGAAGACTTCGTAGGAGGCACTCTTTGCTATGGATTTTCCATTTTTCTGCAATGCGGAGACCTCTTGGCATAGGTAGCCTGTAGAAGGCGTATCAGCTGGCAGTTCTAAGGCTTTTTCGCCAAATTGTGGAAATTGCGGTAGCGGCATTTTCCATGGTTTCCAGCTACTCTTGAGGGCGTGTACCCGTGCACGTAGGTATGGTCCGAAGTACTGGACATCGGTGATCGAATCCTGCGTCTCTACGCTAATAGGGGTGCCTATGCGGACTTTAATTACTTCTGCTTTTTTATTAAATAATTCACTCGGTAATCGAAGTGTGCCAAGTCGGGGGTGTATCAATCCAGCTAGATAAAAAAGTAGACTATTATTTCCTTCGAAATAAACGGGTAAAATAGGCACCGATACCCGATGGAGAAATTTGACAATGGAGGAGGCCCAAGGTTTGTCTTTTATTTTTCCATTTTTTTGCATTCGGGATACTTCTCCGGCCGGGAAAATGCCCAAGCCTCCGCCTTGGTGTAGGTGAAGCATTGCTTTCCGGATAGATGCAGCATTTTGGGTATGGTTTCTATTTCTTTCGAAAGGGTCCACGGCGATGATTCGTGGCTCTAGGGGTTTGATATCCTGAAGAAGATAGTTGCCCATGAGTTTGAAGTCCGCTCTTTGGGATGCCAATATTTTCATGAGGATCAATCCGTCGATACCGCCCAAAGGATGATTGGCTACCGCACAAAAAGCACCTGTACTCGGTATATTTTTCAAATCTGATTCGTCTATTTCAAATCTGACTCCTATTTCATCTAATACATGATCGATGAAGTTTAGATCTTCGAGATGGGAGCCCTTGTCATACACTTCATTGATTTTGTGTAGATTGAGTGATTCGAGCACCCATTGGTTTAGGGGCAATTGATTGATTTTGGTGATGGACTGAATCTGGTCGATATGGATGAGCGGCATATATTTACTTTGCTTTGTAATAATTACTTTTTGCAAAGGTCAAATTATGGTATGACGTCAAGGTTAATATCGTTTTACCATCTAGGTTGGTAATATTAATTTTTGGTTATGCATCGGTCCGACCAGCGATGGCTTCTCCAGCGATCCAGCCACCGGTCCATGCTGCTTGAAAATTAAATCCACCTGTCACAGCATCAATATTTAATATTTCACCTGCCACATAGAGGGATGGATACTTTTTTAGTGAGAAACTTTTGAAGTCGATCTGTCGGAGATCTATGCCACCTGCGGTTACAAATTCTTCCTTAAAGGTGCTTTTGCCGTGGATTCGGAAGCTGGCCTGGGTACATTCTGCTGCGATGGATTGGAGCAGCGCCGTGGAGGCATTCGCCCACTGGGTCTGCTCGGGTACCCGCAGGTGCCTGAGGATGGAGTCCCACAGTCGAGCGGGAAATCCAAATTTCGGGGTGGTCCCGAGTTGCTTTTTGGGGTGTTCGGTCTTTGCTTGCTGGAGCATCTCTAGTGCATCTGCCTGATCGATCCCGATCCAGTTGAGCCGTATATTAGCTTGGTACTGTGCCGCTGCGAGCTCCCGTGCTGCCCAGGCGCTGAGCTTAAGTACCGCTGGTCCGCTCAGCCCCCAGTGGGTGATGAGGGTAGGTCCTTGCGTGTGATAGTTGGTGCCTTCCAGCGTGATTTCTGTGTGTGGCATGCTGAGTCCAGCGAGTTCTTGTAGTCGTGCGTCCTTGATATGGAAGGTGAAAAGGGATGGCACTGGAGGGATGATCTCTACTTCCAGTGATGCGGCCAGTCTATCCCACACGCGGGGATTGGATCCAGTGGTGAGGAGTAGGTTTTTAGTCTGGTAACTACCCTTGGCGGTGAGGATGCGCCACGGATGGGATTCCGCCTCGTGATAGCTGAAGTCGTCCACCCGACAGGAGGTATGCAGCTGAATTCCAAGCTTTTTTCGCTCCTGCTCCAGGGTATCCAGAATGGAGTGTGAGGAGTCGCTGACGGGAAATACACGGCCATCGTCCTCGATCTTGAGGGGTACGCCCCGTTCCTCAAACCAGCCCATGGTATCCCCACAGGCAAATCGGTGGAAGGGCCCGAGTAGCTCCTTCTGCCCACGGGGGTAATACTTTACCAGATCCCGCGGATCGAAGCAGGCGTGGGTCACATTGCAGCGGCCACCGCCGGAGATCCGCACTTTCTCTAGCACCTCCTTCCCACGCTCCAGGATGACAATGCGCAGCCCTGGATTCAGTGATTTCGCCCGAAGTGCCGTAAAATATCCCGCGGCACCACCCCCGATGACGACCAGATCATAGCCTTGTGTGACATTCCCATTCATAAGGGCAAAGGTACGGAGAAATGGGGAGGGGAGAAGATTTGGTAATAAAATTTGGAAGAAACTGTGCTTTTGGGACGAATCTGCTATTTTTTTTAAAAAAAATACAGCTGGAATTTGATAATTAGATCTATGTAAATTATTTTTGAGACTGAGAGTTTGATGCAAAAAAAAAGGTGAGTCACCCCACCTTGTTTGTCTTAATCACAACGGAATAATCCTTATTGTGAATTGCTTCAAATTCTGTTGCAAAAGTAATCATTCATTTTTAAACTACCCTACAATGACAGAAAAAAAATTAAAAAAAGTTGTCGGATTGGATTTAGGAACCAATTCCATCGGCTGGGCCGTCATCGAATCTGATTTTGAAAGTAAAAGAGGAAGAATCCTCGGTATGGGCTCTCGGATCATCCCCATGGGTGCGGACTCTATTTCTGATTTCAACAAAGGAAGCCTCAAATCTGCTGCATCGGACAGAACGACTTTTCGTGGTATCAGAAGGCTCACGGAACGGGCTTTGCTGCGAAGAGAACGCCTCGTGAAAGTACTCAAAGTCCTCAATTGGCTACCTCAGGATTTTGAGAATGGACAGGAATCCGCTGTGGCTTACAGCAAAGAAAACGGGAAATCGGTCTTTAGATTTGACGACAGCTATCAGGAAATGAAGCAATGGTTTCTCGATCAGAATGCCAGTATCGCCATTATGCCCAAGGATTGGACTGTCTACTACCTTCGTATGAAGGCTCTTAGCACGCAGATTTCGAAAGAAGAATTGGCCTGGGTAATTTTGAATTTCAATCAGAAGCGGGGTTATTTCCAGCTTAGGGGCGATGAAATTGAGTCCGATACAAAAACCGATAAAAGTTTTGTCAATGGCCGGGTCATTCGTATCGAAGAAACGGGAGATATCAGCCGAGGGAAAAAACGATTGTTGATCGAATTGGAGGAAGGAATCATCGGTCAGTTTGAATCTAGCTATATCCCAGATTGGTTGGGGCAAAATATTGACTTTCTCGTCACAGAAAAAAAGCTCAAAGATGGCTCTCTTTCCGTAACGCTCACTACCCCAGCTGATACCGATTGGACCCTTAGGAAGAAAAAAACGGAAGCCGACCTCGAACGCAATCACCTTACCGTGGCACAAAAGGTGATGAATACCCTCGTAAAAAATCCACATGCCAAGATCAGAGGAAAGGAAATCCATACCATCGACAGGAGATTTTACAAACGGGAGTTCGATCAGATATTGGCAAAGCAGGCAGAGTTTTATCCAGAACTGAGTGATCCCCAGATTGTAGATGCTGTGGCCAAGGTGCTCTACCGATCGAACGCAAAGCATCAGGCTTTCCTGAAGTCACAGACGATCCCATGGATTCTGAGCAACGATGTGCTCTATTACCAAAGACCATTGCGGTCAAAAAAGTCAGAAATCGCAGACTGTGAGTATGAATTCAGAAGCTTTGTCAAGGACGGGGAGCGGAAGAGATCTCCCATCAAGGTGGCTACGAAGTCTCATCCCGTTTTTCAGGAGTTCAGGGCATGGTCGCTCATCCATAATATACGCATTCTCGAAAATAGTCAGCGACAACCGAACGGTTCGATCAAACTAAAGGTGGATGTCTCGGATCAAGTGCTTACCCCGGATGCAAAAGCAAAGCTCTTCGAACTCTTCGATACGAACGAAAAGGTAAAGGCGGATCAGATCATCCAGACTTTGGGATTGCCCAAGGGAGAGTACAGTATTAATTACGAAGAGGGCAGAGATCTTCAGGGGAATCTGACCAAATCTGCCATTCTGAAAGCTTTCAAAAATGCGGGATCACTGGATCGGGGCAAGGAGTTTTTATCCGATCGCTCCAAATATCTAAAGGTGTGGCATATGCTCTATAGTATTTCGAATGTAGAATACCTGAGAAATGCCCTCGGCCTTGAGTGGTTGGGTCTGAATGAAGCGGAGAAAGATGCATTGCTAAAAATAGAGCCATTTAAAAAGGACTATGGCTCACTATCCGTCAAGGCAATGGAAAAAATGCTGAGCGTGATGCGATGCGGACACCTCTGGGATCCCGCTGCCTTTGATACGCAAAAGCAATCCATCCTCAATCATATATTGGATGCCACCGAAAGTGAGCTCGTATCAGATGAAGTGCGAAAAAGATTCGCACATGTCAGCACAATCGAGCAGTGTCAGGGATTTTCGGAGACGATGGCGAAGTATGCCATCTTCGGCCGTCACAGCGAAAAAGCCGAAATCCTCATCTACGAAAAGCCGGAGGACATCATCCGTCTTAAGCCCAATACGCTCAGAAATCCTACCGTCGAAAAGATCATCAACGAAGCGCTCCTCGTGGTCAGGGATATCTGGAAAAAATATGGCAGACCCGATGAAATCCACGTGGAAGTAGGTAGAGAGATGAAGCTTCCCAACGAAAAACGGAATGAATACACCAAACGACGAAATGCCAACGAGGCAACGAATCTGCGAGCCAGGGCCATTCTCCGCGAACTGCGAAACGAAGACCCGAATATCAATCCATACTCCATCGGCCATCTCGAGCAATACAAACTCTATGAAGAAGGGGTCCTCGCTCAAAACCGAAATCTGGATCCCGAGATCAAGGCTATCAGCGTGAAGGCTGATCCTTCGCAGGCGGAGATCAGAAGGTACATCCTCTGGCAGGAGCAGCAGTACAAGTCGCCTTACACCGGGCAGATCATACCGCTCTCCAAACTATTTTCACCTGCCTACGAGGTGGAGCACGTGATCCCTCAGGCGCTACTTTTCGATGATAGTATGTCCAATAAGGTGATCTGCGAAGCCGCCGTGAATAAAGATAAATCAAATCAGCTGGCCTATCAGTATATCCAAGCCAATGGTGGTAAGGAAATAACGCTGGGAAATGGCAGGACGGTCCGCCTCCTCGATGCGGAGAACTATGTCAGATTGGTGCAGGAGATGTATGGATACAGCAGCCCCAAGGCTAAAAACCTATTGGCCACCGAAGTGCCAAGCGGATTCATCAGCAGGCAGCTCAATGACAGCCGCTATATTTCCAGAAAAATCATGGAACTCCTGGATCCCATCGTCCGCAATCCGAATGACCGCGGAATGATTTCAGCCAATGTGGTCCCGATGGTAGGCGCCATCACGGCTACGCTCAGAAAATCCTGGGGCCTATCCACCATCTGGAAGGAACTGATGACGCCGAGATTCCAGCGGCTACAAGCCATGTTCCCCGATCAGGAATGGTATATCCGAGAGAAGGATGGCACCGTACACCTCAAGCAGGATGGGGTAGAGATGAAAAGACTGGATCACAGACACCATGCATTGGATGCACTCGTGGCTGCTTGCTGTACCCGATCGCACATCAACTACCTCAATGCGCTGAACAACGAAAAGGTCCGAACAGATCTGGAAGATAAACTCCTGGATCCAGATAAAAAGCGGAGGGAAAAAGCATTCCTCCTCCCCTGGGCAGGCTTCACCCTTGAGGCGAAGGAAACCCTCGAAAAGATCATCGTGAGCTTCAAGCAAAACCTCCGCATCATCACGAAGACTAAAAATTACTATGAAAAGTACGTGCCAGATGCACAGGGCAACCTCAAAAAGAGAAGGGTAGCCCAGGCTGCACACCCTGATTTTTGGGCCATTCGTCAGTCGCTGCACAAGGCTACGGTACAGGGACGCACCGCAATGATATCCTACCCGGAGGTACAGCTGAATACCATGTTGGAAACTCCAGAGCTCATCGCCAACAAACAAATACGGAATGCGGTAAAGGATCTGCTCCAAAAATACGAGGGCGATCTCAAAAAGCTGAAGAAACACCTGAAAGATAACCCCCTCACGATCAATGAGGAGGTGATCACCAAGGTGCAAAAGATCGCCATAGACCACAATGTAGTCGCCACGCGTAAGCTATTGAACGAGAGCATCACCAAGAAAAATGTAGAGAGTATCCCGGACCCGGGACTCCGTAAGGTACTGCTCCAGCACATCGATAAGTACGAAGGGGATGCTGCGAAGGCCTTTTCCCCCGAAGGTATACAGGATCTGAACCACGGCCGGAAGGTACCCATCTACAAAGTGCCCATCTCTGAGCAGCTGGGTAAAAAATTTGCCGTAGGTACCAAAGGCAACAAGTCTATGAAGTACGTAGAAGCGGACAAGGGTACGAACCTTGCCTTCGTGGTGTACAGGAATCTGGAGACTGGAGAGCATGTGATTACCGAAGATTCGACCCTAGGTTTCAATGATCTATATACCCTTACCAAAGAGCGACTTCCGCTAGCCCCAGAGCGGGAGGGACATGAGACCATCATCCTGCAGCCGCTTGATCTGGTCATCAGTCCTGCCTCGCCTGAAAGAGGGGAACAGAAAATTTATAAGGTTGTGAATTTTACAAAGCATGTCTGCTATTTTATTGAGGACAAAGTAGCCTCATTAATAGTTGACAAAAAGGAGTTCAGCATATCAAATAAATATGAACGAGCGGACAATGGAATTATGATCAAATCTGACTTTCAGAAGATACAGGTCAATCGCCTGGGTGAAATCATCAGTCGATCATGATCAAACGCACCTTGTACTTTGGGAATCCGGCCTACCTCAGTGTGAAGCACCGCCAGCTGGTGGTGAAGCTGGGGGAAGGGGAGGAGCCCCGTACGATCCCGTGTGAAGATGTGGGGATGGTCATCCTAGATCATCCCCAGATCACCCTAAGCTACGAGGTGATGCGCCTGATGATGGAGTATGGTGCCGTGCTGATCAGCTGTGACAAATCACACCTGCCAGATGGATACATGCTGCCCATCTCTGGGCACCACCTCAGTACCAAGCACCTCGCTGCACAGGTGGACAGCAGTGTGCCTCTGGTCAAACAGCTGTGGCAGCAGACCGTGGAGGCGAAGATCCGTAACCAAGCTGCAGTCCTGGATCGGTACGGATACCCAGCCCAGCGCCTGTTGGTCTGTGCGAAAAATGTGAGCAGCGGTGACAGCACCAATCAGGAGGGGCAGGCCGCCGCCTACTACTGGCCCACACTTTTTGGAGAGGGCTTCACCCGGGCGCAAGAGGGGGATCCGCCCAATGGTTTGCTCAATTATGGATACGCCATCCTACGTGGACTGGTGGCACGAGCCCTGGTGAGCAGTGGGCTGCATCCCAGCATCGGCATACACCACCACAATCAGTACAATGCCTATTGCCTCGCCGATGATATCATGGAACCATATAGGCCTTATGTGGATATTTTGGCATACGAAATTTGGATGGAAGATAATTTGGCAAGCTTTTTGACTAAAGATATGAAAGCGAAATTGCTTGGCATAGCCACGGTAGATATTCGGATCGGCAGAGGTACCAGCCCACTCATGGTGGGACTCAGCCAGACTACCGCGAGTTTCTGTCAGTGCCTGATGGGGAAGAAGCGTAAGATCGAATATCCGAGCATGGACTGACAGTGGGTGTTTTCGCTTTGGGTCGTTCATACATGAAATAATCTATGATCTATGAAATCTCATTTGCGAATACATCAATATAGGACTATGTGGCTACTGGTATTTTTTGATCTGCCGGTCATGACAAAAAAGGAGCGCAAGAATGCGGCCAAACTTCGAAAAGATTTATTGGATGATGGGTTCACCATGTTTCAGTACTCAGTGTACATACGCCACTGCAGCAGCCGGGAGAATGCCGATGTACACGAACGCAGGGTGAAAAAGATGATCCCCGAACTCGGGAAGATCGCCATCCTGCGCATCACCGATCAGCAGTTCGGCCTGATGGATGTATTCTACGCAGAAAAGAAAAAACCGAATCCCAAACACGGTATTCAGCTGGAATTGTTCTAAAAACTGGATTCTAAATCGTTCTGTAAGTGTCTGATGTAGAGCCTTTTGTGGGGGATACGTTGTGTATCACCCCATAAAGGTAAGAATTTGAAAGCAATTCACAACGAAGCGAGGCTCATGATGTACTTCCCAAGGGTTGTGTATCACCCCATAAAGGTAAGAATTTGAAAGCAATTCACAACCCGATCCCGCAAAGCTCTCACATGAGGGTAGTTGTGTATCACCCCATAAAGGTAAGAATTTGAAAGCAATTCACAACATAAACCAATTAACAGCATGTGTCAAGTAGTTGTGTATCACCCCATAAAGGTAAGAATTTGAAAGCAATTCACAACCCGCAAATCGATTGTACTACCAGCTGATAGGTTGTGTATCACCCCATAAAGGTAAGAATTTGAAAGCAATTCACAACGCACTACAGTTCAATTAACAAACTAAATAGTTGTGTATCACCCCATAAAGGTAAGAATTTGAAAGCAATTCACAACACATATGATGTGTTTTTTTTGATGAAAATGTTGTGTATCACCCCATAAAGGTAAGAATTTGAAAGCAATTCACAACCTGTTGTTCCCTCAACTGTGCAATTCTGCAGTTGTGTATCACCCCATAAAGGTAAGAATTTGAAAGCAATTCACAACAAGCGGATGGGCTTTCATTCAATGGGAGCCGTTGTGTATCACCCCATAAAGGTAAGAATTTGAAAGCAATTCACAACAGAGGAAGTTCAATATATTCGGACGGGAAAGTTGTGTATCACCCCATAAAGGTAAGAATTTGAAAGCAATTCACAACGTTAATCCTTGTACGGCGCCTTGGAATTCTGTTGTGTATCACCCCATAAAGGTAAGAATTTGAAAGCAATTCACAACGCCATACTTCCGTCATTGAAGTATAGCGTGGTTGTGTATCACCCCATAAAGGTAAGAATTTGAAAGCAATTCACAACTTCGGGTATTGTTGAAACCGCAAATAGCCTGTTGTGTATCACCCCATAAAGGTAAGAATTTGAAAGCAATTCACAACAAATTGATTGATGAAGTATCTCGAAAAACGTTGTGTATCACCCCATAAAGGTAAGAATTTGAAAGCAATTCACAACTCACCTTCCGCCTCTACAATTTCGTTCCCGGTTGTGTATCACCCCATAAAGGTAAGAATTTGAAAGCAATTCACAACATTCAGCGTAATACGCCCTCAATTCTTTTGTTGTGTATCACCCCATAAAGGTAAGAATTTGAAAGCAATTCACAACGTAGACACTATTTGGCCATTTTTAGAGTGAGTTGTGTATCACCCCATAAAGGTAAGAATTTGAAAGCAATTCACAACATTGCAAATCTAATTGTGTTAATTTCTCCCGTTGTGTATCACCCCATAAAGGTAAGAATTTGAAAGCAATTCACAACAAGCCGGACACGTTCCACTCAATTGACCGGTTGTGTATCACCCCATAAAGGTAAGAATTTGAAAGCAATTCACAACGGATGCAGTGCATCTGTGGATAAGGGCCTTGCCTTCATTATTTTATAACTTGTTAAGTATTCTAATTATGTCCGATAAATCATTCAAAGTGATTTATTTTTGTATCTTTTGGCTGAAATTTCATTCAAAAATATCTTTTATAGCACCGTATTGTAAAATGTCGTATATTTGCAGTATATTTCATGCAAAATTAATAAAAATGGCTTTTAATGACTGATAAATCATACAAAAATTGGCGATCTATGAGTGATCAGGCCCTAATGGCGCATATGGGTGCCTTCGTTAAGTTTCACCGGCTGGCGCAAAACAAATCGCAGGAGTCACTCGCTCAGGAGGCGGGGATCAGTCGCTCCACTTTAAGTCTCCTAGAAAGGGGGGAAACGGTCACACTGGCTACCTGGGTTCAGGTGCTACGGGTATTGGATCAGCTCCACATCATGGATGTATTTTCAGTTCAGCCTCTGATCAGTCCACTCGCTTTGGCAAAGGCAGAAAGCGCCCAACGCAAAAAAGCGAGTCGCTCCCATTCTTCTGAATCCGAAGACTTTGATTGGTAAATCATGAATACAGCTTTCGTAAAAATATGGGGCGAACTGGTAGGGGCCGTCGCATGGGATGAAGTCACTGGCTTTGCAAGCTTTGAGTATGACCCACGCTTCAAATCGATGGGGTGGGACCTTGCGCCTCTTCATATGCCGATCTCTGACCCGAGGCCGTTTTTTAGTTTTCCCTCGCACCGTATAAAAAGTGAGCCCTCATTAGATACTTTCAAGGGATTGCCCGGGCTCTTGGCAGATGTCCTGCCTGATCGCTACGGGAGTGAACTGATCAATCTTTGGTTGGCTCAGCAGGGGAGGGCCCCAAATAGTATGAATCCCGTGGAGATGCTTTGCTTCCTAGGTACTCGCGGTATGGGGGCATTGGAGTTTGAACCCACGACTTTTGGCGGGAAGAATCAGAGTTTTGTGGTCGAAATAGATAGCTTGGTGGAAGTCGCAGGCAAATTGCTCGCAAAAAAACAAGATTTCGTCACCAACCTCGCACACGACGAAAAAAATGCAATTCTAGATATCCTTCGCATCGGTACCTCAGCAGGGGGCGCCAGGCCCAAGGCCGTCATAGCCTTCAATGAAAAAACTGGGGAAGTTCGATCGGGTCAGACCGCTGCTCCAAGCGGATTTGAGCACTGGCTTCTTAAGCTGGATGGTGTCAGTGATGTTCAGCTCGGTGATAGCTTTGGCTATGGAAGGGTAGAAATGGCCTACTACCTCATGGCCATCGCTTGTGGGATTGAGATGATGCCCTCCCGGCTGCTCGAAGAAAATGGAAGGGCGCATTTCATGACCAAGAGATTTGACCGCGAAGGAGGATCCACCAAACACCATATTCAGACTTTCTGCGCTATAAAACACTTTGATTATAATCTGGTGACCAGTTTTAGCTACGAACAGTTGTTTCAAACCATGCGGGAATTGAGATTGCCTTATCCGGCAGCTGAACAGATGTTTCGCCGGATGGTCTTCAATGTTTTGGCACGAAATTGCGATGACCACACCAAAAATTTTGCCTTCCGACTTCAAAAAAATGGATCTTGGGAGTTGGCCCCTGCTTATGATGTCTGTCATGCCTACCAGCCACAGCACAGATGGGTAAGCCAGCATGCACTTAGTATCCAAGGAAAACGGACGGGAATCACTCGGGATGACCTACTCACCATCGGCCAATCGATCAGGCACAAAAAAGCAGCAGATACCATCGCAGAAATCCAACAAGTGGTGGATAGATGGAAGGATTTTGCGGATGAGGTCGGGGTGAATCCGTCCTTGCGGGATGGGATCGATGCCACCCTGATTCGGCTTTAATGTGATGTATCCGATGCGACCCATGAGGAATGAGGAGGATACACTTATAAACGAAATCTACAAACTCGTTTGGTGGCATCTTTACCCGGAGCAGCAATAATGGTGACAAAAGCTTACAGAGGACCCCTGCCGCAAACAAAATCCACCCATTTTTCATTTACATACCATGAATCAGAATCACCGAAAAATCGCCGTTTGTATAGGAGGAGCCAGTGGCTCGCTGTACGCCAAAATCCTGTTGGATAAGCTCTTACAAATCCCCGATGTGACTGTTGGGGTGGTCATGAGTGAAAATGCCAAGCTCAATTGGAAACTCGAGATCGGTGAATTCGTACTGGCTGATTATTCCAAATTCAAATTCTACGAGAAGAATGATTTTTTCGCCCCCTTTGCCTCAGGATCAGCTAAGTATGATACGGTGATCGTGTGTCCGTGCAGTATGGGGTTGCTCGCACGTATAGCCCATGGTGTCAGTGATGACCTACCTACCCGAGCAGCCGATGTCGCTCTAAAGGAGCGTAGAAAACTCATCCTCGTTCCAAGAGAAGCACCTTATTCCATCGTACACCTTCAGAATATGTTGTCCCTTTCGCAGGCTGGTGCCATCATCTGTCCGGCTACGCCATCTTTCTATAGTAGTCCGAAGGATATTACCACACTATTGGAGACGGTGGTGGATCGGGTATTGGACTTGGCGGGATTTGATCTTCCATCGTATAGATGGGGAGAATCTACTTTGTAAGATGATTCGTTACTGTGCATTATTTGTCTTTCCTAAAATGCGTGCGACAAGTATTGGTATGTCTTTGTAACCCTGAAACAATAGATAAACCAACCCAAAGGCTATGAGCATCACCCACTCCAAAGAAAGAATGTACCAAGGCCAAGGAGGCAGCAGGCTATAAAGCGTGGTCCCTGGTGGTTTCGCATTGAGGAAGAAATAATTGGATCCCGTCCAGACATTGAAAGGGTAGATTATGGCAGCAGCGATATTCATGCCAAGCATGCTATAGAGGTAATCTCTAAATTTTAGCCTCCAGCCCATCGCAAAATAACCATACAAGGCCATGATGACCAAGCCACCGTGATTTACCCAGTATCGAATAGCCTCGTAATGGGGGAGGATGTCTGTATTAGTCGGGGTGAAAAGCGACTGAAAGGTGCCGGCCATAATCCAAAAGAAAAAGATCGCCCATATCTGCCGATTGCTTTTGTAGAAGGCCAAAAAAAGTACGAATGGCATCAAATTACACAGTTGTAAGGGAAGGTCGCTCGTATGGTCAAAATTCCCTAATGCAATGCGGATGCCTGATTTGAATAGTTGGAGGAAGATCATGATACCGCAAAACCAGAGTGCGTACTTCTTTTTTTCTACCTCATTCCATTGGTGTCTTCCGTTGTAAAGCATAAAGATGGCGAGGATCAAGGTAGCGATCAGTACAGACCAATGCTCTACACCCCAAAGGATAAATTTTGTCGAATCTTTGTAAAATACTTCCATTATATAAAAATTGAATCCACATCAAATTTTATTTCGTGCGATCTTTCCAATGTTTATTCGGATAATCTATCGAACAAATGTAGTGATTTGTTGGAAATACCAAGGATTGTCCAATATTTTTTTTTGTTACTTACTCTGCATAAAAAAAGGTCTGCCATGAATAATCATGAAGACAGACCTTGATGAGGACGATTTCCTAAAGAATGAAAGAATTCGCATTATGCAGAATTCCGATGTCCACACCAAGACCTTCATAGTGATGTCAGACATTGTTGTGGTGCAAATAGTCGGATAATATTGAAGGGGTTGCACAAGTGAAATGCTCAACAGATCACTCCATCATGGGTACCAGTTGTATAGAAAAGTAAATTGCTATTCGCATATTTACCTGCTCCCAAATACATGGGAGACAGGGATAATGCGTTGGTGTTCATAAGTTTGATTGTAGATGAAAGGAGGGCATTCATTCGTAGTGAACGAAAAAAGTGTGGTCTGACAGACCAATTATCTGCCAGAACCTCACCTTGATTTGCATAGTTGTTCGGGGAGGGAGGTTGCAGCATTTCATGTTTATTAGTGTTTTGAAAAGGGAACTGACCTCGGATCGTGGATTGTTTCAGCTGTGGATCCTCGGCTGTAGTATGATTATGGGGCGACAAGCTATGGTGAGAGGGCTCTTTTGCGATCGCATATCCAAGCTCAGCTACAAGGTAGCGGGATGTAATGGTAAAGTTGCTTGGATGCACGAATTCTATCATTTTTTCGAATTTGTTTGTACTTATTTATTTACGAAGCCGCAAAAGGTCACCCAAAATTCGAAGGTTTTTTTAAAGTTTTTTTTATCTTATGTGTAGTATATTGATTTAAAATGATTTGTGACTTTTTGTTTTTCAGAGAAAGCATGGTTTTTAATGCAATTTCTCAGCCTTCCAGATAGGGTTTTGTTATCTGGGTTTTTCGTTTTCTTGAAATGAGGTGCACCAAACTTAGTGGGCTTTAATGTATTTTGGCGTTAGCGATAGCCTGTAGATAAGGAGGCAAAGGGATGTCTCATTTGGTGGCATTTTTGTCTGAAGCGTAAAAATGACGACAAAAGCTATATTTGCTAAGCCCATAATTCTACGCACAGACCGCAAATATTTTTCTCAAAGACCGCAGAATAATTTGCTGCAATGAATGCAAAATCCCGGGCAGGGTGAAATCCTAATAGCCGTGAGCGATAGTCTGCGGATAAGAAGACAAAAGGATGTCTCTTTTGTCGGCTTTTTTGCCAAAATGCAAAAATGATGACAAAAGCACACGACATCACCTCACCAAAACAAAGCCCGCCCATCGGTAGGGATCTTTGGGATATCGCGCCCTCATTTCATTTTGTGTATCCCGAAATGCGGTCTCGATATCTTTATTTTGAGCGAGAAAATTTTGATAAAACCGCTCCATGAAAATGGCGGTAGACTGATCAGGAATTTTCCAGAGACTCATGATTAGATTTGGAATCCCTGCCATTCGAAATGCACGCTGTAGCCCATATATTCCTTCTTGACCATGGTTGGCACCGAGGGCTGTCTCGCATGCAGATAGCACTACCAATTTGGTTTGTGGGAAGATGAGGGTACTAGCCTCTAAGGCCGTCAGAATTCCGTCTTCGGAGGTGGAGGGTGCCGCTTCACCCGTCCAGGTGATATTGGCTCCTGAAAAGAGCAATCCCGATCGAAGCAAGGGGTTTTTCTGCTGGATGAGTTTGTACTGAATATTTTCATTTTCCCAAGATGGGGAACCTTCTTTTGTACTTGGGAAATAGAATCCGTGGGTAGCCAGGTGGATGACCTCTGGGTTTTCAAAACCTGACAAGGACTTGAATTGCTCCTCACTGGCCTTATTATCCATGTAGTTCAGGGCTTTGATACCTGCATCCGAGGCGATTTGTGTGATTTTTTGGACTTCAGACTTCGTGCCATCGAGATATGCCCATCTCTTCACGGGGTGATTGGGGTCTAGTCTGAATCCCCGGATATTAGCGGAGTATCCATCGTAGCTGTTGGGATTTGGCTCGGTGTATTCTGATTGGGGTGTATCGAAGTTGATGCCGCCGAAGACAGCCATCGCTTTAGGTCGGGCGAGGGGAGTTTCCAGATTCAGGATCTGTGCGATATTCATGACCAACTGCATCTGGTATTTTTGGCTCAGATATTCTGATTTTGTATTTCTGATGGCCACAGGATTGATTTGGTGCAATTGTCCAGTCAGAGAAAGCAATATTTTTTTCTTTTTAACGAGAAAAGGCTCAATAGGACGCCATACGAAATTATAGAGTTCGCTGTTTTGGTATTGTAAGTTGATCCGATTTTGCTCGTTTGGAGCTTGGGTTTGGAGTATTTTTTGGAGTTTGGATTCCATACCTAAGTTTACGAAGGCAGGGATCGTAGAGCTAGGGTCGATGATGAGGGCTGCGTAAAGAATTGTATCGGTTGCCTTCATATTTCGAATGACGGGGAAGTGAAAATATTCCACTGCTACTTCATTCGGATTTAATGAGGATTTGATTTTTGTAAGCAATTGGTTTTCCTCGTAGGATTCCTGCCAGTTTTGAGATGCTGTTAGTTGGATCGATTTTTCCAACTCATAGGCCCGTTTATTGAGATTTTCAAAAGATTCAGTATTGTCGGATTGATTGGGATCCAGTTTGACCAATTGTCTTTTTAGGAGCAGATACTCCTCGTACATTTGTTTGAGGCTATCCTGGTTTGAAGCGAGCAGACTATTTTTTACCTGGTTGTTGTTTTGGAGGATTCGGAGTTTGCTATGGGCTACCAAGTCGAAAAGTGGTTTGCTCAGTTCCGGATTTCTTTTGATATGTCTGGTGAAAAATGCCATGGCCAAGTAAGCATATTGATTGGAGACAGACTGAAGGCCTTCTTTTTCGGCATCACTGAGGTAAGGATAGGTATTTGTGTATTTTTCATTGATGATTTGTACGAGGCGGATATAGGCATTTTCTGCTTCTTGGATCTGACCCTTCATCTCCAGGGTGTGGGCGTAGATTCCATAATACTGACTGGCCGCGGGGCCACTATTTTGCTGATAGGTTGCTTCAAAATTCGTGATCAGCTCTTGGCTGATTTGAGCGGCTTCGCTGATTTGTCGATTTTCTATTAGCATGTTTGCAAGTAGATACAGGCTTTGGAAGTAGTTTGTATTTTGGGTTAAATTGGATGCTCGCTGTTTGTCGTACACCTTCCACATCAGGTCGATGGCTTGAGGGAGTCTATTCGTTCGCCGATAGAGGTTAGCGAGCTGTTTCTGTGTGGACTGGTAGTCTGACTGACCTTTTGTAAAAGTATTTTGTTGCAATTGGATGGCTCTGGTTAATATTTGCTCTGCCTTGGAAAAGTTTTTTTCATTGGTATAGAGCGCTGCCAAGCTGTTTAGGCTGACGATGTGGTTGTAATGGTTCTCACCATATATTTCTGCCTCTTCTTCAATGAAAGACTCTATTATTTTGATCCCTTCGGCGTAATTTCCAGCTTTCGCCAGCATAGCGGCACGATTGGTCAGAGTTGAGTGGTACTGCCAATATTTTTTACCGTAGCGTTCTTCAATGATTTTGACGATTTTTTCATTGACCTTCAGCGCTTCGCCGATTTTATCCATATCTTCAAGGATGGTAGAATTCACCTCCAGTGCTTCCAAAAAAGTTTCGCCTAAGGCCCCTTCTTTGTTTTCGAGTGCTTGTATGAGCTGGTTTGTAATTGCAATGGCTTTTTCTGGTTCGCCCAATTCTCTGAGACAAATAGCATACTCAAGGCTGATATAATAGTAAAGCGCTCTGTCCTTTCCATAATTACTGGCAATGGTATCTAAGACTGGATTGGCAATCTCTATGGCTTTGAAGAACTGTTTTTGCCTGGTTAAAATGGAAATGTATGACCTCATGACTTTTAGATAGGACGGATCAGATTTTCCAACTTTCTTTTCTAAATAAGTAGATAGTTCGAGTGCCATTCTGTAGGCAGGTTCAAAGTTATCCGTTCCCATGTAGACATTGATCAAGTCATTTTTTACAGCTTGTGTGAATGGATCGTCGTAGCCTTTCGTTTGCATCAAGATGCTATCCAGGTATTCGAATAGTGCAGTACTTTTTGTGAGGTTGTTGGTACGGAAGTAGGATCTTGCCAAATTTTGGATAGCGTACTGATAATCTTGATCTTGCATTCCTTTTTTCTCTTTTCGGCCGCTGGCAATGGATTCCAGGACCGGGATAGCCAGCGCATCTTCTCCCAGGAATAATAGGGTAAGAGCATAGTTGTTTTCAAAAATGAACTGCACACTATCGGAATAAATTTGATTGTTTTTGGAGTCTTCGACTATTTTTTTGGCCAGAGGACGTGCTTCATCAAATAATTCAAAGTGATACAATAACTCAAATTTCCATCTCCTTGCATTGATATGAAGTTTTTCTTTTTCTTGGGAAATCTGATTCGCTATTTCCATGAGATGGTCCGCATGGGCGAAATGGAAATTCGTGTCTCGTGGCTCCTTGTCAAATATTCCACTTGGATCGATAAAACTTGTGTAATGGTCTAAAAGCACAGCTGACACCTTCTCCGCCAATGCCTGATGTCCCACTTGCTTTAAATCCAGCAACCGCAATAGGGAGTCGAGCGACTTGATTTCTGCCTCCGAATGTTGGATATGGACTTGGGCCGCTTCAAATCGCTTTTCGAGTTGCTTGATCGCTACTTTTTTCTGCTTGTATTGATTTCTGATTTCCTTTTGTAGTCTATCGAAGCTGGAATGTATATCACCAGCACATAGCTCTGCCGAAAAGAGATAATTGAAGACAATAATGAGAGCGATAAGGCGATAGATTAGGGTCTGCATAGCTTTGGATTGACGGTTGAAGATTTTGAATTTGTCCTTGACATAAGGACCACCTATTTTTAATGCTAAGGTACTGAATTCTTTTGAATTGTACGTTACAACTGATATTTTGCTTTGTTTTTCTTGGCTATTTTTTCATTTTGGGGACTGGCGGACCTTTTTTATACTCGTATGAAAAATCAAAGATGGTATAAACGTAAAATTGGCATTCAAAAAGTAGATTTTTATGAGGAAGTGGTCTAAACTTGCAATGTTTCTAGCTTTTAGACAATCGGGCTAATCGCTTCCATTTATCGGATCCTTTATCTGATGCAGAGGATTTTTGATTTTGCATTGTTTTTATTGAAGGGGTATTTGGCTTTGTGTTGGAATTAAGTACGGTGCCATTTTGGTATTTTTGAATCGCATATGCTCCAAATAGAATCTGCTGAAGATCGTTATAACTTATCCAAATTCGACCTTCATTTCCCCAATCCTCCCCCCATGAATTTTGAATTTCGATAGCACCTCCAAATTTCTCGTCATCGTAGGAAATGATGGTGACAGCATGTCCGAAACCGGGTCTACAAAGCTCTTCTTCCGAAGTACTCCAGTGGAGGTGACCCTTAGCATATTCGAAGCTGGGAAGGGCTTTGATAGCGACGATTATAGGAAGATTTTGTGCTAGGGCTGCTTTGATATCCAATATGTTTTTAACCCGAAGGATTTGGTCGGGTCTGTAACGACTTTGCGAACGTTTGCCTTTGTTTTGCGGGATTTTGTCACAGATCCATTTTTCAGTAAAGGGGTGATAGTTTGGGTACTCGATGCCACGTACAGATGGCACTCCACGTTCTTCTATATATTTCATAGTAGATTCAATGTTGATACCAGTTAGGCAGTTGCGGTCTTCGGTGTCTCTATTCTGTTGATAAATATAGTGAGGTGAGGCAAGCATCAGGGAGATTTGGTCTTTATCACGGGTATTGGTCGCAATGGCTTCTGACATTGTCATTGCCAAAGCTGTGGCGTAGGCCACACATGTAGATCGCTTTTGGGTGAGGACGTACGGCGTATATTCTTTAAGGGAGTGTGCCTTTGGTATTCGGGCTGAACGTTCGGATTCGAAAAAAACCCCATTTGCATAACCTTCCTGATCAAAAATCAATCCCTGGGATCTAAGCTCGGAAAGTCCTAATCCAAAGTAAAAACAAAAAGGTAGTAAAAATCGACTTATGCCCATTATTCCCGTTTTTGTATAAATCGGAGGTTGATTGAATCCTTATTTACTTCCAAGATGCCGTTACTTAAAATGGTAAATCTTGTTTTGTTCTCATAAAGTAAACCTTCTTTTTTTAGGTCCATATACAAGATGAGTGTATCCTCTGCAATGTGAAATTCGTTATTGCGTCCTTCGTATACTTGGATAAAAAATGGTTCTGCTGTGGGGGATCCCACCATGCCTGCCTTTGGAAGTATTCTTACCTGTACCACGGATTCTATGCCATTTATGGTTGTTTGAGAATCGAGTGATTTTTTGGCTACTTTACTTTCGATTGGTTCCGCTTGGTCTGCAATGGGACCTGTCTTTTCGTTTTCTGGCTCTATTGGTGCTAATTCTTCATCGTATCCATTTTCTTCAAAGACAACTGAATCGGAGTACTCGGCTTGCTGATCTCGTTCTAAATTGAAATAGGCGATCATTCCAAGGAAAAAGACTGCTGCGATGTAGGGAACCCATCTTTTTAGAGAAAATGGCTGAATCTGATCATCACTTGCTGATGATAGGCTATCTGTCACTTCCAATGGGCTTTCCATTTGTTCCTTTATTTTTTTGAGCTCTGTGCGGAGCTCTTCTCTAGCCGCAGCCCGAATCCCTTTGACGAGTTCGATGTGGTCAGCCATTCGTTTTTGAGCTGTCATATTATTTGATAAATAGGTTTCAAATTCTAATTTTTCAGATGGGCTCATTTCCCCTCCTACATATTTATTTACCAAATCCAAAAATGTCACCTCTTCCATGGATATTTTTTTTATTTAATTAGCATTTTGATTCGTTGGAGGCACTTATACTTGCGTTTTCTTGTGGTATCTTCATTGGGATCTCCCACGAGCTCGGAGATTTCTTTCATGCTTTTTCGTTCGTAGTAGTACATAGTGAGTACTTTCTGGCATGCTACTGATAGACTAGGGAAGACATCTTGTACTTTCTGGCTTTTTTCAGAGAATTCTTCTTCATCGTCGACTGTTACATCTTCAGTATCTAATACTTCTTGGGTGTATTCGTATTTTTTGGACTTTCTATTTTTATTGATCCAAGCTTTCTTCCCCACACCATAGAGATAGGTACTTAGCTTAGTCGATTTATGCAGATGGAAGGACCCTTCTACACATTTTTCGAAGAGGTGAATGATTACTTCTTGCTCAATTTCTAAGATGTCCGCCTCCTGAACACCTTGGATGGTGAGATAGCTACGGATGGCAGGCGTATGGTAGGCATAGAGATTTTGAAATGCTAGAGCGTCGCGATGTACGATCCTTCGTAAGATTTCTTCGTCATTTAGTTTGCTAGGTGTGGACATGTTGAAGTTTTTTGTCTCTAAAGGTACTTTTTGGTCGATGTGATTTCGAGAAATCTATTTGTTGGACCTATTTATTCATTGATTGGATATGTCTTTCGTAAAAAATCTTTGTCGCTTACTAAAGCTCGGCATGATTGATGGATTATATCTAATTTACGATTGTCTCCCAAAAAAATCAATTATCTGTTTTGCGAGGTCAGCCCCAATTTTTTCCTGTGCCTCTAAGGTGGATGCACCTGTATGTGGCGTGATGGAAACTCTCGGATGGGTCAATAGAGTAGGGTTGGGCGTCGGTTCGTTTTCAAACACATCGAGACCTGCTGCGGCTACCTTTCCATTTTCAAGTGCCTCGATTAATGCATCTTCCTTTATTAATCCACCGCGAGACATGTTTAGCAAGATGACGCCTTCTTTCATTTTGGCTATTTCTTGAGCACCTATGATCGCTGTATCAAGGCTCGGTACATGAAGCGTGATCATATCCGAGTGTTGAATGACCGTTTCAAAATCGGTTGTCGTTAGATCAACTGAAAATCCTAAGTGCTTCGGGCCTACTGGTATTTTCGTTTCTTTCACAAATGGATCTGCTGCCAGCACTTTCATTCCAAGCCCTAGCGCAATGCTTGCGGCTTCTTGACCAATTCTACCTAGTCCAATAATTCCGATGGTTTTTCCTTCTAATTCAAGGCCAGATGAATAAGATTTTTTGAGTTGATCAAAATTTTTATCATTCAGGTTTCTGTTCGAGTGGTGGACTGAACGGACCAAACCTAGTAAGTGAGCAAAACATAATTCGGCAACAGAGCGTGAAGATGCAGCTGGTGTATTGATTACCTTGATTCCTTTGGACTTGGCATAGTCTACATCTATATTGTCTAAGCCGACACCACCCCTTCCAATGAGCTTCAGGTTAGGGCATGCATCGATCAGAGCTGCTCTTACCTTTGTTGCACTACGTACGGAGATGGCATCAAATTTTTGAAGTTCTGTAGGAAGTTCCTCCTGTGGAATTTTTTCTGTGACCACATCAAAGCCTGCTTCTTGGAGCAATTGTTTTCCTGTCGGGTCGATACCGTCGTTTATGAGGATTCGGATCATTTTCAAATAATTTTGGAACAAATAACGTGATTTTTTTCATCATTTTCACTTAGGTGTCTTTATCTATCTGATGCTTTTTTGTTCAAAACTTGATGAGGTAACTCGCTAAGAAATTATTTCTTCATCAATAATTTTGAGGATATATATGAATTTATATTTTTATTTCGAAAATTTGAGATTGTCTTGCTGTAATTCTAAAGAATAGGATGACGATTTTCATGGATTTTCAATAAAATAAATCATTGGCGGTAGTTTTTTCACTTAATCCTTATACCTTCGTCCTGATTCTAAAATTTTACAAATGGCAATAGAAAATTTTAACCCCAATAATGCGGCCTCTAATGATGCCGGGATTTTTGGACTTCCTCATGAGGCTGATGAGGCAAAAATTATTATCATCCCGATAGAGTGGGAGGTGACCGTTAGTTACGGATCTGGTGCATCAGAAGGACCATTTGCGGTGTATGATGCATCCTTTCAGCTGGATTTGTGTCATCATGATTATCCAGAACTTTGGAAAGAGGGAGTATACATGGATGATTTCCCTGAAGATCTTCGCACGCTGAGCAAAATGCTCAAAAGTGATGCCCAAATCATTATCGAAAATATTGAAAATGGGGTGGATACTTTGAATGACCCCGTCCTGAAAAAGCTCTACTGTAACATACAAGATGGCTGCGAAACCCTAAATTCTTGGGTGTTTGAGCGGGTCGCTTATTGGAAGAGCCAAGGGAAAATTGTAGGTCTTCTGGGCGGGGATCATAGTACTCCTTATGGTTATATCAAATATCTTTCTACCCAATATTCAAGTTTTGGCGTGCTTACGGTCGATGCCCATATGGATTTGCGCAATGGCTTCGAAGGGTTTTTGTACTCTCATGCCTCCATTTTTTACAATGTACTCCAGTTGCCAGAGGTATCAAAAATGGTACAGGTCGGTATTCGGGATTACTGCCATGAAGAAAAGGATTTCGTCGCAGCACAAGGTGACCGACTAAAGATATTTTATGATCGAGATATGCAAAGAGCTCAATACTTTGGCAAAAATTGGAATGAGATCGTACAAGAAATTATTGGGAACCTTCCAGAAAATGTATATGTCACGGTAGATATCGATGGCCTCAATCCTCACTTGTGCCCAAATACAGGTACGCCGGTGCCTGGGGGGCTCGAATTCGAACAACTCGCGTTTTTGCTTCACGAGATCGGTAAATCTGGAAAAAAACTGATAGGTTTTGACCTTTGTGAAGTATCTCCAGGTGATAATGAATGGGATGGAAATGTCGGGGCAAGAGTCTTATACCAGCTTTGTGGAATGGCATCTACAAACCTAAATCAATAAAAAAAATAGGGGGGCCTGTTTTTCAACAGTGCCCCCACTAACAAATCTACCTAATTATTCTTAGGCTATTCGTTTACTGCTTCACGAATTTAGCCGATTTTACTTGCTTTTCGTTTGAGAGCTTCAATAGATACATACCGCTATTGATAGTTCCTACTGGAATTGGAGCTCCGTCAGTAATTCTTCCGACTTGTACTGATTTCCCAGTGATGTCGAAAATTTCATATCTCGCAAAGTCAATTGCCTCATCATTGATGAACAATAGATCTGTCGCAGGATTAGGATATACACCGACTTGGCTGCTTTGTACCTCAGTGGTAGCGACACTTCTTGGTAATAATACCGCATCGATCACGTGTACAACTCCATTGTCAGCTACTAAGTCAGCAACTGTTACTCTGGCTTGGTTGATGAAAATTCCTTGGTTCGTGATGGAAACATTTACAGTTTCTCCATTCAACGTCGTAATGCTTTGACCATTGCTTAAGTCTGTAGAAAGTGCATTCGCACCTAATACGTGGTAGAGTAAAACATTGCTCAATAAATCTGCATCTGCTAGAACTGCAGCGATCACATCCTCTGGAAGTGCATTGATGGCATTGTCTGTCGGTGCAAATACCGTGAATGGGCCATCTCCTCTCAAAGTCACATCTAGTCCAGATAATCCGAGTACCGATGTCAATGTAAGGTGATCAGGTGAGTTTTCGATGATATCCATTACGGTAGTTCTTTCAACTTCAGGAAGAAGTACTGCATCGATCACGTGTACCACACCATTATCAGCGATAAGGTCTGCTAGAATTACTTGGGCATCATTGATAAATACACCGTTGTCATTGATGGTAACAGTTACGCTTTGACCATTCAATGTTTCGATTACTTGACCATCTACTAGGTCAGTAGAAAGTGCGGTAGCACCTACTACGTGGTATGTTAGGATAGCAGTAAGGAGGTCTTGATCTGCAAGAACAGCCTCAAGTGTACCATCAGGCAGTGCTTCGAAAGCTGCATCAGTTGGCGCGAACACAGTGAAAGGACCTTCGCCTCTTAGCACCTCATTCAATCCTGCTACATTGATAGCTGTCTCGAGTAGTGTGTGAACATCTGAATCTTCGATGATGTCCATTACAGTAGTAGTCTCAGCAGGGATTAATACTGCATCGATCACGTGTACTACTCCATTATCAGCGATAAGGTCTGCTAAAATTACTTGGGCATCATTGATAAACACACCGTTGTCATTGATGGTAACAGTTACGCTTTGACCATTCAATGTTTCGATTACTTGACCATCTACTAGGTCGGTTGAAAGTGCGGTCGCACCTACTACGTGGTATGTTAGGATAGCAGTAAGAAGGTCTTGATCTGCAAGAACGGCCTCAAGTGTACCATCAGGCAGTGCTTCGAAAGCAGCATCTGTTGGTGCAAATACAGTGAAAGGACCTTCGCCTCTAAGTACGTCGTTCAATCCTGCTACATTAATTGCTGTCTCTAGTAGTGTGTGAACATCTGAACCTTCGATGATATCCATTACTGTAAATGGCTCTACAATTTCAGGAAGTAGTACTGCATCGATCACGTGTACTACTCCATTATCAGCGATAAGGTCTGCTAGAATTACTTGAGCATCATTGATAAATACGCCGTTGTCATTGATGGTTACAGTTACGCTTTGACCATTCAATGTTTCGATTACTTGACCATCTACTAGGTCGGTTGAAAGTGCAGTAGCACCTACTACGTGGTATGTTAGGATAGCAGTAAGGAGGTCCTGATCTGCAAGAACTGCCTCAAGTGTACCATCAGGCAGTGCTTCGAAAGCTGCATCAGTTGGCGCGAATACAGTGAAAGGACCTTCGCCTCTTAGCACCTCATTCAATCCTGCTACATTGATAGCTGTCTCGAGTAGTGTGTGAACATCTGAATCTTCGATAATGTCCATTACAGTAGTAGTCTCAGCAGGGATTAATACAGCATCGATCACGTGTACTACTCCATTATCAGCGATAAGGTCTGCTAGGATTACTTGAGCATCATTGATAAATACGCCGTTGTCATTGATGGTTACAGTTACGCTTTGACCATTCAATGTTTCGATTACTTGACCATCTACTAGGTCAGTTGAAAGTGCGGTAGCACCTACTACGTGGTATGTTAGGATAGCAGTAAGGAGGTCTTGATCTGCAAGAACAGCCTCAAGTGTACCATCAGGCAGTGCTTCGAAAGCTGCATCTGTTGGAGCGAATACAGTGAAAGGACCTTCACCTCTAAGTACTTCATTCAATCCTGCTACATTAATCGCTGTCTCGAGTAGTGTGTGAACATCTGACTCTTCGATGATGTCCATTACAGTAGTAGTCTCAGCAGGGATTAATACTGCATCGATCACGTGTACTACTCCATTATCAGCGATAAGGTCTGCTAGAATTACTTGAGCATCATTGATAAATACGCCGTTGTCATTGATGGTTACAGTTACACTTTGACCATTCAATGTTTCGATTACTTGACCATCTACTAGGTCAGTTGAAAGTGCAGTAGCACCTACTACGTGGTATGTTAGGATAGCAGTAAGAAGGTCTTGATCTGCAAGAACAGCCTCAAGTGTACCTTCAGGCAGTGCTTCGAAAGCTGCATCTGTTGGAGCGAATACAGTGAAAGGACCTTCACCTCTAAGTACGTCGTTCAATCCTGCCACATTGATAGCTGTCTCAAGTAGTGTGTGAACATCTGAACCTTCGATGATATCCATTACAGTAGTCGTTTCAGCTGCTGGAAGAAGTACTGCATTGATCACGTGTACTACTCCATTATCAGCGATAAGGTCTGCTAGAATTACTTGAGCATCATTGATAAATACACCGTTGTCATTGATAGTTACAGTTACGCTTTGACCATTCAATGTTTCGATTACTTGTCCATCTACTAGGTCAGTTGAAAGTGCGGTAGCACCTACTACGTGGTAGGTAAGAATAGCGGTAAGAAGGTCTTGATCTGCAAGAACTGCCTCAAGGGTACCATCAGGCAGTGCTTCGAAAGCTGCATCTGTAGGTGCGAAGACGGTTAGGTTGTCTCCATTTTCCAACACACCATCTAAATCAGCCGCACTCACAGCTATTTCTAGAAGATTGTGATCTGGACTACTAGAAATGATTCCCCAAACGGTCTGCTGCGCATTCGCAGAGAGCGTAAAGGTGGACAAAACCAGCAGTAGCGCGTAAAGTTTTAATTTCATCATTAATAATTAAATTGTTATCAAATAAATTTGTTCTATCCGTATGTATGGGTTGAGTGTAAAAAAGGTTGCTCTGTGTTTAGTTATTTTTAAAATAAACTTAGACAAAAAAATATTGTTCAGTACATACAACCTTGCTAGGTGAAAGGTTCATATATAACTTTTGAAACCAAAAAAGATGCATCGAGACGAATCTACCATTATTCAACGAGCGCTTGACGGAAGAGAATCTGCTTTCGCAGAATTGTACAACAGATATAAAAATGCTTTTTTTAGTGTTTGTCTGAGATATGCAAGCCACCGCGAGGAAGCAGAGGATTACCTTCAAGACGGATTCTCAAAAATTTTTCGAGAGTTACATCAGTATGATTCTAGCAAAGGTAAGTTTTACACTTGGGCAACTAGGGTCATCATCAATTGTATACTTGAAGGCAAAAGGAAAAAGAGGATCCTCGTGAGTGAGTCTGAACTTATTGAATACGAAAGTAGATTTAAGGTCGATGCTGAAGTTTTATCGCAATTAGATCTTAAAGATGTAATCAAAGCGCTTCAAAAGCTTCCTGATGGCTACAGGACGGTGTTCAACCTTTACTTTTTTGAAGATTTGAACCACAAGGAGGTAGCCGAGAAACTGGGTATTTCCGAGAGTACTTCGAAAACCCAACTAATGAAGGCAAAGCAAATTATAAGAGAAAAATTGTCAGATCATTTAATATTATCCAACGCATAAGCTTATCATGAAAAATAATTTTCAAAAAATAAAAAACTTAAGAGCTGACGACCCTGATCTATCTGACGAATACTTCAAACCTAGTGAACGTGTTTGGACCCATGTATCTCAAAATCTTCCCACGAAAAATAGAAGAAACTTACCCTTTTGGATAATACCAATTATGGTGGGAATACTAGCTCTTGGGTACTATTCGCATTGGAGTTTGAATACTGCAGGAGCTTTATTTTCGAACTCTGCTTTTGAATCCACTAAAAATACAGAATCATCAATAAGTTCGAGCAAAGTTGCAAGTGCAGAAGTAGCAAAAGAACCAAATGCCATAGCAAGTTCTAAAGCCCCAGAAGGCGAATTGATCTCCAATAGTATTTTGAATTCTAAAGAAATGGGATCAAATAAACTTGCTAGCCCAGTCTCAAATGAAATATTACAATCAAAAAAAGGTCGTTTTCTCCAGAGTAAATCGATCATTGAAAATCATTTAGGATCTGCCGAAAGGAATGAAGACCCTACCATCAATTCAAGTCAAACATCATCCACTAGGATAGAAAGTCTGACGGCAATTCCTACTATGCTTAATAGGTCTGTTGAGCCCCAGACAAAAACTAAAATTACCCCATTATCATTACAGAGGGTGGAGGGAGAACCCATTCAGATCACTCCACCTCTCCGACCAAGTTTTGCTCTTGCAAGAGTAAGCTTCACCAATGGTGCAAGGCCAGATTATGATCAAGGAATGCATCATATGGTAGAAACTAGTAAGTATGCACACAGTTTTGGGGCACATTTGGGCTATGAATTTTCCGTTTCGGATCATCTCAGTGTTAGAGCAGGAGCCACTTTTAGAAGAAGTGCTCTTTTCACGGCCTACAATCTTTGGATGCCGTATGATCTGAGCAATGAGGAATTAACTCATACTGGACTTCACAACACATTTGAACAAGAATTACCCAGCATAGATGGTGATCTTATCACCCAAATGGCGACTGTACGTGGGTTTGGTAAAGAAATTGCTCACAACGAACCGATAAATTTCGATCTTCACGCAGAAATCAGGAGCGCCCACATCGCAATTCCCATCAGTCTAAATTATTTTTTTAATCCAAATAGGACTGGCTTCTTCGTAGGATTGGGTGTTAGTCCAGGGTGGTTATTTGATCGTTCGGTTCATCTATTGGCTGCAAAGTCAAACCATATAGGTCTAAGTGAGGAGAGAGCACAATTAGGAATACGTAGTGTTCGCCCACTTTTTAAATTCGCTGGTCAGGCGTTGGTAGGGTATAGGCACTCGATCGGTGGCCGTTGGTACTTAGACGGACAGATTCAGTTCACAAGCAATCAAAACAAGCTTGGGGTCACGAGAATGGTCACGGGAATGTTTGGGGTTAGTATGATGCTATAGCGGGTTGGTCCATGGTACTCTGAACCAACATAGTGCCCATTGAAACCCTTCACGTAGGCATGTGTTTACAAACTTTGTACCAGTCAAGAAGCTCCCTAAATTATTCAGTATGCTTCACAATGTCAATATAAAAAAAGCCTTCAACAGATCTTGTTGAAGGCTTTTCAATTCCATTAAATACTAGTTTACGTTTATCTTCTTTTTTGTTGCTGTTGCATCATCTGCATCATCTGGCTTCCTTTTCCAGTGCTCATCATGTGCATCATCTTCTTCATTTGATCGAACTGTTTGATAAACATATTGATCTCGTGAATACTTCGACCACAACCCACAGCAATTCGTTTTTTCCTACTCATATTTAGCAGTTCTGGGTTGGCTCTTTCCTTTGGAGTCATGGAGAAAATAATGGATTCAACTTTAGCGAAGGCGGAGTTATCAATATCGATATCTTTTGTGACCTTGCTCATCCCTGGGATCATATTCATTAGGGATTTGATGTCTCCCATTTTTTTTATTTGGTTGAGCTGACCCAAGAAGTCATTAAAATCAAACTTGTTTTTCTTGATTCTCTTTTCTAGACGAGCTGCCTCTTTTTCATCAAATTGTTCTTGGGCTTTTTCGACAAATGAAACGATGTCACCCATCCCGAGGATTCGCTGCGACATCCGCTCCGGATAAAACATGTCGAGAGCATCCATTTTTTCGCCTGTACTGACAAATTTGATCGGTTTTCCTACCTCATATTTGATTGAGAGGGCGGCACCTCCCCTGGTATCTCCATCCAGTTTGGTCAGGACGACACCATCAAAGTTTATCCGTTCGTTGAATGCTTTCGCCGTATTTACCGCATCTTGACCAGTCATGGCATCTACCACGAATAAGGTTTCAGTAGGATTGATCGCTGATTTTACCTGAGCGATTTCGTTCATCATCTCCTCATCGATAGAGAGTCGGCCAGCCGTATCCACAATGACCACATCATATCCATTTAATTTAGCATAATCAATGGCATTTTTTGCAATTTGAACTGGATTTTTATTCTCTGGTTCTTTGTAAATACTTACACCTACGGTCTCTGAAAGAACGGTAAGTTGATCTATAGCTGCGGGCCTGTATACGTCACATGCAGTCAAAAGAACCTTTTTATTTTTCTTTTCGGTGATCCATTTGGCTAATTTGCCTGTGAAGGTAGTTTTTCCTGAACCTTGTAGGCCGGAAATGAGTACGATTCCTGGTTTACCGCTAATATTGATTCCTTCGGCTTGTCCACCCATGAGGGCTACCATTTCGTCCATCACGATTTTCACCATGAGTTCTCCAGGTTTGACGGCAGAAAGGACATTCTCCGTACCCAAAGCCTTATCTTTTACTTTGTCTGTAAATTCTTTGGCTATTTTGTAGTTGACGTCGGCACTGACGAGGGCACGCCGTATCTCTTTTATGGATTGAGCTACATTGATTTCGGTCAATTTCGCTTCTCCTTTCAGGCCTTTCATAGCCAATTCTAGCTTCTCACTTAAATTTTCGAACATAATCTACACAGATTTAATCTAGGGCTGCAAAGATAATGAAATCTAGCTGTACTTTAAAGCAAATTTATGTATTTGCGCTGTTGGCTCTGAACTTACATTTGGAGGAATTCACGGATATCAGATTCCACCAAGTCTCCTAGTTCACGCCAAGCAAGTGTTTTAGGTACACCGCTGCTGATGGTCAGTAGATTTTTTTGTACTGGATGTTCGAATTGCATGCTGTGGCAGTGAAGGCAAATGGACTTATCAGGTAGGGCTGTCTTGGAGCCATACTTCAGGTCGCCAAGGATGGTGCAGTTTATTTTTTTGAGCTGGGCCCGAATTTGGTGGGGTCTTCCGGTCATTAATTCGACTCTCAAAAGGCATTTTTCGTCGATTTCACCGACTACCTCGTACTCCAGGATGGCTTCTTTAGCGTCTCCTTTTGGTTTGTCGAAAGCCCGAACGGTATTGTTTTCAGCATTTTTCTGAAGCCAATGGTGAAGTCTTGCAGATACTTCCTCTGGTCTGGATTCTACGATGACATAATAGATTTTGCGAATAGCCCGCTGTTGCATAAGTTTATTCATGCGCTCGGCCGCTTTGGAGGTCCTCGCGAAGATGACTGTACCACTGGAGGGGCGGTCTATGCGGTGCAGTACGCCTAGCCATACATCACCAGGCTTATTATATTTTTTTTTGATATACTGTTTGACCAATTCTTCAAGGGAAGTATCTCCGGTTTCATCCCCGTGTACGAGAAGACCTGCAGGTTTGGAGATGGCGATAAGGTGATTGTCTTCGTAGACGATTTCTAGCTCAGAAGGCTTCATGGTTCGGATCTTTATGTACGTGAATGATCAATACTGGGTTTTATTTTTATCCCGAGTATTTCATTGGTTGTGCAAAATTAATGATTTTGGGGTTTCTGTGTCCAAAAAAAGGATTGGGTTACCTAGGTCTGATAGCTTTTATGGAAAAGCCAAGGTTTTTAAGATTGTTTAAAAGCCCTTTTTTCCCAAAAAGGTGTGCTGCACCTACCACAAAAAATCCTGAGCCCTTTTCCAAATTGATCAGATCATTCATGGTATTTGTCATTTTTTGATTTCTATCGTATAGCAAAACTTTTCTTGTAATTCCGAGTGACTTTTTGGTACGATGCATTAGATTTTTGATGTCATGAGTTTGATAGTCAGTGATGGAGTCCAAGATAGATTTCCTCCACTTACTTACATTTTTCGATGCTTTTTGGAAGGAATCAATTTGGGTTTGTATGCCAATGTTTTCGAGGGTATTGATTTGGTCTGCCATGGATTCGAGGCCATAGGTGCGATGGCCAAGGTATTTGGCATACGCAAAAAGCTGGGTGTCCGGGTTTAGTTTTTTGGTCTCTGGGATGAATGCGGTGCTTAGGATGTTCATGATATAGAGGGGCTGCATATGTTGGTAGGGTTCGATATCGATTCCCGTTGACTTTAAAAATATTTTTCGACTTTTCTCATACTTTTTTTCTCCAAGTAAAGTCGATAGATTCATTTGGTTGGGAATCGTAAAAAGCTCCGTGATTTCTGCAGCAGAAGTTTGGGCAAGATCGATCTCTGTGGCAAAATATTGACATAATTCGAGTGATTTCGCTGCTTGGTCATATTGAGAAAAGGCAGCATCGATTTTGAGGTGCATGGATCCGAAAAGAAAGGCCTTGGTCACCCCAGTTTTGTCCAAAATACTCCATAAATATGTAGATCTCATGTAATTGTTTATTTTAAAATGATACGACAGAAATCCCAAAATGGCCTGGATACTTCTAAAAAATGAAAAAGCCTTTTTATTGATTTCAATAAAAAGGCTTTTTTCTTATCGATGTTGCGACTATTGCTGCTCTTCGAGATTTTCGTAGTCGAAAGGTAGAACTTTCTCCTTTTTTACTTTCGAAAGCGTCATAAGTGTCTTCAATCTCTCGATCTCTTCAATTTGAGATAAAGTCTTGAATAATAACTTTTCGTAAGTTGCGATATCTTTACAAACGATCTTTAGTAGGAAATCTGCATCACCTGTAATGATGTAACACTCTGTGATTTCATCTACTTTTTTGACTTTTCGGATAAAGTTTTCAAGCGCATTTGGCTTCTGCCATGCTAGTGATACCAAAACGAAAGTTTTTACATTCAAACCTATAGCTGTACTATCTACTTTTGCATGGTAACTAAGGATGATACCAGACTGCTCTAGTTTTTTTACTCGTTCGAGTGTTGGAGCTGGTGATAGGCCGATCTTTTTTGAAAGGTCTAGGTTTGTAATCTTACTATTTTCTTGAAGAAGTTTTAAAATTTTGAGGTCCGTTTTGTCTAATTTGTACTCTGACATGATTTTATAATTTTGAGTTAGTATGATTTCAATGACGTTCTTGTCAAAATCTACTGCAAAGGAAATAAAATTTTACCAAATTTCTATTCTTTTGTGGTTAATTTTTTCATAAAATATAAAAAATCATGGAATTCACCTATAAAAAATTGAGTGCGGCTACCATTTTTTATATGATTATGTTGTGATAGAAGCTTTTTTGGACTGTTTGGTATCAAATATTTTGTGAAGACTCTAGAATCCTAACTTTGGTACTATTATACGTTTATTTTGTGCTTTTTCAAACATTCCAAAATTAAGTGACTTGAGTGGTTTTATAGCTTGCAAAACCAAAACTAGATCAAGGCCAATTTTACCTAATTTTCGCAGTTTTTGCTGACGTTTTTCATATGTTTCTCGATTTTTCTTTGGTTCTAATTTGTAGATCAGATCTTTAAGATTTAATTTAGTTTCGAAATGATTTCAGGTAGTGACTTTGCTTCAAAAAAAAACCCTTGGGACGGATCCCAAGGGCAAGTAAGCTAAACTATGAAAAAAATTACGCTTTGATGCGAACTGGTACGGTGTACACTCGATTTTGTTCCAATCCCGCGGTGTCTACTTTTTTGTAGTTGAGGGCTGACTTGATGGTTTCATCAAGTTTTGGCTCACTGGTGCTGATCACGATAAGTTCATTTGCACTCGTGATCATAAATTTGATGTCGAATACTTCTCCTACTTTCTCACTAAGGTCAAGGTTATTGAGCGTTTTGGTGATTTCTGTTTTGTAGTCATTTCCAGACTTTGGTGAGTTGCCAGTTGGATTTGCCGTAGCGCCTAGTGTGAATACAGTTAAGAATAGGATTGAAAAGAAAAAATTTGCAATTCTCATGATTTTAAAAATTTTGGTGTGATAAAATATTCTTGATTTGTATCCTATAGACGATTATTCTGTAACATAAGTTGCACCACTACACATGAGTGCTTGGATTTTTCCTACCAAGGTATGTATTTTTTCTACCAACGTCTTTTTCGGGCTCATACCGTAAGCCGAGCTGCTCGTGTTTTGATATTATGATGTTCTTTAGTTGAGTTTTTCATAAAAAAAAAGCTCCTAAAGTACACTTTAAGAGCTTTTTATGATTTAGAAAAATTTCTGTTAAGGGAATACACCTAGGGTTAGGTAGTCATTTGCTACTTTTTCCAGGGCGCAGAGGAATGCTGCTGTTCTTAGGTCTTTTACACCTTCACGCTTATTGTAATACTCCATGATTTGTCCAAAAGAATTGACCATGGTCTCCTCTAATCCTGAGCGAACAAGGTCTACTTCCTCAGCACCTCTGGTCAGTAGGCTTTTCTCTACAGCACCGATTCGCTTGCCGGTAAGTTCTTCTACAGTACCTACGATTTTTTCATAGGTGTTTTGATTGAATCTCTTTTCCATTCTGCCGAATCTCATGTGCGAAAGGTTTTTAAGCCATTCGAAGTAAGATACAGTCACACCACCTGCATTTAGAAACATGTCGGGGATGATCGTTACACCCATGCCGAGCAAAATTTCTTCCGCATCTGCTGTGATAGGACCGTTCGCTGCTTCTCCGATCACTTTTGCCTTCACAAGGTGTGCATTGTCTTTGTGAATTGTAGACTCTAGCGCTGCAGGGAGTAGTATATCACATTCGATAGAAATCCATGCCTCTTTATCTTCGATCACCGTTGATCCCGGGAATCCTATGATGGACCCAGTAGCTTTTCTGAACTTAACCAGTTCAGCCACATTAAGCCCTTCTGCGCTGTAAATGAGACCTTCCATCTCGGCTACAGCGATCACTTTTACTCCGCCTTCCTCTTGTGAAATCATTCCTGCGTAAGAACCTACATTTCCGAGTCCCTGAATGACCATCGTTTTACCCGCAATACCCATGGTTAAGCCATGTTTTTTCATTTCTGACTCGTAGTTGAAGTATTCACGAAGTCCGTAGAATACGCCTCTCCCGGTTGCTTCAGTTCGACCCCGGATACCTGATTGATTTACGGGCTTACCAGTGACACAGCCTGCAGCATCTATTTCGCCACCCTTGAATGTTTGGTAAGTATCTAGGATCCAAGCCATTTCTCTTTCGCCTGTACCATAATCTGGTGCTGGTACGTCCAAACTTGGTCCGATGAAATTCTTACGAATTAGTTCAGTGGTGTATCTTCTAGTGATTTTTTCTAATTGCTCCGGTGTGTAATTTCTTGGAGAGATTTTAACTCCTCCTTTTGCACCTCCAAATGGGACATCTACAATGGCACACTTGTAAGTCATTAGGGCTGCAAGTGCCATGACTTCATCTTGATTGACCAAATGACTGAATCTAATTCCGCCCTTAGTCGGTAGTCTGTGATGACTGTGCTGAACTCTGTATGCTTCTATTACTTGGTATTCTCCGTCGATCATGACGGGGAAGTTTACCTGATAAACTGCATTACATACCTTGATCTGATCCAAAAGTCCCTTTGGGAGATTGGACAGTGCAGCGGCCTTGTCAAAATTTCGCTGTACACTTTCAAAAAAGCTAGCTTGTTTACTACTCATTACGAATTTGATTTTCTACTTTGGTTAGTTTGTTATCTAATAAGATTAAGAATATCGCAATCCCTACAAACATAACCACAATGACTGCTACTACTGCATAGATTTTACCCGTACTTCTCAGGAAGTCTTCTCCACTATTGCCGAAGGCATTGGTGGCCATAAAGGTGAGGGCAAGCAGACTGAGCAAAAATTGTTTCATATTGGAGGTATTGTTTTACTTTTTGGTGTAAGGTTTTGATGGAGGGATTCGGTATTTTTTCCAAGGTCCCTCAAATCCGGTACGAAAATCGCACTTTTTTCTGACCTGAAGAAATTTAATACAATCTTTCGATCCTATTTTAATATTACGTTAATTGTTTAATGTTTAAGTATCTGTATGGCTGTTTATTATACTTTACTTGGCTTCAATATTTGAATCATCTGAAGTGTGTTCTCGAAGCTGTCTTTGTAAGATTTTTACTTGTAATCTATCAAACCGTTCGAGCAGTTGTGCCATCCACAGTCCCAGAAGGAAAAGGGCGATGATAGCAGGGTAAAAAAACATTCGAAGGGTATTGTCTAAATCTTCTCCCCCTAGAGCCGGATTGCCTCCATTACCAGGGTGCAGGCTATCGGTGAGTCGCGGAATGACAAATACCAATGGGATTAATGCTGCAAATGAAAATATGCTGAAGACAGCTGAAAGCCTTGCCTTCTTATCTGGATCCAAAATGGAGCTTCGCAGGACCGAATAAGCAAAGTATATGAGCATAGCTACAGCTGTCATATTGAGTTTGATGTCGGTGGTCCAGAAAGTACCCCAAGTAAATTTCGCCCAAATCGACCCAGTGATAAGTCCCAATATTCCGTATAGGATTGAAATATGGTGAAGGCTGGCTGATTTTAGGTCGTACTCCATTGATTTGGTTCGCAAGTATTGAATCGAATTGTATAGCCCAATCGTCAATAATGCAAACATAGCCATCCATATGGCTACATGAAAGAAGGTATTTCTGATCGTTTCATTGAGAATATTGCGGAAAGGAAACTTAAATCCTACGCCCTTTTGGAGGCTGACGCCTAGGGTATTTGACCACCGAATGGATGAATCCGATGACAAACTATCCAATTTATTCACAAAAACAGCACTTGGAAGTACGATACTTCCATCGATCTCATTGTTGATGATGAGCGTGAGGTCTACGACTTTTGGTTTTTCAGCAGGTACCGTTGGGATTTGAAATTTAAGTTTCATTTCGGTTTCAGACAGCACATCGATACCTATCGCTTTGACTATGTGTGTGCTATCGAGCTTTAGCCATGCGTGCTGATTTTTAGCAGCTAGAAAGTGGCTGTTGTATCCCGTCAGCATTAATTCTACCTCCGCATTATCTGGTGTATTTTGGGGATTTACGGCTACGACTCCAGGCTTGAGTGGTGTCAGCATTCCGCCAATAAGAACGTAAAGGAAGATTACTACGCCTAATATTTTCCACCACCAATATCTTATTTTACTCATTGCTTCATCTTTTTACGAAGAATCATTGGCATTCGTATCACTCTTTTTTGAACATGACCCGTTGAAGACTTTTTCTTTATTGATCTATGTTCCATTTGCGGCACAAAGTTAAGCCTTTTATCGGAGATTTGGGTAGTTCTTTTTCATGAGTGGAAGAATTGGAGTTATGATTTTTAACCCTTCCACAACTCTTTGAACATCAGGAATATAACTGATAAATACAACAAATCAATGCCAAGGAGCAGCTGTAGATCCATGTCCACACTTGAATCGGCTATGAGCCCGGAAGCGACTGCCGTAATCTTGATCAACAAGAGAAGGATCGGCAGGATCAGTGGTAAGGCTAAAATAGCCATTAGTGTGGAGCTGCCGCCCGTCCCAATACCAGAAAGTGCAGAGATGGTCGTGAAGACGATATTGATCCCCAATATTCCTAAGGCAGCACCTTGAAGAAATAGATTCGGGTCTCGGATAGGATTATCCAAAAAAAAGCTGAAGCCTCCAAGCATCAAAGCGAAAATGAGGAATATGAAGAAGTAATTGTATACCAACTTAGCGATCAACAATTCGGTAGGCTTGATAATCTGAAAGTAGAAGTAATTTGAGCCAGCATCTTCTTGAATGAAGGATTTTACAATGGCATTTAGGGAAGCAAAAAGCACTGCAATCCAAATCATTGTTCCCCATTCTCTTGGGCCAAGGGTGTTGAATGACTTGTAAAGGATGTAGCATAGAGACAAGGTGAAAAGGATCACTGCTAGAAAAGCCTGCGGCCTCCTGAGCTCCAATTGCCACTCCTTTTTTATCAAAACCAAAATTCTACTTGCCTCCCTCATTTTCCTCGATAAAGGTACTAAATATTCTATTATTGCTCTTCAGTTCTTGAGATCATTACGGTTACCGTAGACTAAAATGTCACTAGCCTTAAGGTATCTTCACGAAGGATCGAGCCTCTTGACCAATCTTTATGATGTAGTATCCTTCGGCGAGATCATGGCACTCGAGGGTCCATGATTCGACTTTCGGTGGGATGCTTCTGCTCCATATTTGACGTCCTTGTCCGTCATAAAGTGCCAATGGATGTCCCGTTTCAGATGGCGGTATTTGCTGAAGAAAAAGTTGATCCCTGACCGGATTTGGGGAAATCGTGAGAGTTTGCGTCTTTTTGGAATCATCTCTTCTGATGGCAATGGATTCGCTGGCAGTCGATGTGCCATTGAGGTCTACCATCAATAGGCGATAGATGGTCAAGTTGTTTTGAGTTGGATGCATGAATTGGTACTCAAATATGTCTGTGGTATTTCTATTTCCAGCTCCTGGGATCTTTTCGATCATCACCCACCTGTCTTGTGCTACATCCCGAATTTGTACTTCGAAATGACTGAAATCGATTTCGTCGGTAGTTTTCCAAATGAGTTGGTTGCCCAATTCTTTGGCCTGACCAAAAAATTCTAGTAGGGTCACTGGCAGGGCTACACAAGATGAATTACTTGCCGCCCCAAATCCACATCCACCAGACGCAGTACTCGGTCCCCAAACGAAATTAGCAGCATCGAGGTTTACTTGGCTGAGTATCAAATTACTTGTGCCAACTGTACTTGCGAAATGCATCACATCACCCGGCGCGATGACGTGGCCTAGCTGAAGCGAATGTCCCAATTCGTGAAGTGCTGTGGTTTCGAAGCTAGACTGACCTCCTGGAACTGATCCTGTACCGTAATACCAATTAGTCGTACTGTTGAATACGACATCCGTATCTGTTTGAAAGAATCGTATATTTCCGGATACTGAACAGCCTTGATAATAATTATAATTTATCCCCAGTGTCCCAGAGGGTAGGGATACAAAGGCGACTACATTTACATTGTCATTAGCTGTAGCGGATACTGTGGTGCTAGGTCCAAGTCTCCAATTGACCTGCATATTGCAAATCCAGTTTTCAGCTGCTCGGTTGAAAGCGAGACTGGCTGCCGTATTTGCTGCAAAATTGGTATTTTTCCTGAATGATACACCACCACTGCCATTGTCGTTTTGTAGGCGCGGGACGATATTTTGGCTATTGCTCAATAAATTTGTCACTGCGTATTCCACCTGTAAAGCAGTAGGTGAGAATGCGTCAGATCCCTGTCTGACTACGAAGGTGCCGGTTCCTGCTGAGCTAGGTACAAAAATACGGATTTCAGTATCCGACCAAGAAATGTAATCCCAAGCTTGGGGAACTATAAAATTACCTCCTCCTGTATCCGCATTTCTAAACAGTACCAATCCGCTACCTTGGCTAGAGCCGAACCCTGTACCCGTGATGGTAAGCTCAGTCTGTGTGCCTGCAGTTACGATTTGTGGCGAAAATGAAGTTACTACGGGCATCATACGAACCGAAGTTTCTAAATTATCTGCGGATGATTTCTCCCAAATCAAGCTAGATTTTGGATAGGATGTACAGCTGGCTTCCAGTACTTGCATGAGTTCTTCAAATCTCATGGGAGGATTGACAAAATTTTCAAATTTTCCTTCTTCTGGTATATAATCGTAGTAGCTGTGAACACCATTGGCCAAAGTATAGTTGCCGGCGGAGATCTTCTGGAGAAAGAATATCCCTTTATACCCTAGGTCCAATTTCAAACTTGGGGTTACTTCCACCATTTGATCTCCGTAAAATCCACCTTCGATCCAAACTTGGATGGCGCCAGTTTCTTTAATCGGTGATTTCCAGGTAGTTCCAGTACTTAGTACGTACACGGTATAGATCATGCCTCGGTTGTCAGGAGGGGTGCAGTACTTTTCCATCACTTCTGCCTCCACTATTATCCCTGCACTTTCGATAAGGTCCACCATCGGCACTGGCACTGTCAGGCACTGCGCCTTTACATCAATCCCATGAAGCCAAATAGTAAACAAAAAAACTAAGGAGACACATGATTTTGCTTTGAGGTGCATGGCGCAAATTTTTAAATGAGCAAAGGAAACAGATTGTAATCTGTTCAATTTTAGGCTTGGAAGAGTAAGTCATCGGTATCTTTTCGAAAGCTTTTGAATTACTATTCCACATTGATTTTATGTCAGATTGAATTCCAATTTACTACAAATGTATTTAAAAAATTGATTATGAATATGTTTTTAACTTAAAATCTGAAGGATAAATTATCGCTGGTTTTTGGCATCGATTAGCCATGGTTCGGCGATTTTTTGGACCAGATCTAGTGCTTGCATCTTTTGAAGGAGGGTTAGAATGGCTTGGCAGCCATCTGCTCCCAGGTGGATGGACCATTGATTGACATATAGATCAATGTGTGATTGGATGACGGACTCGTCTAATTCTTGGGCATGACACTTGACGTATTCTTTGCTGGATTCTGGATGATCGAATGCATATCGTACACTTTTTTCTATCAACTGAGCTAAGTCTGTTTTCACAGAATCGGGTAGATTTTTTTTGATGGCTATTCCTCCGAGTGGGATCGGTACTTTCATGGTTTCTTCCCAAAACTGGCCTAGGTCTCTTACGAGGTGGAGCCCTTTCTCTTGGTAAGTAAATCGACTCTCGTGGATGACGAGACCAAAATCTACCTCACCTCTAAGTAACGCGTCTTCAATTTCAGAGAAGAGGATAGCTTTCTTTTGTTTTAATTCTGGATAAGCCATACTTAGTAATAAATTGGCAGTGGTATACTCGCCAGGGATGCCGACCACATCATGCTTTGTGGGCTGTCGATCTGGGGTAGCGCTAAGGAGTAGTGGCCCACAGTTTTTTCCCAAGGCACTACCCGAACTAAGTATCTGGTATTGATCCGTGAGTCTTCCAAAAGCACTGTAGCTCAATTTTGTGATATCAAAATCGGTGGTTCTCGCTCTGACATTCAATTCTTCTACATCAGCAAGGTATACCTCAAACTCGTAGCCTCTCGTATCGATCTTGTGATGTACCAGTGCATCGAAAATGAAGGTATCATTCGGACAAGGAGAGTATGCTAGTGAAAGTTTCATGCGGAGGTGATTTTATGCTGAAAATGTTTGATCTATCCAGTGCTTTTGCTGTACAGACCATTACAAATCTATAAGGTAAATACCCTCGAAATGTTGAATCCAAAATGAATATCTCCATCCAGCCAATTGCCATTTGTCTCAGTAATGAAACCTTTTTCGATCATACTGTTTGAGTTGGTAAAATGAAGCTGGAATACGTGACCTCCCGTCTCAATATCAAAGCCGATGCTGAGTGAGTTTCTGAATCCAGGTCTAAGTTGGTCCGGCCCCACATAGATATACTCACCATTGATGGCTACTCGTTTGGATAGTTTGTACCTGGTGCCAATGCCCACTGCCCAAACTGTATTTTTTTCTGCAGCGGTCTGGGTTAGATTGCGGTGTACTAGGGTAGGGGACAACTGAAGCGTGAATGTTTCCGAAAATTTCCTTCCGACGATCAATTGGTGTGTGTAAAATAACCTTCCCGTGAAGGGTGTTTTTCGGTCTGGATCACTATCCCTCAAAGTTTGTACGGCCACCGAATTGAACATGGCTAGGGTGATCGGCATATTTTTTTTTCCAGTACTTTGTCTAAGGAGTTTGATTTTTGAAAACATATCATAGGTCTTCTCGAGGCTGCTGCGTCCTACTCCCACCACAATATTGTCCGTCAAACCAAAATCGAAACCCAATCTCAAAGTTGCATTATCCAAACCAAATAGGTCATAAAATCCGCCATTCAATTGACCAAATCTGTGAGAAATCTTGAAATCCATCACACCTGCAGCGGTATTTTCTAGAGAGTGAAGGTTGATGACTCGGTTGGTCTTGAAGCTGGCAGTGGTGTATTCTGTAGTCACTTCGTCCTCTATGAGATCGAGTAGATCATCTTGAGCTGTGACATTCCCGATCGAGAGATGAAGGAAAAATAGGATTGCGATAGAGCTAGATGCTTTGAAACTGAACATGGACTGGATTTTTAGCTATAATTTTGATATATTTTATTTTTTGACCACGACGGCCCGGTCTAATATGACATCAGAAAGGTAGCCGGTGACAAATCCTCTAATGTCGTATGATTGTCCTACTTGTATGCTGGCATCAGGTTTGGACAGTGTACAAATAATGGAAACGAGGGGATTTTCAGTTTCTAGGAATATCTGACCAGTACCTAAGTCACTCTGGTCTGATACGATACCTGACACTTCGATCATTTTTCCGAGGTAGCTTTGGTTGGCATTATTTTCATCGGCGTCGTAAGCCCTCATGAGCTCGTCCGCTGTGATACTTAGAGCCGGAGTTCCTGAAGAAGCGTCTTCCACTGGTTTTGAATACATATGCCATGCAAGGTAGAATCCACCGACAAGGGCTAATGCGCTAAAGAGATACCGAAATTTTTTCATTCCATTACTTTATGAAGGTTTACGAGTTCATCATTTACATGTGATATATGATAACCTTAGTTGTTTGGAGCGCCTTGGCTGATCCAATTGGCTACTTTTTCGATATCGCAAGCGGGAATTTTATTACCATTTTTAGGCATTTGGCTGAATCCCGCGTCCCAACGAATGGACCCTAGTAGATTACCACTATCTGCCCAAAGTTTCACAGCGCTATACCCTTCCAAAACAATACCTCCGCCTACTATATTGGATGCTACTGAACTGTGGCAACTCAAACAGTGGTTAGTCAAGATTTTCTGTACATCATTACTAAAGGTAGCACCTTCTGATATACAATCTTGTGATCCGAAAAGATCCTCTGCATTGTCGCTAGTACAAGCAGCAAAAGTCAGCATTAGCAAAAAGATTCCTAATTTTATTCGCATGGTTTTCTGAAATTACAAATTAATAATATTTCGAGGGAGATTTTGTTCTGATTTTTCAACAAATTCTTTTATAGATACGTCTGTTTTATTGTTTTGGATGGTCAAAAAGCCTTTAATATCTTCAATAATTCTTCGGCCAATTTTTTTCCTTGGGGGCTATATTGAGCCATTCGTTTCTCATGAAGAGTGTTGACTAATAACATAAAGTTGTCCGCCATGATCTCCTCAGGGTGGATGATATACTGTGTGTTGTCTTTGATTTGTCTGAAGAAATCGGGCATGGCATCCATGGGAATTGACGTCTTAGTTCCTCCTTTTGTTTGAATTTGTCCATGTTCGTTGACCAAATAAAGATCGAACTGCAAATAATCGAAGAAGGCCTTACCGGGTTTGACCTCTTTTGATCCTGCAAATATCAAGGGTATGGCCTTTTGAAGTCCAGCGGTCGGTGATTGTAGCTGAATATAGTAGAAATCCATGGCACCATCTGGATTTGTCAGCAATTGTTTCTTCAGTTCTTCGGGATATTGGAGCTTAAGCCCATGTCTTTTGAAGCCAATAAGGGGGTAGGTCTGTTCACGGAGTACGGGGTTTTTTCGAGATAAAATATGCCAGATTTCGTGGATAAAAATAGGCAATTGTCGTTCGAGATTGGGATTTTCGAAGATGTTTTCTGGTACGAAGATGGTCTCATTTCGGGTGTAATACACATCTTTTCCGTAGTGATTTGGGCGGATTTTGACAAATTGGATTTGGGGTGGGATGAGTTTTGGGTTGATACTTTTGATTCGAGCGAAAGCTTCATTCATGATTTGTCCTAAGAATACAGTATCTGCTGCCTGAAAATCAAGGACTTCGGATTGGAGAAACCGACGAAAACTATCTTTTGCCTCTGTGATATTGTCAAAGGGCTTCGGCCGCTTCATCTGGATTTGGATATCGATGGCATTGATCTTCTGAAAAAAACTATCTACATCCTCTCGAATGATTTCTTGTGCTGCTGCAATGCTATCCAGGTAGCTGATTTTTGGCTGACCATCTGTAATGTTTTTGCCCATCGCAGGTTTTGGTGCCGGACGGCAAGCGACCCAAGAAATTTGAAACAGCAGGAGTATGATCCCAAAGTACTTCTTCATGGCATCAGCTTTTTTGGTTGACGGATTTCATGGTCAGGTTGATGCGTTTTCGTTCGAGGTCTACATCGATTACTTTCACCATCACAGATTGACCTAAAGAAAGGACTTCAGATGGGCTTTTGATAAATTTATTCGTAATATTGGAAATATGAAGCAGCCCACTTTCTTTCAGCCCGATGTCTACAAATGCACCGAAGTTGGTGAGGTTATTGACTACCCCATGAAGGATTAGGTCTGGGTGGAGATCCTCTATTTTTTTGATACGATCATCAAATTGTATGGCCTGTGCCTCTCCACGTGGGTCAAGACCAGGTTTTGAAAGTTCCTTTAAGATATCCACTATGGTAGGAAGTCCTATTTTTTCGTTGACATATTTGCGCGGATCTATCTTTTTGATAATGGCTTGATTACCGATGAGTTCTGCTGTAGAAAGCGCATGATCTTGGGCGATCTGCTCTACGAGGGAGTAGGATTCTGGATGGACTGCGCTATTGTCCAAGGGATTTTTGCCATTTTTTACTCGAAGGAATCCCGCAGATTGTTCATAAGCCTTGGGGCCTAGGCGTGGGACCTTGAGTAAGTCGCTTCTGCTATTAAATGGTCCGACTTCTGAGCGGTACTGGACAATGTTTTGAGCAATCGAGGGACCCAACCCCGAGACATATGTCAGCAGGTGTTTGCTTGCGGTATTCAGATTGACGCCCACGCTATTTACAGCGTAGACTACTGTCTCATCGAGGGCAGTTTTTAGCATGGTTTGATTGACATCATGCTGGTATTGACCTACTCCGATACTTTTTGGATCTACCTTTACCAATTCTGCAAGTGGATCCATGAGTCTGCGCCCTATGGAAATGGATCCTCGCACTGTCACATCTTCATGTGGAAATTCCTCTCTGGCGATCTCTGAAGCAGAGTAGATACTAGCTCCACTTTCACTTACTACATAGGTTGGGACGAAATCTGGAAATGTGATGGAATCTACCAAAGCCTTTGTTTCGCGGGATGCAGTACCATTGCCAATAGCGATGGCTTCTAATCCGTACTTTTCTACCAAGAATTTGATAGTTTGAATACTTTCTCTTTCCTGCTTTTGCGGTAGGTGAGGGAAGATGGTCGCTTTCTCAAGGAGGTCGCCCTGAGCACTAAGGCATACGATCTTACATCCTGTACGGTAACCTGGATCGATGGCTAGCACTCTTTTTTCACCGAGTGGTGCAGCGAGTAAAAGTTGTCGCAGGTTTTGGGTGAAAACTTTGATGGCTTCGGTATCTGCTTTTGCTTTATACTCAGTTCGAATTTGGTTTTCGATGCTGGGTAGGAGAAGGCGCTTCACACCGTCTTCAAATGCGGATTCTAGCTCGTGGTTGTAGCTCTTGGATTGTTTGATATAGTTTTTGCGAATATAATGGAGTAGATCTTCCTGATCAATTGCAATGCTGACTCGGAGGAATCCTTCATCATCTCCTCGAGAAATGGCTAGAAATCTATGTGATGGACACCGAGCGATCGGTTCAGAAAAATCGAAGTAATCTTGAAATAATCCTGCCTCTTCTTTTCTGGACTTCAGTACTTTTGAGGTGATTTGTCCCTTGGTGTGGAAGAGTTTTCGTGCCTGATTCCGGACGGCTTCATCTTCGGATATCAGCTCTGCGATGATGTCCTTGGCACCTTCTATAGCCGTCTCTATGTTAGGTACATCGGCTGTGACAAACTTTTTGGCAAAAAGCGTAAGATCTGAGATGGACTGACTGATCATAGCCAAGGCAAGTGGTTCTAATCCCAGATTACGAGCCACATCGGCTTTGGTCTTCTTCTTACGTTTGTAGGGGAGGTATAAGTCTTCCAGCTCAATCAAGGTTTTGGCCTTCGTGATTCGCTCATTTAGTTCGGGTGTGAGCTTTCCCTGCTCCTCGATGCTTTCGAGGATGAATTTTCGCCTTGCTTCAAGTTCTAAGATGTTGTGGTATTCCTTCTGGATATTGCTGATCTGTACCTCATCGAGTGTACCTGTCATTTCTTTCCGGTACCGAGCAATGAAGGGTATAGTTGCACCTTCTTCGAGGAGCTTTAGGACATTTTCTACCGGATTTTTGCCTATTCCTAGGGCAATGGAGATCCGCTGTATATAGTTTTGGTTCATCATGCCGCAAAAGTAATCATTTTGATCAAAAGTGAGGCGGCTTAGTGTTTTGGCTGTTCGGAAGGCTTCTGCGTCCGAGGATGAAGCTCTACATGAGGTAGTGTTATTGAACTCCGGGCAAAAACCCTATAGGCCCCGGTGATTTGATTACTCAAAATAAAAATTTGCTATTTGGGAAAAAAATTGAGTGATTTATACGAATTTGTAACCAGTTTTTGTTTTCCTTTGTATAATGTATGTCTGGCATGGAACAGCAAAGCCTAGACTATATTCAATAAATCAAAGTAAATCATAGATGGAAGTCGACGCAAGAGAGATGTTTGATATTAAGCCCGAGCACAATGTTGAAATGGCCAATGCCCTTGTAAGTGCTTTAGTGGCAGCCAGCGAATCAGGATTTGATTACCTGAAATTTAAAAGGTCGGTTCAGTCTTTACAAAAAATGGGGCTGGATCATCGTACGAGTATTGAATCTGCTTTCACCACGGTCTCCACGATGGGTGTAAAAAAGGATTCACTCCTACAATCCATCAAACGGTATAAAACAGTACTTGATGGTGAGCGGAGCAAATTCGCAGCGACGATGAAAAAACACATCACTCTAAAGGTGGACGAAAAGCGCATCGAACTCACCAAACTTGAAAAGCGAATGGCCGACAATCTTCAAAAAATCAAGGAATTGGAAGAGGAAAATATCCAAATAACCAAAATCCTAGCTAATGGGGAAGGTGACATCCAAGCTGCTGAAGATAAAATCAACCAGACGAGGGATGCCTACAAACTGGTCTTCGAACACATCGAACAGATTATCACTGGGGACTATGTGGATGTAGATCAAATCCTTCAATAATTTTGGGTCGAATATGTCTATCTGAGGATCTCGATTGGTCGGGTTTTTGCCTTCGTTTATCGTGAAATTCAGAGCCTCCCACTAATTTTAAGCTGAAAACGAAATTTTTGACTTAGTTTTGTGTTTCAATATGTAAAATGAGCAAACGATGAGAGAAATCAATACGGATTCTTTTAAGCCAAAATCTTTTTGGTCACGTCCCGAAGGTGTGACTGGTCTTTTGTTTTTGGGTGGTGCGATCGCAGGAATCGGTTTTCTGCTATTCAAATTTAGTGCAGCCATCCTAGCTTTTGCAACCAATACGCTTGGAGCATTGATTACCTTCCTCGTGATAGGTGCCATCATCTATATGGTGCTGGATCCGAAAATGCGGGCATTGGTATCCTATATGTATAAATCCATCATGCGATCGATTACAGGTATGTTTGTAACCATCGACCCAATTGGAATCCTCAAAAATTACATCAGCGACCTCGAAGGTAATCTATCCAAAATGGATAAGCAGATCGGCATTTTGAAAGGGCAAATGCGAAAGCTAAAGACCATCGTCGAAGAAAATAATCGTGAGATCAATCAAAATCTTCTGATTGCAAAAAAGGCAAAAGAGCAAGACAACAACCAAGCGCTAATGCTAGCTAGCCGCAAAGCAGCCCGCCTCGAGGAGAGCAATGATAAATATACAGCCCTACACAGCAAAATGGCGATTCTCTACAAAGTGCTGTCAAAAATGTACTCCAACTCTGAAATCCTACTCGAAGATACCAAAGATCAGGTAAAAGTGAAGGAGCAAGAGTATAAGGCTATCCGCGCTTCACACTCGGCGATGAGATCTGCTATGAGCATCATCCGAGGTGACGGTGACCGAAAAGCGATGTTTGATATGGCACTCGAAGCCATTGCGGACGATGTATCATCAAAAGTAGGCGAGATGGAAAGATTCATGGAGATGTCTTCAGACTTTATGAACTCGATCGATCTACAGAATGGTGTATTCGAAGAGCAAGGACTGAAAATGCTTGAAGAGTATGAAAAGAAATCCACCTTACTTCTTTTGGGCGGTAAGACCACGACAAGCGAGGATTCTTTAGAGCTAAAATCTCCTGAATCTATTCGGTCATCTTCTGGATCAAGCAGCAAAACGAGCTACGACGGCTTGTTTGACTAATCAATTTGATTTTGTGGCTAGTCCAAACTGTTGAGCGATCTCCATCACATAAGCGCGGGCACTCTCTGCATTGTCCGCTACTTTTCCTTCTAGGATGGCTTCGCGTAGAGCGTTTTTTAGGTCTCCTACGATCTTTCCTGGTTTTAGATCAAAGTAGGACATGATATCTTCACCAGTGATCGGAGGCTGCCAGTTTCGAAGGGCATCTTTTTCTTCGATTTCAGACATTTTTTGCTTGAGTACTTCGTAATTGGAGCGGTACCGATCTGCTTTTTCTCGATTTTTGGAGGTGACGTCTGCATGGCAGAGGGTCATGAGATCGTCTATCTCTTCGCCTGCATCTACAAGTAATCTTCGGACTGCACTATCGGTAATGGATTCTTTGGTCAAGCTAATGGGCCGTAGGTGGAGGCGGATGAGTTTTTGGATATACTTCAACTTATGATCAAGGGGAAGCTTAAGGTTTTTGAATATCCGGGCGGCCATTGCAGCACCGAGGGTCTCATGACCGTGAAAAGTCCAACCGAACTGTGGATCAAATCGCTTTGTCGGTGGCTTAGCTATATCATGGAGCAGGGCTGCCCAGATCAGCCATAGATCGGAGGTGTATGGTACAATGTTGTCTACAACTTCAAGGGTGTGGTAAAAGTTATCTTTATGGCCGATACCATTGACAAATTCTACACCTTTGAGTGCTACCAAATCAGGCAATATGATTTGTAACAGCTCCACCTGATCGAGCAGAAGGAAACCTATACTTGGCTTCGGCGATAGCAGAATTTTATTGAGCTCCGTGGCAATGCGCTCTTTGGAGATGATGTGGATTCGCTCTTTGTGTACACGAATGGCCTCGAGGGTCTCCGGATCCACCGTAAAATTGAGCTGTGTGGCAAATCTTACGGCCCGCATCATACGCAGGGGGTCATCAGAGAAAGTTCGCCCAGGCTCGAGCGGGGTCAAAATTCGTTTTTGCTCTAGGTGTACCAAGCCATCAAAAGGGTCAATGATCTCTCCGAAATTAGATTCATTGAGGCTGACAGCTAGGGCATTGATGGTGAAATCTCTCCGGTTTTGATCGTCTTCAAGGGACCCTTCCTGTACGACGGGTTTACGAGAGTTAAGGTTGTAAGACTCCTTTCGAGCACCGACAAATTCGATTTCTATATCTCCATAGCGAATCATGGCTGTGCCGAATCTCCGGAATACAGTCACCCTCGGTACTGGTTTAAGTAGTTCCGCTACAGTTTCTGCCAGCGTGATACCGTCACCCACACATACAATGTCAATATCCTTCGAGGGGCGTCCCAGTAGGCGATCCCGTACGAATCCACCCACTGCATAGGTGGGAAATCCGAGCTTGATACTCGCTTCTTGGATGATGTGAAAAATGTGTCGTTCGTGGGGTTGGATATTGAAAATCACAAAAGTCGTATTTGGTAGAAAAGATTAGGCGTCTTGGTAGGCTACTTCCTGTGTGCTCTCAGAGAAAATTTCTGCAGTGGCAGGATCCCAGTCTCTGTAGAGTTCTTGGATTTGATCCAGCGTTTCAAAAAGTGTTGCTGGATTGGATTCGGTGACCAAGATGCTACGAAGCGGTTTTACATTTGGGAATCCTCGGAAGTAATTGGTGTAGTGGCGTTTCATTTCCGCGACTCCCTGTTTTTCGCCTTTCCATTCGATAGAGTGGCGGAGGTGCTGACGGGCAGCTTCTACGCGTTCGGCTACGGTGGGTGGTGGTAGTATTTGGCCGGTCTCTAGGTAGTGTTTGATCTCTCTAAAGATCCATGGGTAACCGATACTCGCACGACCGATCATGATGCCGTCCACGCCATATTTTTCTTTATACAGTTTTGCTTTTTGCGGGCTATCGATGTCGCCATTTCCAAAGACAGGAATGTGGATTCTAGGATTCTCCTTAATCTTTCCGATTTTTGTCCAATCTGCTTCTCCTTTATACATCTGCTGGCGTGTCCTACCGTGTATGGAGATGGCTTTGATCCCTACATCTTGGAGGCGCTCCACTACCTCTTCTATATAGATCGAGTTGTCATCCCAGCCGAGGCGAGTCTTGACTGTCACGGGGAGATTGGTAGATTTTACGATTTCCTCTGTGAGTCTTACCATTTTGGGGATATCTTGGAGTATTCCCGCGCCAGCGAGCTTGCAGACTACTTTTTTGACAGGACAGCCGTAGTTGATATCTAGGACTTCGGGATTGGCAGCTTCCACGATTTCGGCGGCACGCTTCATGGAATCCATCTCGGCACCAAAAATCTGAACGCCGATGGGTCTTTCGTAATCGTAGATATCTAACTTTTGCACACTTTTATCAGCATCGCGGATTAGACCTTCCACAGATATGAATTCAGTATACATCATATCGCAGCCTTCTTTTTTGCAGAGTGCTCTGAAGGGCGGGTCGCTTACATCTTCCATCGGTGCAAGCAAAAGTGGGAACTTCCCGATTTCTACATTTCCAATCTTTACCATACCGCAAAATTAATTAAAATCCTCGAATGGGTGAAATTCATGAAAATTATCTACCACGACTAAGCGTATCAGACAGGGCTTACCTAATGGTAATATTGAGGACACCCTTATTTTTCTTCGATGATTTGCTGTTGTTGATTGATGCTTTCATCGTGGACTGCCTTGATAAATCGAGCCAAAAACTCTTCGCTAAGCCCATTTTCCTGGCCTCGGTTAATAAATTTGTCGAGTATGTCCTTCCATCGAGTACTTTGTAGGATGGTGATCCCGTTGTTTTTCTTGTACAGACCGATTTCCCTCGCGATATGCATGCGAGAAGCTAGAATGTGGATGAGTTCGTCATCGATGAGGTCTATTTGTTTTCGAAGGCGATCTAACTCTGTTTTCACCTCATAGTCCACTTGTTCATGGCGGATGACGAGGTTTTCAATCAGAAGTCCGTATACTTCAGGTGTAATCTGCTGGGCAGCATCAGACCAAGCTTCATCTGGCCGTATATGGCTTTCGATCATGAGTCCATCGAAATTAAGGTTGAGCGATTTTTGGGCTACAGAAGCTAGTAAATCCCTTCTCCCACAGATGTGCGAGGGATCACACAGGATAGGTATTTCTGGCATAGCAGTCTTAAAGTCGATTGGGATTTGCCATTGTGGTCTATTTCTATATATTTTCTCACCAGCATTTGAGAATCCACGGTGGATAGCTCCTAGGTTATTGATCCCTGCTTTTTGTAGCCTTTCTACACCTCCGAGCCAAAGGGCTAAGTCCGGGTTTATTGGGTTTTTGATCAGCACTGGGATATCTACGCCTTTGAGTGCATCCGCAATTTCTTGAACTGCAAAGGGATTCACGGTGGTCCGAGCTCCAATCCAAAGTACATCTATTCCGAATTCGAGGCAGCGTTCCACATGGGAGGCTTTAGCTACTTCTGTTGATACGGGTAGTCCTGTCTGGTCTTTTACTTTTTTCAACCAACTGAGCCCGATGGTCCCGATACCCTCGAAACTTCCTGGTCTGGTTCGAGGCTTCCAAATGCCAGCACGGAATAGGTCAATTTGGTGGGTATTTTTTAGGCGAATGGCAGTCTGAAGGACTTGATCTTCTGTCTCAGCACTGCATGGACCAGCAATCAGATATGGCTTTTTAGATCGAAAGATGTTGGCATTTATTTCGGTTGGGCTATGTGATTCTCGTAAGGTCATGATCAAAAGATGTTATTAGTTAAGACAAAATAGAATGAATTTCGTTTGCTTTGTGGAGGAAAGATTTTAATTCTTCTTTTTGATTTTCGAAAATGAGTTGTTTGATTATGGAAAGCCTCGTTTGGTATTGGTCAATAGCTTGTAGGATGTGTGATGCATTGTCGGTGAGGATAGCCTCCCAAGTATCAGGACTACTTTTGGCAAGTCGAGCAGTGGATGCGAATCCAGAACCAGCTAGGTTTTGAATCATGGAAAATTTATCCTTTTCAAGATCTAATACGGTCAGCGCTAAGGTAAACGAGGTGACATGAGATAAATGTGACACATAAGCCAAATGTAAGTCATGGCTGGCGGGACAAAGGAAGGATGTTTCCATGCCAAGGCTGGTGAATAAATCAATTGCCAAGGTCAAGGCATCCGAATCAGATCGATCAGGCTCGCAGATGATATTTTTTTTCGCCTGAAAAAGGTTGCGAATGGCTGCATCTGGTCCCGAAAATTCTGTTCCCGCTAGCGGATGGGCAGCGACGAATCTCTTCCGCATGGGGTGATTTTGTACCGCCGCACATATATTTTCTTTGGTACTTCCGAAGTCAATAACGGTTTGATGACCTCTTAGGCGACTCAATATATTTGGCAGATGGATTAGGATTTGATGGACTGGGATGCACAAAAGTATGACATCACTCTTCATGATCAGCTGATCTTTGGTGGCTATTTCGTGTACAAGAGAAAGCTCTAGAGCTCGCTGCTGGTGAGCATCAGACTGGTCGAAACCTAAGACTCGAAAGGATTGCTTATTACTTAGATCTAATCCCAATGACCCACCAATAAGTCCGAGGCCGATGATTCCAATGGTTTTCATAAGGAAAAATTTAATTTCTTAATACGATCTATTGCTTCTAAAAAATTTTCTTCCTCTCCGCAAAGTGAAATTCGTAAGTATTCATGGCCTGCAGATCCGAAGATAAAGCCAGGTGTAATAAAAATTCGAAATTCATTTAAGATTTTTTCGCTGAGGGATTCTCCAGAATGTCCTTCTGGCACCTTAGCCCATACAAATAAGCCTGCTTCCGAAGCCTCAACCTGACAGGATAGAAGCTCCATGATTTGAATGGCAAGTACCTTTCTTTTTTGATATTGAGCATTGATACCTGAAAACCAATCTTCATCATGGTGGAGTAGGGCTTGGATCCCAGCCATCTGAATGGGTAGATACATTCCGCTATCCATATTCGATTTAAGCTTAAGGACTTCACTCACGATGTGGCGATGTGCGATCAATGCGCCAATGCGAAAACCAGCCATGTTATGCTGTTTGGAAAGTGAGCACAACTCTAGCATCCATGGATTGCTCATATCACTTTGGAGTGCAGATATCGGCTGTTTGGTAAGAATTTGAGCATATGGATTGTCATGGCATATGAGGATCTCGTGGCGTTCTGCCCATCTCGATAGCCTGCGAAAAAAGCTTGGATTTGCAATGGCACCTGTGGGCATATTTGGGTAGTTGAGCCACATCATTTTTACACTGCTTAAGTCAGTTTTTTCGAGTGCATTAAGATCAGGGAGATAATTATTTTCTGAAGTTAGTGCGAAGTAGCGGACTTTTGCACCGGCCAATTTTGCACAGTTTGCATAGGCGGGGTAGGCGGGATTGGGTACCAATACTTCGTCACCTTCTTCCAGAAAAGCCATGCTAAGATGAAAGATTCCCTCTTTGGAGCCCATTAAGGGGAGCACCTCGGTTTCAGGATCCACAATTACATTAAAACGACGCTTATAGTATGTCGAAAATGCGGATCTTAATGAAAGGATCCCCCTATAGGGTTGATATCCATGGGAGTTTTTTTGGTCCGCTGACAGGACAAGGGCATTGATTACGGAATCAGGTGGTGGCAGATCTGGATTCCCAATACCTAAGTTGATGACGGGCTCTATTTGTTCGGTACTCATCCGATTGATCTGCTCGAGCTTTTTGACGAAGAAATATTCGTTTACCTCCGAAATACGAGTTGCGGACTGTATCATGGGTGATAGTGATATTTTTGAGCTATTTAGTATGGTCATCTTTGAAAAATTTGGGCAAAAAAAAAGGGAGCATTTCTATGTGAAATGCTCCCTTTATTATCTTTATGGATTACTATAATACATACCAAGGCATCATCTCACAGGCTTTTCGCTTGTGTAATACCAATAACCGAAGTATGTATTTGATCTAATCATGACGCAAATGTAATTGCACTTTGATCAATTTCCTAAACTTTAGCTTTTTTTCCCTAAATTTTTTTGCACATCAATAATGTAGGATAAACGAAAATAGTAATTTTTGAATCTAGAAAGGATAGTTGACCGCTACTTGGAGGTTTCCGAGTTTTTGTTGCCTTATTTCTCTCCAAGTGTACCAATATCGGTTGGTATCAAGCTGTGGGAAAGGATTGCGGACCCTATATCCGAAGTCAAATCTGATATTGAAATAATTCAGATCCCATCGAAGGCCGTAACCCATACCGATGGCCATTTCTTTAAGGAAGTCGGACTGAAATTTAGCTTGTGGACGGCTGGGATCATCATTGATGGTCCAAATATTTCCAGCATCCACAAAAAGGGCTCCCTCCAAAATCCAAAACAAATCAAATCGGTATTCAAGATTGGCCTCTATTCTTAGGTCTCCCTGCTGAAAGAAGATGGCTGGTCTCGCTCCTAAGTCCACATGACCACCCGGCCCGAGCGCTCGCTGGTCCCATGCACGCATGCTATTGGGACCACCCACATTGAATTGTTTGATATAAGGGGTGTTTTCGGTATCCGCAAATGATATGATGCCTCCGATATTGAATCTACCTGCTAGAGAGCTACCTTTAGTAAGGTATTTGTTCAATCTGAAATCGAGGTCCACACGTGCATATTTAGCGATTTCGATGTTACCATTGGAGCCGGGTAATTTCCAAGACTCATTTTTGCCCGTAAAAAGATTGGCGAGTTCATTTGCTAGGAATACCTCACCACCACTAATCTCTAATCCACCGATGAATCCAAATGTCCAGCCTCGAGGAGATTTTTTACCAGAGTAGATATAGTTTACATCCCGAAATAGGAATCCGGTAAAAAGGTTGTCTTTGAAGCTGTTGATGATAAATTGGTTGCTATCGATTAGCTCGATGAAGGAGTTGGACAGTTGGTACCTATTCAGATTGAGACCTACCTGATTGAAGGTCAAGGTCGAATTTTGGCTCAGGATAAATTTGTAGCCATACGTACCAAAAAAACTATTGATCTTGTAAAAATTAAGTACATCGATATAATTGAAACCAAGTCTGATACTGGTGGTGCCATCTTCAAAAATTTGTTTTTTCTGGTCCTCTGTGAGCAAGCCTACATTTCTCAAAAATCGAATGGTCTTAAGCGGATCTTTGAAAAGCGGCAGTTCTAGGTTGTTTTGTAGATTGAGGCTGAAAGTCTGGATCAGCGTCGGATTTATTTGGAACTCGATCCCCGTCTCTGCGGATGCCGTGTATCTTTCGCTACCACCTAGGAAGTTTCTATTCTCAAAAAGAGTATTGAAGCCCAAACCAATTACACGTCGTACCTGGCTGACTGTGGAGTAGAAGACATCTGATCCCACATCTGTGGTCCATTTTTTATTGTGCGGAGTAAGAATGATATCATAGTCAATGATGGTACTATCTACCATGCTTTTACGCGGATAGATGGTGGAGAAGCGATAAGCTCCAAGTTCAGATAGTTTTTTGAAAGTCCGTGCTCGAGAGTTTCGGTCTGCTAATGCATTCTCCCTTAGTTTGATAGCGGTACTGATGACTGATGGTTTGACAATGAATTCATTGCTTTCTCTCAGAAACTCGATATCATTCAGCGTATCTCGTAGCAAAAAGGAGCTATCCTGTCTGGCGTAGTAATCTGTAAATACCCGTAACTCTCCGACGCGATATACCCGATGAATAGAATCTCCCGATGGCGTCAGGATATCCAAAAAGATATCAATTGAGTTTTTAAGGGCGGCACTATCGCCTTTGATATCAATAAACTGGGCTGTGAATTCTGCATATCCAAGGTTCTGAAGCTCGAAGGCTATTCTGTTTTTTTCTTGATCAAAGATATCCGCATCGATAAAGTCTCCTTTTTTCAGCAAGCTCGAAATATTGAGACTGTCTAGTTTTGTAAGTAGGACAGTGTCTTTGGTAATGTATTGAATGGAATTAATCGTGTATCGTGGACCTGGATCTACGATATAGTTGACCTCTTGGTAAGATCCATGTGTGATAGGCTCGAAGTCTACCTTTGCGTGGAAATATCCTTTTTTGTATCGAAGGTATTGCTCCATGGCCCTTGAAGATTCCAGCGTAGCTTGGGGATCATAGAATACAGCTGGTTCGCCAATGCTCGTTTTTATCCAGTTTTTGATTCCTCCGACCTCTTGATCTCGGTATTGTAGCGAGAAGTAAGACCTTTTTATTCCCAAAAACTTTCTATTTGGGGTCTGTTTGATGAAGTAGCGTAGGTCTTTTTTGATTTGTTTTTCGGTACGTTTGTCAGATGAGCCACTAATCTGGAAGCTAGATTCCTTGAGAAGAAACTCATTTTCCTTCAGATATTTGCTTGGAGCACAAGCCCCAAAAAATAAAATCAACCCCAATATACTGATGTATGCAGGAATTGTACTTATTTTACTTTTGGATTTGTATCTCTTAAATATCACCAACAAGAATGCTATCAAACAATCAATTAAAATACTTCCGATCCCTAAAGACGAAAAAATTTAGGCAAATGTATAATAATTTTGTCGCTGAAGGTGACAAAATCATCATGGATCTTGTAGCATCAAAACGTTTTGAGGTAGAATTTTTATTGTATACCGACAGGACCACCATCCCTGAGCACATTTTTTTGGAGATCCCTGCTGCCCAGCATCTGAAGATCCCTGAGTCTCAGATGGAGGGAATTACCCATTTTCAGAATGCTTCTCCCAGCTACCTAGTCCTTAAACGTCCAGTTGAGCAGACTAGATGTCCAGAGTTGACGGGGTCCTATTATTTCTATATCGATCGCCTTCAAGATCCTGGAAATTTAGGCACTATTCTTCGTACTGCGGATTGGTTTGGTATTGCTGGTATTCTGATCCGACCTGGATCGGTGGATCCATACCACGCCAAAGTCATCCAATCTTCTATGGGAAGTATAGGCAGAGTGCCTGTATTTGAGGTGGAGTTGGAGGAATTACCCAGTGACTTACCCCATGTGAAAGTGGGCTTGGATATGCAAGGACAGGATATGAAAGACTTCATTTGGCCCAAGCAGGCTATTTTCTTTTTTGGAAATGAAGGTGCGGGACTTTCAGATGAAGCGAAGCAAGTCCTTGACATTAGGGTTACCATTTCTGGGGCGGCCGGGAGGGGCGCAGAATCATTGAATGTAGCTATTGCGGCTGGGATCGTTGCCTTCTCTGCATTTGCACAGGGAGCAAAGTAAGCTATGGGTTAAATTTTTTCAAGGGCCTTGTGAATAGCTTCCAGCAATATCTCCTTGGGCTCCAAACCTATGTATAGGCGTACCATCTGGAAAGGGACTTTTGGTGTAGGCCAGCCTGGGATATCAAAGAATGCGACACTCGGCATTTTGAGTGACTCGTAGCCTCCCCAAGATACAGCTAATAAGAATATGTCCAGCGAATCCGAAAACTGAATCATTTTTTCTTTGGAATCGGTATCGATTTCGATGCTGATGAGTCCGCCATTGCCAGTCATCTGTCTTTTGGCTAGTTCATACTGGGGAAAGCTGGCATGAAGTGGACAGCGTACACCTTTTATCTTGGGGTGTTTACTTAGTTCCTCTGCGATGAAGAGGGCAGACTCATTGACTTCACGCATGCGTAGGCTCAATGTACGTAGTCCGCGGATGGCTAGCCATGCGTCATTCGGAGAAATGTTTTGGCCCAAGGTCATGAATGGTCCTTGAAATATTTGTTGGATCATGGCTTTTGATCCACAGATCACACCCATCACTACATCGCTATGACCATTTAGGTATTTAGTTCCAGAATGTATACTCAGGTCGATACCGAAATCTAGAGGTTTTTGGAATATCGGGCTACAATGGCTATTATCGATCATAGTGATGATGCCACGAGCCTTGGCGAGATTTGCTACAGCTGCCAGATCTTGGAGTTCGAAAGTCAACGAATTTGGACTTTCAAGAAAAATGATTTTCGTTTGCTCGGTTATTGCATTTTCGAGGGTGCTGATCGAGGTGCCGTCCACAAAGGTATGGGTACAACCAAATTTTTCGAGATGGGTCGTCAGTAGCTTCGAAGTCCAGCTATATGGTTTTTCGACACAGACCACGTGGTCGCCAGCTTTGAGAAATGCAAGCATTGCGGCAGAAACGGCAGCGGCACCACTGCTAAGGACAAGTGCGTCTTCGGCATGCTCCAGAGCAGCAAGTTTTTTTCTCAGGATGGCTACTGTGGGGTTGTTACCACGCGTATATATATGATGGTCTATCTCGGACTGAATTGCCTCTCGAAAACTAAGCACATCCGAGAATGCAAAATTTGACGACTGAACGATCGGAGGCGCCACGGCTTGGAAGTAAGATGATCTATCTTCTCCCAAGTGAAGTGATATCATGGAGTGGTCATCCATACTTTGGGTTATCGAATTTTTAGGGCTGCGTTGTTTTCAATGATGTAGCTGAGTACGCCACACTGCTCAGCTGGCGCTTTTGGATCTGGTTCGTAGAGATATCCTTTTACTCCAGAAAGGGCCTTTTTTTGGAACTCTCTGTCTTTGATGGTAGATTTTTTCTCGTCAATCTCGATGAAGGTGATTCTTCCAGCACGATTGATGCATACTTTGAAGTAAAGCTTTCCACTTTTGTTCATCGGCAGGCCAGCAGTATTCCGAAAGATTACTTTACGTCCGAAGACGCCATTACCGGATTCATCAAAATCACCCGTACCTTTTCCTGGTGCATCTCCAGCTCCACTGTCGCTGTCTTTTCCTTTGTCTGCTCCAGGGCCGGAGCCCGTATTGCCTTTTCCTGGACCTGTGCCTGAGGTACTAGATGGGCCTGTACTTCCACCACTTTTTGGCGTATCGCTACTGGTAGATCCGCCTGCTGGTTTGCTTGGTTCTGCTGGTTTTTCTTTCACGGGCACTCTATCTGGCTCAGGTGCGTCTATTTTGATATCAGAGGTTTCTATTTTTACTGGACTTTCGGTAGCAGTAGTGGTCGTCGTCACGGGGGGCGTCGGTGTAGCTACTTTTACGGGTGTTTCGATTTTTACTTCTTCTGTTGGAGCAGTGGGTTTTACTTCTTCGACGGTATTTTGTTCTACTGCCTTAACTTCATCTGATTTTGGCTTTGCCGCACCTACGTCTGCTTTGGCGTATTTGTTTAGCGAACTTTCTTTAAAAGTAAAGTCTACCACGACTCTATAGGGCTTATCGGGATCGATATCTTTCTTATCTACTTCAAAATAATAGAAAAACGCGATAAGTAGCAGGAGGGAATGTATGATGATACTATTCCGCATCCCGGTATTTTTATTTTTCTGTTCGACTTGAAAGCTGTAGGCCATGGCTGTAAAATTTGTAGAGATAAATCTGTGATAATCCTTTATTCTAATTCGAAAACGATCTTTGGTCCATCATCATTATTTCAGAGACGCACTTTTAGTAAAGTTTCATAAAACGAATTACAAAATTATACAAAATATATGAACGATACACATCATATGTAAGAAAATACAAATTTAATTTTTTATTACAGCGCTAGATGTACTTCAATTATGCTGTACTCTTTCCAAATCGCTGAATAATGCCGTAAAATAATAGGGTGCTTGTGCCATATGCAGATAACACGATCGCCCAATGTCCACCGAGAATCGTCGTGATACCAGTAGCCAAGATGGCAATGGATCCTACGGTGAGCGCATAGGGCATTTGGGTTTTGACATGGTCCAAGTGATTACAATCGGATGCTAATGAACTTAGTATGGTAGTATCCGATATCGGTGAACAATGGTCCCCCAGTACAGAAGCTGAAAGTACTGTTGCCACTGTACAATATAGAAGCTCCATCGTATGCCCAGCATCCATACCACTTGCATTCGCCACAGCGTAGGTAGTCGGTATGGCAATAGGGTAGAGGATTGCCATGGTACTCCATGAAGAGCCTGTAGAAAACGAAATTAGGGCAGCCAAAATAAAAATGATAAATGGTATCATGAAGGGCGAAATTCGTCCTGTGAGCAATTGGCTAAAGTAATCTGCCGTGTGCAAGTGCTCCGTCGTAATAGCAAGGGCCCACGCAAAGGTAAGAATAAGCAAGGCTGGAATCATAGATTTGAAACCAGAGATCATCCAGTGCATAGAATCCACCAAGTTCATGATTCTTCCACCAATGGTCATAACTAGGGATACGATCAGCCCTGACATGCTTGACCAAAGTAATGCGGTGTAGCTATCGCTGGCTCCAATGACAATGCCTAGTTTTCTGAAAAAACCGGTTTCTGCTCCATTGTCTTTGATCAGCGGCCATATCGATGCCCAATCATCGCTGACGGTTGGGGCTAAGCCAGCTCGTATGCTCTGCAGGCCAGTCTCCAATAATCCGAAAAGTGTCATCAGTATGACCGTCATGACTGGGATGACCGCGTATTTCCAGTCCAATTTCGCTCCTGCAACGGGGGAGAGATCTTCCATATTCCCTTCATCATGGGCTTTTTGTCCGTCAGATATTACTTGGTTGTTGCTTCTGGCTCGATGCTCGGCAGCGTACATAGGACCGTAGTCTTTTTTACTTCGAATCAAGATGTACATAAAAATTAAGGTTAAAATAGGGTAGAAGGAATACTTGAGTGAACTCAGAAAAACGCCATACGGAGTATAGCTATCTGCAAGCCCTATTTTTTCCAATCCGTCCTGAATATAACCAAGTTCTGCACCTATCCAAGTGGTGATAAAAGCAATGGCACTGACGGGTGCTGCGGTACTATCTACGAGGTAGGCCAGTTTTTCTCGGCTGACTTTATATTTGTCGGTCACAGCTCGCATGGTATTCCCTACGATGAGCGTATTGGCATAGTCGTCAAAGAAGATGGCAATTCCCAAGGCATAGGTGATCATCTGTGTGGAGGTTGGTGATTTGGCGTATTTTGCGAGACTTAAGACTACCCCAGCCATGCCTCCATTTTTAGAAATAATGGCCACCATACCTCCGATCATGATCGAAAAAACAATCACGGATAGATGCCCCACATCATTGAGCGCTCCTACGATATAGGTCGTCACGACATCCGCAAATGATTTGAAGATGTAAAAAATTCCGTCTAGGCGTAGCCCTCCAGCGATAAATGCCCCAGACCATACTCCAATAAAAAGTGAAATGATGACCTCCTTGAAAATAAGCGCAAGTGCGATGGCAATAAGTGGGGGTAATAAAGCCATCCAAAGGGGAATGCTTTTGATGCGTACAGAATTGTATGACTTTGATATGTGATAGAGGCTGCTGTGTCGGTAATCAATGCTTTGAAAAAAATGAAGACTGCCTTTATCCGTAGGGGTTATATCCAGTGGGGTCCCTTGTGTGTCACTCATGATGGGGAGGGGCTTTCCGTCAAATATGAAATTGGCCACGTGAAGGTCCTTGTGTTGAGATTGTAGCCACACTTTATTGTTTTTGTAGCTAAGGTCAAAGGATTGATATGCTATAGTGTCCAATACCGTGGTATCTGTTGATATTTGGTCTTCCACTTGGGAGGATAGCTCGTATGTGCTCGTATCCTGATCCATTGTGCTGAGCTGTGAGGCAGACAATATATGAACAAAAACCAAGAAGACGCCAAGGGAAAGAAACCAAGGGGTGCGGATTATTGTAAGCAGATGAAGAGCCATTTCGAGTTTTGTTTTTGCAGTCAGGAATTGATTTCAACCGTAAAAATAGTGTATTCATCATCGGTCTACAAAAAAAATATTCGTAAAGCGAAAATCTTCTGTGATTTTGCATCGTTTAAGGTGGGATGTATGATGAGGGACCGATAATTCAAGGCGAGCTATGTGTTCCATTTCTATTTGCCTTTCTTCACATTACATTCTTGAACCTCTGGACCTTGGTATGGTGTGGAAGTTTTGAAGAATTAAGCTACCTTTGATTTTTAATGGTTCAGAATATGAGCATCGCATCAAGGGTGTAATTACCTTGTAAAATCAGCGTTTATGAAAAGTTTCAATCGTCATATTACTAATAATCAGATGTTTAAATATATCGGATTTGGTGTTTTTGTGTTTTTTGGCTTGATTCTATTGGGGTCTTGCAAAAAAAAGTCGCCAGACGAAGGAATTGATATCAGCGAACAACAAATGCCCACAAAAGAGGAGGTCGGAATCTACATTTACCCGGAAGAATCTCATCCTTGGGCCCAAGTCAATTTTCTTTCCTTGCCGGCCACTCCAGCCTACAATGTGAATCGGCTCCGCGATACGCTGAATTATTGGGTATTCTCCAAACCAAATCGGGCCAAGAAAGTCACGGTGAAGCCCATTGCTGCGATTGAGATCAAGGACCAAGGTAAGGCGCAGACCATCATACTCGCCATTCCGAAGGATGATCAATATAGAAACATCTTGTGCGATGATTTCCAAAAGTGGAATGTGGATTGTTTTCCTGCCAAGGTAATAACGGAATACTGGATCACAAATCACAAGGGCCTAGGTAAGGTGTACATCGATAAATGGCATCCGGAGGGCTATGCCCAAAATTTTATTGACAACTTCTTATCCAAAGTGCCTGAACCAGCTGCAAAGAATTAGGGTGTCTTAAAAAGTGTTACCCTCGGAATGACACGCCCATCTGCAATTGGACCTTTAATAAAAGGGTTTGGTCGAATAATTTATCCCAAAAAAAACAAAATAGAGTGAGGAAGAGTTTCTATAAGGTCAATACCGAACATGCTTAAACAAATCTGCCGAAAAAAAACCAGCTCAGTACATTCTACGATGATGGACGGGATAGATGGTTCCAAGGTCCATATAGCCATGCGCATAAAGGATTTGGAAGAAATCTGGACGATTCACCAAGGCTTCAACCTATTTTTAGAGTACCAGTTTTTGAGTACCATGGAGGAAGTGCTTCCGGCACAAATTCAGCCGCTGTACGTCGCAATCTTACGAGGGGATGGTTCGGTGGATCTAGTGTACTTTCAGATCAAGGATTTTGACCTTTTTGATTCACTTCATCCCACGGTGGAAGGCCAAAGAATAAAACCCATCAAAAGAAATCCAATCCTTTCTGAAGCTTCCAAACTCGTGCGGTTCAAAGCATTGGTTTTCGGAAATCTTTTATTGACAGGCCCATACGGCAGCAATAATTTGACGGGAAAGGATATCACATCAGATAAGTTAGCCTCTGTATCTAAGTTGGTCTTGGCTTGGTGTAAGGAAAGGGGTATAGTTTGTAAAGCTACCTTGCTCAAAGATTTTGAGGAGGCTGTGGTCAAAGATATTGCTTCGTTTCATAGGTTCCAAGTCCAGCCCAATATGGTTCTTGAGGTACCAAAAAAGTGGAATAACTTCCAAGATTACCTTGATGATATGAAGGCCAAGTATCGGATCCGAGCACGAAGGGCTCTGACCAAGGCAAGCTCTATCACCTATCGATCTCTGAGTGTCAAGGAAATCATTTTCCACCAAGAAGAGATGGTACAGCTTTATTACCAAGTGGTATGCAATGTCAATTTCAATCTTTTCTATCTTCCTGCTGATCATTTTCTCAAGCTTAAAGAAGGGCTGGGTGATCGGTTTCAAGTGATCGGTTGTTTTGAGGGAGATCGATTGGTAGGCTTTTACTCCTTGTTTCTGAATTATGGTGAGGTGTATGCTTACTTTTTGGGATATGATGCTGAGGTGAATCATTCCTCGCAGCTTTATCTCAATATGCTTTACCAGATGATCGACTTTGCCATTTCTAAGGGTGCGAGCTCAGTGATTTTTTCTCGAACAGCCATGGAAATCAAAAGCTCTGTGGGTGCCGAACCTCTAGAAATGGATCTTTTCGTCCAGCTTTCGAATCCATTTGCTCACAAACTTTTTCCGGCAGCTTTCCAGAGGTTCAATCCTTCTCCTTCTTGGCAAGCAAGAAGTCCTTTTAGGGATTAATCAGATTAGTCCCTGAAAAGATAATCCATTGATTTAAAGTACTCTTGGATTGGTTCAATAGGTTTTCTGGTACTATATAGTGGTACTACTTCAGGAAAGTAAAGTTGATTGTTTTTTCTTTAGGTATAATAGTTTGAGCTGAAGAGGCACAGCTATGCTTTGTAAAGGGCTAATTATTAGAATTTTCTTAGGTGGATGTAGGTTTTTTCGAAATCCAAACCAATTTAGAGTATTAGTTTTTACCTTTGTCACAATTGGCAGTATGAACAAAGGAAAAATGAATCTTAGCTTGCTTGCTATCTTCTTTTTTTGCTCTTTTGTCTTTAATCTCTCAGCGCGAGAAATCGATCAAAAAAAATTGAGTGATGATTTTAGAGAGATCATGGACAAGGGACAATACACACAGGCGCTCAATTTTTTGAATGAGGTAATCAAAAACCACCCCTCAGACAAAAAGCTATACCGGTGTTATGCCATGAAATCGATCGTGTACAAAGCATTGGTAAATTATGATGAAGTCTTCGAGAATTTAGAAATATCCCTAAAGCTTACTGATCGTTTGGTCAATCCTGATTCTGCAAGAGCATATCTAAATACCCAGTTTGCGTTTGCCTACTTCGATACTCAGAAGTACGATGAAGCTTATGGCATCATGCAAGAACTAAAGAAAATCGATCAAAATCTGATAAATAGAGAAAATAAGGTTTGGCTGGTTATGCAGGAGGGGTATATTCAAATACTGAGGAAGAATTATAGAAGTGCCAAAACCCTGTTAGATGAATCTATCGAAATCGCTAGAACAGTCGATATCAGGATGCTGCCGAATATTTATGCCAAACATATTATTCTGTTCAATGAGATGAAAGACTATAAGGCAAGAGACTCTGTGTTTCGGAAGGGTTTACATATTGCAGATTCCACAGAAATATTTCAGTATAGTCTATATCTTCATGATGAGATGTCTCGAGCACTAGAACAAGTGGGTGACTTTGAAGCCCAAGTAAAAATATTAAAAGCTCATGATTCACTAAAGACAGCATTTAATCTACAAGAAATCAATGAGAGGGGAGCTATTGTCGAAAAAGATTTTCTGAAATACCAATTAGAATCAGAGCGAAAGTTAAAAGGAATTTATTCTTACTTTCTACTTGGAGGGGCCCTTTTTATAATTTCATTGTTGATTTTTGCCTTCATCCTGTGGCAGAAAATAAAAATAATTCGTGCTCAAAGTAAACAGAATAGCGATATAGTATCTATGATTATCCATGATATTCGTGAACCGCTGCTGGGCGTTTCTATTCTGCTATCTAGGATAAAACTTGAGGATCAGTACCTAAATACCGCTAGTGAAAGTATCAAGAACCAACTAAAGGCGATCAATAAAATGCTAAACACACACCTATCAATAAAAAAGCGGTCTTTTGCGGTGAGTGACGGAGGAGCTTATCCCAAATTAGAGATAGATCAAACGGTACGGGAAGTACTCCATCACTTTGATATGGTAATAAAGGAAAAAGGACTCTCCATAAGGATGGATTTTGGCCAGCCACTCGAACTGCCACTTTATGAAGAGGAGCTATACATCGTATTGTATAACCTTATTTCAAATGCGATCAAGCATAGTAAGTATGGAGCGACTATCCATATATCAAATACAGCTAAAGGGCTTTTTGTCGAAGACGAAGGAATATTTTCTGATGATTATTCAATACCGACGAGTGATTTCGATTCTGTTAGTGCGGGAGTAGGACTAAAGTTAGTACGTGCGATTATTGAAAAGAGGAAGGTAGACCTGAAATTAATTTCCCTCGAAAATGGAAAAGGCACCAGGGCTTGTGTTGTACCTCTTTAGTCAAATTTATAGCACATTTATGAGACCTAGTTGACTTAATTTAATGATTAGGTCGGTGGTGCTATTACATCCAAATTTTTCTAATAACCGGCTTTTCTGATTGTTGATGGTATTGATTGACGAACCTTTAAGTTGAGCGATTTCTTTTGCGGAGAGACCATTGATGAGGTGTGCTACAATTTCTTTTTCTGTTTGGGTCAATTCTGCTTGGTTGACCCGGCGATTTTTGATTCGAGGTGTTGCTAATTTTTCTAAGACGGTTTCCCATAGTTTTCCGAAGCCATCCTTTTTATTGACGACTTCGATGACACCTAGATTTTTTAATTCATTAATAATAAAAGGATTGCTCACGCTCGAAAATGCAAAAACAGAAGTGGTGGGGAAATTCTTTGCACAATATTCAAAAATTCGAAACCCAGCATTTTCGTCGGATAGGACGTCGGAAATGACAACATCTGGCTTATTTTTCTGGATAGTATTAATAAATGATTCTACTGAATGACACTGGTGTATGGCATCAATGCTACTGGCATTGGCACGCAAGAAATCAGCCATTGCTTCCGTCACAAACTGGTGATCATCGTAAAGTAATAATGTCATCTTCGTCTTATCTGGTTCTGAATGAGACAAAACTAAGGATTTTTTTGACAAATTATCCCTAAAGATAAAACAAGGGGCAAGCAATTTTTTGAAAATCAATCTAAAATCTACAGCTAAACTTTTATGTAGATGGATCATGGTATAAATCTTGATTTTTTGTTATCAGCAAAATGTACTGTTGTAAATAGGGAGAATCCGCATCTTCCTCATTTTAGGAAGCCGAATTCTCCTTCTTTACCAATCTAATTCTAATTCAACTTAACAAATCTGGCAGCCAAGTGTGGGAATCCCGGAAAATATATGATATACACGCCGGGAGCATAATGTCCTACTTTCAAAATAAAGTTTTGCTCATTTGACAAATTTATATTATCAACGAGACGTCCGTAGCTATCAAAAATTTCCATATCTTGGATATTTTCATAAGCCGGAATGGGAATGACCACATGATCGTAGGCGGGATTGGGATATACCTGAATGGGTTGTTTTGTATTGCTTTCATGGTTCCCACTCCTATCCAATACTTCCTCTGCAAATACACCCTCGCCCAGCTCGAACCCGATCTCTGTATTCTGGCCTTGCATCAGGCTTGACAATCCGGTACCCATGATGGCATATTCATACCTCGTATTGAAAAAATCATTGGTTTCGATGACTACTTTTGCGTAGTGGGTGCCCAATGTAGTAGGCCTGAACTGTATGCGGAGGGCTCTATTGATCCCTGGATTGATGGTGGATGCAGGCAGCGTGGCGATCGAAAAGTGTGTAAACCCATTGTCATTTCCTCCTGAAAAAGATTCGAGCCGAACTGTCGGGGTAGCCGTAAGTCTCAGCTGCCCTGTGCCTTCATTGTGTACATAAAAAAATACGGTCTTCGAGAAATTTAGCACCGCATTTCCAAAGTTTGTCAGATCTATGAAAGTTGGATTCATATCACCATTTTGAATCACATTTCCATTTCCCCTCACTTTAATGTCTGGTGCCATGACGGTAGCTCTGATCGTAAAGGTGTATGGGGTAGCCAGCAAATCTGAGTTTGAAATAATCACTTGCGCAGTAAACTCTCCGGCTTGTAGAGAATTGAAGTCAATACGAAAATTTCTGCTTGCCCCCGGTAAAATATTGGCTGCTGGCATGAGCGAAACTACAAACTTATTAGCACCCGGTCCTATGATTTGGATTCGTGGATCACCATTCAGAAATAGGGTCTGTGCACCCTCATTGTGGATGGTAAAGGTCTTTCGGGATAGTACACCGGCTACTACGATACCCCAATCGGTATTGTCATTTAAGCTTGGTGTGTTGTCTGCATTTTGGATTACTAAATTATTGCTACGTACCACAATGACAGCACATCCTTCATCTAGGATGCCATCACAGTCGTTGTCCTGAGCATCACAGATTTCGAGGGCATTGGGATTGATGGCAGCATTTCTGTCATTGCAGTCTAGGGAATTGGATACAAATCCAGCTCGTGGACTACAGCTTCTGTTGAGGTAAGCTAAGCTACCAAACCCATCCTTGTCTTCGTCAAAATAGCTTGTCAGGATGTGACTGCTCTGCGTAGTGATGCAATATCTGGCACTGGTGTCATCAAATAAAAGATCCCCAAAATTACAATCTTCCACACGGTAGCTATATGTCACCGTTCCTACAAAATTGGGGTTTTGCATGGTGAAAGATACCTCAGAACTCGCATTGATGTTGGGATAAAATGGGGCAAAATCTATAGCCAAAGGCATTGATTCGGTACCTAGAGAAGCCGCTGCCTCAAATGATATATTGGTCTGTACACTATGGTTCGTTTGATGGATTCCATCATAAAATCGAAATTCTAGCGTAGCCTGCTCTCCGGCTGTACCGCCCACAGTGATGAAAGCCAGTCCCTCAGGATTGACATAAACACCCCTTCCCCTGAAACTTCCATTAATGAACACTGCTATCTGATCGGAGCTACCACGAAAGACATAGCTCGGCGAAAACTGCATTTTGGCGATGATGGTCATCGTCGTCGGAAAATTGGCTGAGAGTCCATCCCAATTAGGTGCAGCCTGATTTTGATCATCGAGTATGGGGCTGTAGCTATACTTGTGGCAGGCACTCTGGCTGCTTTTGAGATAGAACGGCAGATCAAAGGCTGAAAATTGTTGACCTACTTGGATAGCTTGGTCCATAAGCACCAGCCATTTCGGTCCATCAAAAGCAGCAATTACCTCAAAACTAATGGTAGTCTCTATGGTCCGCATGCCTCCAGCGAGCTCGGTAGCACTTACTTGTAAGGAAGTGAAGCCCGAAAATCCGTTTTGTGGAGTTACTGAAAGGAGGCTACCATTCAGAGTGGCCGATAATTGACTATTCGGAAGTACGGAAAAACTCAATGGTATGGGAAACTGCTGCTGTACATAATCCATCAGATCTATCTGCTCGAAGGGTTCATTTCCAAATGTGCTGAAGCTGGGAATTCCTGAAAAGCTAAAACTTCCGTCAAAATCCATGTACAGATTGATGGGGTAGGGATTTTCGATACTACCCAATATCTCTTGAGGCTGGAACTTGAGGGCTTCGGCTGCATGGATCACCATCCCACTACTGGCATGGTACACCTTGATCTGCATATCTTCTCCAGCGGTATTCGAATAGTAGGTGACAAAATGTACTACCTCTTGGCCTACTGGAATCGCCACTCCTAATCCGCGTATCTCATTGTTGACAAAGATGGCTATGACATTGTCCTCATTGTGGTCAGCTACATCATTATAATTGACAGTCATTACAGCAGTAGCGCTAAAGCTATACTGACCTGCGGCTGGTGCTTGCCAGTCAGGTGCTTGAGCCCATATTTGTGATCCAATGCAGAAACTACTCAGTATCAATAAGCATAACAATTTGATATTCATTGTCGCATGTTTTTAAATGGATCGTGCCACCCAAATAAGTGGAGTGACACGATCTCATGATGAATTTTGATTACTGTCTGATCAATTCTAATTTACTAGAAACTGATCCCGCTGCATGAATGAGTCTGATGATATACATTCCGCTTGATGTACCCGCTGTAGGTAACCACTCGATGATGTTTTGGCCCGGATTCGTAAGGCGGCTGGTCTGGTACACTTTTCTACCCATCAGGTCGCTGATTTCTACCTGAACGGTTTCAGTCTGCTGGGTATTGAAGTTCAGATACACCTTATCTGTGGCAGGATTCGGGTAAACTAGTAATTCAGTGCCACTCCTTTCTGGCTCATTGGTAGATGTGGTAGTAAACAGTGTCCAGGTTGTAGGTGCATCGATACTTCCAAGCAACTGGTTGGTTTGGAAGATAAGACGTTCTTGAATATCTAGCTCCTCGCCTGTCTGAGCATCAAAGTATCGAAGCGTCATGACTTCTCCATCTCTATTGGCATAGGCTGTGAGGAAAATGAAGCTTTCATTCAGCTGGCTGACACTGATGACCTCTCCTACACCTCGGAGCTCCGAACCCACGAAGGCGGCTACTTGTGCACCTTCATGAAGTACGCTGGCGAGATTTTCATCTACTACAACACCGATGGCATTCATATTATGCTCAAATTTTTGAGGGTCTACGGTCCATCTTCGCTGAAGGGATGCAAGATTTTCCACCATTTGGGCTGCGTGGGTTTTCTGATTTGCATTCAGATTGGATCCCATTTTGCGTTGATCGTCCACAACCGAATCACCATTCGCATTGAAGATATTTCGAGCCGGATAGCTTAGCACGTCTGCTTGAGATAGCCTGATGAGGTATCCGTTTGGCGAACTCATGAAATTGAGGTTTCCGATCCAGCCCACTCCAGCTACGTACTGAGCAAAGCTGATTTGACTTTTCACGATATCTCCGTTTTGAGGAGAGAGTGATGCCAAAGCTTGCGTAGTAGGTAAGCCGTACTGCGGAAGGTATCCGATCCAGTTCCAGCCTGCATTAAGTGGAATTGGTGTGGTCTGATCTATTGCCGTACCTAGAAGTAGTAAGGAATCTCGCAATTGACTATTGTATTGGTACATTCTCAGATGTGATAGTGCATTCAAACTACCTAACCATGAATTGGTGGCCGTAGAGTACGTACTAAAGGCTGTCTGACTCTTAATGAGGCCTCCTGTAGGATTGGTCAGCGAACTCAGTGCACTGTTGGTACTCGGATTTGTCAAGTTAATATTGTACGATATCCAATTCCAACCTGGATTTAGGTAAATCTTTCGTTCTATCTGACCATTGGTGTGAATGATTTGAGGCTCCAAAGGACTACCGATCAGTCCATCCGCTACAAAAGGAAAACTCTCTAGGGTCGTTCCATAAAGCTGACAGTCGGAAGCATCCCAAATTTTGAATGTTACAGTTTCTCCAGTAGCTTGATTGCTATAAATGGTCAAGAATACCAAAAATTTATTCAGGTCACGAGAAAATTGGACCCTACCGATACCTCTCAATTCATTTCCAACATATGCGCCGATAATATCAAGCCTATCAGAGGAAAGTTCTCCTTCAATATTCAGCTGGGCGGCGATGTTCATTGAAAAGCTGTAAGCGCTCGGATCAACAAACCAGTTTGGATCTTGACAAGCTACTCTTAAGTCAACTTTCATTGGCTCATCACCATCGATAGTCTTCATCTGAACGGTGGTACTGTAAGCTCCATTTACAAGATCAGCGGGGAAAACAAAGCTCACTGGAATGATCTGCCCTGGATCAAGACTTCCTTCTATTGGGAAAATTTGCATCCAATTTGGAAATTCTTCTATCAAAAAGCTCGTGCGTTCACCGCTCTGGTTTCTGATTTCACGTCTTACGATGAGTTCATTTCCTTCTAGAACGACTTCGTTGATGTCACCACCATGCCAGAATAGATTGGATTGATTGACAAAAAATTCCCACACTACCTGATCTGCCTTATTTCCAAATAGGTCTTCAATATCTGTGGCAGTAACTCTCAGTGTATGATTTTCAATAAATCTTCTTGAGACACGCGGGATGATGATGATTTTTTCATCACGACAAATAAAATCTGCGTCGATGAGGATACCTCCGAGCGTCATATCCTGAAGTGCCATATTGTTCAGGTTGATGTTTGTTCCGATACCGTCCGCTGGGAATACCTTATCACAATTGATTCGCTTCGAGAAGGTTATGGATATTTCATCACCAGGATTTAATACGCCATCAGCTGGAGATGGAATTCCAAAAGGTCTAGGAGGTCTAGTTTCTTTTCGACCCCTGATGACTGCTGAAACCCCAGGGTTCAAACCGCTGAAACAAATGGATACTGCACGGATTTCATACGGTCCATCTGCCAGTGAAGACATGTCCCAAGTAATATTTTTTGAAACTGGAAAACCAGCCAATTCAGATTTCGGTACATCGACGATGTTTATCCAAGCACCATCTCCGCCCGTTCTTCGGTATTGGACACGGATCAATTCCAGATCTGGGTCATTATTGATGTAGCTGTTGAGGCTGATCACTAAGTTATCTCCCATTGCTGGGGTTTGTACCCAATCTTGGAATGGGAAACCAATATTGATCGGCGAGCAAGGTTCTTGAAATTCTACATTTATAAAGAATTGCTTATAGAATTTTTCTAAATCTACAATGTTGTATGGTCCCTCCATGACATTTTCGGATCTGAGAGGTCTCTCTTTTCCATCATTGTTTGCTGGGTAGTCTGCATATGCTGCAAGATTATATCCTAAACCCAATGAATGCTGATACTGGCAAAGTGAAGCCGCAAAGATACCAATATCGTTATAGGTGTAAGCATTGACATCAGGACCTTTCATAACACTCAGCACAAATGTCTTGCTTTCTCTTGGCTGTAATTGAATCGGAATAGGATTGATTAATGCTTCGCCATCGATGGTAAGGATAGCCCCATTGGTATTTGAGCCTTGTTTTGCTCCAATCATGTACACCAGTGGATCTCTTCCTGTCTGCCCCAAATTGGACATGGTCACTCTGAAAATTGCTGCTTGGGTTTCAGGAACGTCTACTGCACTTAGTCTATCTATCTGAAAGCCAATCTCCTCTCTATTGAGTGTACCAGGTACCCACGGACACATAGATTCACCCGCTCGAAGACGGAATACGGGGGTACCATAAACTGGATCGTCTAAGATGTCGACTGTGTAACTATCGTTGGGGTCGTCATCGGCAAAAGTGTAGGATGTAGCGGTATTTTTACTGTTGGTAAATGAATTGTTCTCAGTAAAGCCGCCTCCAAAATTCAACTTCATGGTAGACTTTAGACCATTTTCGTTGACTTCAAAACCAAGCTCATTTGAAACTTCTGCACTGAAAGTTACCTCTGTTTCAATTGAAAGTGAATTTGAAGTAGAAGTCTGTGAACCTTCTGTGAAACTTGCCAATCCGTCAAATGACACATTTTTCTTGAAGTTAGCCTTGTTTTTGAGTTCTTTGTTATAGTTAATTATTTTCCTCCAAGCCTCTGCGGATTTGGTATTTCCGGCAAGTTCTAAATTAGGAATAACGGTCGTCAGGATTTGCCATTGACTATATACAAACTCAGTATTGAATCCAACGGGGAAGACTGACACAGTTGTACTATCACCTAGTACTTCGCATGTTGCAGTGTTGAGCCATAAGACATCATTGGCACTGAATCTAAAGTTTACCGCTGCACCATAGTACAAATCGGCGTCGTCACCCATGACCGCATCGCCACTTGATGTTTCTATTGATTGATCCACAGTGGTACAGAATTCCATACTTCTCTCTGAAGTGGTACTTCCAGTGGCATTGGTAGAAATTTTCAGGGTGTTAGATACTTTCGCTTCTGTTTCTACGGCCACACCCACACCTTTGGAGATGGTAATTTTTCCACCTAATTTTGCTTCGATTTCCGAAGAAGATCCCTCGGTCGCTAGGCTGGCATTACTCCATGTTTGACAATGTGTCTGACCTTTTGTCCACGAAGAAAACGATGCATCTCCAAAAGGATCCCTTAGTATAAGAACTGGTATTTCCGGAGAAGCGGTAATGAAGGAGGTTTCTCTAGGTCGCTCTCCCAATACGATCGCTCTTTGTACTTCTACACTTTCTTGATTTCTCGGAGAGGTAGCTTTTACTTGTATAAATTTGGTATTATCTCCAGCGATATTTGCTCTACCTGCATAGAATTCAAATCGGTAAGCATTGGTATCTCTCACTTCGATGAATTCTGGAGCCTCATCATTTAGGTTGTTGATGACTTCAAGGTCGTAATTATTCAACCAATCTCTTCCACCTACATAATCTTCATACATTCTCAAAGTCTTTCTATAAAGTCTAAATCCATTAGATCGGTTAGATTCTTCGATAGTAGGATATGGTGTACTTTGGCCATTTGGACATACAGTAGCTTCAAATGGTTCCACCCACACCTGCGGTGGGGCATAATACCTAAAGTCTACGGTGTCACGAGCTACGTTTCGCATATCTGAGCTTATACCTCCATTGTTTTGAAGATATTCGAAAATGGTAGGATTGGTGTGCAGGGTTACTGCTGTGGTCATCGGGATGGCCGGTAAATCTCTGAAAACAAATCGACCATCAGCCTCTTCAAGGGTCAGCTCACGTTCGAAACATTGATTGTCCGCAGCTACTTTTACCCGGACTAGATCTGTTGGAGAAATAATCGACAAACGACTGTCCCCACCTGCCAATTGGCCCTGAATAGTTCGCTTCGTTTGGTTTGCAAATAGTACTGCTGCTATAGGTCTGTTGATTTTTCTCGCCTCAAAAAATGGAGGAAAGAATCGCTGCTCCTCCCCATTTCTACCATACTTTGGTGTAAGGATCACAGATCTTCCAGGCTCGAAATCCGCCACAAATCTACCTTGGGCATCTGTAAATATTGGCGGAAAATTTCGCTCACCATTGACGAGGATTTCTACGCTGTCTTGGTAGCAGAAAGTATTTTCGAATCTCACGACTCCTGAAATGGGTATGGTGGATTCATCTGTAAAATCTATACCTGAGGCAGCGGTGTTGCTGGTATTGATCACCACTGATCGCTCAGATGGTCTGAACAAATGTACCAGCTCCTTCTGTCGGTATGTGATGATAGAAAATCCCGCATTGAAGACGGTACCTTCTCCAGTAGCTGCTGCACCATAGTCGTTTACGAAATTGTCATCGCCTTCATCGAGTGAAAACCAGGTGGTTAAGCTTCCATTTCCAATATCCGTCCCGCCATTTTCTACAGGGGAGGCATGGAGCTGAATATCTTGTATGGTTAATGCATCTTTGTACACAGACATTTCATCAATAAGTCCCGTAAAATAGTGCTGGAAGGGTGCATTACTCGAACCCAATCTCCAACGGTCACCACTAAAATTCATGGTACTGGTATTGAGACTATATACACCAAGCTCGTTGCCATTTTCATAATATCTGAGCTCTCCATTGATTACTCTAAATGCAATGTGTCTGTATGCTGCTGTAGCTGGACTCAAGTCAATGGTCTGACCATTAAGGCTTAATTTGGTTTGACCATTTTCGATATAATAGTCAAATTCTGAGCCATAAGTCAGGATACTTTGCCTGCTAATTAGATCAAATGGATGTAGGACCATTTCAAGTGTGAATGTATCCCTGAGGTCAAAGTTCGTCAAGTCCACCCTGGATTGGTAGGCTGCATTGAATTCGATGGCGAAATTCTGATAAAAGGACTTGGATGGAGTCGCCACGAAGTTTTGCTCTCTTGAGTAGTTGACACCACCGATTGTATAAAATCCTTTTGCGTCTGTGATGGCAGCATTGATGACTGGTGCCGCATCATTAGAGAAGGTAGCTCCTAGCCTTAGCCCTTGCAATCTATTTCTCGAAATGTCGAATACTTTTTCCCCAAGCCCTTCGTCAAATTTGAAGTAGGCTACCAGTCCGTCAGCTGCTTGTGAAGGGGTGAGATCTTTGGTAATGAAGATTTCTGTAGCGGTAAGTGGTCTATTGTACAAACGAACATCATCAATGTTCCCTTGAAAAAACTTACTATTTCCATTGGTGCTTCCTACAGAAAATAGGGAGGCAATGCTCTGTATGCTGGCAGTGGTAGAATTGACAAATTCGCCGTCTACATACAATAGTAGATTCGTGCCGTTATAGACCACGGCTACTTGATGCCAGCCATCTGGGTTTGTAACAAAAGCATGACTCAATGTCGTGGCAGTATTTCCATTGCCTACACCGACAGTGATACCTTTTCCTCCAATACCAGAAGATGTGTGAAGCCAAAAATTCTTATTGATATCACTCCCGAAGTCTATGATGGCTTTGTCCACATGGTTTGCTCCTATCTTCACCCATGTACTAAGTGTCCACATATTTGTAGGTAAAGATGGGTGGTGGGAGATACAGATTTTATCGTCCACACCATCAAATGAGAGGGAATTTCCGATAGTAGGCAAGAGCCTAATGATGGCACCTGGCACTGGATTTCCACTTTGAGTATTGACGGTACCAGATACCGTACCATTGGGATTTACAAATCCAACACTGGTAGATCGAGGTCCTGCACCAAATTGATTGGATCCAAAAATGGAGTAATTGTAAAATTCGCCCGCTTGGACATTGAAGTCGATAAACTGGCGGATGCTCGGTCCGACAGTAGCCAAAAAGGCTCCATCTCGTAAGATGGTGAAGCCCTCATCTGGCACTGGGCTGAGCGGATCTACCTCCCAAGAGATAAGTACGCGGTCTGGAAAATCTCCGCCACTTGATTTAATGACGGGTTTGGTGGGTGGCAGCAAAAACCGCATCCAATATCCCGTAGCCGCATTCAAGTTTTGGTTTTGAGAGATGCCAATGGCGGGCTGACCTACGATCACGCTCGTCCGATTGCGGAAGGAGAAAGCATTCGTGGTGCTACCATAAAATAAGTTTACATCACCCTGGGTGGCCGGTAGGTTTGCTAGTGGATCACAGTCTGTCTCTACAGTCTGTGCCCCGATGACCCATGGCAATAGGATGCATGCTAGCGCAAAGCGCATTTTATTGAGTATTTGATTCATATCTACTGAATTGTATAAAATGAAAATTATGGAATCGTGGAGCAAAAATTTGCTCGAGCTCAAGGGGCTTCGATTGATACCTTAAGGTATTCTTGTCCCCTAAGTTCCTGAAATATTAGTTCACTCGGATATAGACCCAGAAATTGAGGTTGTCTGGTCTGGTCTCGTTTCCTCCCGCATTGTTGGTGTTTCCAGAAGCTGATCCACTCACCGTCACACTGTGGTTGTGGTCACCAACAGATGAAGTATTTCTTGTCTGAGACCCTCCTTCACTGTGTGACCTACCAGTGACTGATCCACCATTTCCATTATCCGTAGGCAATGACCATGTGTGAGAGTGACCACCGTTTGAGCTCGTAACACCACTTGCATTTACTGAAAGGGTGGCTCCATGGCTGTGGCTTCTTAATTCTTCAGATTGAAAGGATGCGATAGGTGTTTGCCATGTTCTATCCTCATCAAAGTTTGTGCTATTTTGAAATTCTTGTGATCGTATGAAGAGACCACCACCATTGGGCACATTGGTTCTACCGGTGATGGTAGCCAGAGCCGAACCGACGATGGATCTTCCATCCATAGGTACCCAGCAGTCACCGTTTACTTGTGCAAACTCAGTGGGGTTTAGGATGGAGTGCTTGATATCACCCACTGCACCCGAGCAAACGACCCGATTGGCTGTATTTACACCTAAGGCGTACGGCGCAAAGGTTAGTTCAGTTCTTGGTTGTAGTTCGAAGTTTTCAGATACGATCCCGAGGTACAAGGTCGTAGCATTGGTGAATTGTGCGAGGGGTAGGGGAGTATCCGTACCAAGAAGGTAGCTATAGATTCCACCGACTACATTGACCGTACCGGTTTCTTCCCATAGGTGTGTACCGCCAGTGGCTACATTGTAGATTCGAAATTTTAGCTGGCGCTCGCCATCTGCAACGGAAATACCGGCTGCATTTTTTAAGGTACCTTGAACACTCATTTTTTGAGCTTGTGTGCTGTTAGCAATGGTCAAAAACAAGACCACAGAGAAAATTAGTTGTGACAGATTCTTCATCTTTTTTTAGAAATTATTGGTTAAAAAAAACAACTATAAAAGTTTCTGCAAATATCCGAAGGGTGCCAAGGCTGTACAATAGTGATTTCTTACCAAAGAAAATCTATGTTAAATGTAGTGGATTTGCCGAAATCAATCATATGAATATGCCATGATTTATGAATAAAAAGGGTCATTCATATGATAAAAACCTTTTATCAGTAAAATAAAAATGCAATAAATACCCCCTCTAAATATTTTTTGCCAGCAAATGACAGTGTACATTTGTGACAGATTTTCCGCTTAAAGTATTTCCCACCTTAATCTGAATGGTGCATTCGACGAAAATGCATGCCTAATTTTTTTTAACCAAAACTCAAACAACATGGTAAAGACGAACAGACTTTTCCTAGGAGAGAATGGTATGGGCATTATCAAGTCAAGCCTATTCATTTTCCTATTTTTCTCAGCCTTAACAAGCTTTGCTTGGCAAGGAACACCTCCCGGCAGTCTTGCTTGTGCGGGAACCCTTCAAGTTTCGCTCGATGATGAATGCGAAGCTGAAATTACACCAGATATGATTCTTCAGGGTAGCCACTACGCACCATATGATCAATATCGGGTTAGAATCTCCAATGTTTCTGGTACCATCGTCACCAAGCCGGGTACGTACACAGTAACTGTAACACAGATCAGCAACGGCAACAGCTGCTGGTCCACAATTAAAGTAGAGGACAAACTTGCCCCACAGGTGGTCAATTGTCCTTGTGAGTTTGGGTCTACTGATCCAGCGTGCCAATTTGTTTGTACAGACCTTGGAGCCATTCAAAATGGTACGCTCGCTGTACCTACTCCTACAGTTGAGGAGAATTGTGGCTCATTTACTACTCGAGTTACGGACAATCTTGTAGACCTTGGATGTAATGGTCGCGTGCTTCAACGTACATACACCTACACTGACGAGGCTGGTAATGTTTCTACTTCTTGCACGGCTTATTACCGTTTGAGGAATGCAAGTCTATCTGATATCACGGCGCCAAACCCAGATGTCCAATTGACTTGTGGTGCAAACACTTCCCCTGCTGCGATTGTGACATTTTTCACACCAACGATCGGACTAGCAGCAGCTCAGGTTAACGCTTTCCCAACCATCAATGGAACACCGATCACACAAGGTGGTGTCTGTAACATTCTAGCATCATTCACAGACACTGATTTGGTCGTGTGTGGTGCTACTTGCAATAGTAGAAAAGTATTGAGAACTTGGATTGTTATTGATTGGTGTACCAGTCAAACGACGAATTTCATCCAAGTCATTAAGGCTACAGATGAAATCCCTCCTGTGGTGGATGCGGATGACATTACAGCTAGTGTGGACCCTTGGGGCTGCGTGAGCAATATCATGTTCCCGCTTCCTAGAATTTTGACTGACAACTGTGATGCTAATCCGACCTATCGTGTGCGAGGTCCAGTTGGGGTACAGATTATCTTCCACGTAGCTACACAAAGATTTATCGCTATTGATGTGCCGAAAGGTGTTCATGAATTTATCTATGAAGGTGTAGATTGCTGTGACAATATCGGAAGAGATACCATCACAGTGACAGTTTCTGATAGGACTGCTCCAGTTGCGATTGCTAAGCAAAATGTAGTAGTATCTCTTACGCACGGAGTAGACGGGTCTGGTATCGCAAAAGTATTTGCACCAAGCATAGATAATGGATCTCATGACGGATGTACGAATGTAAAGCTTGAGGTAAGAAGAGATACCGACCTTTGTGATATCCGCGGTAATGCCACTTACAATGCAGATGGTCATCCACAAGATGGTAATAGCAATCCTAATTCACCAGGTTTTGATCCAGATAACGGCGCTTTTGTAAGTTTCTGCTGTGCAGATATCGACCAAGTAGATCCTGTCACTGGAGTTGGTTTTGGACTTGTTAAAGTATGGTTGCGTGTATGGGATGACGGAGACATGGACGGTATCTTCGGTAGTGCAGGTGATAATTACAACGAAACTTGGGCTCAAGTCCGGGTAGAAAACAAACTAGCCCCTAAAATTGTCTGCCCAGCAAATATTACGATTGACTGTGACAGAGATCCAGAAGATACGACCATTACAGGGGTAGCTACAGCTGCTGCCACCTGTGGGACAGCTACTGTGACTTTTGTTGATACACCAAATCTAAATGCATGTGGTATCGGCACTATTTCGAGAAGATGGTCCATTGTAGGTAACCCAGCTATATTCTGTATCCAAACCATTACCATTAGACCATCTACACCATTTAATGGTAGTACGATCGTCTATCCTGCAGATGTTACTACTGACTGTAGAAACATCACAACATACCAGCCTACATGGGTGAGTGGTCCTTGCGATATCGTAGGATACAGCGTAAAAGCAGACACTTTCAAATTTGAAGATGGTGCTTGTTTCAAAATTCTTAATCACTATACAGTCGTAGATTGGTGTCAGTATGATCCGAATGTGAGCCAAACGGTAGGTATTTGGAAAGGTACACAAATCGTCAAAGTTATCGATCAGACGAAGCCAGTGGTAGCTTGTAGAGATACCATGTTTGCGGTAAATGATGATATCGACGCTGATGGAGACAACAATAAATGTGAAGTAAGAAATATCACATTGACCGCTAGTGCTACCGATCAGGGAGATTGCCAGGCTGGATGGTTGAAGTGGTCCGTTTTTGTTGACCTAAATGCAGATGGAATTGATGACTATGAGTACTCAAGCTTCTTACCTACAGGCGATAATGCATTCAATGACTCAAATCTAAATGGGGTACCAGATATCTATTTGGCACCAACATCAAGTGGTCAGTCGATCTCTATCAGAATTCCGGTAGATGTAGCTGGTCCTATGTCCAATCACAAGGTTTCTTACAAAGTCACAGATGGTTGTGGTAATTTTGGAAACTGTACATCAACCTTTATGGTGGTGGACAAAAAGAAACCAACACCTTACTGCATTAGCTTGAGCTCTGCATTGATGCACAATGGTATGGTAGAATTATGGGCAAAAGATTTTGATCTTGGTTCATTTGACAACTGTACTGCTCAGGAAAACCTTTTGTTCACTTTCTATAATGAGCAGCCTATCTTGACCAGAATCAATGAGACACACTTCTTCAAAGGAATTGGCCAAGCTGCAACTCAAGCTGAATATGACGCAGGTCAAGCACAAAAATGGATTCCAGCCACAAAGAGTTCTGGAAAAGTATTCACTTGTGCCAACTTACCCATCACCAATGTCCAGATGACCGTTTGGGATGAGAAGTTGAACTTCGAATTCTGTATGGTGACATTATCACTATTGGACAACCAGAATGCTTGTGGACCTGGTGGAAATGGTACCATTGGTGGTACGATCTCAAGTCCGAACAACAATGACAAGACGCTAGATGGATCAGGGGTATCTCTAGTGGGTAACCTACCAGAATTGTCTAGAAATAGCTTGACTGGAGCTAATGGTACATTCCAATTTACCAACGTTCCGAAAGGTCAAGACTATAGTCTCATGGCTGAAATGGACAAAGATCACAACAACGGTGTTTCAACACTTGACCTGGTATTGATGCAAAGACATATCTTAGCCCTAGAGCGATTGGATAGTCCGTTCAAGGTGATCGCTGCAGATGTAAATGGTGACCAAAGAATCACTGCTGCTGACTTGGTAGAACTAAGAAAACTAATCTTAGGTATCCATGATAAATTTGCGCAAACTCCTAGTTGGTTGATCATACCAAAAGGTCAGACTTTCGCAGATGCGCAGAATCCTTGGTCTTTCGATACAGAGTACCAAATCAGCAATTTCCAGACTTCTACATCGACCATGCACTTTGATGCAATAAAAATGGGAGACGTGAATTTCTCAGCTGAGATGAACTTCACTGGTGAAAACGAGACTGAAGCTAGAACGAACCGTACCTTTGAGCTTATCCTCGAAAACGAATTGATGGCAGCAGGTGTACGTACGCTGGTACCGGTCTATGCAAAAAATGCAGAAATCCTACACGGATTACAAGCAAGATTTGCTCCACAAGGTGTAAACATATATGGTGTGAAGCCTGGACAGCTTAATGTACAAGATCAAAATTTCCATGTAGCTAAAGGCCTAGTGGCAATCAGCTGGAATGATGCTACGAGTACGAAAGTTAATACAGAGGAGCCTTTGTTCTACATTGATGTAATGTCAGAAAAATCTGTTTCGACAGCCTCAATTATCGGTTTCGAAACTTCAACCATCAAACCAGAGGCATATGTAGGTGAGCAAATCACTGCTACGAAAATGGTATTGACTACAAGAAGTGCAACGACTGCAACAAAAGAATTTGCTTTGGCTCAGAATGAACCAAACCCATTCTCTTCCACTACAAATATTAGTTTCTATGCTCCATCGGCGGGTGAAGCAGTCCTGACCATTCAGGATGTAACCGGAAAGTTGGTCCTCACTCAGAAGCAATCCGTTGCTGCTGGAGAGAATAGCTTTACAGTACGCTCTTCCCAGTTGGGTGTAACCGGTGTTTTATTCTATACTGTAGAGTTGGAGGGTGTTACAGCAACTAAAAAAATGATCAATCTCGAGTAACAATTGTTGATAATTCCCACTTGGACTGGCGGTCTCTTTTCATGATTTGAAAGGGGCCGCCAGTCCTATTTTATGGACTTTTTATCCAATTTCTCTGCAAACAGTGATTCAGCTTGCATTTGTTCCGTCTTTTTTTGGACTAGGATAGCTTCCTTCTGTGCCCAAGATTCTAGGTGCAGCTCACATGACCAAGCCATATGATCTGACAAAGGCTGTGGACTTACGAATCGAATACCCTTTGATTTTGCCTTCCCTTTCATCCAATCGGGAAGTTTAAAAAAAACGTAATCTAATTTTTGCTTTCCTGGTTTTTTTGAAGCGAATTTATTGATAGAAGGGGCAACGCTATAGTCGATTTCGCTTAGTTGCTCTGCTGTATCAAAAAATCCAAAATCGTAAAGCCGATCATAGACCAATGACTGTGTTACAAGTGGATTTTCCATGGCTACTTGTGGGTGAGCGATGTTGAGATCACCTGCCAATATGATCGGTAGGCTTTGTAGGTTTGGTTCTTGATTGATGTAATCCATGATTTTTTGTATTTGAGTAAGTCTGATTTGTTCGCTAAGATGGCATTGACCCGCATATAGGTGTGTATTTATGACCAGGAGCGGCTGATTATTGAAGTCAATGACGCTTATGAGGAAACCCTTGCGCCCTATTTTTTCCTCGATATTCTCAAGGGGGTGATTTCCGAATGGAATAAAAAATTCTCGTAGGATGGGATATTTTGATAAGGTAACCAATCCGCCATGCGTATCAAGGGTAAGCAATCCGAAGACTTTTCTATTATCCAATATGGTGCTAGAAAACTGAAATTTTGAACACAATGCTGCTGCAATTTTTGATCTGAGCTCTTTATGGAAACACTCCTGAAGACATATGATCTTTGTCTCAGTTTGAGCAAGACTATCTACGATCATCTGATACCGAACTGTGCTCTGGGATCCCGGTAGCTTGATCGGGAGCGCCCAAGTGTTGAGGGTTAGGATGGGGATGGATTGTTGACTTATATATTGAGCTGAAAGCCCAGTATTTGATCCCATATGAAGTACGACAAACAAAATTGTCCATATCCAAAACATAAGCTCGATTTTATGACACAAAGTCACGAAATCTAGATTATGTGTACATGATACACATGAGAACAATCTGTTATCTATTAACTCAGTATAGAGCGGAAAAGACTACATTTCCTTAACTATTTGAAAATCCATTGGAGAAAAATTTAGCTATGGCTTAGTCTTGATCATCCCAATCCATTTCGATGAGGTTGAAGTCTTTGAAATCTTCTAGTTCTCTTCTATCCTTTTTGGTAGGACGTCCAGCACCTCGGTCCCTAGTTTCTGCCATAGCCTTACCTGTAAACCAAGACTTGTACTTATTGATTTCATCGATCGGGGTGATGTCCCTGACAGCTTCTGCAGCCAGCACAGCGGATACCCGCTTGTCAATAACCTGCACTACCTGAAATCGAAAGTTGAATCCATTTTTCTTCACTTCCACTTCATCACCTACCTTTATAAGGGCGGAGGATTTGGCATTGACGTCATTGATTTTTATCTTCCCTGATTTACAGGCATCGGTGGCTATGGTTCGCGATTTAAAAATCCGAACACTCCAAAGCCATTTGTCTACACGAACTTTTTCCAAGGTACACGAGCTATTTTGAGGATTGGATTTGTGGAAGTTTTGGATCCATTTTTTCTAGGGTCTCGAGGACTATTTTTGCGATGAAGTAGTTTCTGTACCATCTTACATCTGCGGGTGCTATATGCCAAGGTATTTCAGATTCGTTCAGCACATATTCATATGCTTCGCGGTATTCTGCCCATTTTTTTCGTTCTTCCCAGTCATTGTCATTGTGTTTCCACTGTTTTTCGGGATTATCGATTCGCTCCTGAAGTTTGGTTTCCTGTACCTCTGGAGAGATGTGAAGGTAAAATTTCAATACGGTCGTTTTCGCATCTTCTTGAAGGAGCTGTTCCCAAGCATTGATCGCTTTCATACGCATATCCCTTTTTGCATCATCTATCCAGTTGTGGACTTTTTGTATAAGGATATCTTCGTAATGTGATCGTATGAATACCATGATTTGTCCTTTTTTTGGGGCTACTTTATGTACCCTCCATAGAAAATCATGAGCAAACTCATCATCACTTGGCTTTTTGAAACTGAAAGCGTCAATGCCAGAAGGGTTACAATTAGCAAAAACCGATTTCGCAGCGCCATCTTTGCCACTAGCATCCATTCCTTGGAATACGACTAGGAGGCTTCTTTTGTTTTCTGCGTATAATTTGTGTTGCAGATCCCCTATTTTCTTGACGATTTTCGCAAGTTTTTTCTGTATTTTTTCTTTCTCTTTTCCCTGAGAGAGGTCCGTCTGAAAATCACTAAGTTTGATCATGGTATTATCTTTTTAGTTTAAATATTTTTTGACATAATCAAGTAAAATGGTAGGAGGAAGGTATTTACCTAGGTATTGCTTGATGACGATGATCAAATCGCGAAGCATACTTTCATTGAATCCTAATTTGAAGCCATAGTGATAGATCAGGTTTTCTTCAGCAATACTTACTTTACCATCCACTTTCATTAAAAATAGTAAATAGTATATGATTGTCATTCGGTCTATTTCGGAACTAGGTACTTGATAGTCTTCACTTGAATTGATTAGAAATGATTTCACCTCATTGGCATCGATCCCAAAAATGCGGGTCACATCTAGTATATATCGCAGTTCATTGGAACTCATTTCTCCGTCTGCCAAAGATAAGTTGACCAAGAGCTGTATCATCACTCTTTTGTTACCAGCATCGTCATTCTCTTTCCAAATCATTTGCTTTCGACTCTTTCTCTTTATTAATTTTTCTTGATCCTAGCAATTATCCCTTATGTGGAGGTTCAGAAGACATTTGGCTGAAGCTCATGCGTACATGGCCTAAGTCCTGAATCGGTATTCATCAATGATCTTCATCCGTCCATGTTGCAAGGTAAGGCGCATTTGATCGAAAAGTACCCTGGTAGAAGGGATATTTGTATCTAACTGCCATCCTTATCGGGATTCATCAAAAAAACTGATGCAAGCTATATTTTTTTGTACAAACCTCAAAAATATTTTTTGACCGATTCGATTTTTTTTCTTTCCTCTTGAAGTTTTTTTTGGTTAGGTGAGGAAAAAATCGTTCGATGAAGCAATAACTTTTGTTGCATCCCTGGACTAAAAAAATAGAATTTTCCAAACCAAACAAGCATTTTGGACATTAGATATCCATGATCAAAAAAAGTTTGTAGATTAACGAAAAAAAATTCTATTTTAGCGCTTTATCACCGAAGAAATAGAGCTGTCTGACCTTAAGGTTTTTTGTGTGTCGAGATGTTCTTCTATCGGTAGATATATAACAACAGTGGCCATATGAACATAAAGACAAAAATAGCAGGAATAGGGAAGTACATACCAGATCAGGTCATTTCCAACGACGATTTAGCAAAAATGATGGATACTTCTGACGAATGGATCCAAGAACGCACTGGAATAAAGGAGCGTCGCTATGCTAAAAAACATGAAGAAACCACCACCACGATGGGGGCAAAGGCGGCGGCTATTGCCATAGAACGGGCTGGTATATCCAAGGAAGATGTAGATTTTATCATATTTGCTACCTTATCTCCGGATTATTATTTTCCAGGCTGTGCGGTTTTACTTCAGCGGGAGTTGGGCATTACACACTGTGAAGCTGGAGCATTAGACATCAGAAACCAGTGTTCGGGTTTCGTATATGGACTCTCTATTGCGGATCAGTTTATCAAGACGGGTATGTACAAAAATATTCTCCTGATAGGTGCAGAAATGCATAGTATGGGGCTCGACTTTACCACAGAAGGTAGAAACGTGACGGTAATTTTTGGTGATGGGGCAGGGGCTGTAGTTCTGCAGCCAACTACAGATCCGAATCAGGGTATTCTGACTACCCACTTACACGCAGATGGGACACATGCAGAGGAGTTAGCTATGATCAATCCTGGTTCCCATGGTGGTAAGCATCTTGGTAAAGAACAATTTGGCTACCCTGACGAAAATACGATGGGAGGGGTGTTTGTGACCCAAACCATGTTTGATAAAGGCCTAGCTCCCAATATGAATGGACAATTGGTCTTCAAAACTGCGGTAGTAAAATTTCCGGAAGTGATCCATAAGGCCTTAAGTACGGTCGGTCTGAAGCCATCGGATATCAATATGTTGGTTCCTCATCAAGCAAATCTTCGGATTAGTGGATTTGTCCAAAAGTCCCTAGGGCTTGGAGATCATCAGGTGTACAACAACATCCAACGGTACGGCAACACCACTGCTGCGAGTATTCCTATCGCACTTTGTGAAGCATGGGAGGAAGGTCTAATCAAAAATGGAGATCTCGTTTGCTTAGCTGCTTTCGGAAGCGGATTCACTTGGGGAAGTGCACTGATCAGGTGGTAGCTTAAAACTATTGTCGCGAAGCGTTGTTTCTCACTTCTGAATGACATAAGAATAATGCAGAAGATAGATATACTAGCGATCGGCGTACACCCAGATGATGTAGAGTTGGCATGTTGTGGTACCTTAATGGCACATATGGATATGGGGTACAGTGTCGCTATTTGCGATTTGACACAAGGAGAGCTGGGTAGTAGAGGATCTGGACCCCTGCGTCTAGAAGAAGCACGAAAAGCAGCCAGCCTGATGGGAGTAACCACTCGCGAAAACTTAGGTATGGAGGATGGTTATTTCATGCATACTCCAGAAAATATCAACAAAATCGTACGGATCATCCGAAAATACCAACCAGAAATCATATTCTGCAATGCAGTGCATGACCGTCATCCAGATCATGGACGAGCAGCAAAGCTGGTGTCAGATGCTTGTTTTTATTCAGGACTGCCAAAGATCCAAGTTTATGAAGAGGGGAAAGAACTGATGGCTTGGAGGCCGAAAGCTGTGTACCACTATATTCAAGATAGAAATCTAAAACCAGATTTTGTCGTAGACATTACCCAATATATGGAACGAAAGGTCGCCTGCATTCTGGCTTTCGAATCTCAGTTTTTCGCGGCTAAGGATCAGACGGTTGAAACTCCCATTTCTTCAAAAGATTTCTTCGAGTTCATCTACGCCAAGGCTCGAACCTACGGAAGGGATATTCAGGCTACCTACGCAGAGGGGTTTACCGTTGAGAGAACACCGGGTGTTCGGAATATTATGGAACTAATTTAATCAGCGATCCAGGATTTGGAATATCCGATTTTTAAGATAAAATCCATCTATTTCTCTGTCTTCGAGAAGTTTGAAACTGTCAGCATTAAGTCTTCCCTCGATTGGTATTGGATATAGATGATGCACACACCTATTTAATGTGTCAGAGTGCTGATATTTTTAAGGACTAAGAGCAGCAGGTCGTTTTTTTATCCTGATTATTATTGAGCATTCTGCCCAAATGTCAATAAGTTGTTGTCAGGGTCTAGCAGAGCAAACTCCTTCATTCCCCATGGCTTGGTAGCCAATTGTCCATTTGTATGAATCCTAACTTCGTTTTTGATCAATGAATCGTGAAGTGTTTCGATGTCGTTGGTTCTTATGTAGACTTGTCCGTAGTTTTCATTTGGATCAAGTGCTTTAAACTCAAAAAAATGAATTTCTACATTGTCCTTTCGAACCATTAAATAATCTCCATAGTCTCCAATCTCTGTAAAACCAAGTTTGTTCAGGTAAAAGTCTTTGGTTACGACTTTATTACGCATTGGTAGTTTGGGATTTATATCAGTTAACATGCTATTGAATTAGATTGCAATTAGTGGTTAAAATCTGAATCGTTACAATTCTTATTACCAAGGTCTTTGGGAGACGGATTATCCAAAACATCTGAATCATTTTCCTTGTAGGGACAGTGCCTACATCCACTGCCACAGCAGTATCCCCTTGATTTAAGAAAATGGGCAGTAAAGACGTACTTGCCGCTTTCCAAATAATAGTCGATTCCTTCGGTCATGTGAAGCTTATGCCTCCGCAGCTGATCGTGCTGACCACCAGTATGAGATGGCAAAGTAACTACCAAACAATACTGTAGTGCTGATAAGATCTCCTAAAAATGCATTATTCAAAAAAGGTAAAGCCGCTATGTAGCAAGAAAGTAAACCACTAAAATCCTTGGTGTAAAGACTCGTAGCGTGTAGCCAAGTACCAAAATTCGTAACCACAAAGAATAAAAGAGTGCTGATTACCTGGCTAAGTAATACATTTTTCCAAAGTAGGTTCTTCAAAATCGTACTACCGATAGCCAAAATTAGAGCGTAAGATATGAAGGTGTAGATCATGTAATTCGAGAAAAAAATCAGACCTTCTTCTTCTGTGAAATAAGCCCTCGCGATGGTGTTGTTGATGATAAAATCACCAATGAATATCAATACAAAAGGGACAAACATCATCCATTTTTTATCTTTGAAGAAAGCTGCGCTGAAAAGGGTAGCTCCTACCACGGGTGTAAAATTAGGCATATGTGGAATGAGTCGAAATGCCAGAACCCCTACAATCAATATGATCACTGCAAGAAAAGTATTCGATGTTTTCTGGTGCATTACCATGGATGTAATTTTTTGCAAATGTAGTAAAAATCTCAAAACTAAATCATCTCCATTTCCAAATTTGTCTTTGCGGACATCAATTCGGATAGAGCATGGTGCTCCGATAATTTCTGCGCCATGGCTATGCCTTTTTTGTAGATTTCTAAGGCTTCTTCAAGGCGCTCTAGTTTCTCGTAAAATTTTCCTAAATGAAAGTACAAGCCTACATATTGCTCATCGATTTCCATAAGCCTTTTGTAGTACCGCTCTGCTTCTTCATCTTTATGTAGGATGTCATACTCCTTTGCCAAAGCAAAAAGTAAGAAGGTATCATTTGGGGATTCATGAAGGAAATACAGCAGTTTATGAATTCTCTCTTCCATGGTTTACTCGTTTTTGTCGAAAAAATTTAACTCTAAGTTTAAAAAATACAAATAAGGCGTAACTTTAGGCCCGGAATATTGTTGAATAGTTTAATTTTGCGTTGATTTTTACCAGGAGTGGGCGAAGGTCAGCCAATATTTTTGAAAATGTGGTGTGCAACCTTCAAAACAAACTCGGACTATCGCCCTTTGGAAGAAAATCAGCGAGAATCTAAGTCTATGGAAGTATGGCACCATATAGAATACAAACATATCTAGATTCCTGCTTCAAATATAGATTTTTTTTAGAATTTAAACCTTAACTATATGAAATTATTGGTATGTATTAGTAAAACTCCAGACACCACGTCTAAGATTTCCTTTGTGGATGGAGGTAAGTCTTATAATACGGATGGCATTAGCTTCATCATGAATCCTTATGATGAGTGGTATGCCTTGGTACGAGCGATCGAACTAAAGGAGCAGTTCGGCGGTACGGTGACAGTCATCAATGTAGGTAATGCCTCAAATGACATCGTGATCAGAAAAGCTCTTGCCATAGGTGCAGATGATGCATTCCGCGTAGATTCGGAGTCTCCAAGCGCTTTTTTCACCGCTAGCCAGATTGCGGCATTTGCAAAGGACAAGGCATATGATATTATCTTCACTGGTAAGGAGACTATCGATTATAATGGATCTTCTGTGGGGGCTATGTTGGCCGAAATGTTGGATCTTCCTTATATTTCCTATGCCAATCAATTGACTGTTCAGGGGACGGCAGCATCATTGTCCCGAGAGATCGAGGGTGGTGATGAATTGGTCGAGGTATCTCTCCCAATCGTATTGTCCGCAGCGAAGGGACTAGCCCAGCAGCGCATACCTAATATGCAGGGTATCATGATGTCTAAGAAAAAGCCATTGGAAGTAATAGCACCTGTCGATGTTCAAAATCACGTACAGGTAGTCACTCACGAGCTTCCAAATGCGAAAAAGGGCGTGAAATTACTATCAGTTGAGGAGATAGATGAGTTGGTAAGGTTGCTTCATGAAGAGGCCAAAGTCATATAACCATAAAAAATTAAGAAAATGGCAGTTTTAGTAGTTGTTGAATCAATCAACGATCAGATAAATAAAGCAGGGTTTGAATTAGCTACGTATGGCTTTCATACTGCAAAACTTTTAGGAACAGAAAGTATAGCCCTTGTCATAGGTAAAGCTAGTAATGCGGATCAGCTTGGGGTTTACGGAGCGTCAAAGGTCGTAACTGTGGCCGGAACTGAACAGCTCGGTTTTGATAGCCAAGTTTATACCTCAATCATCGCTGATGCAGCCAAACAGCTGGGAGCGAATATCATCATCCTTAGAAACAACGCCAATGGGAAAGCTATAGAGGGTAGGCTTGCTGTGAGACTTCAGGCAGGCTCGGTTTCTGGGGTAAATGCACTTCCATCTCTTCAAGGTAGTGCAATGGTCGTGTCAAAATCCGTTTATTCGGGAAAGGCCATTGTACAATACGCGATCAGCTCTGAGGTGAAGGTGCTTAGCCTTATGGGGAATGCCGTACAACCTGAGGCTGTGGGATCAGCTATATCACCAGAATCGATTTCAGTGAATATCCCAACTCCAAAGGTGAAAGTGGTGGAAAGAAAGACAGTCTCAGGTGTGGTACCTCTTCCTGAAGCCGAACTAGTCGTTTCGGCTGGTCGTGGACTGAAAGGACCAGAGAACTGGGGTATTGTAGAAGATCTAGCCAATGTTCTAGGTGCTACTACCGCCTGTTCTAGACCGGTAGCAGATACCGGGTGGAGGCCTCACCACGAACACGTAGGACAGACAGGCGTGGCCATTAGACCTAATTTGTATATAGCGCTCGGCATATCTGGTGCCATACAGCACTTAGCTGGTGTCAATAATAGTAAAGTCATCGTCGTCGTGAATAAAGATCCAGAGGCACCATTTTTCAAAGCTGCGGATTACGGTATTGTCGGTGATGTTTTCGAAGTGGTACCAAAACTGACCGAAGCTTTCAAAAAATACAAGTCTAAAGCATAAATTGATTCGTTCAGTCAAATAGAAAGGGCAGGGGTCGGTAGAAGATCCCTGCTTTTTTTGTCCCATGCATATTCATTACTCCCATTTTGATTTTGGATATTTATTTCATACTTTTGCCGCATATTTCAAACCTAAGATGGATAAAATCAGACTCGAAATTTTGGCAATTTCCCATAGTGTCACCCAATCTCACAACTATGCGGTCATACTGAACGAAAAAGATGGAAATCGAAGATTGCCTATTGTGATTGGTGGTTTTGAGGCGCAAGCTATTGCAGTTGCCATAGAGCGCATGACCCCAAATAGACCTCTAACACACGATTTATTCAAAAATACACTAGATCTTTTTCAAATTAACATTCGAGAGATCATCATCAATGACCTTTTGGATGGAATCTTCTACGCTCAGCTCGTTTGCGATCAGATGGGAGATGTCTTCGTAGTGGATTCTCGGACCAGCGACGCAATCGCGATGGCAGTGCGATACCAGTGCCCCATCTATACTTATGAATTTATCATGGAGGCGGCAGGAGTAGAAATCGAAAAAGAAGCAGAAGATGAGTTGCTCGAAAGCCAGAAAACAGAGCCGACTTCTCAAAATCCGATGGACCAGCTGAAAAATCTATCCTCCACAGAGCTTGACTCCTTACTCGAACAAGTCCTTGAAAATGAAGATTACGAAAAGGCTGCAAAAATCCGCGATGAAATGAATCGCCGAAACGCTAGCTAAAAATATTGGTACGTAATCGTCGCATCTATAGATCAGCTGTACCTTCTCATAAAATCATAAAAGGCCATTACCTTCTCATCTACGAAGATGTCCTGACTTCGAATAGGCTTTTTCAAGATGATTCCCTCTAGGGTTCTACACCTCGATAAGGCCACATAGGTCTGACCAAATTCAAATGCTCCACCACCCAAATCAATAATCACCCGATCAAATGTTTTACCTTGACTTTTATGAATGGTGATGGCCCAAGCTAGTTTGATGGGAAATTGTCGAAAGGTACCGATGATTTCGGTGGCTATTTTTTCTGGATTTTCAGTGTCTCGGGTGTACTTGATAATCTCCCAATCTTGTGGGGTGACTTCGATTTTTTTTTCATAGCCTTCTGAGTCTATGATGATGACCTCAAGTGTGTCCTCACTCAATGCTTCGATTTTTCCGATGGTACCATTTACGTATTGCTTTAGAGGATCGTTTTTTACGAACATCACTTGGGCTCCACGACATACTTGAAGTATTTGTTCGGTAGGAAAAAGCTGTGGTGCAAAGGTTCCGGTGATAGTGGCTGGATATCTCTTTTTGTCGTCTGTCAGTTTTTGGAGCTCCTTCATATTTATAGCATCTGCAATGGCATTTCTACTACAGAGGGTAATATAAAAATCCGTATTCGAGGGGACAGGCACGTATCGAGTGTTTAGTGTCTCAAGGGTGTATTCATCAATCTCACTGATTCTAATTTGGTCGAGAAGGTCTACAAATTTTCTTTCAGACTGCCGATATACTTTGGTAAGTTCTAACATAATGGGCGGATTACCAGCTTTCATACAGTACGCTGAGAAGAAGTAAGGCGAGTCATAATTTTTTTGAAAGTACTGCCTTTCAAAATCAGTACTAACCACCGGTGGCAGCTGGAATAAATCCCCAAAATAGATCATCTGCACGCCACCAAATGGTAGCGAATTATTTCTATTCTTCTGAAGAAATAAATTGATATTGTCAAGCATATCAGCCCTCACCATGGATATTTCATCGATGACGATGGCATCGATATTTTGGTAAAGGCGATAGTTTGCTGATCGTTTGATATCAGATGGATCGAGCATTTTGGGTGGAAATCCGAAGAATGAGTGGATAGTCTGTCCTTTCACATTAAGCGCTGCGATACCTGTGGGTGCCAGTATGGCCACCCGTTTTCTGGTGGTACGCCTGAATATTTGGAGTAGCGTAGACTTACCAGTACCTGCTTTACCGGTTATGAAAAAGTGATCACTAGATCGCTCTAACTGGTCCAAGATACTTTGGAATTCGTGATGTAACATCAGGGGAAATTGGAGCATAGGTGGACGTTTTTATTGAGGAAGATATTGGAGGACCTCTATTTTGGAGATACAGATTTCTTTTGGGCTTCCAGCATTCCAATAACTTATTCTTGCGGTGGTAGCCTTCTTAGGAATCTTGGCATCCAACCAGATTTTTTGTTCTTTTCCTTCTCGGAGGAAGCGCTGTAATCTAAGAATTTCTTCGTGGATCATTTCTTCACCATCGAAAAATTGGACAATCACCAAGGTCATTTTCCAAGTTTCATATTCTTTATTCGTGGTCTTGGAGGTAGTCGTCACTCGGAGATTGCCTACGGTAGATGGCAAGGTCAAGTAATGGATTTCGCTATTTTGAACTGATTCGGACAAGCAGAACTTTTGTTTGGAGATGTACAAGGTATCAGCTACGGGAATTGATTTTAAGTATAGGGTGGTGCCATCGAGTAGTTTTTCGGTATAAGGGTGTACGTGGCTTCTACCTAGAATGGCCATATAATATGATTTGGTCATTTCCCCCGGCCTTAGCAATCCACCTTTGTGTGCTTGATGGATGAGCCAATAGTTGTGATATACGGTTGCCAATAAAAATGCAATGGTCGGAATGAAGAGCAGATGTCTACTTAAGATTGATTGGAAAAAAGCCGCCATCGGTACAGCCAATATTGGGTATATCTGTACCATGGTACGCTGTCCCAAGCTGCCTCCGTACCACCAAATATCCCAAGCAAATGCTACATACGTGAAAAGCAAAAAATAGCCAAGGCTAAAATAGAAAAGTCGACTATGCTGTTTGAAAAGTGGCAGAAAGCCAAGAATTGATAATATCATTACTGGCGTGTAGATCAACCAACCTGCCTTAAAGCTGAAAAGTCCATCCTTGATGTGTGGACTCAGCCAAGAAAAACTTTGATCTCCATAGCTGTATTCTACCCACTGCCCGGTAACGTACTTCCAATAAAATAACTGTATGCTTCCGATGGCAATAATGAGAAGCCCTGCTAGGGAATAGTGGCGCCACTGGTGCAAAAAAATAATCAGCCTACCTCTAATTGATGCCCACTTTGGCAGAAGCCCATAGGTAATTGGTATCAAAATGGCAAGTATTTCCGTGGGACGAGCTAAAGCCATCAGTCCTAAAGTTAGCGCTATCCCGAGGGCTTTACCCATGCTTGGTTGCTGGTAATACTTATCCGAAAGATACAGAATCAGGGTATATCCCAGGAAAAGATAGTTATGGCTCATTGCGTTGGTAATGGCTCCATACTCTAGCAGATTGGTCGCAGTCGTGATGGTTAATATCGTTAGTCCTGTGGCGCTATCTGTAAAGTATTTTCGCAAAAATTTTGATAATAACCACAAACCTAGTATCGTCACGAGGAGGCCTTGAAGCATTAATGCGAATTGATAAGGAGGAGAATAGCCATCTGCTGGATGTTCGGGGACTTTGCTACAATATATATGGGCAAATGTAAATGCAGGTAGGTAGAGTACCGCCATTCCTGCACTATATTTCATGACCTTGTTTCCATTTTTATGGGTGTAGAATTGGTCCGTGATGGGGGAGTACTCGTACTGGCTTCTCAGCTTTTCAGAAAAAGCTTGTTGCTTCACATCATCATAGATCAGAAATGCAGGCAGATATTGGTAATAACCAGATACATCCCAACTAATGGTCGCTTCCGTGCCTTTCATTTCCCATTTGGGATAGTACCAAAAACCGATGTAAATCAGAATGATGGTTGAAATGATTAGACTGATATTCGTAAATCGTTTGTCCAAGTACAATTAATTATTGGGCAAATCTAAGGAAATTATAGTTTAATTCGAAAATGATCTACTGGATCAAATAATTTCTTCCTAGCTTTTGGAGGTGCTATCCTAAATAGAGGGTAGGCATGTGTGTTGTTGTTGTAAGGATCGGTCAGTGACACCACATCACTTGCAAGAATGAAGGTAGGCAGGGAAGCTTGAGTGCTCTACTATGTTTTGTCTGTACGGAGTGCCAGGATTTGATTTTTGGTACTAATTTGATGGGGGTCCTGATGGATATCTTTTCATTAGTTGCTCATGGGTAAGGATCCGATCTATTTTCTCTTGCGTCTGTTTGTCTATTTTTTGACTCGCTTCATACAGTGCATCTTTTTCCACTCCCGATCGAAAAAGGAGGTATTTTTGTTCTTCAGCTTCAATGAATACCTTTTGGACTTTGGTCTGTTGAACATCATTCAGATTGACTCCTAGTTTTGCAAAGTCTTGCAGCAAAATTTTTGTTTGTATATCAGCCTTATTCTTCGTGTTTGACGAATTATTTTGAGCTGTAAGTGTAATCGACGAAATAAAAGCTATGCAAACAATTAAAATCAATCTTGTCATCATATGAATTCTACGAAAATTTAGGATAAAATTACTAAAAATTTTAGAATCTGCACTTTTTAATCTTAAAAATCTAACGGTTTTGTCCAAGATTTGATACCTCCATCATTTGATCTTCTACCTGTTGGACTAAGCTGATGTATTCAGGGCTTCGCTTCAAGAGACCATTTCTTTGGGCTGGAAGATTGATTTTGATCATCCTTTCGAAGTTTGATGGTGCATGTTTCATGATGTGGATTTCATCTGCAAGGAATACGGCTTCCGAAATGTCATGGGTAACAAAAATGATGGTCGAGTGAAATTTTTCCCAAAGTCGGTGTATCAGTTCTTGCATTTGAATTCGGGTCTTGATATCTAGTGCTCCAAATGGCTCATCCATCAGTAATATGCCTGGATTAGCCAATATACTTCGTGCAATAGCGACCCGCTGAAGCTGACCTCCAGAAAGGGTAGGGTATTGCGCATACTTGTGTTCATGACCTAGGAGGCCCACTTCCCGAATGATCTCCATAGCTCTTTCGGTTCGCTCTTTCTTATTTACGCCCTGAAAATTTAGAGCAAGAGCTACATTTTCCACCACGGTCAGCCACGGCAAGGATGAATACTGCTGAAATACCATACTGACCCGTTGGCTTTCATCTACAGGTTTTTGGTTGATGAGGACGTGGCCCTCGGTTGGGGTCTGTAATCCAGCAATGTATCGGAGTAAGGTAGATTTTCCACTTCCTGACATTCCTAGGATTACGTGAAACTGACCTTTATCAGGTACATCTTCGATCGTCAGATTCAGACCCTTGATGATCCAAGATTTGCCTCCATCATAACTTTGGCCTATATCTTTAAGTTGAATGATGGGTGTCATGACGCTGGATTAGTTTTGGTTGTGGAAATTGTTGCAGTGGTAGAGCCTCTTTGATCTACGATGCCCCACAGTTTATAAGCCAGAATGGAGAGAATGAGTAAATTCACGGCCCAAAGGTTATCTCCAAAGTAAAAACTCAGCAATCTCAATCCACCGAAAATGGGAAAATACTCATCCAAGAACAAAGCGATATAAAATCCTGGAATAGCCCAAGAGAGTACCATTTGTACATATTTTTTGAGATCTTTAGCTATATTGGTTTCCAGTGCCTGAATCTGCTCCTTTTTTTCTCGCTCGCTTTGGTACTTAAACGGAAAGAGGAGGGTATCGGCGTATTTAAAGATTCGGTCTTGAAGTACACCAATCAAAATGATGATGAGCAATACGGCATACACTTTATCAAACCTACCCATCCTTTGCACCTGAAAGATCAGAGCACCAAGTCCTCCCTGAGCGGCGGATGTCTCTGCCACAATAATATATGTCCATGAAATTGCGGTCAGGATTCGGATATCGTCGATTAGTTTTGACATTACCGCTGGAAAAAATACAGATCTGATGGTTTGCCATTGCGTAGCGCCCAAAGTGTAGACGGTAGTCACGTATACATTCTCTACGTCCAGTATCCGCTGCACCACTACGGGAAGCAAAAAAATAAAGATACCAAAGGCTAAAAAATTCACCTTTGCCACGGTTTCTGTGCCATACCAAGTGATAAATAGTAGTGTCAATGCTGTCAGTGGAATGAAACGCATCGCATCGATTAGTTTTTGACTTACACCCCTAAACAAAGGAAAAAGCCCAATTAAGAAACCGATAGGGATGGCCCAAAGTATGGCCTTGACATAGCCTGCAAGGTTAAGACCTACCGAAAAAAATAAGTTTTTCAAGAGGTTGTTGTCTTGGTACAATTCGGGGATCGCTGTCCATACCTTCGTTGGTGATGGAAGGCTGGCTGACATCATGATGGGATTGGGCCCCATCGTCAGTACATACCACAATAGTAGGAAAATGGACACCCCCAAAAAATTGAGAACAAAGTTTTGCACGGGTGTCAGTTTTCCTCGTAAGGCTATCAACCATTGTATATTTGACATGTCAGCCTATTTATTTGGGTTAGTTCTTAATCTTGGATCAGTTGGAATTCTGTTCTTCGATTTTTTGCTTTACAATCTTCTGAAGCGTTTGATTCGCAGCCTTGGACGGGTTTATCAGGACCATTTCCTACAATGATGATTCGTTTTGGATCCATATTGTACTCTGAGATGAGGTAATCTGCTACACTTTGAGCTCTTTTTTTGGAAAGGGCTACATTGTTGTTGCGCTGGCCTACATTGTCGGTATTACCTTCTATCCTTACCTTCGTATTTGCAAAGGTTTTGGCGATATCCGCAAATTGGAGGTCGATGATGGTTTTTGCATTTTCGTTGAGTTTGAATTGTGCAGTTTCGAAATTGATCCGAATTGGTTTGGACGCAATGGCGGGTGCACTTGTATCTGTAGGCTTGGACTCAAATTTTTTAGCACCTTCTGCAGCATATGTTGCACCTATCAGATTGCTTGCAGCTCCAGAAATAGCTCCCGTGTATATCACTGATCTCCATGCCGGAGCCTGGGTCTCTGCATTTCCGATTTTCACAAATTCCCGTGACATTTTTTCGTACAGGTCTTGTCCTTTTTGACCGCGGTAATTGTCATTTAGTCCAAAGAAATTCACATTGTCTTCATGAGAAGTGAAGTACACATTGTCCATCATACCCAGAGCATCATCGGTCGAGAGGTCATTGAGCTCAGCTAAGTATTTTGCTGCTTTTCTTCTATTATTCGGATCTTTCATGGCAGCGACACCTTTCATCCAGCCTTCGTAGAAATTTTGGATTTTCTCTTTGTTGGCAAGTATAAAAGATTCCTTTGCAAACATAATGTCGGCTATGATATGTGACTGCTCTTTGGTGGTCACTAGGATACTACTTCCAGGCACATCTCTTGTGGCTAATATATCATCTGGGCTCCAAACCACGGCTGCATCGATGTCTTTACTTCGGAAAAGTTCTGCTGCTTTCAAATTGTCCGGTGTAGTGACCACGGTCACGTCCTCATATTTCAGTCCTGCTGCCTCCAAGGAAGAAATCAGGAGTGTCTGCGCTGGTGAGGGCACGGCTACTGCGATCTTTTTTCCTTTGAGGTCATTGATGGTTTTGATACCTCGCTTGGCGATAATGGCATCTCCTCCTCGTGACCAGTCCACTTGCATGAATGCCTTAGGCTTGAAATTATTGATTTCTGCGGGTGAGGTATAAAGCGGGAATGCATCCGCTGTCTGGACGAGGATATCATAGTTGTCCGTCATCCATGCACCGAGGGCATTGTCTAGATTGTTTTCTAATCGAAATTCTACCTGAAAGCCATAATCTTTGTAAAACTGAGATGCTGTATTTGCAAGGGCTCCTTCGTTGAAGAAAAGTCCAGGTGCATAGCCTCCCCAAGTTACCAATTGTACCCGGAGGACATTGTCATTTTTATCGCGAGCTGGCGTGTCAGCTGCGGTATCTTGTGCAGCATTTTCTTGCTGTTTGATTTCTTCTGCTTTTTTCATCATTTCCTTCCCCGCGGAGGTGTTTTGTAGGACATATCTGCCTCCAAAGAATATTCCTGTTAAGATCAATAACGTGATCAGTAACTTTGAAAAACTGGTTAATCTTGCGGCCATGTTAATTTGTTTTGAATTAATTTAATCAAAAAAAGAATCGTATTGATTGGTTGATTTTGCTGTTTGCTGTGCTTCTGGGGCAGGGTGTTTGAGGTCTAGGATCTCCTCATCGGTCCATGTTTGAGCAATGATTTTTTCTTTGTCGCTGCCTAGGATGAGGGAGATGCCTTCAGACTCCCATTTTTCGAGCATTTTGAGCCCTTCTTCTTCGAAGATTCCATTTTGGAGGTCTATGCTTTGCATGAAGTTTTCGGAGATGGACATGAATCTTTCCAGTTCGCCTACCTTTCCACTTACATCTTCTGCCATGGCTTCAAGTGCCATATCGAAGAGTTCTTTTTGATCCTTATCTCCTCGTATGACCTTCATAGCTGCTTGCATAGCACTGTGTCCAGCAGTCAGGGCTATCCGCTCTTGTTCCTTTATTTTGACTTGGTCTTCGATGTCTTCGGCCAGGATGGAAGTATTTTCGTACATCTTGGCTAGAATTCTGTAGAGGATTTCCATTTTCTTGTAGAAATCTTCCAGTTTGAGGTTAGACTCCTGTAGTCTACCTGCTTTTCTACTTTTGAGGACTACTTGTGCTGTTTGATTGTTTTGTTTCGCTTCTTGTGCGAAGGCCATATTGTCTTCGATTTCTTTTCTATTGTTGATGATCATCTCTTTGAGCCGATGCATTTGCCCCCTTAGTTTAGCGATCTGCCGGTTCATTTTTCGTAGATTCTCTTGGAGACTTCGCACATAATTTTTAAGAACACCGATGGGGTCTGTTTGTACAAAGAAGTTGGTAATCCACCTCATGGCTGATTTGAAAATATAGCTAGCTAGTGCCCTTGATGTTCCATCTATTGCTAGAAATACCAATGTTCCTAAGCTCAGCAATAAGGTCAACTGCCCGGCCGTTGATGTCAAAAGCCATAGCCCTATCGAAACAGTAGTAGCGAAAAGATAGATCAGTCCGATGGCAGCTACTCCAAGGAAAATAGCACCTGTGATCCCCTCTGGTCTACTCCAAAATGATTTGATTTTTCCTTGATCCATCTGTGGTTAGTATTTTGATGTCGGTAGTTGGTGTATTAATGGCTAACACGTTTTATGATTTCCAAGTCATTTTGAATACTTGAGGAAACATGCTCATAAGCTTGAATAAAGAGTCCGTGTTTTCGAGCCGCATTGGTTTGGGATGATTCGAGCTCTTGTGTCATCGTTTGGATTGCCTTCTGTCGTTCTTCTATGGCAGCCTGCAATCTTTTTATTTCGTCCGTTTTTTCTTGAATCTCGCGGTGGTATTGCTCTAGGAGAGATTTATTTTGGTTTGCTCGGTTTTGGACTTGGTTTTGGTATGCTGCGTCGATCTGATCGTATTTCTTTTTGAGGACTTGAAGGTATTGAGTCCCAGATGCGAGGATCTTTTGGGGAGTAGCCCCCATTGTAGAACCCATAGCCAGTGCGGACTGATATTTTTTATCCTCCTCTAAGCCCATTGAATCAAGAGACTTTACTGCTTGCTTTAGCTCGAAGTAATCGAATCCTTCTTGATTGTTTTCTTCAATACTTTTTAGTAATATGCCCAAAAAATCAGGATCATCTGCCTCTCTTTGTAGGTTTTGGGTGTTGACTGAAGGGCTGATGATGGAGGCTTCCTTTATTTCTTCTGTAGGGGCTACACCTTGAGGAGCCGGATTTCCTTCTTTGACAGATGCCGCATCATCTTCGATGATAAATAATCCTTTGAGTTTCTTAAGCATGGGTCTTGTGGATTGATTTCAAACGGTAAATTTCGTTATATTCTACACAAAACAAAAAAATCGTGCGAATAATTTGCAAGATTAAGTATACTCTGAGTTTTTTTCGTTCAACATGCGGACTTTTTCGACCAAATGGTGAAAGGAAGTTCACTTTAGAAGTGATGTAAGATTAGTAGGATGAGAATACCGAGCTCTGATTAGGATACTTTCGCAATTTGTCTGAAAAATCCTTTGATAAATGGTGGCCAGTAGACTTTCGTCATCACGCGGATGTCTTCCAAAAGTGAATTTTCTTCATCCAAAAATTTGAAAATACTAGAGGGGGATGCTCCGCGAAACAACTGCGTAAATACCTCTGCTCCAGAGTATTTCTGCAATAAAAACACATCTAATAGTATAGAGTCATAGAGCCGATACCTACGTTTGAAGGCTTGGAGGGCTGTGTTGGGATGTCTGCCATTACGTAGGGCGTCAATGATGAGGTCTGTATGTTTTTGGATTCTAGAGAAGGCAAAACCCGTACTTGATTTGACCATGCCAGCAGCAGTCCCAATTGGGATAATGGCCGAATTCTGTACTTCGTGGAAGGGATAGTTGGTCATGGGAATGATGCCAAACTCTTCTTCGAGGATTTCGTAATCGGGAATTTTCAGAAAATCTTCGATATAATCAGCCACGATGCTATCATAGTCAAATTCTTCGAGGACACTGTTGGAAAAAATCGCGACTTCTACCAGGGCCTCAGTCGTGGAGGTGGGCATGACGTACATGAACCGAATCTCTCCGGCTTGGTCTATGCGAAAATCCATAAAAGTACAGGTCTGTGGATCGAATGAAGGATTTTTTGATTTGATAAACCATCCTTTGAAGTGCTGCTTCACATAGAGGTCTGCTGTTTTCTCTATTTTATTGCCATCGTAGATGCTGTTGAATACGTGGTCGGCGATGAAAGTTCCTTCGGTGGTTTCGACAGATGCTCCCGATTTCAAAGGGCTGACTTTCGTGATGTCAGTTTGTACGTATGTAATGTGGTCCGTTTCAGCGATTCTATGCAGAATGCTGGAATAGAAATCGATTCCTCTTATCATTCGGTATTCATAGCCCTCGGGGTTCATTTTTTTATGAAATCCTCCAGTACCAAAAAAATCCAAGTTGGGCCACCGATGGATCGCAATGGAATCGAATTTTGATTGACTTGGTACCCACGCACACCACGTCCGATCGTTGACTGATTTAGAGGCTCGGTCTAGCAATAGGATTTTTTTATCCTTCCATGATTCATCACAGAAGCGCTCTGCCAAGCTTAATCCTGCTGCGCCAGCCCCACAGATAATAATGTCATATTTCGTCTGCGAAGCGTCACTAAGAAGACCTGTGGATGTCGATTCCAATGATTCCTTGTTTTGATAACGGCTGCAAAGGTATTTTTTTTTTAATACGTGCAAAGAATTTTGTTTCAACTTTAAACTAATGTTTTTCCCAAAATTTATCTCTTTCATTGTTTTGTGTATTGTATATCAATATTTTATGTATGTTGTTTCTCTAATCTTTTTATTTTTTGTTAATGGTCTGTTTTTAAGGCATTAATGCTAGAATCCAAGTATTTTGGGGGTAAACCCTAGTAGAGGTTTTTGGAATCTAGAGCGGACAGTTTGTTTATTTGGTATTCTGTAAGCTACCTTTGTACTGCGCAAGATCAAAGGTCGGTGAGTAGTTTTATTTTGCTCCACCACCCTCATGGATTTTGGAAAAATGATTGGTTCAATGGAAGAAAAGAATTTTAATAGCTTAGAAGAGGCCTATCAGGCTACATTAGCGTATCTGTTTTCAAGGTTGCCTATGTACCAGCGGCAGGGTGCAAGTGCATACAAAAAAGATCTTACCAATACCTTAGCCCTTTGTGCATATTTGGGACAACCTCAGGAGAAATACAAGACCATCCATATTGCGGGGACCAATGGTAAGGGGACGGTCAGTCACCTTCTGGCGGGTATGCTCCAATCTTGCGGATTTAGGGTGGGGCTCTACACCTCACCGCACTACAAAGATTTTCGAGAACGCATCAAGGTAGATGGTCAGTTGGCCCCAAAAGAGTTTGTAGTGGATTTTGTGCAGCAGCATCGCGATTTTATTGAATCGTGTCAGCCTTCTTTTTTTGAACTCACTGTCGGGATGGCCTTTGATTATTTTGCTAAAGAAGATGTCGATATTGCCGTCATTGAAGTTGGTCTAGGCGGTCGATTGGATTCTACAAATGTGATTACTCCGATGCTATCGGTCATCACGAACATTTCTTTTGACCATATGGATATGCTTGGTGATACCCTCGAAAAAATTGCTGGTGAAAAAGCTGGTATTATCAAGCCGTCTATCCCTGTCGTCATTGGGGAGTATCATCCAGAAACTTTTCCCGTTTTTGAATCCGTAGCTTTAGAGAGACAAGCCCCCATGACCTTAGCGGAAAATTTTGAGCTTAAATCTGGTGAAGTTTTTTCAGATGGGATTACTGATGCCTACTCATTTGATTATGAAGGCAGAGAATATAGCTTTGAGACAGACTTCATTGGCCCATTCCAAGAAAAAAATCTACGCACTGCCATACAGTCTTTATTGACTTTTCACGAGCTGAATCCTATTCCTTTGAAGCGAGTGATGGAAAATTTCTTACAGATTCGAAATTTAGTCAAGTACCAAGGCCGGTGGCAGATGATTCGATCTAGTCCGCGGGTGCTTGTGGATAGTGGTCACAATGAGGGCGGTATTCGCATCGTGGTAGAGGGCCTGAAGCGATATGATTTTCAGCGGCTTCATATGGTCGTTGGTTTCGTGCAGGATAAGGACCTTACGAACATCCTGAAAATCCTTCCGACCAATGCCACTTATTATTTTGTAAAAGCGGATATTCCACGTGGACTAGATGCGGGAAAGCTTCAAGATCTGGGTACAAGCTACGGATTACATGGTGAGGCGTTTGGTACAGTATCAGAAGGACTTCGTGCAGCTATCGAGACCGCCGATTCAGAAAATGATCTCATCTTTGTGGGTGGTAGTATTTTTGTGGTGGCGGAAGTGCTTTAGTTTTAGACCTTTAAAACTTAGATTTATGATTCAAATAAAAAAATCTTTTTTCCTCGTATTCTTCATCAGTTTGTTTACTTCGGTGTCTTGTAAGAATACCGAGGGCTCTTCCAATGAGCCACTGAAGGAGGAAGACGCCAAGGACTGCTTTGAAAATATGCAATCCAATTTCGAAAACTACTTAGATCCCAAAAAATTAATAGAGCTAGGAATAAGCATTCCAGAAGGTATTCAGCCCAGGGTACAAAAGGATGATAAAAATACCAATGGCAATCGGATTGTGTATGTTTGGAAAAGTGATCGATCAAAAGCCTTGGTACCTGGGGAGAATGGAATGACCATACCACAGGACAACATGGTAGGCTATGGCCTAATCAGAAAGTCTGATGATGCACCGAGCGCCGCTCTATTATTCAATTCTACCTACGGTCCAAAATCCGAGGAGGAATTGAAAGGTATCCGGACCAATATCAGTCAAAGTATCGAATCTGAGGCTCATGCGATTAAGCTTGGCTCTGAAGATGTGGCAAAATGGGTAGAAGCAGAATTGTCCAAATTTCAGTATAATGAAGTCACTGGGATAGGGGATAAAGCCTTTTGGGATGAAGGAAACAGTGCTCTTCACATCTTGAATGGAGCCTACCGGTGGTCGGTATTTGTGAATTTGAGCGAAGATCAGCAAAGCAATATAGAGCAGGCAAAAAAACTGGCACAAAAGCTAATCAGTCAGTGTAACTAAAATGTGATCGTCTGCTAGTTACAGAAAAACGGCAATAACCGTTTTTAATGTATTATGAATCAAACGATTATTTTTTTTGTCGTTTTTTTTTGATAAAAAATGGCAAAAAGTTTTTGAGATATGCAAAACTCCTCTATCTTTGCGTCACTTTTTGAAATAATGGTATTCCACAGCGGGTGTGGTGAAATTGGTAGACACGCTAGACTTAGGATCTAGTGCTGCGAGGCTTGGGGGTTCGAGTCCCTCCACCCGCACTTCTTTCGCAGAGAAAGAAGCCGCAGACCTCTAGAGTAGTGAAGTTTAATAAATTGGTTTATAATTATTCTTAATCATTGTTTTGTCCAAAGGCAATGAATTTTTTTATTTGTGAAAATCCTAAATCAAATACATGATCGTCAACAAAACTGAAAACGCGGACCTAACCACAACACTTGAGGTAGTTCTCGAGCCTAGTGACTATGCGCCAAAATACCAATCGGAGTTAAAAAAAATCCAATCAAAAGCTGCTCTGAAAGGCTTCAGAAAAGGTAAGACCCCCATGTCTGTCGTAAAGGGCATGTACGGTAAATCTATTCTCGCTGACGTCATCAATCAATCGTTCAACGATGCATTATTTGATTACATGAGGAAGGAAGAACTCGATTATGTCTTCCAGCCCCTCCCGTCTGTTCACAAAACTGTAGACAATGAGGGATCCCTCGTGGATTCTAGAAGTTACACGATGGCTTTTGACCTTCATATTGTACCTCCTTATGAAATAAAAGGTGTATCAAGTTCGGATTCTTACACATACTACAAAGTATCTATTGAGGAATCACTCATCGACGAGGAACTAGAGGCGATGGCAAAGAAAAATGGTGTCAACCAAGAGGTGAATGAACCGATTGAAGAAAATGACCTCATTACGCTTTCTGCTATCGAGTGGCTTGACGGAGCTCCTAAAAAAGATGGTTGGCAAACGACTTTCGAGGTCCTAGCTTCGAAAATTTCATCTGAAGATCTAAAGTCCAAAATTATCGGATCGTCAAAAGGAGAAAAGTTCGTTGCCAATATTCAGGATATTGAATCTGGTAGTGAGAAGTTTATTCGACAATACCTTTTGAAGGTGGAGGAGGATGATAATCGAGAGATTGGAAATGAATTCGAGTTTACAGTAGAAGTCATCTCTCGCCTTATGCCCGTAACGATTGATGACGAGTTCGTAAAAAATAACTTCCAAGGTGACCAATTGGAATCAGTGGAAGACCTCAGACAAAAAGTAAGGCAAGACATCCAATCCTTTTTCGATAAGCAGTCTTCCAATCTACTTTTTAGAAAAATAATGGATTTCGTCATGGACAACACAACCGTAAAGGTGTCTGAAGCGTTTATGAAGAGATGGCTGAAAGAAGCTGAAAACCAATCAGATGAACAAATCGAAAAATCTGGTGCTGGATTTTTGAATGAAGTAAAATGGTCTATCATCAAAACCAAATTGTTCGATGCTTATAAAATATCTGTAACAGAAGCAGACGTGGACAATAGAATCTTCGCGAATGTATTCGATGCCATCAGACAATATGGTATCCAAGACATGAACATGATTCGTCAAATCCTCGATCAATCCAAAAATGATAAAAATGAGCGATACCGAGCAGGTGAAGAGCTAAAAGCAGAAAAATTGATGGCAGAATTAGAACAAGTCGTTCAAAAAAATGTGGAGGTTGTGACACCCGAGCAGTTCAGAGATTTGGTACAGAAAGCAAATCAGCAAAACATTTCTGAAAACGAATAAAAAGGAAATCACATGTTTTCACAAGAAGAATTTAAAAAATACGCCGTTAAGCACATGGGCATGAGCTCTATGCACTTAGAAAAGTACATGGCTGCTTCTGCACCAAATATCACTGGATTCACTCCTCAAGTTATTGAGGAAAGACAAATGAACATTGTCGGCATGGACGTTTTCTCTCGTCTGATGATGGATCGTATCATTTTCATGGGTGTTCCAGTTAATGACTATGTAGCCAATGTAGTTCAAGCCCAATTGCTATTTTTGGAATCAACAGATCCTAAAAGAGATATTCAGCTCTTCATCAATAGCCCTGGTGGAAGTGTGATCGATGGTATGGGAATCTATGACACCATGCAGTATGTAGCACCTGACGTGGCTACGATTTGTACGGGTCTGGCAGCATCGATGGGAGCAGTTCTTCTAGCTGCTGGAAAGTCAGGAAAGCGAACTTGTCTTCAGCATAGTCGTGTGATGATTCACCAGCCTTCTGGAGGTATGCAGGGTCAATTTACAGATATGGAGATCTCCTATAAGCTGATCAAACAATTGAGAAAGGAGCTTTACGACATCCTAGCGAACCATACGGGTAAAACTTTTGATGATATCGAGCGAGATTCAGAGCGAGACAATTGGATGACCGCTCACGAAGCGAAAGCTTATGGCCTTGTCGATGAGGTTTTGGACAGAACAAGTCCTAGAAAAAAAGAAATCTAATCAAACAAGATAGGCGTGGCGAAAGGTAAAGAAAATTTGCGTTGTTCTTTTTGTGGAAGAACGAAACAGGAGTCGTTGATACTCATCGCAGGCATCGACGGTCATATTTGTGATGTATGCGTGGATCAGGCCTACCAAATCGTGAATGAGGAGGTAAAGCAATCCAAATCTCATGGTTCAAATTTTCAGCTTCCTGATAGTTTTACACCCATTCACATCAAAGAGTTTCTAGACCAATATGTGATTGGTCAATTCGAGGCTAAAAAGTACTTATCCGTGGCGGTGTACAACCACTACAAAAGGCTTCGTCAAAAAATGACTGATGATGTGGAAATCGAAAAATCAAATATTATTTTCGTAGGGGAAACTGGTACCGGAAAGACGCTAATGGCTAAGACCATTGCTCGTTTTCTTGATGTGCCATTCGCTATAGTCGATGCCACGGTATTTACAGAGGCTGGATACGTAGGTGAGGATGTGGAGAGTATGCTGAGTAGGCTACTTCAAGCTTGTGACTATAATGTAGAGGCCGCCGAGAAGGGCATTGTGTACATCGACGAGATCGATAAGATAGCTCGTAAAGGTGACAATCCTTCGATCACAAGGGACGTATCGGGTGAAGGTGTACAGCAAGCGCTTCTCAAAATGTTGGAAGGGGCTGAAGTCAATGTGCCTCCTCAAGGAGGTAGGAAACACCCCGAACAGAAAATGGTCAAAATCAACACATCAAATATCCTTTTCATCTGCGGTGGGGCATTTGCAGGAATTGAGAAGATTATCTCCAAAAGGCTGAACACCCAAGTCATTGGCTATAACCACGAGGTGCGAGACCAAGTCGATCCGAATCACATGCTACAATATGTGACCCACCAAGATATCAAAGCTTTCGGACTGATTCCCGAGCTCATTGGGAGATTGCCGGTATTGACCTACTTGGAGCCACTAAACCTCGAGACTCTTCGAGATATCCTGACTAAGCCAAAAAATGCTTTGATAAAACAGTATAAAAAACTGTTTGAACTAGAAGGAATAGAGTTGGAGGTTACACCTGAAGCAATTGATTTCCTCGCAGAAAAGGCATTGGAGTACAAGTTAGGAGCCAGGGGGCTAAGATCCCTTTGCGAAGCGACGCTGACGGATGCCATGTTTGAGATGCCTTCCCAGCCGGAGAAATCAAAGTTTGTAGTTGATAGAGAATACGTTCAAACAAAAATCACAAAATCTGCCCTCAAAAAAATGCAGGCAGCATAAAATATTTCAAAGGGCACTCTTATTTCAGGGTGCCCTTTTTTTTTACCCGCAGGAATAATTTTTCTTATGACCCGGTATTTTGTGGAGTGTGCATATGATGGTACAAATTTTAATGGTTGGCAAAAGCAGGCAAACGACGAAAGCCGCACGGTTCAAGGTGTCATGGAGAAAGCTTTCGAGACTCTTCTCCGCGTACCGACGCCCATTGTAGGATGTGGTCGTACGGATACGGGGGTTCACGCCGATCGTTATTTTGCACATTTTGATGCTGAAATTACTGATGTCGAAAAATTTACTTTTCAATGTAGGAGGATTCTTCCAAAGGACATCGGCATCTACAAAGTTCATTCTGTTCACCCAGACGCCCATGCCCGTTTTGATGCCGTGGAGCGATCCTATACATACTATCTTGCTACGGAGTTTCACCCATTTTATAGACATCTTAGATTTTATTATCCGCAGGGTAAGAGGAGCTTAGACCTTACCAAGCTGCAAGCAGTCGCAAATATCTTTTGTAAGTATGAACATTTTTCGCCATTTTGTAAGACTCACGGGGGAAATCTTAACTTCAGGTGCGATGTGAGGAAGGCATCATGGACCTTTCAGGAGGAAGAAGGGCTTTTTGTATTTCGTATTTCGGCAGACCGATTTCTTCGAGGAATGATTCGGCTCATGGTAGGGACCTGCATCCGATATTGCGAGGATAAGATTAAGTTGGATGATATCATGAAGGCAATGGAGGACCAAACTCCAATCTCGAATATATGGAGTGCTCCAGCAGAAGGGCTAATGCTCCATGGAATTCGATATCCATATCTAGGAGAATTTCAGGAAATATGAAAGAAGCTAGAAAAATAGAAGGCAGCGAGGAAGATGGCTCCATTAGCCTTAATAAATATATCAGCAGTACAGGCATTTGCTCGCGAAGGGAAGCCGATGAGATCATAAAGGCTGGTCGGGTACGTATCGATGGGGCCGTCGCGATATCAGGTAATCGCGTTTTCGAAGGACAAAAAGTTACAATTGATCACAAACCTATCCAGCAAAGGCCGCCTGCTCATTACATCGCTTTTCACAAGCCTGTAGGCATCGTATGTACCACTGATCCCAAGGAACCAAAAAATATCATTGATTATATCAAATATCCTGAACGCTTATTCCCCATAGGTAGATTGGATAAAGATTCCGAGGGTCTTATTTTGTTGACGAATGATGGAGACATCGTCAATAAAATCCTTCGAGCTGGAAATGATCATGAGAAAGAATATATCGTTACGGTAGATCGACCGATCGACCAACGATTTGCAGATAAAATGGCGAAGGGTGTACCCATACTAGGCACGGTCACCAAACCATGTCGAGTTCAATTAATGGGCGATCGAAAATTTAAAATAATTTTGGTGCAAGGGCTCAATAGGCAGATCCGGCGAATGTGCAGCTTTTTTGGGGTGGAGGTCGTGCGGCTAGAGCGGATCCGGATCATGGACATCCGATTAGAAGGAATTGCAGTTGGGAAATGGAGGGCGCTCTTTCCTAAAGAACTAAAAAACCTAGAAAGTAAGCTAATCAATGCTCAAAAGACTGCTCAATCAAATTTTTCGAAGGAAACAAAACGATCCCCTTCACAAAAAACCCACTCCAAATCAAGCTCGAAAGGTAAAAAGTCTAGGTAAAGGTGATTAAGGTGGGTCACTTGAAAATCGATTTGGAGAGCAGAAGTTCTTTTTTATATCTGACAATTTTAATTTATAGGAAATTCTAAGCAAAAAAAATGTGAGAGAAGTATACTTCCCTCACATTCTGATTTATTAGTTTGAAGACCTCCTATGGAAGTTGATTCTTCACTTTTTTCTTGCCTTTCGTTTTTTCGGCGAGCATGATGGCTTGCTCAAGGTTGACTACGCCACCTGATACCGATAGAGATTTGAAAGGTACGATTTCTTTACCACGGGTACCTGGTTTAGCGACCTCTTCATTTATGACTACTGCCGATGCCATGATGATCTCCTTTACTTGTTCTGCCGTAAGTGCAGGATAGTAAGAGCGAAGCGTAGCTGCCACACCAGCTACGACAGGTGCTGCCATACTTGTTCCCGATAGTGGGCCGTAGCTATTTTCTGGGAGGGTAGCAAAAATTTGAACCCCTGGCGCAAAAATGTCTACCTTGGTGCTGGCATAATTGGAGAAGTTTGCCACCATATCTTTACCTGGCTTATAGGATAGTGCACCTACTTCCAACCAATTTTTGGCTTTTTTGGGTTTACGACAGAAAAAGGAAGTTTTTCCTTCGTACTGTGCTGTTGGATAATTGAAGTTGGATTCTAGGTCTAGCGAAGAGTTGCCAGCAGCATGCACAAGTAGGACATCATTCTTTTCGGCGTATTTTACAGCATCGTCTACCACTTTTTTGTCCCAAGAAAAACCCTTTCCGAAACTCATGTTGATGACGGAGGCACCATTATCCACGGCATATCGGATGGCATTGGCTACGTCTTTATCTCGTTCGTCTCCATCGGGTACTGCACGGACAGACATAATCTTGGCATGTCTTGCTACACCGTCCATTCCAATTTGATTGCCAACTGCAGCTGCAATGATACCCGCTACGTGGGTGCCGTGCGAGGAATCTGGTCCTTTGACATCACTGTTTCCGTATATTCTTTCATTCGAGTTGGCATAATTATCGAGAACGATGGTCGATCTTGGATCAAAATCTGGATTATAAGCGAATTCAAGTCTTTTTCTAACATCCTCTCGATCAGATTCAAGTGCACTTTTTAGAAACTCTTTTGCCTCAGCAATGCTTTGGGGGCCGTCTGGTTCTTGAATAAACTGCTTAAGAATATTTTTCGCCATGACCATGCCTGGATCTCCTTCTACGTCTAATTCACCTATTCTTTGCATATCACCATCTATCTGGTCCATTTTGGAAGCGATACCGTCTAAGCTTCCCATGATGCTTTCTTCGAATGTCATCATCTGATCCAGTTGGGCCTGTGCCTTACTGCGCTGACTCTCCACTTCAGTCTTTGCTCTGAGGAAAGTGGCATATTCTTCTTTTTGAGATTTGTTGAGTTTGTTGGGATCAGCATTGTCATATTTGTACTTCAAAGCACCGTAGACCCTTGTCGCTTCGTAACTATCCACACTGACATTGCCATTAGGACCGCCTATGAAGTTCCAGCCGTAGATATCATCTACATAGCCATTCCCATCATCGTCTTTTCCATTTTCCGGGATTTCATTGGGATTCATCCACATTACAGGTTGGAGGTCTTCATGTAGGTAATCTACACCGGAGTCGATTACTGCCACGACTACAGAACGAGCAGGCTTATTTTTGAGAAGTTTTTCATATGTTTGGAATGTAGAAATTCCTTGATATCCTTGCGTTTTGTCCAGATGGTGCCAATCCTTGGACGGAGATTGTTGTGAAAACAGTGCGATACTCATCGCAAATAGGGGAGCTGTCAATAAAATTTTTTTCATCATCTACTTTTTAACTTTTTGATTTGCTACATTGAATTCAGTCTTTATCAGAACAATATTTTGTTTTGGTGCGAAGTTTTATCAATGCACAAAATTATTTTAGAATAAAGAGGGTTTTGAGCTATTGCCAGACAAATATATATATAATTTGGGTAATGAACTAAGTTTTCAAATCACAACATAAGATGAAACGGATGGTTTGGATAATTTTTTCAATTATCGTTTTACATATTATCAAAAAATGTTATATATTTGCATTTGAAAATGGATTATCTTAAGTAATGAGAAAGATTGTTGCATTATATTGTTTTTTTTTAGCGGGCCTGAGCCTTCAAGCTCAGATCCTTGAAGTAGGTGTCGGTGCTGGTGTAAGTACCTATTGGGGAGATTTGAATTCTGATGATTTTTCAGCCAATATCAATGAGAATTCGGGATTAGCGCTTCAACTTCATGGAAAGTACATTCCAAATCGATTTTTTGGATTTCGAGGAAATTTTCTGATCGGGCGTGTCGCAGGTTCAGATGCTTTCGCGACTAAAGATTGGCAAGTATTGAGAAATCTTAGTTTTCGATCAAATATAATCGATCTTAGTGTAAGGGGAGAGTTGTACGTATTTGGTTATCAGCCATTTGATCCTGAATTTATTTTCACACCCGTTGTTTCCCTAGGTGTTGGTATGACTTTTTTCAATCCTGAGACCAATTACCAAGGGCAGTGGATTCCACTTCAGCCACTTGGCACCGAAGGGCAGGGCGCCGCGGGATTTGGACCTCTTTATTCCAAAAATGCAGTCAATATTCCTTTTGGAGCGGGGGTTATATTTAAGTTGACCAAATCCCTTCGAATGCAGCTAGAGATCATTGCCCACAGGACTTTCACAGACTACCTTGATGATGTCTCAGGTCAATATGTCAATGCTGAGTTATTGAGTAGTACCAATGGAAGTCTAGCAGGAATTCTATCAGACCGAACGCCGGAAATCACTGGATTACCATCAAATAGAGTGACGGGGAGCATCCGTGGTGGCGCTGATAAGAACGACTATTTCTTTTCTGGAATGGTGACGATTTCTTATACGATTTCAGACAATGGATTGTCAGGTAGAAGGTCCAATTACAGATCGCACTGCCCTAGTTTTAAGTAATTTCATTTTTAGAGTGTGATTTCTTAATCCTTGGTTGGATTTCTTATAGCAACAATTCTTTTTGTTTTGCTATCTTTGGCAAAATTATGACCCTATGCAGGACGCTCAAGAAGTCTTACAGCGCTATTGGGGATATAACAGCTTTAGGCCTCCTCAAGATAAAATCATCCAATCCATCATGCGTGGGCATGATACCATTGCACTCCTTCCTACCGGGGGTGGTAAGTCGATTTGCTATCAGGTGCCTGCATTGATGTCACCCGGGAAGGTGCTGGTTATTTCTCCACTTATTTCCCTTATGCAGGATCAGGTCAAATCACTAGAAGACCGTGGTATCATGGCAAAAGCGGTGTATAGCGGACTAAAGCCCGACCAGATAGACACGATACTGAATAATTTTGTGTACGGCCCTACCAAACTGCTGTATGTCTCTCCAGAGCGAATTGGGACGGAGCTCTTCATGGAGTGTTTTTATATGGCCAATGTGTCCTTTGTAGCGGTGGATGAAGCACACTGCATCTCCCAATGGGGCCATGATTTCAGGCCGAGTTATCTCAATATTCACATCCTTCGGGAGCTGAAACCGAAGATTCCCATCATGGCTCTGACCGCCACAGCTACTTCGAAAATCGTCTCAGATATCTCGAAGCAACTGCATATGAAGGAGCCCAAACTTTTTCAAATCAGTTTTGAACGTCAGAATCTGTCATTTACAGTCATAAAAGCGGAGGATAAATATTACGAGCTCCAGCATATCCTCAAACGGATGAAGGGTACGGGCATTATTTATTCTCGAAGTCGGAAGGCTTGTATTCGGATGGCTGCGTGGCTGAAGGAGAGGCAGTATTCTGCAGAATATTACCATGGGGGTATGTCGATGGCCGAACGGTCTGAAGCCCAGAAAAAATGGATGGATGGAAAGGTCAATATCATGGTAGCGACCAATGCTTTTGGGATGGGGATTGATAAGTCGGATGTACGGTTTGTCATTCACCTGGATATCCCGCCGAGCATGGAAGAATACTATCAGGAGGCTGGTCGAGGCGGTCGGGATGGTAAGCCGGCATACGCCATTTCTATCCTAAATAATGCCGATCTGATCTCTGTGACCAAGACTTTCGAGCAGCAATATCCCACCATCGACCAAATGATCGATATCTACAATGCCATGTGTACCTATCTGCAGATTCCATCGGGATCTGGATCCGGCAACGACTATTATTTTGACCTGGTGGATTTTTGTATGAAGACCAAGTTTCAGTACTACACGGTCTACAATACGCTCAAAGTCTTCGAAAAACAAGAATGGCTGACGCTTTCTGACGGTTTGAAAAATCCATCCCAGGCGAAGGTTACTTGCAATCCACGTGAAATTCACGAGCTCTATCCGCCAGATGATACACGTTTTTTGGTTCTGACACAATTGCTCCGTAAGTATGAAGCCATCTTCTTGGAATTCGTATCTATCAATGAGAAGGACATCGCGAAAGACCTGGTTCTGGACTTAAAGAAAGTGAATATGATCCTGAAAATTCTCGAGCACGAAGGCATTATTTCCTACAATCCTACCTCGGATCTACCTAAAATCACCATGAACGTAGATCGCCCTGAACGGAAGACTTTTACCATTGACGAAAAATTATACCTCACTATCAAGAAATCGGCGGAAGTCAGGCTCAAAGCGATGGTTTCATATTTTACGGAGGATTACTGTAGGCAGCGGATGTTGCTTCAGTATTTTGATGAGAAGGGATCTGATTGTGGCCGCTGTGATGTTTGTCTGGGGAGTGCTTCGGATGATTTTTCCCGCCAGGATTTGCTAGATCTAAAAAAGATGATCGGTCAAAATGATGGCTGTGCCAGTAAATCGCTGGTTTTTGCATGGCCGTACAACAAACGTAAGCGGATAAGAGCTGGTCTCGAATTTCTGGTACAAGAAGGCGAGGTCCGAATCAATGATCAAGGTCAAGTATACCTGAAATGAGTATGAGCGAAAAACGGATCATCCTGGCAGTAACAAACGATTTGGTCGCTGACCAACGCATACAGCGCATATCCGCGAGCCTTGCTCAAGAAGGACATCAGGTGACGGTGGTGGGCCGCATCTCTCCGCGGAAGCCGCAGACTCAATACCATCCGAATGTGGTATGCGATCGACTTCATATCCCGTTTCAACGAGGATGGCTATTCTACGCCTGCTTCAATGTCCGCTTGTTTTTTCACCTGCTTTTTTCTAAAGCGGATCTGCTTTGCGCCAATGATGCCGATACCCTGCTGGCTGTAGGCTTGGTCAGTAAGATCAGAGGGATACCATTTATATATGATAGCCACGAATATTTTACCGAGGTACCTGAGTTGGCTCACAAGCCTTTGGTCAAAAAAAGCTGGCACCTTATTCAAAAATATTTTGTCCCCAAGGCAAAAGCTTGTATGACAGTGGGTTCTGCCTTGGCGGAGGAGTTAAGTCGAGTCTATGGAAAAAAATTTCAGGTGGTTCGGAATGCTGCCAAGGAACGTCCCGCTCCCCTAGCACAAAAATTGCCTATTTTACTGTATCAGGGTGTACTGAACAAGGGTAGGGGACTGGAGCAGTGTATCGATGCGATGGAGACCTTGACGGATCTCGAGCTGTGGATCGTGGGCCGCGGAGACATTGAAGACCAACTGAAAAGACAAGTGCAGCAAAAACAACTGTCCAACGTCAGGTTTCTTGGATTTGTGCCGCCAGAAGAACTTCGACAGATCACCGATCAAGCATGGTTGGGGCTCAATTTATTGGATTCCAGTTCGCTGAATTATCATTTTTCTTTGGCCAATAAATGGTTTGACTACTTGCAGGCAGAAGTGGTTTCATTGCATATGACCTTGCCCGAGTACGTGCGACTTCGGCAGGAGTATGGTGTTGGCGTATTAATTGAGCAGTTGGAAACGACAGCATTGATTCAATCTGTGAGGGAATTGCAAATCAACACTTCCCTGTATGAAGACCAACTCCAGCATATTCGGCATGCAAAAAAACTATTGAACTGGGAGCATGAATCCAAGAGCCTCGTCCAAATCTATCGGGATAGCTTACTTGGCTAATTGTTACTCTTTTCTCTCTTCTGCTGGTACTATCTACGTCGGAATCCGCGACCATAGTCAGGTCTGAAGCCGATCCGGATAGCTGGTTCGATGACGAAATTGGAGGTTTTATCGTAATTTCTTCCCGTACCTAAGATCGGTTGGAATCCATCGGTGACACCCCAGTTCAGACTCGGGTAATAATTGGCCGTGATCATCGGCGTGATGGTGATCAAGTCACTAATGCCAATATCCAGACCTGCTCCGAATCCTAGCTTTAGGAATATACCAGAATCTTCAAAACGTTCCGCCAACATGGGTGGGAGTTGTTCTGTCCGAGCGAACGATGCATCGAAATAGCCGATCCCAGGATTTAGGCTCAGGAAAAATCCCTTTTCGATGAGTTTCCCCTTTTTAGAAAAAGTAGGGCAATCACAATCTTCCTGAAAATCGAGCAAGTAGAAATGCGTATTGAAATCAAATCCAAACTGTGCCATACTCAGGTCTACATCCCAGGTGCGTACTGGAAAATTTTGGTCACTAATCCGACCGTAGAAGATTTCGGGATAAAACTCGATCCTTCGTGTTTTCAGACGGAAGAAATAATCGAGTCCGATATTGGTCTGACCCGAAAGTACGGACATCTGGTCATCCATCCCCCATGCACGGAAGCCCTCATTCAAGTCATTGAATTTATTGGACTGTATGCCAGCCCGAATTCCAAACTGCGCTGAAACAGACTCCAGCTGTACCCCGCAAATCAACAGCACCAAGAGTGCCTTGAATAAGCTCGTAAATCTTTTTCCAGAAAAGTCTATTCCTTGTTTTTTCATGTCTGAACATTAAGTTGATCGATTGATTTACATGGGAGGGATTGGGACCTAGAAGTATTTGAAACTTTGGCCGTATTCTATTTTTTGAAGCGATTCGAAAATGAGCTGGATGACATGCTGGATATCATCCTTATGCGCCATTTCTACTGTGGTATGCATGTATCTGAGCGGAAGGGATATCAGTGCAGATGGCACGCCACCATTGCTGTAAGCAAAGGCATCCGTATCTGTACCGGTACTTCTACTGGCGGCTGCCAGCTGAACAGGGATGTTTTTTTCTGCAGCGGTATCCCTTATGATTTGGAGGAGTTTGTTGTGTACGGCTGGACCGATGGTGAGACATGGTCCATTTCCGCAGCGGACGTCACCTTCTTCTTTGGCTTTTACCAGTGGGGTGGAGGAGTCATGGCACACATCCGTCACGATGGCCACGTGCGGCTTGATGGTATGGGCGATCATTTCGGCACCTCGGAGCCCGATTTCCTCTTGCACAGAATTGACGATGTAGAGGGTATATGGCAGATCTATGCCTTTCTCTTTGATATGGCGGGCCACCTCAGCAATACAAAAACCTCCGATCCTGTTGTCAAGGGCTCTACCGGCGTAGTATCTGTTGTTGATCATCGTCAGCTCCTCGTCGAATGTGACGACGCAGCCTACGTGTATGCCCATCTCAGCCACTTCTGCTTTGTCCTTCGCCCCGACATCGATAAAAATATTCTCGAGTGTAGGGGTAAGCGTGGCATCTTTACCTTTTCTGGTATGAATCGCTGGCCAACCGAATACACCTTTGACCACTCCCTTTGCGGTGTGGATATTGACTCGCATTGATGGAGCGATAAGGTGGTCGCTGCCCCCATTCCGAATGACGGAGATATACCCTTTGTCATCGATATAATTGACAAACCAGCTGATCTCGTCTGCGTGGCCTTCTATCACGACGCGGTAGTCTTTTCCAGGGTTAATTACTGCGTAAAGGGTGCCGTAATTGTCCAGGTGCCATTCATCAATGTAGGGCTTGATGTATTCCAACCATATTTTCTGGCCTTCAGCTTCAAATCCGGTAGGGGAGGCATTATTGAGATATTGGTATAAAAATTTTTCTGCTTTTTCTGTCATCAACATATTTCGATATTTTTGAAGAAATAGGGGTTGTTGGTATCTTTATTTACAAAATCAATTCAGCATTTGAATTACATCCACGCCTTCGGATTTTTACGCCAGGCTTGGAGGGCTTCCATCTCTTCATCCGCGATGTACCCTTCCGCCAATGCTACACCCAAAAGGACCTCATAGTTTGTAATCGTCTTGTATAAACAATTTTTTTCTTCAAAATTTTTTCTTGCATCCTCAAAACCATAATCGAATAACGCCACCGTGCCGACTACTATTGCTTGATTTTGGCGTAGCACATCTACTACCTGAAGGCTGCTACCACCCGTAGAGATAAGGTCTTCCACCACCAAAACACGCTGACCTAAGCCGAGTTCGCCTTCTATTTGATTTTGTCGTCCGTGACTTTTGGCTTCGGCTCGAACGTAGATGAAGGGAAGTCCTAGGAAATCTGCCAAAAGAGCACCATGTGCGATACCCGCCGTAGCTACCCCAGCGATGACTTCCACCCCTTCAAATTCGCTGGCTAGCCTTGCAAGAGATTCTTTGACTGTGGTGCGAACAGCAGGGTGCGAGAGTGTCACCCGGTTGTCACAGTAGATGGGTGATTTTATACCTGAGGCCCAAGTAAATGGGTTTTGTGGATTTAATTTTATTGCTTTTATTTGCAGGAGCATTTTGGCGAGATCCAAAGGGTCGGTGTGATCGATCATCTTTATCATTTTTCTATTGACTGCAAATGTACAAAATCTACATAAATGAAGTGCCCGTATTGTTGATGTCTACTCAAGACATGCCTTTTTTTCATGTGGAAATTGGGGCACGTCTCATCGAATATTCAGGTAGGGTTCGTGACCTCAAGGATTTTGTTTTGGAGTGTGAGAGAGGCATGCATAAAGGTGCTGTAATCCTTCACTTCAGCCAGTTTGACGTACTGAAAAAAGACTTCAAATCTCTTTTTGGTCAGATTTCGGCAGCAGGCGGATTGGTCCAAAATGATAAAAATGAGTTCCTTTTTATTTTTCGAAGAGGATTTTGGGACCTCCCCAAAGGCAAACTGGAACCCAACGAAAAAAAGAAGGATACGGCCATACGGGAGGTACACGAAGAGACAGGTGCGTTGAATCTAGAGATCGTAAAAAAAATAACCGTTACCCGGCATACCTACAAAAATAGAAATGGCCAGCGCATCATCAAAAAGTCGCATTGGTTCCTCATGAGTACCACTGATCAAAAACTTCGACCACAGAAGTCAGAGGATATCTCCAAAGCGATTTGGATGGATTTAGATTTTTTCTTTGCCAATTGTAGCCCTGTATTCAAAAACATTGTGGAGGTACTTCAAGCATATCAGGCGATGGAGCACATGCATATTTCCACACCACTCCCCACACCCGAAGATACTTCTGATGACTAAGGAATTTTTCGACCTTTCGAAATGTAAGAATTTACTTTATGGTAAGTCTTTGGTCAGATAGATGAGCGTCGGAAAATGATCCGAATATCCACCGATGTAGGTGTTTCCGCTAAAGGTTCGGAATGGATACCCTTGATATCTACCAGATCGCTGGATCAAAAATTCTTTATTGAATACATTGGCTTTATGAAATTTGTATCCATCCTGCTTGTCGTTTAGGAAGGGCGCAGAAATAATGATTTGGTCAAAGAGAGACCATGAGTCTTGGTACGCATTTGAGCCCAATCCCCTTCTAAAAAAGTCGTAGAATGGATTGTAAAGACCAGTTTCGCCGACTTCTGATTTTTTTCCCTTAGCCATCAGGATGCTCTTTACACTTTCTGAAGTGGGATCGTCATTGAGGTCACCCATGATGATGACCTTTGCATTGGGATTTTCTCGGTACAAAGAGTCTGTGATTGATTTGCATATAGCGGCACCTTTGTTTCTCTTATATTGACTAGCTTTTTCGCCTCCTCTTCGGGATGGCCAGTGATTTACCATAATGTACATCGGATCTCCATCTAGCAATCCTCCCACTAAAAGGATGTCTCTAGTAAATTCCCTTCGACCATCTTCTCCATATACGATCAAGGGGATCGAGGAAGATTCTGTTACCGTGAAATGATTGGGATTATAGAGCATACCTACATCTACTCCTCTTCCATCTGGAGAGTCGTAGTGAACGATTTTGTATCCGCGTTGGGCGATAGATTTTCTTTTGACGAGGTCTTCGAGAACCCTGCGATTTTCGATCTCTGACACGCCTAAAATGGAAAGCCCTTGTTTTGCTAGATCGATACCTATCTGGCTGATGACGTGGGCCATGTTGTCTAGTTTCTCTTCATATTTATCATCGGTCCAGGTATTGTTTCCATCTGGGAGGAAGTCTTCATCATTGATAAGGGTATCATTCTCAGTATCGAATAGGTTTTCAAGATTGTAAAAACCGATGGTAGCTACTTTAACTTGTTTGCCTTGGCCTTGAAGTACCCATTGATGCTGGAAAGTCAAGAAAGTAAGGATGGTCAAAAAACAGGGACGTAAGGATAAAAAGATACGATTGGTCATGTGACTACAATAAATAATTTCTGCAAATATACACTTTGGACGAACATGTTTATCTTCTGACACAAACGATTTACAATTAATTAATCTCAATATTCACATGAAATAAAAATATAGCCTTACATTTGTATCAATATTGTTTTTGTATGAAGTGTTTTTTTTCTAAGCTGCTCTTTTTCAGCTTTTTGTTGTTTTCAAGCTCCCTACTAAATGCACAAGTGGTTCGAGGAATTATAAAAAATTCGGTCAATGAACCAGAACCAGCCATGCTCCTTACTTTGAAGGGTACTGAATTTAAAGCCGCTACCAATGCAAGGGGCTACTTTCGATTTTTTGGTGTACCTGCAGGTACCTATACCCTCGTATCTGAGGCGGGCGGACCCACAAAAATTGCTGATTTCGAGTTTAACTTTGATGGTACAGAGTTAAACCTTGGTGACATCTACATTGTAGAAAATGTGGGAGATTACCGAAATAATCTAGATATCGCAGTGATTACCATTGATGAGCTAGAACAAATAGACGAGGATGAAGCCAATAGCTTTTCTACTATTTTGACGGCTAGTCGTGATCCTTTTGATGAAGCAGTGGCATTTAGTCTTGGTGCGGGCAGATTCCGAGCAAGGGGATATTTCAATGAGGATACTGAAATGTTTCTCAATGGTATGCCCGTCAATGACTTAGATGATGGCCGTGTGGTTTGGAATGCATGGGGTGGACTCAATGATGTGACACGCGTACAAAGCTCTTCGCTCAATCTCCGAAACAACGAATTTAGCTTCGGTGGTATCGGTGGCGCTAATTTCATCGACCTTCGTGCTTCTATGCAGCGAGTACAGACGAGAGCGGCCTATTCTTTCAGCAATCGTACCTATGATCACCGCGCTATGTTTACCAAGTCCACAGGGATGATGGAAAATGGATGGGCCGTAACCTTTTCTGGTTCTGTTCGATATGGTGATAGTGGTTTTGTGCCAGCGACTCATTTCAATGGAGCGTCTTACTTCCTTTCTGTAGATCGAAAACTGAATAATAATCATACGCTTAATTTTGTATTTCTCGGAGCTCCATTCGTAAGGGGAAGGTCTAATCCTTCTTTCCAAGAGATGAATGATATCGCGGGTACCAATTACTATAATCCAAACTGGGGATTCCAGAATGGAGAGGTACGAAACTCTAGAGAGGACCGCGTGCATCAGCCGATCGCAACATTGAGACACGACTGGAAGATCAGCCCTAGTACGACATTGATGACGGCTGTCGGATTTCAGTTCGGTAAGTTCGGGTCTACGAGACTTGATTGGTACCTTGCACCGGACCCACGACCAGATTACTATCGAAAATTGCCTTTTGCTCAGCTTACGCCAGAATCCTCCGAAGCAGTGCGTCAATACCTCAGCGCTAGCGAATCCAATCGACAAGTGCAGTGGGATGATATGTACCAAGTAAATAGCAATAGATTTACCACCGTGATGGGGCCAGACGGTACAGAAGTGAGCGGTAAATTATCTGCTTATGTGGTCGAGGAACAGCGATTTGACAACAATAAACTCAGCTTCAACTCTGTACTAAATACAACGCTGTCACCAACTAGTTTTTTGACTGCTGGTCTAAGTTTTGTTCATGAGCGAAGCCATCAGTTCAAAGTATTGGATGACCTTTTAGGTGGAGACTTCTACACCAACATCGATCGTTTTGCCATACGAGATTTTCCAGGGAATCCGGATGTATTACAAAATGACCTTCGAAATCCAAATGCTATTGTAAGAGAAGGGGACATCTTCGGATGGAATTTTGATATCAATACGCAGATGGCTCAGACCTGGGTTCAGTATGTAAAATATGGGCGAAAATTTGATTTTTTTGCTTCTGCAAAGGCAGGAAACACAAGTTTTTCGAGAGAGGGCTACATGCAAAATGGTCGCTTTCCTGACAATTCCTTTGGAACATCGCCCACGACTAATTTTTTCATTTACGGTGGGAAAACTGGTCTGACTTACAAAATTGACGGTCGTAATTACTTCTACGGGGTAGCATCCTTCCAAGAGCGAGCGCCATTCTCTAGGTTTGCATTCCTTAGTCCTCGCACCAGAGATGAGTTGGTGGACAACCTTACTACGGAAAAAATCACGAGTGCAGAGATTGGATACATCTTCCGCTATCAAGGCCTTTCAGGAAGGGTAACTGGTTTTTACACGACCTTCCAAGATCAAATGGACAATACGGTATTCTACCATGACGAACTTCGTACCCTCGTCAATTATGTTATGACAGGTGTAGATAAAAGACATACTGGTATTGAATTCGGATTGCGGTACAACATTAGCCAAACCCTCACCGCCAGATTCGCTGGATCAGTTGGTCAGTACATCTTCACAAGCAGACCGACGGCCACGATCACACAAGACAATAAAGCAGAAGTCCTTGGAGAAAATCGCACCATCTACATCAAAAACTACTACGTAGGCGGTACACCACAGACTGCAGGAACCTTCGGTATGCAATATCGCAGTCCTAAGTTTTGGTCCGCATCCTTCAATATCAATGGATTTGCGAATAATTACTTAGATTTCAATCCAGATCGTAGAACTAAGGAAGCGGTGCAAGGGCTCGTGAGGGATGAAAATCCGGAACTGTGGGATGAGATAATCGGGCAAGAAAAACTGGACGATCAAATAACGGTAGACATTTTCCTCAATAAATCTTGGAGAGTGAAGAGAGGTATGATCCTCGGCGCTACACTTTCGGTGACGAATGTTTTGGACAATCAGAATTTCGTTACAGGAGGTTTCGAGCAGTTCCGATTCGATTACGAAGGGAAGGATGTAGATAGATTTCCACCGAGATACTTCTACGCATTCGGTCGTACCTATTCACTCAATGTGACATTGAGCTTCTAATCATTAAATTACCGAATATGTCCGATCAAAGGACATATCTCGAAAAGGCAACATATTTTTTTAATTCGATTACTGTCGGTTGGCAGGTAAAATTTTTTTAAAACCATGGGTTTTTCATTCTTTAAGCAGTTTTCATTCCTTGCCCTCAGTGCGGCATTCCTTTTCTTCATTAGTTCGTGTTCGAAAGGAGATTTTGATTCACCACCTTTCAATTCCGAAGACCCTGAGATTTCGGCTGACTCCATAATCTCACTAAGGGAGGTTTTGGCACAGCGCATTCCTGGCCAATTCTCTAAGCTCAACATTGATAAATACATCAAAGTGGTGGTCGTAGCGGATGACCAGACCGGAAATCTGTATAAAACGCTTATTATTCAAGACGAGGTCGAAAAGTTTGGTATTCAACTTTTGATTGATGATGTCGAATTGTATAATTTCTACCCAGAGGGCAGAAGACTTTTCGTGCGATTAAGAGATCTTTGGATCGGAGATTTCAATGGATTACCACAGTTGGGATTTGGCACTTTTCAATCTGGCAATAACCTTAGAATGGCGGGAATTCCAGCCGGTGTAGACAGAGCAATTATCAAAGCTGGAAGTTTTGGCAATAAGCTCACACCTGAAGTATTGACCATTAATCAGTTGACCAGTGATAAACTCAATACGCTGATCGCACTAGAGGATGTGCAGTTTGACGCAGCCTCTGCGGGTAAGACTTATGCAAATAATGTGGTAAATCCTCCAGTTTCAGTCAATCTTACCCTCGTAGATTGCAATGGTAGGAATATTCTAGTACGAACAAGTGGATTTTCTAATTTTGCAGGAACGCTTACACCAACGATGAATGGTCGATTGGTTGCTATTTACAGTATTTTCGGACAAGACAGACAGTTGACTATTCGTACACCTAATGAAGTAGAATTCAACAACCCAAGATGTGGTGCTGCCAATTCAAGTATCAAAGCGATCAGGGATGCATTCGCTGGGGGAGCGACCACAGCACCTGCTTCAGTCATTACAGCCACTGTAATTTCTTCAGGAGCATCGCTTAATTTCAACAATAGAAACCTTTATATCCAAGATGAAACAGGTGGTATTGCAGTTAGATTTGCAGCGGCCCACAATTTCGAGCTTGGTGATATTCTAAGTCTGAATGTAACTGGTGCAGAGTTGTCGCAGTTCAATGGTCTATTACAATTGAACAATGTAGGTCTTGGTAATGCGACACGAACCGGAAATGGGCCACTACCTGCACCAGCCGTGGTGACCACAGCCCAGTTGCTTGCAAATCCTGGTGCGTACGAATCCAGAAGAATTCAGATCAGAGATGCAAATCTTAGCCCGGCGGGTACATTTGCAGGAAATAAAACAATCACAGATGCTTCTGGAAGCGTTCCTATGTTTACCCTCAATGGCGCTACTTTCGCAAATGCGACGATGCCTACAGGTAATGTAGCAGTTACGGGTATTTTCTCTATTTTTAATACACCACAGGTTTTGCTCAATGCTGCTTCTGATGTCACCGGCGGTAGCGGCGGTGGCGGAGGTGGTGGCGGAGGCGGCGACCTCATGACCATCGCAGCCCTTAGAGCTCTAGCCAATGCCGGAACGACGGCAGCACCTAATAATAAGATAGAAGGCGTCGTGATTTCTTCCAATACGAGTGGAAATGTGAATGCCAGAAATCTATATATACAAGATGCCACTGGTGGAATCGTGGTAAGATTCTCTGCTAACCATACTTTCGAGATCGGATCTAAGATTCAAGTAGATGTGGCTGGATTGGAGCTTTCTAGATTCAATGGTCTACTTCAGCTGAATAATGTACCGAATGCAAAAGCAAGTAAACTCGGTAATGAAGCATTGCCAGCAGCAACGGAAATCACTCTAGCAGCATTGAAAGCAGACTTCGAAAAGTATGAGTCCACACGAGTTGTTATCAAAGGTGCAACCATTACAGGTGGAGCTACCTTCGCAGGTTCAAGAACTGTCACCGATGCGACTGGTACCATCACCATGTTTACGAACAACAATGCAAATTTTGCGAGTTCAACGATTCCTACTGGAACGGTAGAGGTTACAGCGATTGCTAGTAGATTTACAGACTTCCAGCTGATCATCAATGCAGCTTCAGATGTAAAACCATAGTCCAAATCTGATAAAAATATCAGGCCGGATCACCACAAGTGGTCCGGCTTTTTTGTGTAAGGCATTATTTTAGCTAAGGAATTCGTATTCTGTGATAGCGATCGAAGCTAGCCAAAACAGCAATTAAAAAAAATATAGATGCCATGTCCGAAAGTTTCAGATTGAAGCAATTTTCTATCCAACAATCCCAAAGCCCCTTGAAATTGGGTACGGATGCCATGCTTTTGGGCAGTTGGTCTTCGGTGGATGGACATAGGCAGGTATTGGATGTCGGTACGGGTACGGGTATTCTGGCGCTGATGGTAGCCCAGCGCAATCCCGATTGCCAAATTACAGCCATAGATGTCAATGAAGCAGCCGCTCGGGAAGCTAGGCTTAATGTTGCCGATAGCCCATTTTCCGATCGCATATCTGTACAGCACACCAGCCTCCAAGAATTTGTAGAGCAGGGCAGTGCCTCGCTTTTTGATCTGATCATTTGTAATCCGCCTTATTTTGATGCTGGCATTCAGGCACCAGATGCGGGTAGGGCACAGGCCCGGCACACGGTGTATTTAAGTTTTGAAGCGCTTCTGGAAGGGAGCCAAGCCTTGCTGAGTGGAGCTGGGCAGATGAGTCTCATTCTCCCGAGCGATCAGGGAGAAGTGTTTCTTGGACTTGCCCGAGATTTTGGACTATTCCCTATGCGAATCCATTGGGTGCGAAGCAAGCCCAATAAATTGCCCAATCGGGTGCTTTTGGAGTTGGTTCGTAGTCCTGTCGAATTGGAGGAGTCGGAGCTGTGTATTCATGCTGCGGAGGGACCAGCCTATTCCCAGGAATTCATTCGGCTAACCAAGGATTTTTACCTCGGGATGTAAGGGTGCCGTGGTTTAGAATTGTAAAGGGAACACAACTTTTATAGGGTTCTACTCGTTCACACAAATTATAAACGAAATTCAAGTAATGAAATACAGACCTCTCGGGAAAAGTGATCTGACCGTCAGCCAGCTATGTCTCGGCACCATGACATTTGGTCAGCAGAATACCGAATCAGAAAGTCACCTCATCATGGATCGAGCTGTCGAATTGGGTATCAATTTTTTTGATACGGCAGAAATGTATCCCGTACCAGCGAATCCCAATACCCAAGGGGCAACGGAGCGCTTCATCGGATCCTGGTTTCAGCGGGGAAGCATAGCACGACAGGACATTATACTCGCCACGAAAGTAACGGGTCCCTCCATACCGATGAAACACATCAGCGATCGACTTGGATTCTCGGCAGAACGGATCCAGGAGGCGATAGATCTTAGTTTGGGGAGATTGAAAACGGATTACATAGACCTCTATCAGTGGCATTGGCCGGAGCGAAAGACCAATTATTTTGGGCAACTTGGATTTCCAGATGCGGTAGAAGATCCGTGGGAAGAAAACTTTCAGGAAGGCGTTTTGAAAATGGGGTCCCTCCTTCGCGAAGGCAAAATTCGTCATTGGGGGCTATCCAACGAAACGCCTTGGGGCGTGTGGAAGGTGTTTAATTGGTGTGATCAGTTGGGCGTACCGCGGCCCATCACCATCCAAAATCCTTATAGCTTGTTGAATCGCACATTTGAGGTAGGCCTGTCTGAGATTTCTATTCGGGAGCGGTTTCCGCTATTGGCCTATTCCCCTTTGGGTTTTGGGCTACTTTCCGGAAAATATCACATTGGCATTGCGAAGGAAAATGACAGATTGAATCAGTTTAAGACCATGGCCCGTTACAATGGAGAGCGGTCCAAAGAAGCTACCAGTCAATATCTCCACTTGGCACAGACCCTTGGATTATCGCTTAGCCAGATGGCCCTTGCATTTGTCCAAAGCCGGCGATTCATGGGGGCGACCATCATCGGTGCTACGAATACGGCCCAACTCGAAGAGAATGTAGGAAGCATCCAAGTGGAACTTACAGTCGAAATATTGCAGGAAATACAAAGAATCCATGCTGAAAATCCCAATCCCGCACCTTAGGGCTCTTAATCCCGGGAATTTTTCCATCAATTTGGGAATAGTTTGTATTTTTGAATCTCATAACGTCTTATAATTATGCAAAGAGAAAAGTTTGTCCAAGATATCGCCAGTGGTTTTGAATTTAAGGGGGAATCCATCATACTTGGAGGTGGAATATTTGAAGGGGAAGTCATTACCAATAGCTTAGTAAAAATTCCACTCAAAACACTCAACCGCCACGGCCTTATTGCCGGAGCTACGGGTACGGGAAAAACCAAAACACTCCAGATCATTGCTGAGCAGCTTTCTCGTAATGGGGTGCCTTCTTTGTTGATGGATATCAAGGGTGATCTTAGTGGTATTGCGGCAGCTGCTACTCCAAATCCAAAATTGGACGAACGACATGCAAAAATTGGGATCGAGTTTGTTCGAGATTCGTCCCCAGTCGAGTTTCTTTCGCTTTCAGATGAACCAGGTGTACGTCTGAGAGCAACTGTTAGTGAATTTGGCCCTGTGCTGTTTTCAAAGATTTTAGGACTTAATGATACGCAATCGGGCATCGTCTCCTTGGTTTTTAAATACTGTGATGATCATAATCTTCCGCTACTCGACCTTGCAGATATGAAAAAGACACTCCAGTGGATCACCGGAGATGGCAAGGCTGAGATCACCAGAGAGTATGGAACCATTTCTACCGCATCGGTGGGCACGATAAGCCGAAAGATCATAGAGCTGGAGCAGCAGGGAGCTGAGATTTTTTTTGGAGAGACTTCCTTCGATGTGAATGACCTCGTCCGATTTGATCGCAATGGCAAGGGGATGGTATCCATCCTTCGCGTTACCGATATTCAAGACAAACCGAAGCTTTTCTCCACGTTTATGCTTCAACTTTTGGCGGAAATCTACGCCAAATTTCCAGAGCAAGGGGATGCGGATAAGCCGAAGCTATGTCTATTTATCGACGAAGCCCACTTGGTATTCAATGAAGCCTCGAAGGTCCTACTGGACCAAATCGAGTCTGTGATCAAACTCATTCGATCTAAGGGCGTCGGTATTTTCTTCATTACCCAGAGTCCAGTCGATATTCCGCAGTCTGTTCTAGGGCAGTTGGGTTTCAAAGTGCAGCATGCACTGCGAGCCTTTACGGCAAAAGATCGTCAGAGTATCAAGCTGGCTGCACAGAATTTTCCGGATAGCCCTTACTATAAGGTAGATCAGTTGCTCACGCAAATGGGGATCGGCGAGGCTCTAATCATGTCTTTGAATGAAAAAGGGATTCCTACACCGCTCGTACACACCTACCTGAGAGCTCCTCAATCTAGGATGGACGTCCTCACACCGCAAGAAATCAATGAAATTATCCAAAACTCCCATTTGATTTCTAGATATAATAAGGTAGTGGAGCGAGAAAGTGCTTATGAAATCCTCCAGCGCAAAATGGATGCTGCCCAAGAACAAAAGGAAGAGCAAGAAATACAAAAGCAAGCACCCAAGGCTCCAGCAAGAACTAGTTCGCGACAAGAGAAATCTACCATTGAAACCATCGTAAACAGTACCACCGCACGTCAGATCGGAAGGACCGTGGCCACCTCACTGGTGAGGGGGTTGATGGGTGTCTTTTTGGGCGGCTCCAAGTCGAAAGGAACTAAAAAGTCAGGGTTGTTTTGGTGATGGAAAATTGAAGTGGTGTTATCTCGTGGTAATGGCACAAGTTGCAAACTTACGCCGACAGCGAGTAGGTATGAGGCATGTGGGTAACGCTTAGTAGGTTTAAAATTAGTGCTAGTGATGAAAACGGTTTTAGAAAGCTTTTTTCGCCAGCGATCAAGATGGTATGCCTAAAAATTATTAGCTTCGTACAAATGCTTTTCAAATGCAAGAAATAATATTTGTAATTAATGAATCTTTGGATGGTGGTTTTGAAGCTGAGGCGCTCGGAGCGCCAATTTTCGCACAAGCTGAGACTTGGAATGAGTTGAGGGCAAATGTCATTGAGTCTGTAGTCTGTCACTTTGATGATGATGTAAAACGAATAATTAGAATGCACTCTATCAAGGATGAAGTTTTAAGAATAATAGGTGATAAATAATAAAGTGTTATTAATACCTATCCTGTTGCCAATGGTTAATTATTTTTTGATTATTTATCTTGTTTTAAAATTTTTTGTTTTTAAAATATAATATCAGCTTAAAATAAAAGATTTACATAAATTTATATCATAGACATTTTTCAAAAAAAATATATTGAAATTCGGAGAAATAGCCTCATAGGGTCTCGAAAGTTTATTTATGCGATAAAAATTCTGAAAATGCCTAGTTAAAATAAATTTATTTTGATATAATTTGAAAACTGATATAAATTATTTGATAAATATTTTTTTGTTGTGGCGGTGATAAGTAAAGCGATATTTTACAATGTTATTGCCGAAAAGTAGTGCTATGGGCCAGGCCCAACCAACGGATGGAAAAATCAGGTTTTTTGTGGTAAGTGGAAATTAACAATCATGATAATTCGCGGTCATTTTACAAGTTTCAAACTTGCACTACCAGGAATTAATATTTTTATATCCAGTGTATATCAAACCAACTCCAGCGGAGTTGCATATTAACGGGTTTCCTCTCGAGGCGACAAATATAGTAATTGAACCCTTTTGGCGACATTTTTGCCGTTTTGCAAAAATATTGACAAAAGCCAGAGCGGGAATATTCCAATATTATGGTGTCTTATCAATAGTTATGGATTGAACAAAAGTGTAATTAAATTCTAGAAAACTCTAAGTGCAGTTGCGTGTTAGTAGCGTCAGGTTACCCATACTCCAGATTTTCGAATAAATTATTTATGGGCCTATTTATGAAATAAAACTATTTTTTTGTTACTTATATTAAATAAAATATTTAAAAAGTAGGAATGAAGTGTGCTGGTAATAAACTTGTGCAGAAATAATGAATATCACAAACAAAATCTGACAAGATATGCCTTAATCTATCTTCTCGTGGTCCTTGAGTATTTTTGTGACCTCTTTTTCTCCCACTCCCGTTATGCTTGCAATCAAGGAGATAGATAGGCCACTATCGTGTGACTTGAGCACGACTTCAATCTCTTTTTTCTGGATTCCGATTTGTTCACCCTTTAGGATTCCGATTTGTTCCCCTTCTTCTCTGCCTTGCTCCCTTCCTTGCTCGAGTCCTCGGGTTTCTGCATCGACGATGAGTGTGCGTTCGGTGCGGATTTGATCCCAGTACTTGTCGTAGGCTTCTAGTTCGGCTTTTGTGTATGCGCTCTCTTTGGTGAGCTCGAGGGCCTCAGCTATCTCAGGTACATTGGCCAATTCATTCAGCAGATCTTGATCCTTCATTTCTTTTCCATTTTCTATCTCAGATAGGAAACGAAGCCAAAGGATAGTTAGTTTCTTAAGAGCAATCGTTTTTACATCAAATTTTGGCAATTCGACAAATATCAGCTGCAATCCATCGATGGTCTTCGTACTGTCACCTACATGTACGATCCTGTAATGATGATAAAACTCCGGAAAGTCCTTCTCAAAAATCTCATTTACTAGACTTAGAGCATACACTGGCTGCAGACCTTTGTACTCAGTACCTTTCTCCAGCTGACGGACGTAGGCTTTGGAAGCATTGAAAAGGACTCGGCTGGTGAAGCTATCGGTCCACAACATCTGCATCTCTACGATGAATTGTCTGCCCTTATTATCATAGCAGCGGACATCCACGATGGAGTTTTTCACGAGGGGTATTTCGGGCACCATCTCGGCTGGCAGATACTCGATGGAAGTGATGACCTGGTCTGGGTCCAAGGGAAGGAGTGCATTCAGAAAACTAGTAAGTATATGGGCATGCTGCCCAAATACTTTTTTGAAAACCAAGTCATTTTTCGGGTCTAGGTACCGCATGGAGATACTTTTATTGTCAGGCAAAGATAAGATTTTTGTGTTTATGGCACAAGTTACAAACTTGCGCCAACATCGTGGGGTCGCAAACTTGCTTAAACAATGAGTAATTAACAAACTTGGACCAAACTGGGAATTCCAGATTTTGGAATACTTTGCTTATTTTTGGGGCATGAATGGGATACGAACAATTCAGTTTTTTAAATACCAGGGTACGGGCAATGACTTTATCCTGATCGATCGTACCAAAGATCCGAGTATTCAGCTGCGGACGGAGGAGATCAGACAGCTCTGCGATCGGCGATTTGGTGTCGGCGGGGATGGGCTGATGTTTCTCGATTTGGTGCCTGGTTATGATTTCCAAATGGTGTATTTTAATTCGGATGGACGCGAAAGTACCATGTGTGGCAATGGTGGGCGCTGTATCGTACAGTTTGCCGCTGACTTGGGTCTGGTGAAGGATCATTGCTTGTTCATGGCAGTAGATGGTCCCCACCATGCAAAGATTTTGGAGAGGCAGGTGGCTCTTGAGATGATGGATGTACCTCAAATACAGGCTTTTGGCGGAGATTTTGTGCTCAATACGGGATCACCCCATTACGTCAAAATTTTTGAAAATACACCAGATGAAGATATCGTCAGTTTTGGAAAATCCATTCGCTATAGTGCTGATTTCGAAAGGGATGGCATCAATGTGAATCAATGCCAAATCACAGGGGAAAGCCAGTGCCAGGTGCAAACCTATGAGCGAGGTGTCGAAGATGAGACCTACTCCTGTGGTACAGGTGTGGTGGCGAGTGTGCTCGCTGCGCATCATGCAGGACATCTCCATGATTCGGAAGTGGCGGTAGATACTAAAGGTGGTCGGCTACGGGTGTCATTCGTACCCACGGCAGGAGGCGGCTATCAGCAGATCTGGTTGCACGGTCCTGCCAAGCATGTCTTTCACGGCGAAATTTCAATTTAAATAAGGGCTTATGTTGTTTGAAAATTGGGCAAAAAGCGGTCGTCATTCTTTTTTGAATTATGTAGCTGGTTTATTCTTTATATTCCTCGGTTATGGGGTCATCGGGGTGATTCCGCTTCAGCTTGTGATCAACTCCGCTAAGTCCGCATTACCTGAAGCAGAGCAAGAAGGCTTCAGCGACAGATTTTTTGCAGAGATGGATTTTTCCATCCTTGGTGTCTCCAATAATGTGGGGCTTATCTTGATGATTTGCCTGTTTGGAGCTGCTATTTTGGGACTGATTTTGGGTTTGGGCTTACTCAGGAAGCGGCTTATGGATTTGATATCGCCCTCGGGACAGATTGATTTGTCGCGGATTTTGCTTGGATTTGGATTTTGGATGGTGCTCACATTTTTGAATGAAGGGATACTTTTTTTGATGAATCCCGAGGATTATCGGTGGAATGATTTCGATCCTACACAGTTTGGAATTCTCCTACTCGTTAGTTTTCTGCTGTTGCCCATTCAGACCTCGGCGGAAGAGTTTATTTTTCGAGGGTACCTGATGCAGATGGTCGGTTTTTTTTCGAGGAATAAATTGGCAGCTTGGATCATCAGTTCCAGCGTTTTTGCGGCCATGCACTTGTCCAATCCTGAAATTCTGGAGTACGGCATTGTGCCCATGACTTTGTACTATCTCAGCGCTGGTTTTTTCTTGGGTGTGCTCGTGATACTCGATGGACGAATGGAGCTGGCCTTGGGTGTTCATGCCGCTACGAATATCTACGCGTCTGCTTTTGTAGGCTATGATGGGGGCGCCATTCAGACGGATTGTCTCGTGATGAGCCAGCTCAGTAATGTTTGGGTGGTTTTGGTACTCTATTTGGTATTAAGTGCCTGCTTTTTATGGTTTTTTGCAAAAAAGTATCGGTGGCCTTCTCTCAGAAATGCACTCCAATGGTCGGCAAGGGAGCCCATCTCATGAACTAAGCTTCGGAATTGAACGTTTTCTACTTCGAAATCGCAATTGGAGGCTGGTATTTGAATATTTGGTACTTCTTTTCAAAAGCTTTTTTTCACTCTTTCTAATAATTCTACCTAACCATGAATCTATCTTTCGTTCGTCAGTTTTGGGTTATCGTGTTTAGCCTTGTATTTTCTAGTACTGCTTTTTTGCAGCGGTCCGGGTATTGGCAGCAGTCTGCCGATTATCAAATGGAGATCGACATGAATGTGAAAAATCATCGATATACCGGAAAACAACAGATCCACTATACCAACAACTCCCCCGATACATTGGATCAACTTTTTTTTCATTTGTATTTCAATGCTTTTCAGCCGAATAGCATGATGGATGTGCGATCCAGGACGATCATGGATCCAGATAAGAGGGTGGGGGAGCGTATCTCAAAACTCAGTCCGGACGAGATCGGCTACATGCGCATCAAATCCCTGTTTGTAGGTGGCAAAGCTCAGCGTTTTGTAGAGGATGAGACCATTCTGCAGGTGACCTTGTCGGAGCCAATCCTGCCAGGGGTAAAGACGACGATCGCCATCGAATTCGAGGCTCAGGTGCCAGTACAGATCAGAAGATCGGGCAGAAATAATGAGGAAGGTATCGATTATTCCATGGCACAGTGGTACCCCAAACTGTGCAACTATGATGATATGGGATGGCACCCAAATCCCTACATCGGACGTGAGTTTTATGGGATATGGGGTAATTTTGACGTGAAGATCACCATCGATAGTGCCTATACGGTCGGTGCTTCTGGAATGCTCCAAAATGCAAAGGAGATCGGTCATGGCTACGCTCCGACGCCTAAAAATAGACCTGCTCGCCTCACCTGGCATTTCAAAGCAGATCGGGTGCATGATTTTATGTGGGCGGCGGATCCCGACTATGTACACGAAAGTATTACGGCCTATGATGGGACCATCCTTCGGTTTTTCTATCAGCCTGGCGAAAAGACGACCGAAAATTGGCAATTGCTACCTAAAATAATGGATGCCTCCCTTGCATTTATGAATGAAAAATATGGAAAATACCCCTATCCCGTGTACTCCATTATCCAAGGAGGTGACGGTGGTATGGAATATCCAATGGCGACCCTCATCACGGGGCACCGTCCGCTGGTGAGTCTGGTCGTTGTGTCCATCCACGAATGGATGCACAGCTGGTACCACGGCGTACTCGCTACCAACGAATCTCTCTACCCTTGGATGGATGAGGGCTTCACCAGCTATGGAAGCAATGAGACGATGAATCACCTCCGATCGCTCAAATTAATCCCCGGCGAGGTAGAGGTTAATCCCCACACGCGTACGATGCGGGGTTTTGCCAATTTTACGAAGACAGGACTGGAAGAGCCGCTGACCACGCATGCCGATCACTACATCACAAACTCCGCTTACGGGGTAGCTTCGTACTCCAAAGGTGAGCTATACCTGCTCCAGCTGTCTTACATCGTGGGCCAACCAGTCTTCGATCGGGGGATGAAGAGATACTACGATGTCTGGCAATTCAAACACCCTCGCCCTACCGACTTCCTCCGAGTGATGGAGCGGGAGAGTGGCATGGTGTTGGATTGGTTTCATGAGCATTGGGTAGGGACCACCAGATCCATTGACTACGGCATCGACACCATACAAGGTAATGAGGTGATCATCCGAAATAATGGCACACTCCCCATGCCGCTGGATGTCCTCGTGACCCGAAGCGATGATACCAAAGAACTTTACTATATCCCGCTCGGCCTGATGCGAGGCGCCAAGGAGCCAGACTATATGGACTATCATGAATACCAACTTGCGCCAGCCTCCAAATGGACACACCCCACCTACACACTCCGACTTTTGGAAAATGGAAAGGGAGTCAAGTATGTGGAGATCGACCCGAGCCAAAGGCTGATGGATGTCAATATAGAAAATCAAATGTATCCACCGCCACCCAAAGCAGTAGAATAAAATATTTTTCAGGTTATTTTTTCAATATAAAATTTAATATTTTGGATTTACAGGCTAGTGCTTTTTTACCGACGATGTGGGGCGACTTTGAGATGAAGGCCTATGCAGACCAGGCTGATGACCTGATGCCGCACGTGGCGCTGGTACACCGGGAAATGAATCCCTCAGAGCCGGTATATGTACGGATTCACTCGGAGTGTATGACGGGTGATATCTTTGGCTCGCTGAAGTGTGACTGTGGGGATCAGCTGAAAAAATCCATGGAAGTATTGGCTGAGCAAAGGGGTGTACTCCTTTACCTTCGGCAGGAAGGCAGGGGCATCGGTCTGATCAATAAGCTAAAAGCCTACCGACTGCAGCAGGATGGACTCGATACCATCGAGGCGAATGTACACCTCGGCCTAGAGATCGATGCACGTCAGTACGAAATGGCTATCACGATCCTGCGTGATCTTGGTATCCAAAAAATTCGATTGCTGACGAATAATCCTTTGAAAATAGAGGCTTTCGAGGGATCGGGCATACAGATCGTGGATCGGGTGCCACTCATCATCGATGCCCAACCACAAAGCGCCCACTACCTCGAGGTAAAAGCCGATAAAATGGGCCATCTCCTCAAATAACAGATCAAACTCTACGATATGACCCTTGCTGATAAAATTTCTGAACTCTTCGAATACCGTGGCTTCCCTAGATTGATCGATGCAGGGCAGCTGGATACGAATCAAAAGCAACAACTAAAGGAAAATCTCATACGTCTCCAGACAGAAATCTATGGCCTGGATGCTATTCTGGAAGCTGACTGGATACTGGATGATGAAAAAATGGATAAAGCATGGGATCGGATCCATGAGACCTTGGGTGTATTTTCTTTGAAAAAACCTTCGGACGACTACCTCCGACACATCAAGAAATACGAGTATCACGAAAAAAATCTGCGAAAGGGCAAGCTCGGATTCCACCTTGGTATGGAATACTTCTACTTCTACAAAAGCTGTGATGTGAAGCTGATGCGACGCCTGATCTATGAGCAAATCCCAACGCTACAAAAGCAAATGAAACTTTCCGCTTGGCGGGATTTTGATCTTATTACAGAAGTCAATGACGATGTAGCCGATATGATAGAGGATATGGATACCATCAATGGCAATCGATTTCTACTGAGCTACCTGGTGAATGGAGCAGAAGTCACGAGGTCAGCTTTCCGGGATTTCATCCTACAGATTCAGGACAGAAACCCTCGTATAGACTCAAATATAGTCAGTTCACCCATCCGACTATTTGCAGAAGACCTTCTCCATCAGGAGATCCACCATACCTTGGGTCTGATAGATCAGCAGCTGGAGCAGGTGCAAAGCCTCGATGTAGCGAAGATCAAGATCATGCAGTATCTACAAGGGTAGGTCATGATACGTCTTTTTCAAAAAAAAATCAAATTCGCTCAAAAAAAATTTTTCTAACTCAGCGCTGGCCATGAGCTAATATGATTTGATTTTGGATATCTTTGCTTTGGTGTGGCGTGATTTTATTCTGAATAAATATGAAAAATAGAATTTTGAGGTATCCATTCTTTTGTATGCTGATATAAAAATTTTGAAAAAGATTTGCATCGTAAAGAATTACTTCATAGATTTGTGTCATTGAATCGAAAGATCCAGAAAAACCTTTTGAAAGTCAGGTGTCTGGATACAAACGCCACGAGAAACGAAGGAATTCAAAATAGGCGTTCTGGGTTATAGGAAAGTACGAGTAAAAAGCAGAAGTACAGATGAAGTAGATTCATAAGACCGTAGTGGTCGAACGGTGGGACCTGCTGGACAGCCAAAAGAAGGCAAATTACCGTGTTTACTGCTGAAAAAACTAAAGAAGGCAAGAAAATACGAACAAAAGTTTTTTCTAGTTTCCTAGTATTGATGCTTGGTAGCATGCTGGTGTGGTCGTGTACGAGTTCGGAGGAGCACATTTCTAACAATGAGGAAAGATCATTGGACAATCCGATTAATTTGGCATTGCACAAGGGAAATGATTTAACAGTCAATCCTTTTAATCTGTCATTGCCAGGGGGGACTGTTTTTCAACAAAACTTAAATCAAATTACCTTTACGCTACCTGAAGGGTACACTTTATTGGGTATTAACTCCGGTGGTGTATCTAGAATTGCAAATGGATCTGGAACAATTACCTGTGATTGTAAAAACGGCACTGGGTGTAATCCTTTCGTAGCAGGAGATAAAGTAGGTTGTGAACTTGATAAATATTCTGAATGTACAGCCACAAAAAGTGCACAATCTATTAAATATGATGAGTTTTATGTTCTTGATCACACCTCGAATGGTGAGGATTTTGCAACCATTAATGATGTAATCGGCAAAAGATTAATGCCTGTTGGATTATTAGATTACAAGCCGATTTCAGATGCCATTGATGAACTAATGGCTTTCCATTCTGAAAGTAAACATCCATTGAAAGTTAGAGTTGCAAATATATTCGGACTAGCAGTGATTATGGAACTTCCACTTGATCCGAATTATTCGGGACCATTATTAAGAATCAATGATGATGGCGGAAGTATAACGTGTAGTTGTTTATCAGACGGATCATGCCCTGCAAAATCCGCAAAATTAGGAGCAATAAAATATTGCGATGTTTCTAAATGTTCACGATCTTTAATAAGTTTTGGGATTATACATGGTCATCATGAGGCAGTGGCTTATGTGGATGAGAACGGCTATATAAGATGACACCAAGAAAAAATGAAAAACAGATGATATTTGTAGAAGTAGCGGAAGGCACCGCTAATAAATTTTCAAGAAATTCAATTTCGTGCTGCTTAACAAGTCTTTAATTTAAATTATAAAATCATGGAAATTATTTTAGTTTTGGGTGTTATCTTATTATTCACGATCATTTTCAAGGTTCATGAGGTGATTAGGGGTAGTGCGATTAATGCGAAAGAAAAAAGATGGCTAACTTTGGTCCTAGGTATATTGGTTTTGCCAATTCTAAAAATGCTCGATAAAATATTGATGTCCATAGGAATATCAGAAGAGGTTGCTTTTTACATCTCGATTTTGATAGTTGGGGTTGTAATGTATTCGTTCCTAAATAGAAAAATGGACGATGGACTAGAGGTGAATGAAAATTCTTAAAAATTTTGGGGATTGGTCATCTATTGGTGATCGATCCCTTTTTTCATCAATAGGTAAAATCTAAATTGCATTGATTCATAAGACCGTGTTGGTCGAACGGTGGGACCTGCTGGACAGCCAAAGAAATCAAAATATCATGTTTACATTAAAAAGAACAAAAGAACAAAAGAACAAAAGAACAAAAGAACAAAAGAACAAAAGAACAAAAGAACAAAAGAACAAAAGAACAAAAGAACAAAAGTTTTTTCTAGTTTCTTTGCATTGATGCACAGAAGCATGCTGGTGCCGTCATTTACCAGTTCGGAATTTGACAGAAAGCTCTTCGACCATACATCTGGGTATTTACTCCAGTTTGAATCGCGAAACCCAGCAATCACAAGTTTAGATTCAGTAATCAAATCTTCGCTATCATGAAAAACGATCTAAAACTATTTAGTATTCTCCTTCTCTTTATTCCTTTTTGCCTAGGAGCACAAGTCATACCGCTAAATTTTCTAAATGTCATGCCCGAATGGGTATATGTTCCAGAAGATAGTAATTTTGTAGCTAGCCCATCTGACCTACCTGGCTTAAGCAAATATTCTGGGTTGAATACTTGGCGATTGGATATCAAAGAAAATCGTGCTTTATTTTTTTGTCCGACTTTGACACCAAGGTTGGAGCGGGATGGATTCATCTATTATGCACTTGAACTAAATACGGGCACAGCTGATTGGATTTTACATCATAATGCCAATTCTGGAATAAAAAATTTGGAATTTCATCTCATTCCTAGTTTTCATTTTCATGAAGATGAGGCGGCCCTTGATATGGTAGGATTAAAGAGTTTTGATACCATCGATCCAGTCAACTTTAAATTTGACCATTTCACGAAACCTGTTTTTAGGACCATAGATTTGAGCTCTGGTGTATTTACGCAAGAGATCGAAGTGCAGATGGAACCCTATGAGGCATTCCATAATTGGGCCAGCTTGATTCCAAATATCGGGTATAAAAGGATAAATGGCAAATATCTAAATGTCAGCCGCAGGCCCTATATCGAAAATGATACGCTGAAAGATGCCATCGAGGTACGTCGGGTCGTTTCACCATTTACTATTGATACGAGTTCCTACACAGCCGTGGTCAATAATACCATGCTTGTTACAGATGTATTGTCATTATCTAGGCTACCCATCATCAATCACGTGAATGACAGTATGGTCGTAGGTTTGTTTTCTATCCAAAACCCAGAAGATTTTCAATTCTCACCAGAAAAACTATGGGTTTCGCAGTTCGTCCTAGATGAGGATGGCAATATTACGGTCAAAAAAGAGTTGGATATTACGGATGAAGTCTTCTATCCCCAAGATTTTGCCAATAGGATCGTTTCCACCCACAGGGATGGGCATGTTTTCGTATTCCAATCGATGGATGATGTCAGCAATGTGACACCAGCAAGCAGGTTTACTTGGTTTCTATGGCTTGACAAGGATTGTAATAAAAAACTAAAAATTGATGCCTTACACGTAGGAGATCGCTATTACATCGAACCAATAGTTTTCCAAGCAAGTGATGAAAAGATCCAGCTGTATGCTAGCTTTACCGATTCTATTGCGGGCATAAGGGGATTTGATTTGCTCGAAATTCGGTCATCGGGGGAGATCGTACGGCTGGGAGGATTTCATTTGAATATAAACAGTAACCGAGGGCTACTGGTGCAGCAGGTAGCGATCGCTCCTGATGGCGGTGTAGTAGTCGCTTTCCGTACACAGCAATTCATCAACTCAGTCTTTACGGACTACTGTTACTTTATGAAATTCGATAAAAAGATATTGGAACCTGCAGTAGGGACCTCCGTTGAGGAGATCGCCCAGACCAGTCATTTTTCTGTGTCACCAAATCCCACTTCTGATTACCTGAGGATAGATATGCATGCGGATAGTCCGAGTGCTGCACAAGGTCATATTTTCGACCTGACCGGCAGATTGTTACTCCGAGCGCCTATAGAGGGCACGGATGCCCAGATAGACCTTCGCAGCTTGGGGTCGGGCGTGTACGTATTACGGTTGGTGGCTACGGATGGTACCCAGATAGGATCTGCACAAAAATTCTACAAGCAGTAATAAAAATTTCAGAGTGAGAGAGATTTTAAAATAAATTTCTCTCACTTCTCTTCTTCATAGTACAGTTTGTAGTATTTACGGCCGTCTGGCTCTTCACCCTTTACGATTTTGGTATGGTCGCCGTGTACGTAGATGTGGAAGTTTTTATCCAGTTTGATGATGGATTTAAAGACCTTTGACTCCTTTTTGAGGGCGTAGGCATCTATTTGGAAATTATTGGCGATGGTTTTATTCTGATCTTTTTGGTAGTCGGCCATAAATTGCTCGAAGTCGGCCACCTGATGGGGCTTGTCGAATACCTCTGCCTTGTAGGTATCAAGGTCAAATTCCTCTGCTTGCTCGAGGTATTTTTTGGTTTTTTTCATCACGGCTACCTTCTCCGTTTTATCCTGGACGCTGCCACGCTCGTGCTCTGATTGGAGGAATTTCTGGGTGATGCGGATCACATCTTGGGTATGGTGGAAGTCATCAGACTTCGGCACGAGGTGGAGGAAATCATTGCGCCAAAAGAGCGATTCCGAAGATTTGTTGAGGTGGTCTACATTCAGTACGCGGTAGCCGTGATCCTCATCTATGTCCAAGATCAGACAGGCTTTATCCAGTTTTTCCAGGCTTTTTCCCGTCGTAATGTCGAATTCTGTCCCCCTTTCTCGCACGTGAAATCTCGCAAAGGCATCCTTCTGCTCGGATTTGAAGATGGCCACGGCCTCGGTCACACGCTCCTCGATGATCACATCCCGTATATGCGCTACGAGGAGTTCACCCGATTTGATGAGGGGATGACTGCTCACATCTTGGAGGATTTTGGCGATGGGTATGCTCATCTCAAAGAGGGCTCCGGGATCGGTGAATATATTTTGCACCAGCGTGTACATGGGGTTGAGGATATGGTCGCCAGAGGGGTGACCGAGCTGGTAGTAGATCGGCTCTTTGAAATGCCCAAGCAGATATTGGATCAGGTGCTGGTGGTCCTCCTCCGTCTGAATCTCAAGCGGCTGGTCCGTGAGCACGAGGGATTCCTCTGCACTGGGATTGCCGATGTAGTGGACCGCTATTTGGGTGATGTGGGCTTGGGTTTTTCCGATCATGATTTATTTTTTAAAGGCAAAATAGACTGCTAGAAGGATGAAAACGAATGATACCAGGTGATTCCACTTAAATTGCTCAGTCTTGAAAAGCAGCAGTGAAAACACCAAAAATACGCCCAAGGTCAAAACCTCCTGGATGATCTTGAGCTGAATGAGGCTAAAAGGGCCGCCATACTCCTTGTACCCGATCCGATTGGCGGGTACCTGGAGGCAGTACTCAAAAAACGCGAGTCCCCAGCTAAGGAGGATAATGCCAAATAGTCCCCATGAGCCTAGCCATTTGACCTCTTTGAATTTCAAGTGACCATACCACGCCAGCGTCATAAATACGTTGGATAGTAGCAATAGTCCGATGGTGATGTATCCTTTCATAGCAGCAGATGGAGGTTAGATTTGGGTTACAATTTTTAGATTTTTGTAAAAACGAAGATGTCCTGAAAGTCATTGTGGGCGGAGGCAGGAGCACCATTCCACCGACCTTTTTCGAAGTGGGCGACCTTAAATCCGGCGGCCTCAGCCATCTGTTGGAGATGAGATTTTTCAAAAGCGACATTCGCGGACTTGACCTGTTCGTCCATATAGGCGTGATGCTCCTTTCTGTAAGGAAATGAAAAATGCGCAGGTCCGATATGCTGCTCCCCTTGTTCATACACAAAAAACGTGGCCAACAGCTTGGCTCCAGGCCTCAGGCAGCGGTGTGCCTCCCGAAAATAATGCTCTACTTCCCATGGCTCCATGTGCGTGAATACCGAAATGGCCACCGCCAGATCGAAGGATTCATCTTCGGTGGGAAAACTGATTTGGTCAGCCCGCTTGCCAGATTCCTTGTAGAGGTCATTGAAGATATCGAGGTGAATGAATTGAAAATGTGGGTTAGCGGTGCTGATATGCTTCTGACACCACCGAATGCCCGTCTCCACCGCATCAAATCCCAGGTACTTACCCGTGAGAAATCCGCGGAGTCCGAGGGCGATCCTTCCAATGCCACTTCCAATATCCAGAAAATCTTGCGACGGCTTTAGGTCAGCGAAATACTGAAATCTGGACTTCCAAGCCAAGCCATCTGCCAAAAAATCGCCTCCACCAGTAAAGATCAATCCCCGCGGTGGAATGCCCGCCCTGGGGAATAGCATATCCGCTGGGGCAAAGTAAAGCCTCCGGACCCAAAATCGCCACTTGGGCGGAAGACGGTAGTATGATTTTCTGAGAAAAGACATCCCCATTTTTTGGTGGCGAAGATAAGATTTCTGTGGGGCTAAATGCGGATATGCTTCAAAAAATGCAAACTAATCCATGGAGGATTTCTAAAGCAAAGATTAGCTGACAGATTTCTGTTTCCGAGAAATTTCTTGATTTTCCATCGATCCATTCATGGGATTTACAAATTGAAATCATGCTTTGAAAACTTTAAATTGGTGTGATTGATGAAAAAGATGTCGGCTATTCCTAATCTATGGGGATTAATTTTTCTTTTTTTTGAGTGACTAAATACCTTTGATTTCAATAGTGGTATATATTTGCAAAAATAATTTTGAAATCCAAATCTTGTTTATGAATGCAAAATTGAAATCTGTTCTAACTTTTTCACTGGTGATTGCCTTTTTGATGGCATTTTTTGTCAATATTGGTTTTGCCCAGCAAAAAGCTTCCAATGCAGTCGCGGAAATCAAATCCCTCGATCAATCCAATTTGGTCATCCTTTCGAAACAGGACAATGCCCTCCTGCTCGAACGAGAGAAGAGCATGCGAGCACCGGACAGACCGATGCATTTCGCTGTGCCCCTCCAGACACGTCTGGATGTGGTCCGTCAAGCCCAATGGTCCGAGGAGGGTAAGATGTCTGTCGGTCGCCTCGAGATCGAGTCGCGGGAGGCGTACACGCTCAATTTTGCATTCCAAGGCTTCTTTCTGCCGCCTTCTGCCGAGCTGCGCCTCATCGGTCCCGAGCAAGGCGACGTCAAAGGGCCATTTACAGGTGCTCAGTACAATCTCTATGACGAGTTTTGGTCGCCCATCGTACGTGGTGATCGGGTCATGATCGAGCTACGTGTGGCCACATCGGAGCGGGCAGAACTCAGGCTTTATTTGGCGTCTGTGCAGCATGATTTCGTAGGATTTTTGGGAACTGCCCGATCTGGAAGCTGTAATGTGGATGTAGCCTGCGGTGAGGAGGATGGATTTCCAGAGATTGAAGCTTGGCGCCAGCAGATACAGTCGGTCGGTGCTTACCACATCAATGGTATCGCGACTTGCAGTGGTGCTTTGGTCAATAACACCGAGGGTGACTGTACCCCATACTTTCTGACAGCGGATCACTGTGGTATTTCTCCAAATAATGCTGGGAGCCTGGTGGTGTATTGGAATTATCAGAATAGCGAATGCAGACCGCCCTTCAGTGCCGATAGTGGACGACCGGGGGATGGACGTCTGGATGATTTCAATACAGGTGCCATTCTTCGAGCTAATTCGGAAGCTACAGATTTTGCCCTGATTGAACTTAGGGATCCCGTAGCTGCTGCTTCAAATGCATATTTTTCTGGTATAAGTGCCGAAATGGGTGTTGGCGGAAAGTCAGTATGCATCCACCATCCAGGTGTGGAGGAAAAAAGAATCACCTTCGACCTCAATGATGCGGTAATAAGTCCAGGCGGAAATAATTATATCCGAATCAATAACTGGGAGGTGGGTACCACGGAAGGGGGTAGCTCTGGATCACCATTATATAACGAAGAACAACTCATCGTTGGCCAATTATTTGGCGGAAGTGCTTCTTGTACAAGTATTACCGAGGATATCTATGGCCGAGTTTCTATATCATGGAATGGTGCCAATACCCCAAGTACCCAACTAAAAAACTGGCTCGATCCCACCAACTCTGGTGCCCTAAAGATCAATGGCAAGTGGTGCAGGACGGGCATCGTCAGTGAGATCAAAGAAATCCAACTTTGTAGCTCCGATACACAAGCCTATACCATTCCAGTCATCGCCCAAGGTGATTTTTCTGGTCCAATTAGTTTTACGGTTTCCAACGATTTAGCTGGCGTGCAGGTACAGCTTTCTAGTACGGAGGTGATGGTCGGCGATACCATCGTGATGACAGTCTCGAATTTTCAAGACCTGGCTTCGGGAGTCTACTCCATCCGCTTGACAGGCAGTGATGGGGTAGAGGAGGCCTTCTACACCCTTCGATTGATCGTCACGGCAGGTATTCCTAATCAAGTAAGCCTTCAGCTGCCTGCGAATGGCAGCAATGGTGTTCGCTCCGGTGATTTGCTCGTGTGGAATGCGCAGACAGACGCAACTTACGAAATCCAAATCTCAAAAGCCCCGGATTTCGGGACATTGGCTTTTCCCACTTTTGAGACTGCAAATAATACGCTCACGTTAGAGAATTTAGAATCCTTGGTCACCTTTTATTGGCGGGTTCGAGCGGTCAATCGCTGTGGATTTTCGGAGGAATGGTCCACCGTGTACCGATTTAGTACTTCTTCTGAGCGATGCATTTCATTTGTATCTTCAGATGGTCCTAAAACTATCAATGATGAAGTGCCAAATTTGATCACCTCTACGATCAATATTACAGATGACCAAGAAATAAATCGAATCAACCTTCGAAATATCAATGGAACCCACAGTTATGTAGGGGACTTGGTGTTTTCTCTAACCGGACCCGATGGCACGAGGGCCTTGCTATTGAGTAGAGCTTGTGGTTCGGCAGCGGATTTTGATATGGGCTTTTCGGATCAATCCACTACAGGTATTGTATGTCCACTCAGCCAAGGTCTGGTCTACAGCCCTACGCAAAGCCTCTCGATTTTCCAAGGTAAGCAGACTGCTGGAGATTGGGTACTAGGGATTGATGATCGTGCTTTTGGAGATGGCGGAACCTTTCGGTCTTGGGCACTCGAAGTTTGCTTTGATGCAGGTGGCGAGGTGACAAGCGATCGAGAGATCGTAGAACTTTGTGCCACTTCGGATGAGCAGGTGCTCGTGCCATTGTATGTAGGAGCAGGATTTTTGGATACCATAGATATCGAATTGGAGCACAACCTTGCTGGGGCATCTGTCAATATTTCTTCTGTTACAGCTTTTTCAGGAGATACCATTTTCCTTAGCATCGATCAATTTAATATGCTCTCTGCTGGAAATTATGACATCACAGTCCGATTCAATAATGGTGATAATTCCATCATCCTTTCACTTCCAGTAATCGTCTCTTCGGAGATTCCATCTGTAGTCATCCCAAGTCTTCCTGCGAATGGGATGAGAAATGTACCAACTACCCAAGTTGCCTTGGTTTGGGAAGCTATAGAGGGAGCGTCGTACGAATTAGAATTATCCATATTGTCTGATTTTTCTACTTTGGTGCAGCCGACTATTCAGACTGATTTGGCGGAATATATTATTTCGGGATTATCCACCGGCACCACCTATTATTGGAGAGTTCGGGCGATGAATTCCTGTGGATTTTCACCTGAATGGTCAGAAGTCTTCGAATTTACGACCGTGACCATTCGATGTGTGACTGCGGATGGCGCTGGTCTTCCTTTGGAAATAGTTACGTCTGGGCCCAATACGGTGAGCTCTACAGTAGCCATTGACCAGGAGGGTTTAATTTTATCAGCCCGTGTCCTCAATATCAGAGGCACCCACAGCTATGTCGGAGATTTGACCTTTACATTGATTAGTCCTGCGGGGGTAGAAATATCGTTGTTGTCCGAGGAATGTGGGGATAGCGATGATTTTAATTTATCCTTTTCAGATGATGGAGCTACATCAATAAGTTGTCCATTGGATGGTGGAAACACATATACCCCGATTACGCCACTTGCAAATCTCGTAGGTCAAAGTACGATGGGGGATTGGACGATGCGAATAAATGATGCATATGATATTGATGGTGGCGTTTTTCAAGGATGGGGTCTTGAGTTATGTTTTGAAGATTTTGAGTATACGGGTCTCACCTTGCTCAATAATGACGAGCTGATCTGTGATGAAAATTCTGTAAGCTTTGCCATGGTAGTTGGCGCTGATCTGGCAGGGCCTATCAGTTTTGAGTTGACTTCTGGAGGAACATCTTTCCAGATTTCAAACATCGATGGTACCTATGCTACTGGTGATACCTTGATGGTAGAGGTGACCGCTTTGGCTGGGGCACAGGCAGGAACGGAGCAGGAGATCGGATTGGTAGCCTTGGGCGAAAATACGAATGCTTTCGTCACCTTACGGGTGAAGTATCAGACTACTCCTTCCCGACAAGACCCTACTGCTCCAATGGATGGCTCCATCATCCAAGACGATCGTGTGACGCTGAGTTGGGAGGGTGCGGATAATTACGACGTGATCAATCTTCATTATTTCCCGACGGCCATGCCAGAACTCAAAGTGTTGGTGCCCGACGTACTGGGGGGATCATTCGTACTTCTTGAAGAGCCAGGAATCGAATTTACCTGGTACATCGAGACCATCAATGACTGTGGTGTAACAGAATCCACTCGCAGCAAATTCACCCTGATGCCAAATGCCGTTTCAGAGGTAGAAAAATTAGGATTTAGCGTTTGGCCCAATCCGACCAGCGATCGGGTAGTCATCCGCGGAGATCGACTCTCCGAACTAAAATCCATCAGCATGCTTGATGTACTTGGGCAGGTGCGACCGATCCAAGTCCAAGTAGGTGTATCTCAAACACAGCTTGAAATAGATGTACAAAGCATCGAGCCCGGTAGTTACTTCCTCCGCTTCCAGATGCCAGAGGGTGTCATCACCCAGAAGCTATTGATCCAGCGATAGGGAAAAAAAAAATAGTCAAAGAGGGCTTTTCATAGAAATGAGAGGCCCTCTTTTGTTTGGGAATGATGGTCCGTCCAATTCGGTGCTCCGACTCTTCTTAATGGTATTTTTAGCGTAATTGTTATTTACCGTAAAGTCTGCAATGAATTTCAAAAAGTCCACTGTTAGCGCAAGTTTGTAACTTGTGCTTTCCCAACCAAGCCACATATCACGCAAAGTCCGCAAAGATTTTTCCCAAAGACCATTGTTAGCGCAAGTTTGCAACTTGTGCTTTCCCAACTAAGCCTTCATTTTCACGCAAAGCACGCATAGAATTCCCTCCACTGTTAGCGCAAGTTTGCAACTTGTGCTTTACCGACAAAGGCTAATATCACACAAAGTCCGCAAAGATTTATTGCAAAGTCCGCAGAGAATTTGTTCGAAACGACCACTGTTAGCGCAAGTTTGCAACTTGTGCTTTCTCGACCAAGCCACATATCACGCAAAGTCCGCAAAGATTTATCGCAAAGTCAGCAAAGAATTTGTTCGAAACGACCACTGTTAGCGCAAGTTTGTAACTTGTGCTTTAACGACATATACAAAATAGCCGTGGCCGATAGCCCGCGGATACAAAATCAAAAGAGATCTTCTTTTGGCAACATTTTTGCCCAATCGCAAAAATGATGACAAAAGCTCAAAACGACCAAAGCCTCTAGACGAAGAACCATAAACCTTCATTCCCATTTAAAAAAAAAAATTATTTTCTGCACACCTCGCATGTGGCCCAAAAATTATTTCTTTTGCGCTTTTCAAATTAAAGACATTACGAAATTTAATTTCAAGAAAAATCAAAAATGTATTTTCATGTGATGAAAACTATAATACATTGATATAAATAATTAAATAAAAAATTGCAAATATCAAAGGTATGGTATATTTTTGCTATGAAAATACAGCTACACCCACAGCTATGCAAGCTGGCGCATAGATAATGTGTAGTTCCTTAATTACTAAAAAATAAATCAACCATGAAAACAACAAACTTTATTCTGTTTTTTAGGTGGGGGGGGTAAAACTTATGATGGCGATGCTTTCCTTCCTTTTCGTATCTAATCTGATTGCTCAAAATCCAAATGAGCCAATTGAAACGGATAGCACCATCTTTTTAGAACCCTCTTGGCCAGATGATGCTTACACCTTCAGTCAAGATATGCCCGTTTTGAATCCCGATATCGTGTCTGTAGCAAGATTTACTACAACAGCCTTTGCTTACATACGATTTGATGTTACCGCTCCCTTGTATAGACCCAACGGAATTTTCATTGAAGATACGAGAGGACAAATTGTGCCACTTACCTTAAGTGGTAGAGGGGAAGCCGTGTTGAGAAATTTGCCAATCAACCAAAATTTCTCCATCATCTATCTTGATGCAAGTGCGACACCTCGAGTGGTCGGGATAGTTTCTACACACCAAAGATCAGATTTGCATCATGAAGTGCAGCTTCCAGCTATTCGATATGATGAGGTAGCTCGTTATTTCGAATTCCCAGAAGGTGTCGGGTTATATGATTTCATCAATACTCGAACGGACTGGCACATGATAGAAAAAATATCATTCCTGCAGGACTACCTCTATTATGGGAATGAAATTCCAGATTTGCCTAATTTCAATGTGATTCCTGATTTTTTGCCAGTGGGGCCTCCATCTACGCCGCAGACCCCACTAAATCCACACATAAAGACTCTAGTACCTGAACCAAGTTTTCCATCAAGCAGTAATCCTACTGATCCAGCTGGAAATCCCTGTAATCCCAGCAACCCTGGCGACCCAAATTCCAACGATCCTGAATGCATTTGCAGGCCATTGGTATTGCAACAAAAAGTGGAAATTTTTCCTTATAGAAGTTCCGAAATTATTGGACCAAAAGATTGGAATTTGGTGAATGTGTGGGGCGGTGTTACAGATCCAAACGATCCTAATGGCGAAAAAAATTTTGGTGATCGCGGACGTATGTGGCACTCGTACGGTATGTACGGTCCAGGAAAATATGTACAGGCATGGATGCTCCAAAGAAGCTGTCACAATAATAAGTTGTTTAAAAATAATATATCAACTATGATAACACGTGAGGGTACAGGTGAAAATTTTCCTTACACATCTGGAAACACGGCAACAATAAAATATACATGGGCATGCGTAGAATTTCACAATTTTATTCCATCAGAATGTGAATGTGACTATGACATTCACGTGAGATTGTCTTATCGATATAATTCTCAAATTAGCGCGTTTTCGAATACAAGATCTGGTGCCCTTTGCAGCAGAAGCGTAGAAGCATTTGCTGAGGATGTCGCGGTAGTAGCTGTATCAAATACATTGAATAACTTAGATCCTACTACTATCGAAATTGTAGATGCGAATAGGGTCTTTGCTGGTTCTGGATGCAGTGTGACGCAAAATTTTGCAAAATTCTTCGGTAACGTATTAATTGTAGCGTTTAATGTTTGGAAACAAGTGAAGGGTGTAAAAACTGGAATTGGGGTGTTAGATTTTGCTAATGGAATTTTGGGCTCTAATGCTTTAAAAGAATCTGTAAAAAATTTAATCGAAACTCCAATTTGGAAAGTTGAAGGCGAATGTGGCTTCCAAGGATCTGGTGCACCAATAACCCTCATTAATGGAGTTGAAGACTTTTATATCAATACCAATAAGCCATTTACCGCCTCCATGGTCAATAATTATACTGTGCATATAGAGGGGCGGAATAGATTTGAGGGAAATGCTCGAATTTTTTCAGACTACTTTATGGCTGCTACTATCAACAGTAGCAGTCCTTCTGCCTCTGGTACAATCTGCTGCAGACCAGGTTTTGGTGTTTACACTTTAGGCTTAAATGAGCATGGAAATAGACAATTGGCAAATGTTGCATTCCAGGAAGGTTTTATAGATATGTGGGACAATATCAATAATTTGTCTGGACATTTTGGGTATAGAGGCGCAAATACTCGGGAAGGCTGCGATTTAAATCAAATTTTTATTGCTCCTAGGGCTGCAAGTGCGAAGATTGAAAAGTTTTCTAATCTTTCGCAGAGGGGACAATTTATTTATTTTTTTGGTGATTTTGAAAACAGTCTTGAAAGTGAAAACCTAGTAATTCTCAATTCCATGGGACAAAAAGTATGGTCGCAGAATGTTTCATTGATTCAATCAGAGCTGTTGGACCTAAACCAAATGAACTGGCCTTCGGGTATTTATTTTGCCTACATAGAAGGCGTGACAGATATTTCAAAAATCATAAAATTATAAGCAATGAAAGAAATAAAAATAATCTGCTTGCTGATGATAGGATTGATTATAGCAGCATGTAATAAGACTACACAGCCAGACCCCGTATGTCCTGGTGGGACTTTTGATAATTGTCATGGCGGGGCATGGGCGCTTTGGGAAAATGATTGTAAATGTACTTGCAGACCTATACCTGGTTTTAATATTGTAGATGCGGGTAATGCTTTTTGTGTGGTATCAGGTTCATACGTATCATATTTTAAAAACATTGATGCACATATGGATACATTTAGTATCAAGTTTCCAGACTTTGGTCCTAATGGAGAAGCTCGAAATCCTGTCCAGGTGAAAATGATAGCTTGGAATTCGCATAGTTTTCCTATGGGGTTGCCCCAAGGTGATGGGGGAACTTTCAATATTCCAACCCCTATATCTAAGCCTGAGGGTGATAGTATTCGGATCAATTTTTTTGAAGCAGTGGACGGTTCGTTTTCCACGCAATCTTTGGTTCCAAATCGCTACTCTGATACCCAATGGTATAGTCTAAGATTTGAAGGCTGGGTACCAGGAGGAATAAACAAAGGAAAAACCATGTATGCTACAATGCACTATTTGCTTGGTGGTGGTATTAATTTTCCGGTACGCCCTCCAGTCAGCTTTGAAATGACCATGGTAGAATAGGGCATAGACACTTTCCACAGCTTTTGACTAACCAAGTGAGATCAGCTTTGGGAATTTAGTAATGTCTGAAATTCTTTGACACCTTTTCTTCCATTGCATCGCTAGGGGTGCTGATAAATAAATTACAACCTAGACCCATATCCAATCGGATACGGGTCTAGGTTTTTTCTTTTGATGTGAATAGGTAAAAGCGGGCTAAACCAAAAATTTTTCGCAAAGACCCCTGTTAGGGCAAGTTTGCAACTTGTGCTTTCCCAACTAAGCCTTCATTTTCACGCAAAGCACGCAAAGATTTTTAGCAACGACCACTGTTAGCGCAAGTTTGTAACTTGTGCTTTCCCAACCAAGCCACATATCACGCAAAGTCC